>VFQP010001130.1_pt1 | contig 38690 bp, 30 predicted proteins | sample 3512351 | NCBI WGS metagenome assembly VFQP01 (sample SAMN10412372, study PRJNA504923) | tailings metagenome | isolation source: Relicate 1 Philex TSF1 revegetated site | place: Philippines: Tuba, Benguet | collected 2017-08-29
CGTCGAGCGCATAGATCGAATTCGTATTGGTGAAATACAAGATGCCGCCCACGGCAAGTGGCCGCGTCCGTAAGCCATTCGCCTTGGGAACCTTGAAGCTCCACTTTGACACGAGCGAGTTGGCGTTCTCTGGAGTGATCTGCCGCAGCGGCGAGAGACTGTTCGCGCGGTAATCCCCCGCGTAGGTCAGCCAGTTTTCGTTGGGGCTCTTTAAGATGTCCTCGTAGCGCACCTGCGCCACCGCGGCACAACACACGAAACTCACCAGCAAGAAATGTCGCAGCATAAGCTATTTCACCGCCTGAATTCTCAGATAGGCCACAAGGTCCGTAATCTGCTCGCGCGTCAGCCGCGTTTTATAGTCCTGAGGCATCAAGGTCTGCTTCCGCGCCACCATGCTTTCCACCTTCTGCATCTCCAGTGGCCGCAAGGTCCCATCCTTCAACTGCAACTGGAGGTTGTAGTTCGTTCGGTCTTTTTCGATACCTTCGAGCTTTGAGCCATCGCGCATGGTGATCGTCACAAATCCATAGCCCGGCGTCCTCACCTCATCAGGCATCAAAATCGACGATTTCAATTTCGGCAACGTTGACGTCCTGCCGATGTTCGTCAGATCCGGACCCAGGAAGCCGCCTTTACCCGCCACGCGGTGGCAATTCGAACAGCCTGCGTTGCCCCAGAAAATTTTCTCACCCGCGTCGGCATCCCCAGGCGCCTTGACTTCAATTGCGGGCGAAGTTAATGACCTTACAAAAGCGACAATCTCCCAGGCACGCTCTTCGCTCAGCCCCGAGGCGGGCATTACGCCCACGCCCTTTTGGATTGTGTCGAACATGGTCTTGTCATCCACTGGATGCCAAACCCCGCGTTCCACCAAATTCGGTCCACGACCGCCGCCACCCTCCGGCCCATGGCAACCTGCACAGCCGGCAGCAAAGGATTTTCGCCCCGCTTCGATGCGCATCTCGTCTCCTAGAAACGGGTGCTTCGACTTGTCCTCATCCGCCTGATGCTGTGCAAACAAAATTCCCGCTATTAACAGTAGCCACATGCTTGTACCATTACCTTTATTGGGATTTTATCCTCATGCTTGACTTCGATTTGCCCATAGTCCTCGATTCCACCTCGGCGGAGGATGCTTATCGCACCATCCGCAGGGCAAATCGCAGCGCCGCAGTCTTGCAGTCGCATGGCACCGACTACGTGGTTATGGCCAAGCACGCATTCATCGCCTGGCGCTTCCCCGAGCGGCATCCGGAGATGCTGAAAATCAAGATGAACCCCGACGAACTCCAAGTGGTCAACCGCCACGGGGCCACGGCCATAGTGCGAGTTCTCAAGGAAGGGAAGGCCCAGCCTTACTTCATCGCCCCGCCGGCTTGTTACTGCCCGAACGGGCACCCCGGCTTCGCCGAGGGCAAATGCATGCTCTGCAAAGAAGAACTCGTTAGCGCCACGATTTGAGCGAAAGGCTACTTCCCACCCATCTGCCGCGACATCGCCGCGTCCTGAGCCGAGCCCTGTACGTCCCCTAGCTTTGCCCTGACCGCCGCGCGATTCGAGTACGCATTTGCGTATTTGGGATTCGCCTTCAAAGCGGCGGTGAATTCCGCCTCGGCTTCCTTCCACTTCGCGAGTCGCATGTAGGAATAGCCGCGTCCGTTGTAGGCGATCGCAAAGTTTGGGCGGAGGGCGATGGCTTGCGTGAACATTTCGATGGCTTTCGCAAAATCACCTTGAGCGTTTAACTCACGGCCGAGCATGTTTAGCGTATCGGCATTGAGTCCCTGCTTCGCATCGGCATCCTTCGGCGGATCTGGGATTGAGACGGGCGGCTTTACATTCGGCGCTGGAGCTGTTGGCGTTGTCACTGCTGGGGCCGGCACAGTTGCTTTCACTTCGGGAGCCTTGACCGCCGCCTTGGGGGTTACTGGCGCCGGCGGCGCGGACTGCGCGACGGTGCTGACGGGCGGCGGCAGTTGTATCGCCTTGTCATCGCCGCGCTTTTGCGACAACGTTTGCACCGCAGATAGCTCAGTGCTTAACGGGGATGCCACGCGTTCGGAAACCGTGGAAGGCGGCGCTGGGGTGTCGGCTAGTTTGGCCTTGGCTTTATCCAGCACCTCTTTCGCCTCATCCAGATCCGGATCAAGTTGCAGGGCCTTCTCCAGATCCGTCTTTGCCTGCGCATAGTTTCCCAAAAGGAAGAAGGCGCTGCCACGAGCCAACCATGCTTCGGGCAATTTCGGATTCAGCTCGATCGCCTTGTTCCGGTCCGCGAATCCCAATTCATGATTTCCCAATGCATGGTGAACTCCCCCGCGCGCCACATAAGCCTCCGCCATGTTCGGCATCAGTTCCACGCATTTGTTGCGGTCGTTGAAGCTTAGGTCGTACTGCTTCAAATCCGCATAGGCGGCTCCGCGCGCGAGCAAGATCGAGACGTTGTTGGGCTGCAATTTCAAGGCTTCGGAATAGTCGATAATCGCCGCCCCCGCTTCGCCCAATTGCTGATAGGCCGCGCCGCGCAACGTGTATGCTTTCGCATTCTGCGGCTGGAGCTTCAGGACCTGCGTGAAATCGGGAATCGCTTCGGTGAACTTGCCCATCTGCCCCAAAACATAACCTCGCTCCAAGTAGACCTCGGCGTAGTTCGGCTGCAACGCCAGCGCCCGGTTGTAGTCCTCCAGCGCATCTTGCAACTTGCCCATCAACGTGTACGCAACTCCCCGGTCTTTGTAGGGGCCAGGAATATCGATGCGCATCTTGATCGCGCTCGTAAAGTCTTCGATGGCTTTCTCGTACTGCTTCATCCGTACCCGGGCGACGCCGCGGGAGGAATACAGGTGCGCGTCGTTTTTGCCCAGGCTAGCCGCCTTATCGAAGTCCTTCATGGCGTCCTCATGGCGGTTGGCGCTTGCACGAATGTCACCCCGAATGAGCCAAGCCTCTCCATCGTTGGGATCTAAGGCCAAGGCCCGGTCCAGATCCGCCAACCCGTACTCGGTTTCGCCCGCCAGCCATCGTACCTTGCCGCGCTCGCGCCAAGCGGCGGCCATGGCGCCATCCGCTTCAATCGCCTCCGTCAATGCCTTGAACGCGTCCTCAATCTTTCCGCCCTCTTCCAACTGCGCGGCGCGCTCCAGAGCCTTTTTCGCTTTGCCTGAGTCGCCCTTGGACTGGGCAAAAACAAGCCCGGCCAAAATTGCGAAAAGCGCGAGTCCTCGAATTACCAGCAACATTCTACTCACTCCGAAGCAATCTACCATCTTTCGTAAGCCGGAGTATCCCATCTCGCCAGATTACCGTTGATCCACGGAGCCCAGCAAGCCAAACGGCGAAGGCCCATAAGTCCCAAAGCGGCGCTAGAACCCAGCCAACGCGTGCCAGCGGACTCCGCAAAACCACGACACCTGTCGCTATTGCGCTCAAGTACCGCGCCCCCAGCGCTATTAAGGCAGTCGGCCACGAACCCCAGAGCGCGGCCAGGAATATCCACACACCGGCATGCGTGATCGGCAAGCCCAGATACCCATCGCCTCGCGACACCCGGATCGTCCGCGCCCAGCGCACCTGATGCTTCCAGACGCCCGCCCAACTATCGTCGCCGATGGAGGTCTCCACGACAACTTCGCTCATCCGCGCCTCCAGGCCCAAACCTGTAATCTTCTTCGCCAACTGGTAATCGTCCGCCAGATAATCTCTTATCGACGCAAAACCGCCGATCCTTTCGAGATCCTTCGGGCGAAACACGAGCGTCGCCCCCAAGCCAAACTCGCGGATCCCGACCAGCGGCGCTACCAAGACACTCGGAGCGAAATCGATGGCGATGCCCAGCGCCTCCCACTTCGCCGGCCACGCTTCGCCGCGCGCGCGATACAGGGTTGTCACCAGACCTACCTGTCGCTCCGCCAACGGCGCTGCCACCCGTTCTAAGTAACCTGGCGGCACGATGATGTCCGAATCGCTCACTAGCCAAAGCGGATACTTCGCCCGCGCGCCGATCTCCTCCAGCACCGCCACCTTTGCATTCGGCGCGCTGCCATTCGTCTTCACCCACTGAATATCGAGGTGCGGATACTCCCGCATCAACTTCTCCACCACCGGCCGCGACGGCTCGTCCTCGTCCACCGCTCCGAAGATCAACTCAAAGGGGCCTGAATAAACTTGATCCGCATACGAACGGATCGCCTCTTCAAAGTCCGGGTCCAAGCCCCGCACCGGCTTCAAGACACTCACCCCCCAGCCGTTGCCTTGGCCCGTTGGCTTGACCAACAACTGCCGCAATGCCGCCGCGAAGGCCGTCAGTTGATAGCCTGCCGCCACCACCGCCATACCCGTTGCCAGCCACCACCAGACGCTCAAAATGAGATTAGGACAACGCCCGCCGCCACCAACAGCGCGCCTGCCCACCTCCTTCCATCCACGCTTTCCCCCAACAAGACCCGCGCCATCACCGTCTCCGCCGGAATCGCTAATGCCGTCGCCGGCACCGCAAAGCTCAAGTCCGCCACCGCCAAGAGTTGCGTGAAGCTAAAAAAGCTCAGCGCCATGAAAACGATCGACAACGGCAAGCGCCAGTGACGGAACAATTTTGAAAACGCTCCTGCCCCCTCAATTTCGCCATGTTCCTTCACCGCGCTCGATTGCAAATAGTCGCAAATCATCGTCGAGAGAACAATGGCCCCCACAAAAACCCACTTCATGTGTGGGTCTCCGTTTTCGCCGGTGTCAAACCGGTCAACACTGTTCCGCTTAAGATGCAGGCCGTGCCCAGCCAGCGCAACCAGGAGATCTCCTCGCCGTAGACAAAGTGGCCGATCGCCGCGTTCAACACATAGCCCACACTCGTCACCGGCAGCACAAAACTGAGGTCCGCCCAGCTCAGCAGCGTAATTCGGGACAAGGTCCAGGTAGCAAGCAGAAGAATCCCGAGTCCCACATACGGTTGGATCAGAGCGTCAATGAAGTCCATCCCCGTTAGTCGAACACCCAACGGATGCTTCATTCCCCAGCTCAAGGAAAGGTTGCCGATCACGTTCGCCAGCACGACGAAGGCCGTCAATGCCCAGACGCGCGGACGAGTTCTGCCCATAACGAGCTACACGCGGCGGCTAGTCGCCCATGGGCGCATAGCTTTGCTGCGCCTTCTGATCGGCTACGAACTTCTTGCGCTTCGCGCGCAAAGCCAGATATTCGCGTGCTTCCTTGTACAGCCGCTTGCGTTCGTCGGTGTTGAAGATCGCCTTGCGCACCACGCGCCAAGCCGCCTTCGGGCGGAAGTAATATTCGCCATAGAAGCGCTCCACCGAATCCACGAGTTCCGCGCGATCCAAGCCCGGATAGACCACCGTCGGCAGTTGGTGCCCACTCTCATCGGTCATCGCTGCGTCCAGTTGGATCAGGTTGTTCTTCTCGGCGTACTGATAAAACTCCGTACCCGGATAGGGATGCGCGATGGAAACCTGGATGGTTTCGCAGTCGAGCTTCTTGGCGAAGTCGATGGTTTCTTGAATCGTCTCGCGCGTTTCGCCCGGCAGGCCCACGATGAAGTCGGCGTGCACCAGCAAGCCCAGCTCGTGCGCGTTCTTCGTGAAGCGCTCGGCCATGTCCACCGTCGCGCCCTTTTTGATGTTCTTGAGAATCTGCGGGCTGCCGGATTCGTAGCCCACGATCATCAGTCGGCACCCGGCGTCCTTCATAGCCGCTAGTGTTTCGCGGTCCGTAGTCACGCGGCTGGTGCAGCTCCAGGTAAAGTTCAGCTTCTTCAATTCCTTGCAGAGCTCGATTGTGCGTTCCTTCTTGTAGTTGAAGGTGTCGTCGTCGAAGAAAATTTCTTTCAAGCCGTCGAAGTTTTCGAGAGCGTAGCGCACCTCGTTCACGATGTCTTGGGCCGAGCGCAAGCGCCAGCGATGCCCCGAGTGCGTCTGCGGCCACAGGCAGAAGGTGCACATCGCCGGACAACCGCGCGACGTATAGAAGCTGATGTACGGATGCAGCAGGAAGGGAACGTTATAGCGTCGGAAATCGAGATCGCGCTTGTAGACCTTGCTCACCCAAGGCAGTTCGTCGAGGTTCTCGATGTAGCCGCCTTCCGGGTTGTGCATAAAGCCGCCGTCTTTGCGGAAGCTCACGCCGGGAAGTTCGGCTAGCGGAGTGCCTTGCGCATACTTCACGATCTGATGGTCGAATTCGCGGCGCACGATGAAGTCGATGGCCTTTGACGCGCGCAAAGTCTTTTCCGGTTCCACCGTCACCGGCGGGCCCACGAAGCAGACCTGCAGCTTCGGGTTCGAGTCCTTCATCATCTCGGCGATCTTCACATCGACATGGAAGCCCGGCGTCGAAGTAAAGAGCACGAGCAATTCGAAATCCTTCGCCATGGCGACGGTGTCTTCAATGCTGATCTTGTGAGGAGGAGCGTCGACAACCTTCGAATCGGGAAGCATTCCGGCGGGATAGCAGAGCCAAACGGGGTACCAATAGCTCTCGATCTCGCGCGTTGCCGGCCAGCGGGAACTGGCGCCTCCATCAAAGCCTTCAAAAGATGGAGGATTCAGAAAAAGGGTGCGCATGTAAAGTAAAGTTGACGAAGTTCCGCCAACACTATCAGTTTAGCAACCCTAAACATTCCCGTAACTATCCAGCGCCTTTCGGCTAATAGCTTCCTGGAATGCTTAGATTCATCCTCGCTCTCAGCCTCACTCTTTCCGCTCATGCTCAACTTTTCGGTAGGCCCGAACCGGTCCTGAAGGACCGTTCCGGCCTCGCGCTCAAGGGATACGATCCGGTCGCCTATTTCACCGAAGCTAAGGCCATCCCAGGTAAACCCGAAATCCAACACACGCACGCCAACGTCAAATACAACTTCGCCAGTACGCAAAACCGGGACCTCTTCCAGAAAGACCCCAACACGTACCTTCCCCAATACGGCGGCTACTGCGCCTGGGCCGTCAGCCACAACTATACGGCCTCCACTGACCCGGAAGCCTGGAAAATCGTCAATGGCAAGCTCTACCTGAACTACAGCAAAGATGTGCAGCGCAAATGGATGGCCGAGGAAGCTGCTTTAATTCAAGCGGGCGACAGCAATTGGCCGAAGCTGCATAAGTAGACTCAGCCGCCATGCCGGCGGAGAATTCCCATGGCCAGTTCCGCCCGCCGGACACGCTCCCGACTTAAGGCAAGGGCGGTGTTTTCAATGTGCGTTCCGCATGGGTAGATGTCCGGCGAATTCCGGAGGCCGAACTTCAGGTAGATCGGGGCCGCCACGCGGATCAATTCGGGAATTTCGTAGTAGCGCAGGAAGCCGCCAATGTTGTCCGGGGCTTCGACGTAAAAATCGATGGGCGCGGCGATGGACGCCCGGATGGCCGCGATTTGTGGAATGGAGAGATCGCTCGGAATGTTGATCGTCGTCGCGCCCAAGTCCTCCAGTAGCCGCGCCGAGGCCGGGTTACAGGGCGCCATCATCACGGAGGTTTTGATAATTAGCGACGCCGGCAAATCGCCGTTTTGCTTCGCTTTGCCCATTACGGCTAGGCTTCCGATATCGGAGACCAGGATGCTTTCCACGCCCAGCTCCACCGCGCGCCGGACGTCTTCCATGGCAAAGGCCAACTGGTCCGCGCCGCGCAGGCTCAGCCCCAAGGTTTTTCCCGCCGGGCTGAAGACCTGCGCGCCAACGTCGAACGTCGCACGCGGCCCGATAAAGAGGTTGACTTCGATCCCATGCTGGCGGCCCAAAGCCACCATCTCGCGAATTTCTTCATCGGTCTGCAGCATGATGCCGCTGCCCTGGCTCACCCGATGCAGAGGCACCGCGCGCTTGGCGCACTCGTCAATAACGAGTTGCAGGGCTTTCGGCCCCTCGGTCGATGGGATTTCGATCTTCCAGGCGGCGCCATCCGCAAAGCGTAAATGCGAACTCGGCGCCTCTGCGGGGTCGCCTCCGGGTAGTCCTTGGCGCAGCAACCACTGTCTTGCGGGAAACATAGTGGCTATTCTATGCCGCTACTTGCTGCGCGATACACTGGTAGATAGCTACAACTGCGCTCAAAAGCGCGCCACCAAGCCGTAAAAACCCCATGTCTGACCCTAGCCAACCTTCATCCGCCACGTTGCCATCTTCCTCTCTCAACGACTGGTTAGCCGAAGAGCTTTACCAGGAGTATTTAAACAACCGTGCCGCGGTCGATACCGCCTGGAAAGGCATGTTTGACGAGACACCGGCGAACGGCACTCCCGCGAACGGGACGCACGCACCGGCGCCAGTTGCCCCCGCGCCCGTCTCTGCGCCCGCACCGGCGCCCGTTTCTCCCGCGTCCGCTCCCGCTCCCGCACCGAAATCAGCCACGCCTCCCAGCGCCACTTCCAGCGACTTGATCGCCCGCGCCTCGGCGCCCCCCAAAGAACTGGGCGAAGCGGAACAACTCGTTCCATTGCGCGGCACTGCGGCGCGCATTGCCGAGAACATGAATCTTTCGCTGGCCGTGCCCACCGCTACCAGCCAGCGCATCATCCCAGTCAAGGTCATTGACGAGAACCGCACGCTCATCAATCAGGCCCGCACCATCTCCGGCAAGTCGAAGATCAGCTACACGCACATCATCGCCTACGCCATCGTCAAGGCGCTTCAGAAGTACCCGAACGTCAACTGCGCCTACGCCGAACAGGATGGCCAGCCCTTCCGTTGGGTCAAGGGACAAGTCAACCTCGGTATTGCCATCGATGTTGCCGGGAAGGATGGCTCGCGCTCCCTGGTCGTGCCCAACATCAAGAACGCCGGTCAGATGACCTTCGCGCAGTTCCTCGCCGCGTTTGACGACCTCGTAAAGAAGGGCCGCAACGGCAAGCTCGCCCTTGCCGACTTCCAAGGAACCAGCGTATCGCTCACGAACCCAGGCACCGTTGGCACGCTTGGCTCCGTTCCTCGCCTGATGCCCGGCCAGGGCGCCATCATCGCCACGGGCGCCATCGACTACCCGGCCGAGTACAAGGGCGTCCGTCCCGAGACCCGCTCCCTGCTGGGCCTCAGCAAGGTCATGATGATGACCTGTACCTACGACCACCGCATCATCCAGGGCGCCGAGTCTGGATCTTTCCTGGCGCGCTTGGAAGAGCTCTTGAATGGCGGCGACAACTTCTACGAGGAAATTTTCGCGAGCCTTAAGCTTCCCTATCGTCCAGTAGCTTGGCAGGTTGACCGCGCTCCCGCGAATGTTCCTGGGCTGACGGGAAATGTCTCCTCGGAAGCCGCTAAGGAAGCCGCTGTCATGCAGCTCATCCACGCTTATCGCGTGCGTGGGCACTTGATTGCGGATTTGAATCCACTTGGCATCGAGCCGCAATATCACCCCGAACTCGACCCCGCCACCTACGGCCTCTCAATCTGGGATCTGGACCGCCAGTTCCTTACCGGCAATCTGGGCCACGCCACGGGTATGGGCGAAGTCCCCGGCGTCTCGACGCTGCGCGAAACCTTGGAAACGCTTCGGCGCACCTATTGCAGCAAGGTTGGCGTCGAGTACATGCACATTCAATATCCTGAGCAAAAAGCCTGGCTGCAGCAACGTCTGGAACCGCCCACCAGCCACGCCCCGTTCGATGAGGCCACCCGCCGCCGCATCCTAGAACGTCTGCTGGACGCTGAAATGTTCGAGCAGTTCCTCGACAATCGCTTCAAGGGCCAAAAGCGCTTCTCCCTGGAAGGCGGCGAAACCACCATCCCGATGCTCGACGAGCTGATCGAGCGTGCCGCGGCCACGAATGTCCACGAAATCGTCATTGGCATGGCCCATCGCGGCCGCCTGACGATCCTCGCCAACATCGTCGGCAAGCGCATCAGCCAGATCTTCAACGAGTTCGAGGGCTACTTCGATCCGGACTCCACGCAGGGCTCCGGCGACGTCAAGTACCACTTGGGCGCCACGTCCGTGCGCCGCTCGACGAAGGGTAAGGAAATCGTCGTAACGCTCGCTCCGAACCCTAGCCACCTTGAAGCCGTCAACCCGGTGGTCGAAGGCATTGCGCGCCCCAAACAAGAACGCCTAGGCGACACCAAGCGCGAACGCGTCATCCCCGTGTTGATCCACGGCGACGCAGCCTTCGCCGGCCAAGGCGTCGTCATGGAAACGCTGAATCTGTCGCAGCTCGAAGGCTACACCACGGGCGGCACCGTCCATTTGGTGATCAACAATCAGATCGGCTTTACGACGAACCCAGCGGAGTCTCGCAGTTCTTCTTACTGCACCGATATCGCCCGTATGGTGCAGGCTCCGATTTTCCACGTCAATGGCGACGACCCCGAAGCCTGCTTGCGCGTAATGCAGGTCGCTTACGACTTCCGCCAGCAGTTTAAGCGCGACGTCGTGGTCGACATGGTCTGCTACCGCAAGCACGGTCACAATGAAGGCGACGATCCCAGCTTCACGCAGCCTTTGATGTACAAGATCATCAAGAGCCTGCCTTCGATCGCCACGCAATACGGCCAGCGCCTGGTACGCGACGGCGTCTTGTCGGCTGAAGAGCTTGATTCCATCAAGAAGCGCATCTCCGCCCGCCTGGAAGAAGGCTACAGCGCCGCGCATACCAGCACAGAAAAGTTTGAAGTCGTCGAGATGACTACCTATGACGACGGCGACATAGAGCCGATTCACAGCGGCGATACCGAGATCGACCGTGCCGATATCGAAAAGATTATCAACGGCTATGTCACCTTGCCTGAGGGCTTTACGCCTCATCCGCGGCTGGAAAAAGCCGCTCTCGCCAAGCGCCGCGAAGTTCTTTCCGGCGGCCCCATCGATTGGGCTACGGCCGAAATGCTCGCCTTCGGCAGCCTGGTCCTGGAGGGCACTCCGGTTCGTCTCAGCGGACAGGACTCGCCGCGTGGCACCTTCACGCAACGCCATTTGGAGTTCGTGGACTACGAAACCGGCGCCTGCTACTTCCCGCTCCAACATCTTTCGCCTGATCAGGCAAAGTTCGAAGCCGTCGATAGCTCGCTCAGCGAATTCGCCGTCATGGGTTACGAGTTTGGCTACAGCGTAGCGGACCCCCTCACTCTCGTTCTGTGGGAAGCCCAGTTTGGCGACTTCGCCAACGGCGCACAGATCATGATCGACCAGTTCATCGCTTCGGCCGAATCCAAGTGGGGGCAACCGAGCGGCTTAGTGCTGCTACTGCCGCATGGCTACGAAGGTCAAGGTCCGGAGCATTCCAGCGCACGTATGGAACGCTTCCTGCAGTTGTGCGCCGAAGAGAACATGATCGTGACGAACTGCACGACCCCGTCGAACTACTTCCACCTCCTGCGCCGCCAGATGTACGGCGGGGCCGACCGCCGCGGCGTGCGTAAGCCCTTGATCGTCTTCACCCCGAAGAGCCTTTTGCGTCATGCCAAGGCCGTCAGCGCCATTGACGAATTCACGCAAGGTAGCTTCCAGGAAGTCATCGGGGACTCTAGCGTCGCCAGCGAAAAAGTTACCCGCGTCCTGCTGTGCTCCGGCAAGGTTTACTATGACTTGCTGGCGGCGCGCGAAGAACGCGGTGCCAACAATGTCGCCATTATTCGCTTGGAGCAACTCTACCCCTTTCCGGCCGATGCGCTTTCCGATATGCTCGGCCGCTACTCGCCGAACGCGGAAGTCGTCTGGGTGCAAGAGGAGCCACGCAACATGGGCGCCTGGCGCTTTGTGCAGGAGCAAATGTATCTGGTCTTCAATTCGGCCAAGCGCATGATCCATTACGCTGGGCGTCCTGAAAGTGCCTCTCCCGCCGCCGGGTCCGGCAAGCAGCACGCCAAGGAACTCGCCGAGTTTATTAACGCGGCCTTCAGCGAGACTGTTACCTTGCGCCCGCGCCGGGTCAAGCTAGTTACTCGCCGCAAGAAGTAGACGATGGACTACCCCAGCTTCGTTGGGATTGTCTCGGCTTTTGGGCTTGACCCGATCACGGTTTGGTACGAGTACCGGATTCCGTTTCTCGCGATCCTGATCTTGCTGGCTCTGGTGGCGATTTACGCCTGTTATTGGCTGGCCCGTCAAGTCATGGGTTACGCAGCCAATTTCCACTACAGCTTTGCCGACAAGATGCCTTTCTACCGGGCGTTGGACCAAATCGAGCCAGTTGCGCAGAATCGAATTAAGTCCGCGCTCAACGGCGATCCTTTCAGCCTCGCGATGCCAGCCATTGCGGCGAGCGATGTGCCGGGCTACAAGAAGAGCGTCGGCTTTCTGATCTTTAGCCCAAAGCGTCTTATCTTCGTCCCCAAGGAAGGCAAGGACACAAAGGGGACGAGCTTTGCCCTCACGAGCTTTCCGGATGCGAACGTCCGCGATGGCAATAAGCACATTGAACTCAAGCTGCTGATGCCGAACTCGAAGCCGACCTTTCAGCTCTTGGGGGTCTCTCGCGATCACGCTCAAGAGCTCTTCATGAAGATGCACGCATACCGGCAAAGTTGATAAGATGTCTCCCGTCTAAAGGGGGACTATCTTTCAATGTTGAATCGATTCGCGATTCTGGCCATTCTTAGCGCCGCATCGCTGTACTCGCAGGGCCTGACCGGCCAGATCGCCGGAACCGTTCAAGATCCAGGTGGCAACCTGATCGTTGCCGCCAAAGTTACGCTTACGAACACTGCAACGAGCCTCGTCCGCGAGGCCACCACCGATTCTACTGGCGCATTTGTTATCACCCAGCTCTTGCCGGGGCGGTATCAGATTGCAGTGAACGCGCCCGGTTTTAAGAAGCACGTTCAGGACGACATTGAACTTACGTCCACGGAACGCGTAACTCTTCGCACGATCCAGCTTGAACTTGGCGCCGTTAGCGAGACCGTCACGGTCACCGCCGAGGCCGCGCGATTGCAGACCCAAAGCGCCGAACGGCAGGGTTTGTTGAATACCAAGCAGATGCAGGAATTGTCGGTAAAGGGCCGCGACTATCTCGGGCTCTTGAAGACTATTCCCGGCGTCATCGACACCGCGAATCGCAACGCTCCTGGCTGGAACAACCTCGGTGGCATCTCGATTAACGGCAACCGAGGCGGCACCATCAATCTCACGCTCGACGGCATCTCTTCGCTCGACACGGGCTCGATGGGCGGGCCTTACCTGGCGCCATCGATTGACGCCGTCGCCGAAGTTAAAGTCCTCTTGACCAATTACCAGGCTGAGTACGGCCGCTCCTCCGGCGGCACGATCAATACCGTCATCAAGTCCGGCACGAATGAGTTCCATGGCGGTGCTTATTACTTCGTGCGCAACGAAGCTTTCAACGCCAACGAATTTTTCAACAACCGGGATGGCCTGCCCCGCCCGCAATACCGCTTCAACTATCCCGGCTATTTCTTCGGAGGCCCTGTGGTGATTCCGAAACTTTACAACGGGAAGAACAAGCTCTTCTACTTCTGGAGTCAGGAGTTTCTGCCCAGAAAGTATCCCACTCGCGTCGGCCAGATTACTTATCCGACCGCACTCGAACGTCAGGGCAATTTCTCGCAGTCTCTCGATCAGAATGGCGCCTTGATTCGTGTCAACGATCCCCTCAATAACAAGGCGCAGTTCCCTGGGAACATCGTGCCCGCGAGCCGCATCGACCGCAATGGCCAAGGTCTGTTAAATATTTTTCCGCAGCCCAACTTCGCTGATCCCGCGCGGTCCTTCAATAATCGCTTTCAATCTCTCGTCGATCAGCCGCGCGAGGATAAAATCCTCCGCGTCGACTGGAACATCAACTCCAAGAATCAGTTCTACGTGCGCGGCATTAACGATTACGAGGCCTTCCGAGGCGACTTCAACTTCGTTTTGGCCTCAAACGTTTGGCCACAGTTCCCAATCGAGTACGCCATCCAGTCGGCTGGCTTGGCTTCCAGCTTGATTACGACCGCGTCTCCAACCTTGGTCAACGAATTCACCTTTGGCGTCAATCGCGCCCTGCAAACAGTGCTGCCGTTGAATCAAGAAGGTCTCGACCGTAACGACCGCACAAAAATCGGATTGGCGCTCCCGCAATTTAACCCGCAGATCAATCCGCGAAATCTCATCCCTAATGCCACCTTCGGCGGCATCCCGAACGCTCCGCAACTCAACATCGAACAGCGCTTTCCGTTCTTCGGCACGAACAATATCTGGAACTGGTCCGACAATTTGTCCTGGATCAAGGGCCGCCACAACATGAAGTTCGGAATCTACATTGAGAAGACCTCGCGCAATGCGCAACGCTCTTCAGCATTCAACGGGACCTTCAGCTTCGACCGAAACGTAAACAACCCGCTCGATACGAACTACGCATTCTCCAACGCTCTTATGGGCTATTTCAATACCTATACCGAGAGCGACATTCACCCCCAAGTCCGAGGCCGGTATATGAATGTCGAATGGTTCGCGCAAGACAATTGGAAAGTCACTAAGCGATTGACCATTGACGCCGGTGTGCGCTTTTACAATATCCAGCCCACGTGGCTCTCTCAAAACAAGCTAGCCAATTGGGATCCGGCGACCTATGACCCAACGAAGCAACCACCCCTGATCCGCCCATTCCTGCAAGGAACTACGCGCGTCGGGCGCGACCCGGTGAATGGTCAAATCTTCCCGGCCGTGGCCATCGGCACATTCTCCACCGCTGCCGGCACACCATTCCAAGGCCAGACGGTATTCGATGAAAAGGTGCAGAACAACCCGGGTATCCAGATCGCTCCACGCCTGGGTTTTGCGCTCGACGTCTTTGGAAACGGCAAGACGGCCGTACGCGGCGGCTTTGGAATCTTCTACGACCGCTACAACGACGACCAGATTTTCCAACTGCGCGAGGCGCCTCCGGTTACGAATACCTACACGACATTTTTCTCGAGCATCCCGGAACTGTTGCGGTCGCAACTTCGCCAGAATCCCGCTCAAGTCGTGAGCCTGCAACGAGACTACAATCCTCCGACGGTATACAACTGGAGCTTCGGTGTGCAGCAAGATATCGGCTTTGGCACCGTGCTTGACGTTGCTTATGTGGGTAACGTGGGACGCCATTTGTTGCAGCGCCGCAGTCTGAATTCGATTCCCTACGGGACTCGATTCTTACCATCCTCCATCGATTCGACAAACGGATCCCCCTTGCCGGATAACTTCCTACGGCCGAATCCCGGTTATGCGGACATTCTCTTTGCCGAGTTTGCGAGCACATCGAATTACCACTCGATGCAGACATCGGTGAATAAGCGTTTCGCGAAGTCGCTTACCTTTGGCGTGGCGTGGACGTGGTCGAAGTCCATGGGTATGGTGAACGCCAACAACGACGCCATCAATCCCTTTGTGAACTACCGTATCCGGAACTACGGCAAGCTGTCCAACGACCGTACGCACAACTTCGTGCTCAATTACATTTATGAGTTCCCGAAGTTTGGCACCCGCATGGGCAATGGCTTCGCCAAGGCGATTCTGGACAACTGGGAATTGAGCGGCATCACCTCGTTCATTTCCGGTTCGCCGCTCGGAATCGGTTATCAGCTTGTTCAAGCCGCGGACCTCACCGGCGGTGGCGGAGCGGGCGTCGATAGCCGCGTGAACGTGCTTTCTAACGCCACTCTGCCGCGCGGCGAACGCACGCGCGAATTGCACTTCCGTACGGACGTATTCGCTCCTCCGACTCGTGCGGAGTTAGGCATTGGAAACGCTCCGAAGGACGTGGTGCGCGGTCCCGGCATCAACAACTTCGACATCTCGCTCTTCAAGAACATCCCATTGGGGAGCAACGAACGCCGGAGACTGCAATTCCGCTGGGAAACCTACAACACCTTCAATCACGCTCAGTTCAACGCAGTCGACACGACGGCCCGCTTCGATGCGCAAGGCCGTCAGGTGAATGCGCGGTTTGGACAGTACACAGGCGCCGCCGATGGGCGTCGTATGGTGCTCGGCCTTAAGTTGTACTGGTAGAAAAAGCGGCAAGGAGTATGAAAGCGGATTCTGCAAGAAAGTAGAAAATCGAATTGCTGATCAGAAGAACGGCCCAGCCGCTCAATTGAGCGTAAGTCCGTTCTACAACTACACTCGTTAAGAGCGGCTTCGACGGAAGGCTATGAGGGATATCAATCCAGCCCCAAAGGTAAGCCAAGTCGAAGGTTCTGGAGCATCGAATATAGCCTCGGCTTCAAGAAATTGAACCCAACCGGAGGCAGGATGTGTATCGCCGAACTGCAAACGCACCCTGCCCTGCCCAAAAACTGTGGTTAGAGGGACGACTGCACCCGAGGATCCATTGAAGATGCGGAGCTGCCCTTGGTATGTGAATGGCAGTATGAGTTCGCTGTTTGGCGATGGGAAGAATGCAGGAATTATCAACCTAGCATCAAACAATCCGTAGTCACCGGCATCGCTAGGGTTTGGCCAATTGAATCTTGTAAGCGCCTCGTATCCTCCCAACTGAAAATCTCCGAGGAATGGTAGACCGGTCCAAAGAGTGCCACTTGATACTACGGGAGGGCAATAGGTCCATAGACATTCGCCTGTTGTTGTGAGTACTCCGGTGTAGACCAAGCTGAAGCTGTCGTCGCTACCCCTGAGCACCGACGAAGCGGTCGGCCCTAAAGAGCCGCCGTATGTCCAATTAATTGAGCCGAAATCTATATTGACAGCATGCAGAACAGAAGCGATCAAGAGTAATAACTGGAGTTTCAACATCACGGTATGGTATCCGATTCGCCAAAACGAACAAACAAAACAAGAGGGCGGCTCCCGCAAGGGAGCCGCCCTCTTCGTTCCGATGCTTGACTACTAAGCCGTGCGGCTTTCGGTGGCGCCGCCCTTGGCGAGGGCCGCTTGCGCCGCCGCGAGGCGGGCGATGGGCACACGATAGGGGGAGCAGCTCACGTAGTTCATGCCCACGCGGTAGCAGAAGGCCACCGAATCGGGGTCGCCGCCGTGCTCGCCGCAGATGCCGATTTCGATATCGGGGCGCGTCTTGCGGCCGAGTTCGATGGCATAAGAGATCAGCTTGCCGACGCCTTCCTGGTCGAGTGAACCGAAGGGATCCGTCTTGAAGATCTTCAGGTTTTCGTAGTGGGCGTTGAATTTCGTATAGTCGTCGCGGGACAAGCCCATCGTCGTCTGGGTCAAGTCGTTGGTGCCGAAGCTAAAGAATTCGGCGTACTGAGCGACTTCGTCGGCGGTCAGCGCCGCGCGAGGAATTTCGATCATGGTGCCGATGTAGTACTTCAGCTTCTTCATGCCGGCCTTGCCGAGGACTTCCTGGGCCACGTTCTCGACGATCTGCTTTTGGTGGTCGAGTTCGCGGAAGCCGCCGACGAGCGGGATCATCACTTCGGGGATGATCTTCTTGCCCTTCTTGGCGACAATGACGGCCGCTTCGAAGATGGCGCGCGCTTGCATCTCGGTGATTTCGGGATAGGTGATGCCCAGGCGGCAGCCGCGGTGGCCGAGCATGGGATTCATTTCGTGGAGCTCTTCGACGCGGTGCAGGAGCGCGGGAATGGTCTTCTTGAGTTCGGCGACTGTGCCACCGAACTTCTCGGCCATTTCCTTCTTCTCTTTGATGTTTGCGTAGGGAAGGCGAGCCTGAGCGACCATGAGCTCTTCACGCTTCGGAAGGAACTCATGGAGGGGCGGATCCAGCGTGCGGATGACGACCGGGAAGCCTTCCATGGCTTCAAAGAGACCGGCAAAATCCTTACGTTGCATCGGAAGCAGTTTGGCCAGCGCGGCGCGGCGGCTCTTCTCGTCGGTGGCGAGAATCATTTTCTGCATGTAGGGCAGACGGTCTTCGGCGAAGAACATATGCTCTGTCCGGCAGAGGCCGATGCCTTCGGCGCCGAAGTTGCGGGCGGCCTTGGCGTCGCGGGGGATATCGGCATTCGCGCGGACGCCGAAGCTGCCGCGGAATTCGTCGGTCCACTTCATGAACTTCGCGAGGTGGCCGCTCTTGGTGTTGGGTTCGACGGTTTTGGCGGCGCCGAGGTACACCGCACCCGTGGTGCCGTCGATCGAGATGAACTCGCCCTGCTTAACGGTGATGGTCTTGTCGCCCACCTTGGCGGTGAACTTCTTGCCCTTCTCGTCGATGGCGATAGCGCCGGCGCCGACGATGCAAGGACGACCCATACCGCGAGCGACGACCGCAGCGTGCGAGCTCTTGCCGCCGACGGCGGTCAGAATGCCCTTGGCGGCGTCCATGCCGGCGATGTCATCGGGGGTGGTTTCTTTGCGGACCAGGATCGTGGGGAACTTCTTGGAGAGTTCCACGGCTTCTTCCGCGCTGAAGGCGGCCACGCCAACGGCGGCGCCGGGGCTAGCGGCAATGCCGGTGGTGACCTTGGTGGTGGTCTTCAACGTGGCGCTGTCGAAAACCGGGTGGAGGAGCTGATCGAGCTGGCTCGGGGCCACACGCTTGATCGCTTCTTCCTTGGAGATCAACTTCTCTTCGACCATTTCCACGGCAATGCGGACAGCGGCCGGGCCGGTGCGCTTACCGTTACGGGTCTGGAGCATGTAGAGCTTGCCGGCTTCGATGGTGAATTCGAAGTCCTGCATGTCCGTGTAAGCCTTCTCCAGGTTCGTGGTGATGTCCTTGAGCTCCTTGTAGGCCTTGGGCATAACCTTGGCGAGTTCCGCGATGGGTTGCGGAGTGCGGATACCGGCCACCACGTCTTCGCCTTGGGCGTTGATCAGGAATTCGCCATAGAAGACCTTCTCGCCGCTGCCGGGGTCGCGCGTGAAGCCAACGCCGGTGCCGCAATCGTCGCCCATGTTGCCGAAGACCATCGCCTGGATGTTAGCGGCCGTGCCGATGTCATCCGGGATGCGTTCCATCTTGCGGTAGTAGACGGCCTTATCGTTGTGCCAGGAGCCGAAGACGGCGTCGCGGGCCATGTCGAGCTGCTTGAGCGGGTCTTGGGGGAAGTCCTTTTTGGTTTCCTTCTTGACCAGCTTCTTGTAGTCGACGATGATCTCCTTCAAGTCTTCCGCCGTCAGATCGGTGTCGAGCTTGACCTTTCGCTTCTTCTTCTTTTCGTCGAAGATGTGGTCGAAGTGTTCCATCTCGATGTTGAGGGCGACTTCGCCAAACATCTGGATGAAGCGGCGGTAGCAATCGTAGGCGAAGCGGGGGTTGTTACTCTTTTTGGCTAGGCCTTCCGTCGTCTCGTCGTTCAGGCCGAGGTTCAGGATGGTGTTCATCATGCCAGGCATGGAGAACTTCGCGCCGCTGCGCACGCTCAACAGGAGCGGATCGTTGGGATCGCCGAGCTTCTTGCCCATCAAGGCTTCGAGCTTTTCGAGCGCGTCGTGCTGTTGCTGCTGGATGTCGGCCGGCACTTTGTTGCCGTTTTGGAAGTAGATGTTGCAAACTTCCGTCGAAATCGTGAAGCCGCCGGGAACGGGCAGACCGTAACGGCACATCTCGGCAAGGTTTGCGCCTTTACCACCGAGGATGTCTTTCATGCTCTTATCACCTTCGGTGCCGGGGCCACCGAAGGAGTAGACATACTTCTTCATTAAGCGAGGTTCTCCTGTGCTTTGGGGACAATCTCGGAGAAGTCGGCGATACCCGAAAACTCCGCTTTGAGGTTAAACAACAATGTTAGCCGATTCGTGCGCACCGCTGCGTCTGGCGCGTTCACGAGGACCTTGTCAAAAAAGGCGTCAACCGCGGGGCGTAGAGTCGCCATGGCGGCCAAAACCTCTCCATAACTCTGACCCTTACTGCGAGCTTGGACGGCGGCGAAATCCGCGGCCAAGGCCTTTTCGGGGCCGTCTTCGAGCAGAGCCGAATCAATCGGCTTATCAGGCGTAAACTTCGCCTGCTCGAGAATATTTTTGATGCGCTTGAAGGAAGCGGCCAGTGGCTCGAAGTCTTCCGAAGCGCGGACCGACTTAACGGCGGCGAGGCGAGCCTCGCCGTCCTGCAGATCGTCGGCGCCAGCGGCCAGCACGGCGTTCACTTCGTCGTAAGCATAGCCACGAATGTCCTGGAAGTAATAACGAACGCGGTCCAGGAGGAAGTCCTCCAGCTTGTCGACACCGCCGGACAGCTTCTTCAGGCTCAGTTTCACTTCGCCTTCGGCGAGGATCTTCACGATGCCTTGAGCGGCACGGCGGAGTGCGAAGGGGTCTTTGGAACCCGAGGGGATGAGGCCGATGCCGAAGCAGCCACGCAGAGTGTCCGTTTTGTCGGCGACGCTGAGATATTGGCCAGCGCGGGTGCGGGGGATTTCGCCGTCCATGCTGACGGGCTTGTAATGGTCGTAGATGGCGTCGGCGACTTCTTGCGCCTCGCCTTGAGCCTTGGCGTAGAGACCGCCGACAATACCTTGCAGTTCGGTGAACTCCTTAACCATGTCGGTGGTGAGATCCGTCTTGCAGAGTTCAGCCGCGCGTTGAGCGTGCTGGTCGCCGCCGAGTTCTTCGACGAGGGCCTTGACGCGTTCGGTTTTGGCAAAGTAGCTGCCGAGTTGCGCCTGGAAGGTGACAGACTTCAGATCGTCAACTCGCGCCGAGAGTTTCTTCTGCTGGTCAACGTCGTAAAAGAAGCGGGCGTCGTTGAAACGAGCGCGCAGGACGCGTTCGTTGCCGTGGCGGACGAGGCCGTCGGGGTCGCTCGCGGTGTTCATAACCGCGACGAATTTGGGGGCGAGCTTGCCGCTGGCGTCCGCAACCGAGAAGTACTTCTGATGGAAGCGCATCACGGTGACGAGGACTTCTTCGGGAAGGCTGAGGAAATCGGCGGCGAACTCGCCCGTGATAGCAGTGGGGAACTCGGTGATGTAGGTGAGCGTTTCGAGAAGAGCGGCGTCGGTCTTTACGCCCTTGGGCAATTCAGCGAGAATCTTCGCGCGACGATCAGCGGCGCGCAGAATGACGAAATTTTCTTTGAGAGTGGATTCGTAGTTGGCCTGAGTGACCGGCACATGGAACTTGCCGAGTTGGCGGTGACCCCAGGTTTGGTTGCCACTCTGGATGCCGTTGACTAAGAAGGGCACGACCTCTTCGCCGAAAAGGCAAAGTAGCCAGCGAATCGGGCGAATGAAACGCGCGCCACCCTTCGCGGGCCAGAGCATGGTCTTAGGCCAAGGGATGCCGAGGATTGCCTTAGGTAAGCCCTCGGTCAAGACTTCCATGGTCGGACGGCCGGGAATCTTTTTCTCGTAAACGTATTTTTCGACTTTGCCGCTGGCGCGCAATTCGAGATCTTCGACGGCGATGCCTTGCTTCTTGGCGAAGCCCGCGATGGCGGCTTCGGGCGCGCCTTTGGCGGGACCGGTGAGTAATTCGGTGCGGTCGGCTTCTTTATCCTGAACGTCGGTGGCGCGGAGGACGAGACGGCGCGGCGTGGCGTCAGCCAGCGTGATCGTGCCCCCAGCCAAGAGCTGCTCAACGGCCTTTTGCAAAGCGGCCAAGCCGTCGGGAATCATCCAATCGGGGATTTCCTCGACGCCAATTTCGAGTAGGAATTCCTTCGCCATTATGCCGCCACCTCTTCATGCGTTGCGTACTGCTGATCGACCCACATCTGCGCGACACCGACCGCTAGTTTGCGGACGCGAGCGATGACGCCGACGCGCTCCGTGACGCTGATGGCGCCGCGGGCGTCGAGCAGGTTGAAGAGATTGGAGCACTTCAGGACTTGGTCGTAAGTGGCCAGCACCGGGAAACGGTTCCGCAGCTTTTCGTCCTTCTTGTGATCCTTGTTGTAGAGGTCGAGGAGGCGCTGGCACTCGCCTTCATGGAGATCGAAGAGCTTCCAGAGCGTGGGGACATCCGCCATCTCGAAGTTGTATACGGAGTGTTGCTGCTCTTCCTTGAGGCGAACGTCCGCATAGCGAAAGGCTGAAGTCCAGGCGATATCGTAGACGCTTTCCCGGTCCTGCAGGAAGGCGCAGAGGCGTTCGAGGCCGTAGGTGATTTCCGCCGGAACCAGTTCGAGATCGACGCCACCGCACTGCTGGAAGTAAGTGAACTGTGTGATTTCCATGCCGTCGAGCATGACTTGCCAGCCGATACCCCAGGCGCCGAGGGTGGGCGATTCCCAGTTGTCTTCTTCGAACTTGATGTCGTGCTTCTTGAGGTCGATGCCGATGGCTTCGAGCGACCCAAGGTATTGCTCCAGAACGTCGTCTGGCGTGGGCTTCAGGATGACCTGAAGCTGTTGGTGCTTATAGAGACGATTGGGGTTTTCGCCATAGCGGCCATCGGCGGGCCGGCGGCTCGGTTGCACGTAGGCAACGCGGTAGGGGTCCGGACCCAAGACGCGCAAGAAGGTCTCCGGGCACATCGTGCCGGCGCCGACTTCGACGTCATAGGGCTCTTGGATGATCGCCCCGCGTTCCGCCCAATAGTTTTTCAGGCGGAAGATCATTTCCTGATAGGTGTTCATTCGATACTTTCCAGAATGGGCGCGGCGAGGAGCCGGCGCTCGATGTGGTTTTCTGTGAGGCGGGTGAGCAGGCGGCGCAGTTCGGCGGTGCCTTGGTGGGTCCAGTCGAGAACGCCAACGCTATCGATGGCGCACTTCTGAATGGCGGCCTGTTGGGCGGCGGCCTGTTCGCTGAGGCGCAGTTCGGGCAGGAAACCGCTGAGGCGAACAGCCCACCATTCGAAGTAAGTAACGGCGCGCCAGATGTCTTCCGCGCCGTTGGTGCGCAGGTGGGCGAGGACGCTTTCGAGCAAGCGGAAGAAGCGCTCGTTCGCCTCATGGGGCGGCAGCAAATGTTCGCTGATTTCAGCCATTACATCCAGCGCGACGCCGATCGAGTAGTCGCGAGCTATCTCGAATTGCGAGTGGATCAAATCGCAACTTCCTATGCGGACCAGTTCCCGGTTTTCACGAGCCGTGTAGTGGATGCGGACCCGGCTCAAGCGTTCGAGCGAGGGTCCAAAACCAGATTTGGGCCGCCGCGCGCGATTGGCCACGCCACGCAATTTTCCTTGGTCACGGGTGAAGAAACTGACGATTAAGTCGGCTTCCTTGAGCGGGTAGGTCCGGAGCACGATTGCTTCGCTCGCCTGTTCCGGCATTCCTGCGCTTAAGGGTTAGGCTAGCATGGGGCTCAGGCGAAGATGGCGGTGAGATCGAGCTTCCAGTTGGGTATCAGGGGAGTAGTGAGCTGCGCAGGGGATTCAAACCCACGGTAGGATTCGTCGGCATAGTAGACCTGAACCATATGGATCTCCGGCTCGACTATCCAAACTTCCTTCACGCCAGCGGCGAGATACTGTTTTCGCTTGCGATTTAGCTGAGCCGCATAGTCATGTGGGCTCACTACTTCAATCGCAATGTCGGGGGCGCCAAGATATGCACCAACTGGCACGGCCATCCGAGCGCCCAGCAGCACGGCGACATCGGGAGATCGAACGGTGCCATCGTTTAGTTGAAATGCAGCTTCATGGGCAATGACTACTCCTAGCCCCTTATCGTCAACGACTTCGGCCAAGCGCCTACCGATTCGGCTGGCAATGACGGCATGACGAATCCCGGGTCTAGTCAACTCAACTATCTCTCCTTCGTCAAGGTCGTAGAGACGATCTTCCTCGTTAGGAAGAGCCAAGAATTCTTTGGCGGTGTAGAGCACCTTCGCCTGCATAGCAACGAGTATAGCTTCGGCGCTCAAGCTCTAGGGAATCGATACTCACGCAGAGTATCGCGATGAATCGGCGGCCCCGCCATCACCAGCCCAATCTTGGTATAACTCTTATACGCAATGCGATTTCATTTTGACGCAGTCAAGAGTCGCGAAGTTAAGAAGAAGCATGGCGTGAGCCTGCAAGAGGCCAAGGCAATTTTCGAGCAGGCTTATGTGGTGGATCAAAAGTCCGACGATCCCGAACAGTTTCGCGCGATCGGCTGGTGCGGAATGCAGCTTTGTTCCGTCATCTTCGAAGTCCGGCATGACGATATTGGCGAGTACTATCATTTGGTCACGGCGTGGAAAGCCACGTCGCAGGAAATGCAAACTTATGCAGAGCAAGTCTAAATCCAAGGGCCCCACCGCGGACGAAATCGCTGAAATGGCGACGCGCGGCGAGGACGTATCGAAGTTCTTCACCAACAGCTTCAAGGTAGTTCGTCCAGTCCAACGAGTAAACGTAGACTTCACTACTGGAATGCTTCGTGAATTGGACGCGAGGGCGGCTCACCTAAATGTGAGTCGCCAAGCAGTTATCAAGACTTTGCTGAGGCAAGCGTTGGACGCTTCTTCTGGGTCCAGCACGAAGCGAAAGGCAAGTTAGCTGGTTACACCAAGCTGCCCGCGGGCGTAATACGCTCAGCTCCCAGGTAGGGCTGGAGCGCTTCGGGAACCACAACGCTACCGTCCTTCTGCTGGTAGTTTTCGACGATCGCGACCCAGGTGCGACCGACGGCTAGGCCACTGCCGTTCAGCGTATGTAGGAATTCGCTCTTCTTGCCACCTTTGAAGCGGATGCCGGCGCGGCGGGCCTGGAAGGACTCGAAGTTCGAACAGCTCGAGATTTCCTTGTAGGCTTGCTGGCCGGGGAGCCAGACTTCGATGTCGTGGGTGCGAGCGCTGGAGAAGCCCATGTCGCCGGTGCACAGAACCACGGTACGGAAAGGCAGGCCGAGCTTGCGCAGGATGTTCTCGGCGTCGTTGGTCAGGCTGTCTAGCTCGGCCATGCTGGTGTCGGGATGGGCGAACTTGACGAGCTCGACCTTCTGAAACTGGTGCTGGCGGATAATGCCGCGAACGTCACGGCCATGGCTGCCCGCTTCGCTGCGGAAACAGGGCGTGTAGGCGCAAAGCTTAATGGGCAGCTTCTCTTCCGGGACCGTTTCGTCCCGTAATAGGTTGGTGACAGGAACCTCCGCCGTCGGGGCAAGCCAGAAGTCCGTGTCTTTGCACTGGAAGAGGTCTTCGGCAAATTTTGGCAATTGGCCTGTGCCATAGAGGCTTTCGCTGTTGATCAGGAAGGGCGGCAGGGTTTCGAGATAGCCATGCTCTTTGGTATGCGTATCGAGCATGAAGTTGATCAGCGCACGTTCCAACTTGGCGCCGAGGCCAAAGTACACGGCAAAGCGGGCGCCAGTGACTTTTGTGGCGCGCTCGAAGTCGAGGATGCCAAGATCGGGGCCGAGGTCCCAGTGGGGCTTAGGGGCAAAGTCGAAAGTGGCCGGCGTGCCTTCCTGGCGGAGTTCGACGTTGTCTTCGGCGTCCTTCCCGAGGGGCACCGATTCGGCGGGGAGGTTGGGGATGCCTTTCAACAGATCTCGGAACTCGTCGTCCGACTTGTTGGCGCCTTCTTCGAGGCTGGCGATCTTGTCTCCGATGGCCCGGACGGCTGCCTGAAGCTCACTGGTGTCCTCACCGGCCTTTTTGCGGGCGCCAATATCCTTGGAGCGTTCGTTACGGTCTGCTTTCAGGCGCTCCACTTCGGTGAGAGCTTCGCGACGGCGAGCGTCGATGGCGCGGAAGGCTTCTTTGTCCAGGACATAACCCCGGGTAGCCAAGCGCTCGGCCACATGGTCAAGCTGGCTCCGGAAGAGTTGAATATCGTGCATTCCCTTTCAGTGTAAGGGGAGTGCGCACCAGAACCCGGAAAAGGCTAAGAGGCGGCGGCTTTGAAGTAGCCCCGGATCTCGGCCAGACAGAGGTGGGCCTTTTCAATGAGGGTGCCGTCGAAGATGTGCGTTTCGAGACCGACGTTGCCCTTGTAGCCGTCCTTGCCGAGGGCGCGGAGGATAGCGACCCAATCGATCTTGCGGGGGCCGATGACGTTTCCAGCCTTCATCTGCACGTTGTGGAGCTTGTGCATGGGCAGCATTTTGTAGCCATCGGGCCAGGATGTTTCCTTGCCCCAACCGTTGTCGGGGTCCCAGTTCATGCCGAGGGCCTTGGCGTTGACCTTGAGCGTCATGTCCGCGAGTTCCTGGCTGGTGCCGACATTACAAGCGGCTTCGTTCTCCAGCAGCAGCGTGATGCCTTCCTTCTCGGCAACCTTGGCGTATTCGCCAAGTTCATTGGCGATACGGTCCCAAACGGCGGGAACGTTCGTCGTGCGCATGAAGGCGAACACGCGAAGGATCGGCACTTCCAGAATGTGGGCGGCGCGGATGGCGAGTTGTAGATCGGCCATGCGATCCGCGTAGAGCTTATTCTGCCGTTCTTCGCGAGCGGCTTTGGCTTCGGGGCTCTCGGGGCGATTGAGCTTCAGTTCGGTACCCGGGAGACCGAATTTCAGGAGGCCGGTATTGAGAAAGCTGACGCGAAGACCGGCGGCGTGGAGGTCCGTTTTGACCTTCTTCAGTCGCTCGGGTTCCATGCGGAAGTAGGTTTCATTCTTGCGCGTGCGGTCCTGAGCGCGCGGAGTGTCGCGGAGTTCAACCCACTTAAGGTTGTATTGCTTAGCAAAAGCAATGGCGTCGGCCTCGTCTTTGCCAACTTCATCGGTAAGAACGGCGAAGCGATCCCAACCAAGGGGCTTGGCTTCCAGTGCGGCGGGTACAAAGGCGGCTCCGGCGAGGGCGGCGTTGAAGTGCCTGCGGTGGATCATGGCGGCTAATCTCCTAACAAACGCCCGTAGGGGCGCATCGAATTAACGTTATCGCAAACGGCCTTGATGCCGGCGACGATCGGCACGGCGAGGACCAGGCCGATTCCCCCCCAGATCAAGCCCCAAAACATCAGGGCGATGGTGACGGCGAGCGGGTTGAGGTGAACGCGAGCGCCGACAATCTTGGGGTAAAGCAGGTTCAGTGCAAACAGATGCAAGATGGAAACGCCGGCGCCGATGATCAGGTAGGCGGCGGGGTTGGTGTAAACGGGCAGCCCTGCCAGAAACGGAGGAACAAAGGCCATGGGGAGGCCCACGTACGGCACCAGGCTCAAGAAGCCGCTCAGCGGCCCAATCAGCAATGGATAGGGTAGCTTGAGCATGACAAAGAAGAGCGTGCTTAACAGCGCGAGAATCACTCCCAGCACGAAGTTGCCCGCCATGTAGGCGCGGGCCATGTAGGCCACTCCGTCGAGACTCTTGGATGCGGCATAGCGGTGCGCACCGTCGAAAAGGCTCAAGAACGAGCGTTGGATATGGTCGCTCCAACTAAGCATGAAGTAGACCAGGAACGGCACAAAGCTCATCATCAGGATGACGTTGTACAAGGTCTCCCAACGCTCATAGACGAAATTAAGGAGCGGGCTGCCGTCATCGGCGATGCGGACTTCTGGAACGGGGGGCGGTTGGTTTGGGTCGGGTACAGTAGGTTCCGGCTGGGGAACGCGCGTGCGGCGAGTTTTCTTGGGTGCCTCGACGACCGGAGGCTGCGTCTCCTGCAGCTTCTTCGGCATAATTGTCTGCGTCAAACTGCGTTCAAAATCGTTGAGGCGCTCAGCGGCGCTTTCCACCACTTCGCCCATCCGCTTACCGTAGGCGGGTAAATCGTCGAGGAGACCACTGGCTTGCGTGGCCAAACCAAGACCCGCGAAGTAAAGTAGCAGAACGAAGATTGTGCAAACCAGGAAGCTGGCAAGTGCGCGCGGCATGTGCCGGCGCATGAAGAACTCGACGAAGGGCTGCAGGATAAAGGTAATGATGATGGCGCTGATGAGGGTGACGAAGAACGCGCGGCCGACGTAAAGAATGGCGATAGTCAGCGAAAAAGCCATCAGGCGGGAGGCGATTACGGACGAGGTTGTGCCCATGCTGGACGCCGCTTCGAATCGCGGCGCCGGATCCTTGACGCTATCCTCCAACGGCGTTTGCGTAGCCATAACCTAACCCTAACTTTGCCCCGTTACTCCATACTAGAAGAGTTGGAGACAGCGCCTCAAGAGATGGGCCGGATTTTGGCCTTGGATTATGGGAAAAGACGGATCGGATTGGCAATTTCCGATCCTTTGGGGATTACCGCGCAACCATTGCCCACTTTTCTAAGAGGACGTCTGCGGGAAGATTTGAATGGGCTAGCCCGCTTGATCCGCGAGCGTGGCGTAAACCGATTGGTCTTCGGAGATCCGAAATACATGTCGGGAGACATGTCGCCGTTGGCTGAAGCGATGCGGGAATTTGCGGCGAAGTTGGCGGAGCAAACGGGGATTGAGCCAGTTTTCTGGGATGAGCGCTTGACGAGTTCCCAGGCGCATCGGCTTTTGAGCGAAGAGGGAATGAGCCGGGAGGACCGCAAAGGAAAAGTGGACGCCATCGCGGCGACCTTATTGCTGGAGAGCTATTTGCAGTCGTTGTCTTGCGACTGAGGGGTGCATGAAGAAGATCGTTTATTCATTGGTGATGTTGGGTGCGCTGGTGGCGGGAGCTTTGTTCTTGGGACTTTCCTCGCTGCGGCAGCCAGTGTTGGCCTTGTCCGAAGAGAAGATAGTCGAGATCCCGCGGGGGGCTTCGACATTGCGCATCGGAGAAATTTTGGAGGCAGCAGGTTTGCTTCGCTCGCCTTTGCAGACCGCGCTCTATCGCGTCTTGAATCCACAAGCGAAGTTCCAGGCAGGCGAGTATGCTTTCCGCAAGGAGACCAGCGCGGCGGCGGTCTTGGCTAAGATCGCACGGGGAGAAGTCTACTATCGCGAACTGACGATACCGGAAGGATCGAACATTTTCGATATCGCCCGCATCGTCGGAGAGCAAAAAATGTTGGATGCCGGGGAGTTTCTGCGCGCGGCCAAGGACCCAGGCTTGATTCGCGATATCGCTCCCGGGGCGCAGTCATTAGAGGGCTATCTTTTCCCCTCGACATACCGTTTGCCGCGGAAGGTGACGGCGGAGGGACTATGCGGGCGATTGACGAAGCAATTCCGGGAGGCCGCGAAGGAGTTGAAGCTGGACGCCGGGCGCTTGCATGAGTTGGTAACGCTGGCGTCGCTGGTGGAGAAGGAGAGCGCAGTCCCCGAAGAGAGACCGAAGATTGCCGGTCTATTCACAAACCGCCTGAGGCAGGGCATGAAACTCGAGTGCGACCCGACTACAATCTACGCCGCCCTTTTGCAGGACAAATATCGCGGTACGATCTATCGCTCCGATCTAGACAGCAAGCATCCCTATAACACCTATCAGCATCTGGGCTTGCCGCCGGGTCCAATTGCCAATCCAGGACTGGAGGCGCTGCGCGCCGCCGCGCACCCGGAGGCGACGGATGCGATTTTCTTCGTGGCGGAGCCGAATGGAACGGGGCGGCATGTGTTTTCGAAGTCCCTCGCCGATCATAATCTTGCCGTGGCGAAGTATCGACGTGGGGCGCGCTAAGGTAGATTTCGATTCACTATTGGCGGGCGTGGGGTTGGTTACGCCTGAGCGATTCAAAGAGATGCTGGCTGCGAGCGGGCTTTCGGCGGGTTATCTCAGAAAGAGGTTAATTGAGAGGGGAGTAGATTTGGACCCATTGGTGGAGGGAGTACGGCAAGATAGCGTCGAAAACTTGGAGCGGACACTTATCGCATTGGCGGGAGTCTACGAAATGCGGCCAAGGGAGACAAGGGCGAAAGTCCTGGAGGGCCGGCGTCATCTGGACTTCGCTTTGCGGCGGGAGCCCGAGAGCGAATTGCGCAAAACTTCCCTATTGCACCTGCGGACTTGGCTGGAAAATCCCCCGGTCTATCCGCTTTGGGTGGCACTGCAAAAACCAAAGCCGCCGGGCGAGGAGCCCGGCGGCTTTGAGTAAAGATTGCTTTGAAGCTTAGAGGATTTCGACCTTTTCAACCTTGATCACGTCGCCGTCGAGCTTGCCGGTGACCTTGGTTTTGAGATCGGCTTCCTTGGAGGAGGCCTTCAAGGCTTCCAGCGCCATGGCGTTGCCGGCTTCGTCGAACTTAACGAACTTGCCGTCGGAAAGCACCACGCCCAAGCCGCTCTTGGCGCAGCCCATGGTGCACTTCTTGGTGTGGCTCGCCAAATCCTTACCCTTACAGGAGGTGTCGACGAGGGTGCCGGTCCAGCTTTCGGCGAAAGCCATCGTGCCGAAAACGAGGGAGAGAGCAAAAATCTTATTCATGGTGGTATAGGTATCCTTCCAAGTCGATTATATACGCAGAATTTGCAATTTTCCTAGGGGTGGGGAGGCCAGACTTGCCGTCCAGTGCGGGGTGGAGGACGAGACTGGATGATGCTGCTCTGGGAGAGCATGCGAATTCCTTCCCCTAGTGGCCTTGCGAGGTCCATGTTGAGCTTTCTGCCTGGTAAAAGTTCCGCCTGACCATGTCGAATCGCAAATCGAGAATTGGGAATGTTAAGTTGTTCCCGGCCCCGAATGCCCAACTGCGAGTCCACTCATTGAATTCAATCGCACGGAACAATTCAATGCCAGACAATAGGCTGAAACTCTCGTTGCTGCCAAAAGCCCGTCCTGAACCATAGTTCGACCCACCCACGGAGCCGGACCTCGGTGGAAGTCGATTTGCGTTTCCTTCGCCACACGCATCCTAAAGAAACAAGTCTTCGAGAGAAAGAAGGCATTCTGCGACGCTATCGGGAGCGTCTTGGCCCGAGTGCGAGTTATTGATCTAGTTCCCCGGGCGCAAATCTGCGTTAACTCTTCGGCGCGTAATAACCCGGCCGTGCCCGAACCAGCAAATCCTTCCGGCCCTTCACCCGAATCTGCACTGGATGCCACTGCCCATCCGTCTTGATCGGTTCCGGGCGATAAAGCAGGTTGTACTGGCTGCGCAGCTCATTCGCGATGTTTTCGAAGCTCTGCGTCAAATCGCTCGCCTTGAATGGGAAGAAAGTCATCCCGCCCGTGCGTTCACTGATGTGCTTGAGGATACGATCCCCCTCGCTCTCGATGCGCGTAATGTTCGTCGAGATCGTATAGATGACAACATCCGCCTTGAGAGCCATCTCAATCGCCTGTTCGCGCGTCATCACACTCTGCGTGTCGTCCCCATCGCTCAGCACCACCATCGCGCGACGGAATTTGAACAGCGGTTGATCCAACATCAGACGCTCTTTGGATGTGTTGTAAATCGCATCGAAGAGCGCAGTCCCGCCGCCGGGACGCATATCGCGAATCGTCTGCGAAAGCTTCTCGGTATCTCCCGTCAGTTCTCCCTTGAATTGCACCGTATTGTCGAAACCCACCGCCACCGCACGGTCTTCCTTCGGCCGGATGACGCTCTGGATGAACTCGACTGCCGCTTCCTGCTGGAAGCGGAAGCGATCCCGAATGCTATTCGAGGTGTCCACCAGAATCCCCAGCCGCAACGGCAAATTGGATTCGGCAATGAACTCCAGAATATTCTGTTCCTTCTTCTCCTCGAAGACCTCGAAGTCTTCCTTCACCAGGTTCGTAACAAATCGCCCCTTTTTGTCGGAGACCGTAAACAGAAAGTTCACACGAAACACATCCAGCACGATGCGGTTCGGATCGGCCTGCTGCGCCAGCGCAGCGCCGGCGGGGAAAGCAGCCAAAAATTCTCGGCGATTCATCTACACCTATTCTAGGGTTTCCAGCCACTCTTTCAACTCGGCCGCCAGCGGCGCCTCCACCGTCAGGCGTTCCCCGCTTGTCGGCCGATCGAAAGAGATCCGCCACGCATGCAGGAAAAACCGCCCGCTTTCATGTGCTTTCGCGCCGTAGAGCGTATCTCCGGCCACGCGATGCCCCTGACTTCCCAAATGCACGCGAATCTGATGTGTCCTCCCCGTGCCTATGCGTACTTCGAGCAGAGTGAACGAGGAGTAGCGCTTGCGCACCTTCCAATGGGTAATCGCCTCACGGCCTTCTTCGAGCTTGGCCGTCATACGCACGGGCTTCCAGGGATCGCGGGAAATTGGCCGGTCTACCGTCCCCTCATCCGCCGCTACCACTCCCTCCACCAACGCCAAATAAATCTTCTCCACCGTCCGCCCGCTGAACTGTTCCTGCAACTTCCGATGCGCTTCGTCTGTCTTCGCCACCAGGATCACGCCACTCGTTAATCGATCCAAGCGATGCACGATGCCCGGCCGCAGATCCCCGCCCGCCTTGGACAACGCCTCAAAGCGATGCAGTAGAGCATTCACCAAGGTGCCATCCTGCACGCCCGCTCCCGCATGCACCGTCATGCCTGCCGGTTTATTCACGGCTACTAGGTCCGCGTCTTCATAAAGGATCTCGAGCGGCAAGTTTTCGGGCCGCGCCTTGAGTGGACGCAACTCCAGCGGCTCGACTTCAATATCCTCCCCACCTTTCAACAAGAAGGACGGCTTTCGCACCTCGCCGTCAACGCGTACGCGGCCCTTCTTGATCCACTCCTGCAAGCGGCTGCGGCTCAGTTTCGGATAAAGGTCCTGGAGATGCACATCGAGCCGGATTGGGCTCTGCGCGTCCTCAAAACTCATACGGCCTGCCGGTCATAAGGCCCTACCATTCATATGGCCATTGTGGCTTCGCGCCCACGCCACCATCGACAAACAAGGTTTGCCCCGTCACAAACTCGCTTTGATCCGTCGAGAAGAAGACCACCGCCTTCGCAATATCGATCGGATAACCGATACGCCCCAATGGCGTGTGCGGCGTCCAGGTTCCCGCGTAGTCGCCCGCCTCCGCTTTTGTTCTCTCCACTTCCGTCGCTCCCGGCGCTACACAATTTACACGAATCCTGTATTTGCCCAACTCCACAGCGGCCACTTTGGTGAACATTTCAATGGCTCCCTTGGAAGCTGTATAGTCGACCAAACGAGGAAACGCTAGCTTGTTGCATCCGCTGCCCAGGGTGATGATGCTGCCGCCGTGGCCCTTGGCCACCATGCGCTTGGCGCCTTCCTGCGTGCAGATGAAAGTCCCTCGCGCATTCGTGTTCAGAACCTTGTCCCATTCCTCGACGGACAAATCCAGCAGCGCCTTCCACGTCTGCACCGCCGCGTTACAAACCACCACGTGCAAATCGTCGAAATGCTTGTCGAACTCGGTAAAGATCCCGCGCGCGCTCGCCACGTCGGAAACGTTCCCCTGAATTGCTACGCTCTTCCGTCCCAGCCCTGAAATTTCGTTAACGGTTTCCTCGGCGCCCGCCCGGTCCGAGTTGTAGTTCACCGCCACGTCGAAGCCAACTCTTGCCAATTCAATAGCAATCACCTTTCCGATGCCCTTGCTCGCACCCGTCACCAACGCCACTTTGTTTGTCACTTCGGCACTCATAAGCTCTATTCTAGAGAAGATCTCCGTCAGCTCACTCCTATACTTTGATTACCCACTTCTCTCAGGGAGCTCTCTCATGACCTTGCGAGCCTTGCGCTTCGCGTTCTTCCTTTCGGTCATCGCCTGCGTCGCGTTCGGCCAAACGTCCACTACTCAACTCTCCGGTATCGTTTCGGACTCTTCAGCCGCCATCGTCCCTGGCGCCACCGTCACCGCTGCCAATGAGGCGACCGGCATCAAGTACACGCAAACCACAACCGAAGCGGGCTTCTATGCTTTCCCTTCGATTCCCGTCGGTTCCTACTCGCTTACGGTGGAGAAGCAAGGCTTCAAGAAATACCAGCGCGCCAACATCGTCCTCCAAATCAATACTCCCGCCCAAGTGAACGCGCAACTTGAAGTCGGCCTGGCTAGCGAAACGGTCCAAGTGGAAGCCACGGCGGAAGCTCTCAACACAACAAACGCCACCATCGGAAATGTCGTCGAGCGCAAAGCCATCGAAGCCCTTCCTCTGAACGGCCGAAACCCGCTGAATCTCCTGATGTACGAACCAGGCGTTGTACAGCGCTCCGGCAACACCATTTCGGTGAACGGCTCCCGCACTGGCGCGGTCAACGTCACCATCGATGGAATCGAAGCGAACGAAAATACCAACCCAAACCCTCTCAACAACCTCTTCCGCTTGAACCCCGACAACGTTCAGGAATTCAAGGTAACTACTTCCAACCCCTCCGCGGAAGAAGGGCGCAACTCCGGCGCCAACGTTTCCGTGGCCACGCGCGGCGGCACCAACGAATTCCACGGCACCGTCTTCGAGTTCTTCCGCAACACGGCTCTGAACTCGAATGAATTCTACTCCCGCGCCCAAGGCCTGGAAAAGCCCATCATCAAACTGAATCAATATGGCGTGGAACTCGGCGGACCTATCAAGAAGAACAAGACCTTTTTCTTCGGCTCCTGGCAAGGCCAGAAAGTGAACTTCGCCGATCCCATCGACAAAGCCTTCGGCGAATCCGTTGACCTCTATAACCCAACTGCTCTGAACGGCCTCTTCAAGTACGTCCGCCTCGCCAATACCGCCGCCAACTCCACAAACCCCTTAATCGTCAACGGCCAGCGCGTCACACAAAACTCCAGCATCCTTGTCGATCCCCGCACTGGCCAGTATGCCAGTGGCGTCCGCGATTGCACCAGCACTTCCGACGTCAACTGCATCGCCACCTTCAATATCTTCGCCGCCGACCCCCTCGGCCGCGGCATCGACCCAGCCGTTCGCTCCGTACTGGGCGGCTATCCCGCGCCGAACGCCTACTCCGCTGGAGACGGCCTTAATACCGGCATCTACGTTTGGAATAGCCCCTTCCAAATTCGCGGCCCGCAGTACATGGCGCGCGTCGATCACGTCATCAACGACAACCACAACCTTTTTGCCCGCTACCTCGGGGCCGAGCAAAACACTCTTGGAGGCGATCCGCTGAATGGCCGCCCCCAAGTACTTCCCGGTTTCCCCGCGCGCGGGGAAGTCTTCCGCCCGGCCCACAACATTGCGCTCGGTCTGCGCAGCACCTTGAGCCCGCGTCTCGTAAACGAATTCACCGTTGGCTACAGCCGCTTCGACTTCCTCTTCACCCAGGGCGAAGCGAACCCTGAGTTCCCGAATTCGCCTCGCTTCACTTTCAACAACTCCGACGTCGATTACGTGGCGGGCCCTCGCACGCAGCGCGCCGTCAACACCTATCAGCTCATCAACAACCTCACCTACGTCGCCGGCGCCCACGTCTTCAAGTTCGGCGGCAACATCCGCTTCTACCAGCACAATGACCGTCGCGGCGACGTCGGCGGCACCAGCATCACTCCCGCTATCTCGCTCTCGCGCACGGTGCGCCCGCCCGCCGGCTTCACTTTCCCTGCCTTGGCTACAGCCACGGGCGCGGGCATTGCCTCCAATGACCTCAACCGCCTCCAAGGCATGGTGAACGATTTGCTTGGTATTCCCGCGCAAATTACGCACAACTTCATTGGCGATCTCAACTCCGACACCTTCCTCCCCTTCCAAACCAGCGAGAAAACCGTTTCGCTTTGGGCTCAGGGCCAACGCACCAAGCAGTTCAACTTCTTTGCCCAGGACGATTGGAAGGTCCGCCGTAATCTGAGCATCAGCTATGGTGTCCGTTGGGAAGTCAATCCTCCGCCCACGGAAGCGGGCGGCCGCGTCTACACGCCGAACAAGATTCTCGACGGTTCTCAAGGGCAGGTCAGCTTTGTGAAGTCGGACCGCTGGTATCAAAACTGGAATTGGGGAGCAGTCGCTCCTCGTCTCAGCCTCGCTTGGTCCCCTGGGAATTCCAACAAGATGGTGATCCGCACTGGCTACGCCATGGCCTTCGATCCCATTGCGACTTTCCAAGTAACTTCCATCGCCAGCGCCGTTCCCGGCCAGGTCTACCGTTGTACTGCCGTCCCCGGCGGCGCCACGACGTCGGGCTGCGCCAGCGTTCCGGACGTTCGCCTCAGCCAGTTCCCCACCCAACTTCCTCCACCCACGGCCAAGCCGAGCAGCCAACTCACGCCCGCCCCCGCACTGCAGAACGTTGCGCCGCCCGCGCGCGTCTTTGACCAGGGCCTTCAACTGCCTACCGTTCACATGTGGAACTTCACCATTCAACGTGAATTCGGCCAAGGCTACGTGGCGCAAATTGGATATGTCGGTCGTCGCGGTACGCGTCTCTATCGCACGTGGGACATGAACCAGATCGATGGTGCGCCGCTCCTGCCGAGCTTCCTTGCCATGCAGCGCAATGTCGCTCTTGGTGGCGGTTGCCGCGCAGACGGTACACTTGCCAACGGTTCCCCCTGCGCCGGCGCGAACGCCGTTCCCTTCATCCAACAAGGCATCATGACGAGCGCGTTCGCGAATTCAGCAGCTTCCACAACGGATCTTGCGACCAACCAGAATGCTCTCGGCAACATGGCCCAGCGCCTGGAGCAAAATACCCTAAACGCAAGGCTCCGCCCCAACCAGCAGTTCGCTCAGATTCTTTACCTTGATAACGGTGCGGACTCCACCTACCATGGCTTCCAAGCCACCTTCCGAAAGCGCTTCGATTCGGCAGGCGTCCTCATGAATGCCAGTTACGCTTTATCGAAATCCATAGACAATCTTTCGATCGATCCAGTGGGTTCGACGACAGGCGGTGGGTTAACCACCACCAATTCCCGCACTCCTGCCGACAGCCGCAACTATCGCAATGAGCGCGCCCGCTCGGATTTTGACCAGCGCCATGTTCTCAACCTGTCGAGCATCTACGAACTTCCCTTCGGCAAAGGCAAAAAGCTCTTCTCCACTGAGAGCCGCCCGCTCAACACCATCATTGGCGGCTGGAGTATCAACGGTATCTTCACCTACCAATCCGGCGAACCTTTCACGATTCGCTCCGGCTTCCTCACCGCAAATAACGGTGCGCAATCCCGCGCCGCTCTGGCGCCGGGCGTCACGGAACTGCCGCAACCGAAGCTCCAAGATAAAGCCGGTGTCGTTGGCCCCGTCTTTTTCCAGGATGCCAGCATGTTTGTCAACCCCGGTCCGGGTCAACTCGGTCTGGGGCGGAACATCTTCCAAGGCCCGACTTACTGGAACTTGGACCTCGGCATCTCCAAGGGCTTCCAAATCTCCGAACGCGTAAGGCTCACTTTCCGCACGGAGATGTTTAACGCTTTGAACCACGCCAATTTCCGCAACCCCCGCGATGCGAGTGTCGGTTCCCCCGCGATCAACTCCGCGGTCTTCGCGCAAGCCTGCTGCGTAACGCTCTCCACGGCCAGCAGTTCCACCACGAATCAAAACGGAGAAAGCTGGCGCGTCATTCAGTTTGCCCTTAAACTGGCATTCTGATGCGCCACGTTTTTGCCACGCTATTTCTCGTCCTGAACGCTTCCGGGGCTCAACTCGAAAAAGACATTGAGTTCGCCCGTCCCGGGGGCTTTTCTCTTACCCTCGACGCCTCCATCCCCGACGGCCCCGGCCCCCACCCCGCCGTCATCATCGTACACGGCGGCGGTTTCATACGCGGAGACAAGACGACCTACGTCCCGCCGCTCTTCCCACCTCTGACCGAGGCGAAGTTCGCCTGGTTTACTATCAACTACCGCCTCGCGCCTCAATTCCAACATCCCGCTCCTGCGGAGGACCTTGCCGCCGCCATGCGTTGGGTCAAGAAGAACGCGAAGAAGTACAAGGTCGATCCCCAGCGCATCGCCATCATGGGCGAATCCGCGGGCGGCACCATCATCGCCCACTATGCTCTTACCGCGAATGGCGATCTGAGGCCCAAGGCCGTGGTCGACTTCTATGGCATCGCCGATTGGAACCTTAATCTCAAGCTGAAGGGCGAACTTTCCGAGAACGCGAAGCAGTTCCTGGGTGAACTGGCGAATACCGAAGCGGGCCGCGCCAAGGCCAGTGCGATCACCTACGTCTCCAAGGACGCGCCCCCGTTCTTATTCATCCACGGCACCAAGGATACCCAAGTCCCTTACGAACACTCCCCGCGCTTCTGCGAAGCCCTCAAAGCCGCCGGCGCCAAATGCGAAGTCTTCACCATTGAAGGGGCCCCGCATGGTGTTGGCCCTTGGGAAAAGGAGCCCGCATTCCAGGGCTACAAGGCGAAGATGATCGCCTGGCTGAAGGCGAATTTATAAGCGGCTACTGAGCAGCCGTTTTCCAGGCCCAGCGCACGCCATCTTTGCCATCCGGGTGCGGCCCTGGCGCGTCCGCTCGAATGGCCCCCGACCCCGGCTCGCGGCGCAGGTAGCGATTCGTCTGCAAGGACAAGAGCAACAATTGCCCGTCAAATGACTCGATCCACTGAAAGGTCTCCGCCTGTGAGGCTTCGCCTTTGCGTAACGATACCTTCCCATCCGCTGAGACCGAAACATATCCCTTTGCGGATTGCAAAGCGATGCGTCCCAGTTTTCTGTCTACTACCTTGAACTTCTCCGCCGCGTCGAGCAGCAGTTTCGTCCCGTCCATCGCCGATTGCAGCGCAATCTCCTTCCCCAAGGGGATCATCGCCTTCGGCTCTTCCCGAATCTCGATTGCATCGAAATCCGCAAAGCCACCTTCGCTTCCGGGCGCATGAAAGGCAAAGAGCGAATAGCGCACTCCTTGAAATGTGGTTAGCGTGAACACCATCGGATGCGACTTGCCGATCGGCCGGAATTCTTTGCCGTCCAAGCTGAATTGGAAGCTCGCTTCGTTCCGAATGAAATCGCAATTCGCGCGGAGCCAAATCTTCGTACCCGCATAGGGCTCCCGGCTTGTTGTCCCCGTCGCTTCATCCAGTAGCGTTACTGTGGCCCCGACAGTGGCCTCGGCACTTCCACGCTCCACGCCAAGCCACGCATAGGGCCGGTTGAAGAGCGCCAGGCCCGCCACGTCTCCGGCCCGCATTCCGTTCGTATCCAGCACGGCTGTCACCGTCGACCGCGGCCCCATGGCGCGCTGCGTCAACGTATTCTTGGCGTTCCACAAATCAACTGCCTCCTGCGCATGCAGCCGCAAGTACCCGGGCCTTTCTTGGAGCGACCACTTCCCACTAACCGGCACATGA
>VFQP010001131.1_pt1 | contig 38658 bp, 37 predicted proteins | sample 3512351 | NCBI WGS metagenome assembly VFQP01 (sample SAMN10412372, study PRJNA504923) | tailings metagenome | isolation source: Relicate 1 Philex TSF1 revegetated site | place: Philippines: Tuba, Benguet | collected 2017-08-29
TGTGTGGAAACCGTTCCGGATGCCATGGCGGTGTACGGATTTATGGGGAATCAGAAAGACAAGGTGGATCAAACTACCAATGTCAAAGTATTGGGACTGACACCGGTTTTCAACGGAGAATGTGCTGAAGGGATTGAGTTGTTACAGGGACTTCTGAAACTCAAACCAATCAATGCTGATTTGTACAACATGACCCTTCCTGACTGGGAGTTTTTCAATGGAAATACGACTAAGGTCGACGGAAGAAGTTCTTACATCCGCTCAACGGTTTTACCGAAAGGCGGTATGAATAACAAAGTGGCGAAAGTGATCATTGATTCTATGAGCAGCGCGCCGTCACCGGATAGTTTTGCGGTTTGGACACATGCCGGCGGAGCAATTGAAAACGTAGCTCCGGACGGAACTGCGTATGTACACCGTGAAGCGCGTTTCATCCCGGAAATCAAAGCAATCTGGGATTTCGATAAACCGGGAGATACACTTAAGAACGTTGAGTGGGCTTATGAATTCTTCGAACGGTTTGCAGAAGCGGGAAATGCTACGGGGGCTTACGTCAACTACATCGATCCGCTCCAACACGACTGGGCAAAGATGTATTACGGAAAGAATTACGAGCGTTTGCTGAAAATCAAGAAAAAAGTGGATCCGAAGAATTACTTCAGCTTCCAGCAGGGAATCGGTTCTCCGTTTAACCCTCCTAAAAAGCTGACAGATATCAGTCCGCTGAACCGTACAAACCTCGTTAAATAACAGCTATGAAACAGCAAAAGAAATTACCCGCAGCTGCAATCATCAAGTTGTTCGGCCTTCAACCCAATGATGTAGAAGGTGGTTATTTCGCAGGAACATATCCTCCGGAAGGAACAGAGAATCCGCCATGCAGTGCAATTTATTACTTCTTGGACAGGAACAGTCCGCGATCGCTGATGCACAAAGTTGGAAGTGATATGCTGTATCATTTTTATGACGGCGATCCCGTTGAAGTATTGTTGTTATACCCGGAAGGCCATGTTCCTGATTCCGAAGTGTTTGTTTTCAGTAATAATCTCGCAGAAGGCGGACGCCCGATGCACGTGATACCGGCTGGAACCTGGATGGGTTCACGAATCATCGGAAGAGGCGCATGGACGCTGATGGGAGTCAGTATGGCGCCAGCTTTTGACCCCGATAATTATTTTATCGGTGACAGGGAGAAACTGATCAGCGAATATCCCGACCGGAAAAAATTAATTACTGCGTTGACAAAATAAATTGCTCATGTTGCCGGAGAGCTCTCACAAGGGTTCTCCGGTTTTTCATTAAAGTCCGTTTACATTTTTTAACAATCAAATTCATCGATCGTTGTAACATATTGCTGGTGAAAAGGTCTTACGGAAAACCAATTCAATCTCAGAAATATGAAAACAATTATTCTAATGATCAGCTTCTTTTTAACAACCGCTTCAATTGCTTTGGCAGGAAACGGGGAAACTTTATTAGACCGCATCATGCACCGTAAAATTTCGTACCCGGAATCATTGCGTGCAAAAGGAATCGAAACGACCGTGCAGGTAAAAGTGCGTGTTGTATCCGAAAACAAAGTAGAAATCGTCGAAATCCTGTCTGATTCGGAAGAGATGAAAACTTCCGTTGAAAAGCAAGTACAGCAAATCAAATTCAATGTTCCTCAAAGTCTTGTTGGGAACACATTCAACTATACATTCAAATTTCAGGTGCAGAAATAATCCATTATATTCGGGTAACTGAAAGTTGAAGAAATAAAAAAACGGCTGGTATGGCCGTTTTTTTTTGTTTTGCAAGCGTTTTAAATCAAAAAGGGGAGAATGGAATCCGTTAACTCCTGCAAAACAGGTTTTCTTTGACAGCTATTGCTTCTACCTGCGGCATCCTGGAAACTACTTCAGCCGAACAACTTGCATTGAAGAACAGCATGTTTGCCTGATCTCCAACTTTCGGCCATTGCTGATTCCCCTGGTCATCGAGCGGTAACGTATCTTGCGTGGCAAACGAAAGCGCTCTTGAAAGATCGAATTCGGTAACATAACCATACAATTCCGCAACCAGGTTGGCTTTTTGCAAAATATTCCCGGTTCCGAACGTGCTCCAATGATCCTGCACATTGTCATTTCCGATCAAAACTCTGACTCCATGTTTCTTAAGAACAGGAATAGGCATGATGGTTCCGTAAAAAGGAACCGACGAAGCAATTCCGACACCTGCATTGGCCAGTTGCGCTGCAATTTCTTCTGTTTCTCTCGCTGAAAGATAACCCAAAGCAAAAGCATGGCTAACAACTACTTTGTCTTTCAATTCCGGATTTTTGTTTACCTGATCAATCAAATAACGGATTGTTTTCATGCCGGAATCACCGATTTCATGTAAATGCAAATCAATTCCTTTTTGGTAATCCAAAGCCAGCTGAATGGTGAAATCCATCGGTTTTTCAATGCTTCCGTCGATACTAAACGGATCAAGTCCGCCAATAAATCCGACGCTTTCTATCGAAGCTGCTTCTTTCATCAGGGTGACAGAATCCGTATAGAACAATCCATGTTGTGGAAAAGCCACCAATTCCGCGTCGAAAGAAGCGCTTTTGTTTTTCAAAGCAGATTCCAGGTTTTCCAACGATTTCAAACCGGAAGTCGGATCGACATTGAAATGCGATCTGGCATAGGTAGTTCCGTAGTTCTGTAACAAATTGATTAATTGTTCCGAGCGTTCTACCGAGGTCTTCAATAATTCCGGAATGATTTCCTGCTCGTAGGCGATCATATCTTTCACCGTGTCCCGTTTAGGAGAAACCGCCTGCCAGGGCAATCCGTATAACGTTTTGTCCAGGTGACAATGCATGTCTTTGAATGCCGGAAGCATGAGTTTTCCCAGCATATCCATTGCATCGCTGTTCGGATCATTCGGTTTGACAGCTTTTATTTTCCCGTTTTCTACTTCTACACAGAAAAGGTCGGTTTTGGTCCGGATTACTTCCCGGTCATCGTATTCGAAACCGGTTTCCAAACGCACATTTTTCAAGGTATAATGTCCTGCAGCAACTGATTGATATGGGAATTGCATCTGCTTTGTATTTTGATTTATGCAAAGCTACATGATCAAGAACTTGGAATTGGTGTACGAATCATGCCGGATGTTGTACCGATTATCTTTCTTCGCGGAATTGAGAAGGGGAGATTCCCGTTTGAGCTTTGAAGAACCTGGAGAAACTAGCATGATCATAGAATCCCAATTCATATACAATATCTTTCACTGTCATTTCCGATCCTTTCAGCAAGCGTTTGGATTCCAGCAAAATCCTTTCCTGGATAAATGCAGAAGCAGCCAGACTCAAATTTTTCTTACACAATACATTCAGGTAATTGGCTGTAACATTCAGTTTTTCAGCATAAAAAGAGACAGATCGCTCTGTTTTAAAATAAGTATCAACCAAAAGCCGGAACCTTGCAATCAGCGGATTGGAATGATAAACTTCCGTGTCATTAAACGTTGTTTCGACCGTTTTACTCAGAATCAGGGCAATCAACTGAATCCGTGTCCGGATTAGCTCCCGGAAAACTGATTTTTCGGTTAATGCTTGCTGAACCGAACGAAATTCCCGTAGCAATTCCTGTTGTACTTTGGCTGAAATGCTAAAAACAGGATGTTTCTGGTAATAAGAAGCAGAAAAACGCAAAGCATCCATAAAACTTCCGAACCATTCGCGACTGATCATCAATTGATACCCGACGGTTTCCTGTTTCATTTCCCATTGATGAACCTGGTCGGGAAAAACCATATGAACCTGGGAGTCTTCAATCGGGTACGACTCAAAATCAATCGTATGTATTCCTGCACCATGCTCAAACAGGATCACAATGAAAAAATCGTGTTTGTGAGGTTCGTCGATGGATCGTGCGCCGTGTAATTCATGAAACAGCAAGTTACATCCCTGCGATTGGTCTTCGCTGAATTCCCGGATTCCTAAAACTGGAAAATAATCGGACGGATGTTCCATTTCTCTTTGATTGCTTCTTTAAAGTTAATAAAGATCCGGTATTTATTTCGGAAAGGATTTCTGCATATAATTCCGTATTTTCAAGGTAAATTCATTACATGACAAACAGTGTTTCACCGAAACTCATTGAAAAATGGCTGAAAGGATGGTCTTTATCCAGGGGGCTTCCGTTGCCGGTTCCATTTCTTTCAGGTTTCCGGGTGAATGTCGGTTATGAGGAACAGAAAGTACGTTACGTTTTCCCGGATCTCACGGATGATTTTGTTCAGTTATCCCGGCAAATTAATGAGCCCTGGATTTTTCTGAAAGTTTGTGCCGATCCGGAAGAAGTGAAACTCCAAATTTCCGGAAAATGGCGTGTTCAACCAACGGGATACATGATGTACTGTTTCCAGGCAATGCATTTCCCTGACAAACCGTTGAACAAGGAATACCAAGTGGAATACGAGAATGGCAACGCGGTTTTCGTTGTTAAAATTCTTACGAAAAACAATGAAATAGCTTCAATAGGACGAATTGTTCTTGTGGATGACCTGGCTGTTTACGACCGGATTTCAACAACAGACCAGCACCAACGAAAAGGACTTGCAACTTTTATCATGAAAGAACTTGAAAAGATCGCACGCTCAAAAGGCATTTCGAGAAATTTCCTGGTGGCCACAGAAGAGGGAAGAGCCTTGTACGAATCTTTCGGCTGGCAGCTCTACAGTTTGTATACTTCCATAGTCATTCCCGGGTGATATTCCATCAAGTATTTCATTTTACGTTTTTTAACAAATTTAAATCCCTGGTTGCTGTAACATATTCGGGATGAAGAGGTCTTACGGAAAACCAATTCAATTCAGAAATATGAAAACAATTATTCTAATAATCAGCTTCTTTTTAACAACCGGTTCGATCGCTTTGGCAGGAAACGGCGAAACACTTTTGGACCGTATTATGCACCGTAAAATTTCGTATCCTGAATCGTTACGGGCAAAAGGAATCGAAACAACCGTACAGGTAAAAGTGCGCGTTGTGGCTGAAAATAAAGTGGAGATCATCGAAATTAATTCCGACTCCGAAGAAATGAAAGCTTCAGTGGAAAAACAAGTGCAACAGATCAAGTTTCATGTTCCGCAAAACTTAGTAGGAAATACCGCCACCTATACCTTTAAATTCCGGGTGCAGAAATAATACACCTTTGAGATGAAGAAATGAAAGACGGCTTATGGCCGTCTTTTTGTTTTGAGTGTATCTTTGAATACACCAAACAAACAGGAATGACTACTCAAAACGTTAAAGAACTACTTAAGGAAGCCGGTGAAAATTCAGTACTTGTACAACTATACCATCGAACAAAACATCTGGGATGGAATGTTTACAAAAATGTGAGCGAACAGGGATGTGACATCGTAATTCTTCGAACATATGTTGATTCTTTCAACATCAACAAACACAACATTCTGAAAATAGAAGTAAAAACCAGGCAGTTGATTAAACCGGATAAGAAAAAGAATTGGATCGATTTTACTTTGACAGAAAGCGAATTCCAAAACTCACATTTCCTCATTGGTTATTGGTTTGAAGAAAATGAATATTTCATTGTGCCTATAAATGAGCTAACAGGATACAAAAGCAAAAATAAATTCGTTTACAAATACATTGTTTCAAGAGCCCAGTTAAAGGATCCGGACAGTGATTGTCAACAACACCGGGGAAACTGGAAAAGCATACTGGAAGAGATGAAGAAAGATTGGAATGATCAATAAACACATTTTTTATTTTTCATCCACAAACTCCAGGATATCTCCCGGCTGACAATCCAGGGCCTTACAGATTGCTTCCAGTGTACTGAAACGAACAGCTTTTGCCTTCCCGGTTTTCAGAATCGAAAGATTGGACAAAGTCAGGTCGACTTTTTCGGACAATTCGTTCAGCGACATTTTGCGCTTAGCCATCATCACATCCAAATTTACAACAATCGGCATAGCTTATATAGTTAGATCGTTTTCTGCCTGAATTTCTATCCCCTTCTTGAAGATATGAGCAATCACAAAAAGTACAACACTCACAAACAACCACACATCAGCTCCGCCAAATCCTAATTGTTCGATATCGGGCATCGCCACATGCTGTTCCAAGAACAACTTTCTATATTTAACGCCCCAATAAGAGATCAAGCCAATCAGCAGGGTCAGGTAAGACAGTGTGAAAACAAATCGCCCCAAATGTTTGTTAAAAGGTTGAGTCATATTGAGCTTTTTACTGTGCAGGATGTTTATAATCAAATAAAACATACCGGCTTTCATCACTGTTACGATGATCATCAGTATTGTTTCTATCACAAAATACCCGTAATCGAAGTGATAGAGCGCTGACAAATCACCCTGGAAATACAATTTACCCGGAGCCTGAAGTCCGTATGACAAAGTATAGACAAGGTAGACAATGACCGCTCCTGCCTCAATACATATCCCCACAAAAATGATCCAGGAAAGGATGTATAAGATTTTCAGCATTTGCTGCGTACTGATTTTAAATTCCATAATCGTTCAATTAATTTGAATTAACAGAACAATTATAAATAAATATTTATTGAAAAACAATAAATAATAATTAATTATCGAAAATTTACAGTTCCAAAGCCAATTTCATAAATCCTCTCACTTCGTCATTGATATCTTCTTTGTGGAGCATTCTGAAATGATGATTGAATTGAGTACTTCCGGGAACTTGTCCTACTTTCTGAAAGCACAAATTATCATTATGCGGTTCTTTCAAAGGAAATACCACGTGAATAAAATTCTTTCCCAATTGTGTCACCCAGGCAACGCGTTTGTGTCCGTTATCAACAGCGATCATTGTTTTGGTAGGGTAGAGCGTAATTTCTCCCAGGGCTTCAAATTCGGCAATGAAATGCTCGTACAGACTCAAAGTGTATTCAGATTTTCCGGAAAGAAAATGAGCAATGGAAGGTTGTTCGGAAGCATTCATATCGATCGTTTTTACAAGACCAAGATAAAAATATGTTCTTTATGAACGTTTTGAAGCATTAGATTTTTCTTCCTTGCGAAGGACCGGAATTTATTCACCCTTCGGCAATCTTAGTTTTTTTTAATTAGAGGTTTAAACAGCTCAAATTGAGATTTTTGAGCTTTTAAACGGCTTATCTTTCTCTTAAGTATCTGTTAAAATTCATGGTTCAATCAAGCATCCAAAAAATGTTTCGTAATATTAAATCATCATTGTTACCAGGTGATTTGTTTTCATGTAAATTGAATCGCTCATGAAGAAAAGCAAACCGAATTCATCTTGTTTTCCAATACCGTATCATCCGGGTTTCCTGGCTATACAAGCATATCTATTGAAGATCAAACCGAAACCATTCAACTGAACATCAAATGATTTCTAAAATTCTTATTTCCAAATCGCAAACTCCTTCCGGACACCTCGTTTCGGTATTCGTCGATACATTTCAAGCCGGAGAACTGGTTGTGATCGAATGGAACCAACACCATTATTTCGCCACATACAACAGCCAAAACCTGTGTTATTCAGTACTGGTTCCGGCATCCGGAAATACTGCTGCTTTTTCCATAAAAGGAATCTTATACAACTACGAAAAACAATCTTTTACAGACGTGAAGGCCGGAACCGCAACACCGGACGTCATTTCAAAAAAACAACCGTTGCTATTGACTCCGGCAGCAGCTACCGATTCTAAATCCTGGACAGGAAATCTCCTGGTAAAAGAACTAAAAGGTCCCTTTCAGAATGACAAAGCGGTCGAAGTCATTGATCTGACTCTTCCGGTTTATTATTTGGGCGTTCCTAACAGCAGTACCGCTCATGATTCGCAAGTGCTTTCCATGAAATGGGAATATCAGTATAACAATGAGGAATCAACCATTTTTAAGAACAGTAAGCGATCGGTTGTCGTTGAAAATGGAATCAAGTACTGTAAAATTGAATGCCAGTTTCACAATCGGAAAGAAATTGAAGAAATTACGTTGTATGCGTATTACAAAACGAAGAGCCCGGCTATCGCCAGGAAAACGAAAACGCTGAATCAATATCAAGCCGGCACAACGAATGATGCATTGATCTGGTCTGCCAAATTTACACCGGAAGAGCTGGCTAAAATTATTGAAATCTCGAAACGGCTGTTGTTCAATCCCAATCATTTGATTGCAGCCATGGCTTTGGAAACAGGAGGCACGTTTAATCCGAAACTCGTTAATTCTCTTGGTTTCACCGGGATTATCCAAATCGGGAGCGAAGCTGCCAGAGACATCAACCGACGGAAAGGAACGAACATTACGGCAGGCAAAGACGGGAATTTAGTGAAGATGTCGCGCCTGGAGCAATTAACCTATGTTGAATATTACCTCGAACCATTCAAGGGGAAATTGAACACACTGGCGGATTTTTATCTTGCCATTCTATTCCCGGTAGATTGTGGAAAGGGAAACATCCCCGATTACGTGGTATTCGACAAGCATCTCCAATTGGATTACGATGCCAGCGGCGCTGTAATTAAGAATACCAAATGGCTCAGGCAACGCGCTTACGATCAAAATCCCGTATTTCATAAAGAGAAACCCGAACAAGGAAAAACCTATGTTTGGGAAATCGCTGCGGAGATTGAGAAATGGTATCAAAAAGGGGAAATCAATAAAAACACAAGCGTTCTTCCCGGGAACACTGCACAGACAAATAAAAACTGGCACGATCCGGTTGAAAACCCGAGATCAACATTGTACATGCAAAGCGGAGGAGGAGGCGAAAACGGGAAACATTGGGGACTTTTCGGAAAAACAAGGGCGGGAAAAGTCCACACCGGGTTGGATTTATTTGCACCAACCGGAACAAAAATCTACGCCTGCGTAGACGGAACCGTTTATAACCGAAGATGGCACGGAGGTTATGGAAATACCTTAACTATCAAAGTCAGTGATGTTGCAGCTTTTTTGAAAAACCGGAAGGATTACAAATTGCAATTTGAAAAGGACGGGGAAATTCTTCATGGAGCAAATTGGACGGATGCCAAAGAAATTTATTTGTTTTATGCTCATTTGGAGACCGTTAATCCATACACTTTCGGAGAAAAAGTCTCTTGCGGAGAAGTATTGGGTACAACCGGGCGATCCGGGGTAATTGCGGGAACGTGCGCCCCGCATCTACATTTCGAAATATTTTGCAGGTATGTGATGGCTGTAGGAACCAGCTACCGGATTAACCCGGCTTTATTTGTTCCATACAAAGGCCATAACGAACAGAATGAAGTTGAAAAGAGCGAACAGGAAAAAATAAAAAATAAGGGACAAATCGTAGAAGTTAACGGTAGAACGAAATTGAATTATGCCGATATGAAAGGCTTTATCAAATAAGTAAAGTATTTGCCCGGAACAACATTTCACTCCTTTAAATCAAGGTTTCACAATCTTCACGCAACCTTTTTTCAACTTCCAAAGTCTTTGCTTTCAGATGAATCACCGGTGATTTCAACGCTACTAAACTAAAACACAAGTTTATGAAAACATGCTTGACGATATTGCTATCGGTGATCTTTTATTCTATGGCGCAAGGCCAGTACCGCTATCTCCGGAATTACAACGACGATGTTCACACGATCATTCCCTGCCAGGATTCCACTTATTATTCCATTTCCATTCACCCCGGATGCGGAATCAACAGTTTTTCGATTCATTACCTTGGCCGCCACGGACAAGTGATCTGGTCGAAAGAATCAAATACCTGGGTAAGCCATTTGTATGACTTTAGCGGTTATACCGATGAGAACAATACGGTTACACTCATTTATTACTCCGGCGGGAATAATGGTTTGACACGTATTGACAGGAACGGAAATGTGCTTTTCAACAAAGTGTTCAATCAAAGTACTTACCAAATGAGTACGATTACACCAGCAACAGACGGTTTTTACCTGACCGGAAAACAGAACGAATACATGACCGGATCTCCGAGTGTACCGGTATTGCTGAAAATGAACAACAGCGGAGATATTGTTTGGGTGAAATCCTATACCATTCCGAATATTCCCCGTTTCATTTTCAGAGATATTCAACAAACAGGAGATTCATTGCTGATTGTTGGAAGCTACACGACACAAACGGGATCTCCATCGGACACTTATCCCTGTTTATTGAAAACAGACCTGAACGGGAACGTTGGTCGTAGTTTTTATTACCGAATAGAAACCGTTGATGTCGATCAATACAAATTCATGGATGTTGATTTTCAGGATCCTTCAGCTATTTATTTAAAGTTCCGTGCATCTGCGGGAGTGGATGGAATTCTGAAGCTCGATAACCAGCTGCAGAAAGTCTGGTGCCAGAATGTTGTCGGTGACCTCGGAACGATTTGCGCTTCTTACGACGGAGGTGTGTTATTTACAAGTACGTCGCCCGACGGTGATATTGCGTCATTGAATGCTCAGGGTACGTTAACCGGTTCCAGGGCAACAGATCATTTAAATTCAACATCTACACCTTCCATGGTTATACGCCATGATTGCGGTTATTTGGTTGCTCTTCCGGCAACCTGGCCCGGTGACCGGTATGCACATATTTCAAAGGATCTGACCTATTGCGGAGAAATTCCAGGAGAGGAATTCCTTGTATATCCGATCAATCCGGTTACACGGCATGCACTGACTGTTACGGCTCAAAACAATGCTTCGAACACCTTCAGTTTGATTATTCTTTCGGGAACTTTTAGTTCCATTACCGTAACGGAAACAATCGATTGTCTGGAAGCTTACAACTGCAATGAGCCTTTAGGGATTTCCGAACAGGGATTTACACCGGATGCGCTTTATCCGAACCCTGCGACCGATATGATTCATATTGAAACCAATGGTTCTCCGGTTACGATAACGAATGCGGCTGGAGCTATCATTTACAGCGGAACGTTGAGTAACGGAGAGCTAAATATTCAATTCCTGGCTCCGGGCTTGTATCATGTGAAAAGCAATCAGCAGCGCGGGCATTTTATAAAGTATTGATTTTTTTTTCATTTCGTTGATCACATCAGGGAGAAGGGGAGACTCTTCTCCTTTTTTTGTTCTCTCCCTATTGGCTCATTATTAATCTCGTACGGTGCAACACCCGGTTTTTTACTTTAATTCAATAGGGTGGAAGTGATAAAATCATTCCGAATACAATCTAACTGATTGGAGTGCGTTAATCACCAAAAGGCTTTAATTTTGGTTCTATCATGCAACTGTACTGTAAAAAATGTAACTATCAATTAACTGTAAGCGAGTTACAGCAAGCGTTTTCAGATCAAGCAAACCTGAAAGACCAGGAGGTGCTTATTGAGCCAGGATACTATATAAAAGCTGACGAGATCGAAATTCATTTTGAAAAACCAATTGATTTTCTTGTAAATAAAAAAAGCGTCATTCTTCGTAACCACCATGATTCTAAACGATTATCAGGCTGTTGCGGGCCAGGTGATTTAAGTGTACTGAACCAGGTTTGTCCGAATTGCAGTGCAGAAATTGGTTTAATTGTAGAAGATTGCTGGCTTCCTCATTTTGTTGGAATTTCTGAAAATGCCGTAAGTAAAATGGCAATGTGGTGAAATCAAAACACCAATAGAATCAAATGACACTCGCTTTCCCGGGTCTTAAATTTTCCTTTCCAAATAATATTGTTGTCTTGATCCAAAATTTTAAAGTTGTGTTCCGCATCTTCCTTTTTGTACATTTTGTCCGTGTATAAAAACTGTCCTTCTTTACAGTGTGGGGTTTTCATATAATATACAGAAGCATCTATTGTCGAAATAAATTCATCGTCCACATACAATGTCAAATCGGACACATTGGCCAACTCATCCAAATCATGTGATGTCATGTAATCATACCAAAAAGCTTGGTATCCGTTATATTTTTCCTTTTTACATGCAGTGAAGGAGAATATCAGAACTGATAAGATGATGAAGTTTTTCATAGATTGATTTTAAGCAAAGTAAGTAAAAAGATCTGTTTTATCTCAAAAAGGTTCAAAAGTTTTATTTTCCCCGATTATGCTGTATAAATGGCGTTTCTGAAGCAGAATACCCGGTTTTGTTTCGATTCAATGGTTACTTTTTTTGTTAAAATCAATCTAATATTTTGTTCGTACGAAAAATTTCCTACCTTTGAAAAATGAAAACAAAAAACATGGAAAATAATCCGCAGTCAGAACCGACAAAATCAGAACTGGAGATTTTGCAGGTTTTATGGAAAAACGGTCCTTCAACGGTTCGTTTCGTCAATGATTACCTGAACGAGCAGAAACGTGCCGTGCAATACACTTCCACGCTGAAATTGATGCAGATCATGACTGAGAAAGAAATGTTGTTCCGTGATGCTTCCAGCATGAAGCACATTTACAGTCCTGCAATCGAAGAAAACCAAACGAAGACTGTTTTACTCGACAAATTCATCGATACGATGTTCAACGGTTCAAGTACCAGCCTGATGATGCAGTTGTTGGGCAACAAAAAAACTTCGCAGGAAGAATTGGATGCGATCCGTGCCATGCTGGATCAACTGGACAAGAAGTAAAAACCTTTAAAACCCTAAACTATGAATTTTTTAATGAACGACGCTCTGATCAAAGCACTCAGCTGGACATTCATCCATTCGCTTTGGTTGGGATTGGCAGCAGCCTTACTCGCCGGACTTACGCTTTTGCTTACCAAAAAAGCAACTTCCGCGATCCGATACAATTTACTTGCAGGATTGAGCATTTTGTTTTTAGTGACAATCGGTTTCATTTTCTATAACGAATTCGAAACACAAGAAACTGTTTTACAAGCGGATAAATCGACAGGAAGTGCAACTCAAACAGAACATCTCGTTTCGTTTTCCAATACGGGAATGAAGGAAGAGGCGAGTGAGCCACTTTCAATCGTATCAGCTTTCATCAGCAATTATGGTTCTTGGATTGTTCTCGTTTGGTTTGTTGTTTTCATTTTCAAATGCATCCGGATGACCAGTGATTTACGACAAGTTTACCGTGTACGCAATTATCAAACCATTGCTCCACCGGAAATGTGGCGGAAACGGGTTTCGGAACTCCAGGTTTCACTCCGAATCAAACGCAGTGTGCAATTACTTGAATCGAAATTGGTAAGCATTCCATCGGTATCAGGTTTTTTCAAGCCGGTTATTCTGGTGCCGGTCGGATTATTGAACAATATTCCACAGGACCAGGTAGAAGCAATTTTACTGCACGAGTTGGCGCACATCCGCCGCAGTGATTATGCGATCAATCTCATGCAAACATTCATTGAAATCTTGTTTTTCTTCAACCCCGGTGTTTTATGGATTTCCTCTTTACTGAAAGACGAACGTGAAAATTGCTGCGATGATTTGGCAATCAGTGTTACAAATAATAAAAAAGAGTTTGTCAATGCCCTGATTTCTTTCCAGGAATACAACATGAATACGCAGCGTTTCGCCCTGCAATTCGGCGATCAGAAAATGAAGCTGGCTGACCGCGCAAAACGGATTCTTTTCAATACAAACAAGATGTTCAGCACGCGTGAAAAGTACTTTCTGTCTGCTTGTGTAGCGATGAGTGTGGTTCTCTTCCTGGTGGTTTTGAACGTGAATTCCTCTTCTGCTCAGGAAATTAAATTGCCTGTATCCGATACCTTAAACCGTGAAAAATACAATCCGAAAGAAATTCCTGAGGGAACTTCCATTCGCTACCTGGATGGCGTAAAAGGGAAGGAGTCTCACGTATATATTTTCAAGTATGAAGGAGTATTGTACCAGGTTCCTGAAAATCTGGAACACTTTAAGGTCGACGGGAAATTGATTACCGGAAAGGACCGCGAGCTTTACCTTCCGCAAATCAAGCAGTTGATTGCCAATTATGAAACAGCTATTGATTCTGCAACAATCAATGCGGATTCAATCGGAAACGATCCGGAATTTGGAATTGATGTCTCAGAAGAAGAACGCATCATTGATGAGGCATCCCGGATAATAGACGGACACTCGGCGATCATTGACAAACATACGGCAGTCATTGATAAACATGTGGCAATTATTGACAAGCAGGTGAAAATCATTGAAGCCGAAATCAACAAAAAAAGCGGGGAGATCGACTGGAAAAAACACGATGAAGCGCAGCGCCGCATCGAAGAAGAACAGGTTAAGATCCAGGCCGAATCAGACAAAATTGACCAGGAAGCGCGTAAGATTGATGCACAAGCACGAAAGATCGATGAACAGTCGCGTAAGATTGATGCAAAAATGAAATCTGTTGAGCTAAGTTACCCGAAGTTTGAAAAAGACGTCACCCAAAAGGTTATGGACGACCTGAAAAAAGCAGGTTACACCGGAACCATTTCCTCCTTTGAACTGAATGAAAAAGCTCTAATAATCAACGGAAAAACTCAATCCGAATCACTTTTCAAAGAAGTCAAAAAATACATCAAACCCGGCATGCGCATCTTACACAACATTGATACGCATTAAAGCATGTCTTTAGTACAGTTTAGACATCAGTAAGTTAAAGATGAAAGCCCCGATGGTAACATATCGGGGCTTTGTTGTTTTGGGAGATAGATATTTATCACCAAATCTTTAAGCAAGTCGCTTTTTTCTGGTAGGATATTTCATTTGGGATTCTTTGAAATCCGTTATTTCCTCTTTCAACTTTTTATTGGCGTTCTTCAACAAATTTTTAAAACTATTTATCCGATTTTCTAAACAAACGTATCGAATTTCGGATAAAACTCCAAATCATTTTTCAGATTTTCGGAAAATTTGTTCTGTTTTAGTAGATTTATGTTCATAAAAACAGACAATAATGACCGAATTAGGATTATTCCTTTCCCGAAAATCAGTAAACCGTTCAGATGTTTCTAGGAAAACTGGAATTAGTAAAACGCGTTTGAGCGAACTGACGAATAATGCCAGTACGAAATTGAGAGTGGATGAATTGTACTTGATTGCTTTGGCGATTGATGTTGATCCTTGTGAGGTATTGAAAGAAGTTTGTAAAAATCTTGAATTAATAAAGTAAAATGTTACAGAATAACACAAGATTAAAATCACTAATTGTAGGCCTTTGGGACACTTTCTGGAGCGGGGGAATTGCAAATCCAATTACTGCAATTGAACAAATAACATATTTGCTTTTCATTAAACGTTTGGATGAATTAGAATCTAAAAGAGAAAAAGAAGCAAAAACAAATAAGAAGAAGTATATCTCCAAATTCTCTGGGAACTACAATCCCTATGTTGACACTAGTAAATTTAAATTAGGTAAGGGGCAAGGCGGTACATTTTGGTTTGAAGAACAAGCTCAATTGGATCAAGCATTGATCGCGGCGAGAAGTCCTAGACCTAAATCAGAATTGAGATGGAGTGTTTTTAAAGAAATTCAGGACACTGATAAATTACTTGAGCACGTCAGATATAATGTTTTTGATTTTTTAAAAGGGCTTAATGATGATGTTTCACCCTTTACCAAATATATGGAAAATGCTTATTTGAGTATTGAAAAACCATCTTTACTGGTAGAGGCAATAGCAAAAATCGACGAAATATTTCTCGAGATTGAGCGAGACGCAAAGGAAAGTGGTTATGCATTCCAGGATATTCAAGGTGATGTTTATGAAATGCTCTTGAAAGAGACTTCACAAGGAGGAAAAAATGGGCAGTTTCGTACCCCAAGACACATAATCACTTTAATGACGGAGTTAATTGAACCCAAACTAGGTGAGAGAATAGCAGATCCAGCTTGTGGTACTTCTGGATTTCTTTTAGGGGCCTACCAGTATATATTAACAGATTTAGCTCGAAAAGATATTCACACTAAATTGATTAAGGATGATGATGGATTTGAAAGAAATACAAATTCTTCAAGTCTCAATGAAAAGATGAGACAACAGCTTAATCAGAGTCTTTTTGGATTTGATATTGATACCACTATGATCAGACTTGGTTTAATGAACCTTATTATGCATGGTATAGACAATCCACAGATTAACTACAAAGATACTCTTAGTAAATCATATAATGAAACGGCTGAATATGATATAGTGTTAGCAAATCCTCCCTTTACTGGAAAGCTAGATAAAAAAGATGTAAATGTAGATCTTAAAATAGATAGTGGTTCTACCGAGTTATTGTTCTTATTGAGAATTTCCAAAATGCTTAAAAATAATGGTAGAGCAGCTGTAATTATACCAGAGGGGGTTCTCTTTGGTGGTTCTAAAGCCCAGAAAGCTACAAGGGAAATACTGCTAAAAGACAATCAAATACAAGCAGTAATATCTTTGCCAAGTGGAGTTTTCAAGCCTTATACAGGGGTGAAAACCTCAATATTACTTTTTACTAAAGTGGTTGAAAAAAGTACAGAATGGAACACTGAAAAAGTATGGTTCTATTCTCTCGACAATGATGGGTATTCTCTTGATGACAATCGAAGAAAATTAAAAGAAAATCCACTTCCTGATGTTAAAGCCACATTCGATACTAGAAACGAAATGACTCATTCTGATAGGAAAAAGCATTTTTTTGTCTCACTTGAAGAAATTAAACAAAATAATCTTGACTTGAGTTATAACCGCTACAAGGAATATATATATACTGAGGAAAAATATGAACCCCCTCTTGATATATTGGAAAGATTGATACTACTTGAGAATGAGATTTTAAGTGACATGAATGATTTGAAAAAATTGTTATTATGATATGCCAGTTAAAGGACATATGCACTTTTTTATCTGGTTATGCTTGGTCTGCTTCTGAGTTTACAGATTCTGGTATACCCGTAATTCGAATTAACAACCTAAGTTCAAAAAAGACAGAATTCCAGCATTGGTCAGGAGATTACGATAGAAAATATATTATTCAGAATGGTGACTTATTAGTAAGCCTTTCAGGTACAATCAAAGTACATAAATGGACCGGTGAGAATGCGCTTCTAAATCAAAGAATTGTAAAAATAACTGCCAATCCAGATATAAATCAGGATTGGGTTTACTATCAAATTTTATATGTCATAGATCGAATTGCAAATAAAGGTAAGCACGCTATTATTAAAAATGTGTCTATAGTCGATTTGACTGATTTTGAAATTGATTTACCAGATATAGAAACTCAAAATAAGGCGGCCGAAGTATTGAATATGGCGCTTGGATTGGTTCAAAATAGAGAACGAACGATTTCCTATCTAGATAAACTATTGGATTCACAATTTCTTGAAATGTTCCAAGAGGATCTTTTGAAAATCGACAAAAAGAAAAAAGCTTTATCCGATATTGCAACGATTGTTTCAGGATTTACTTTAGGCAGAAAAACCAAAGAGACAAACGTTGAATCATTACCTTATTTAAGAGTCGCAAACACTCAAGATGGATATTTTAATTTAGAAGAAATAAAAGAAACGGAAGTAACACTAATTGAAAAGGAAAGATACAATATTCTAAAAAGGGATTTACTCATAACTGAAGGTGGTGATCCTGATAAACTCGGTAGAGGTGCCATTTGGGAAGGGGAGGAAAATAAGTTTATATACCAAAATCACCTTTATAGAATAAGATTAATTGACAAAAGTAAATTTTCTGCTTATTGGCTAATTTATCTCATAGGAAGTAAGTATGGAAAAAATTATTTTCAGAGTAGAGCAAAACAAACAACTGGTATTGCGACAATAAATAAACGTGACGTAAGCAGTTTTCCAATTCCTGTAAGTCCAATTAATTTACAGAAAGAATTTGAAGAAAAATATTTGAGAATAAAAAGCTCACAGGCAAAATTGTTGGCAGAGCAAAAAGAACTGAACGATTTATTTAATTCTATTATCCAACGAGCATTTACTGGGAAATTAAATTTCAATATATCCATTGAAGTAGATGCTTTACTTGGAGAAATTGATTCAACTAAATTGAAAAATGATTTGCTAAGTATAGTCACAAATGAAGAGTACTTATTGAATTTAGTAGACCGATTAAATAATCAAAATTTTAAAACTCAAAGTTTGTATGATAAAGCAAAGAGTGTGATTTTTCAACTATTAAAGGAAGATGAAAGAGTTGCTCAAAAATTTAATTCTAGATCAAAAAATATAAAATTGGTTGTGAAATGAAGTTATTGAGTTTAGAAATACATGAACCATTCAAAAGTTTAAACTCTGGTTTTAAAATTAACTTTCACCAGTTGACCGATAAAGGCATTGAAGCAATGACCAGATTTGAACCTTTTTGTTTTGCTGGTCTAAATGGAAGTGGAAAATCAAATGTATTGGAAGCATTGTCTATAATATTCTTTCATTTAGAGTGTTGTGTTGCAAAATTTCAACCAGATGACTTCAAAAAACATTTTCGTCGTGAAATCTGTCCACTTGATGCATTTACATTAAGATACCTAACTTGTAGTCATGATAAAAAGTATTATGTACCAGCGCTTGCAGACATTGTAACTATCACCAAGAAAAGTGGAGAAGAGCCTATTATGTATGTCGCTCCAATATCTTCCAATAATCAGATTAGAGAAATCTCGTTAATCCCATCTGAAAGATCTCAGCAACGTGCTGCTGGAAAAGAATTCTTACCAGATTTAATTGTTGGATATTCTTCTGGAGAAAATGAAATATTGAGCCTTCCATTTGTTAAAAATCGTCTAATTCATTTTGACGAATATAGAGAAGCCGCTTTCGAAAAACGCCCTTTTTATGAGCCTGAAACAAGTTTAGTCTATATTGACGAAGAAATGAGTCAAGCCGTTTTATTATCTTGTTTATTATTTGAGGATTCACAAACTACACTAAAACCCTTAAAAGACGAATTAGGAATTGTTAGTATTCAGAGTTTTCGTATGAATATCAATATGAAACAATTACAACGGGTAGATGAAGATAATCCTACTCACTATGAGTATATGCCAATTTTAGAGAATCTTTCTGAAAGGATAGAACAGTTAAAAAGTATTGCGTCTTCTTGGTTTGAATCAAATAGTGGCGAAAAAATGAAACAAACTCCAGGCAGAGGTAACAATATATTGACACTAGATTTTTTCGTAGATATAAATACTAAAAAAGCATTCGAGAATTACTTTAATGGAGCATTCGATTTATTTCGTTTTTTTCAAGTCCTATATGAATTAAATAGCAACTTCATTGATGATTCAATCAAAGAAGAGGTTTATAAATCAAAGGGAGTCTATACCGATGGAAAGCTTCCAGTACCTGGACCACAAGACAATGTATTCTTTTTTTTGGATTACAAAGTCTTAAAGAAGGTAGATGGAATCGAAGAACCAATAGAATTATTACTTCGTGAATTTTCCGACGGTGAGCACCAATTTTTGCACACCATGGGGATTTGTCTAATGCTAAAGGACAGAAGTACTCTTTTGCTCTTGGATGAACCGGAAACCCACTTCAACCCTGGATGGAGAGCAAAATTTATAAAAGTCCTAAATGATAGTTTGAAGGCTGGTGGAGCAAATAATTTTCTCAAAGATGTAATTCTAACCTCTCATTCTCCTTTTATTATTTCGGATTGTTTACCAAATAATGTGATATTCTTTCAAAAGAATAAGGAAAGCAATAGAGTAGAAGCGAAAAGTGCAAAGGAGTTAGGAATAAACACTTTTGGTACTTCTGTCGAAATAATATTGGACGAATTGTTTAACTATAATCAATCAATAGGTGATTGGTCTAATGGAAAACTCAAGGAGATTGACTTTGATTCAATCAAAAATGAAGGTGATATTGAACAAATCAAGTTAAAACTGCGTGAATTAGGAGATTCTATAGAAAAAGATCTTGTACTGATGAATTTAAATAGAATTAAAAAGGATCGATAATGCTAAGACTTTACAAACCAATTATTGAACATGATATTTTTGGGTTGCATAAAACTCTGAAGCATTTGGTGTGTGAAGTTTGGTGTCGTGCTGATGAAAACACATTTCAATCTAAGATTAATACAGATTTACAAAAATTACTTTCATATAGTGTAAAAACGGGGATCACTTTTGGAAATGAAGCAGAACGCATTTATGAGATTTTTCAAGAAGCACTATCCCCAGTTGAAATATTCAAAATAAGTTCAGCGTTCACCCGATCAGAGAAAATCGAAGAATTATGCTCCAAAATTTTACCACCGATTTACCTATCGGAATTACATGAAGTTGTAGAAAAGGATATAAAGCCGTTATTCAAATGGTGCTACGAGGAACTTCTAGACAAAAAGAAAGTCGCAGGAGACAAATTGGCCTATTATAAAGAATTAATAACTAAAAATGATTTTCAATACTGTGCATGCTGTGGATTAATTGATTTTGAGTCGACTGATCCTGATAATGAAGTTCGCGAAGCTTATGATCATTATCTTCCAAAATCAGAATACCCGTTCGCAAGTGTGAATTTTAAGAACCTTGTTCCATTATGTTATAAATGTAATTCTGCGAGAAAGAAAGCGAAGAATCCAATTGAAAATGACAGAATTGCTTTTTATCCTTTTTCAAAAGATGAACACAGTATTGGGATTAAATGCAAATTCATAATTGAAACAACACCAAATCTTGATGTTGTCTTAACCAATTTAGAAGTGTCATTTTCCGGCGATGAGAAGAGGATCGACACATGGAATTGGCTTTTTGACATTAAAGATCAATATGCTAGGAAAATTGCGGATAATTCCAAGAACGTTCTTCGTGATTTGAAAAGTCGACATAGACTAGCGAAGAAAAAGAATTCAGCCACAACGTACGAGGAAATTCTTCAGGATGAAATAGAAATTTGCGAGGATAACAAATACTCAGATTGGAAATTTTTAAAAATACCTGTTTTGGAAGAATTAAAACTTCAAAAAGATCTAATAGCTGTCTATAAATAATCACCAGAACCTAGATCTAAAAACGGCCCTTACGCGAAAAGTGTAGAAAACAAGCGGAATGGAGCGTCGTTTAACCCCTGTTTGAGCTCAGCTGTCAAATTTTTGTTTCGCAAAAATTTGGTAACTTGCAATGAAAAGAGCTAGCACTGCTAGCGAAGGCGAAGATATTGCCTCACAAGGCAATAAATCTGAGGTAGGTGGAAATCTCCCTGAAAAGAACGCCAAAATCAATTCCCTGGAAAAGAATAAAAGTTGGAGCCTTATGGGAAAACCTGTGGGAGGCTGTGCGCCGGAAAAGATTGCAAAGCAGATATTGTTAAAACCAAATTTCCACCAGGTGGTTTTTAAAATTCTGCTGCAATAAGTGCGTCGGCCGCTTATAGGGCAAATCCTCGGAGGAAAATTGCTATTAAGCCGCGCTAACGCTTGCTTTCTCGAAGCGATGCTTCTTTTGTCTTATAATTACTATTATGTTAAATAAATAAACGAACCAACTTTGACATTTATTGCCCTGCATCCAAATTTCTTCAAAGACTTTTCCACTCTTTCTTCTACAATCAATCCAAACAAAACTTCTTTCTCACATTCGCACAGAAAATTTCAATCCGGATAACTCCGGGTTTATTCCAATGACAATTCTATTTAAAACCCTGTTTTTCAATCGTATCAATCAAATCATTTCGCACAAACTCTCAGTAAAAAATTTTACGCGATTCTCAGGAACCAACAATCACCGGATTCCCGGGAAAATTCACATAAATAAAAATGATTCAAAAAATCACTTCATCAGCCAGTCACCAGCTGATCATATCACTCAACTCCATCTATACCAACCAATTACAATCAGTCCATATTTATCAAAATCCATCTTTTCAAAATTCCTGAATTTGCGCACGACAACTCAGATAAAATCAAATAGCGAATTCTAGCACATAATCTTATGTTAAATAGAAAATGATACTTTTAAACACAACCAGGTATGTTTGTTTCAAAACAAACACAGTGAATGATTTCCCAATATCTCATGAAACTTTTGTTCTCAAAAAGACGTCTTGGTACAAACCCAATGCTAAATGACTATTTATGAAAATGAAATTTTTACTACTATCAGCTACGCTGTTATTCACTGCAGGCTCATTCGCTCAACACATTGATTCTTCATTTGCGGTTAATGGCTACCTCCCCTATCAAGGTGCAAATTCCAATAGCCAGGGAAACCTGGGTTCTGCTTACGCAACAGCAGTTCAACCGGATGGAAAAATTGTGACCGTACTTGGAAGAGATCCGAATACTTCAGATTTGAACATGTATGTTTACCGCTATCTGCCGAATGGTATGCCGGACCCGGCTTTCGGAATCAATGGTTCGAGCAAAACTTTTTGCGGACAAAGAAGTACAGGCTTCGATGTAGAGCTTCAGTCGGATGGAAAAATTGTCCTGATCGGCGAATCCGAATACTGTATCAACGGAATATGTGGCGCGAAACAGTTCATTATGATGCGCTTAAAAACCGATGGAAGCCTGGATTCTACTTTCGGAACAAACGGTCATATCCTGACCAGCGACGTATTCGGAACTACCGGAACGTATTCCATTCCAAAGAGTTTACAGATTCTTCCCAACGGTAAATTCATTGTCGGCGGGCGCGGACCGGGCGGAAAACCAGCAGTTGTACGTCTGAATACCAATGGTTTCCCGGATAATACCTTCGGAACGAATGGTGTTTTTTCATTGACAACTACAGCTACTGTTTCGAATACCCAATTTGTCGACATGGCAGTTGGTAACAACGGGGAAATTTACGGACTCCTGATCAATTATACCTGGGATCCCGTAACGCATACATATGATTCGGCGAATTATTGTGATAACCAGGTTTTTAAACTGAATCCGAACGGAACCCAGGATTTGTCTTTCGGAACAAACGGGATCTTGACAATCAATACGGACAACACGGATAAGCCTTTTTCCATTGCTTTAACAAGCGCCGGGAAATTGCTGATTGCGGGTTACAGCCAGTACGATAATTCCTATTATTCTCCCTTAGACTTTGGTGGATACGGCCAGGTTAACAAAGGATTTGTGGCTTTTGCAAATACAAACGGGACTTTGGACACCAGTATTCCAAACGGGTTTGTGACTTTTGATTTCCTGGAAGACAGTGCAACGTTCTTCAACAAGATCATAGAGAGAAGCCCGAATGAATACCTGATTTGCGGATACACAACCGATTTTGTAGGTGGAAATTTTCAAAATAAAGGATTGATTGTCAGTATAAATGCCCAGGGACAATTAAACCAGTCATTCAACGGAAACGGGTACATGATTTTTGATCATGGAATTGTCGGAACTTCCGGTTGGAACGGAAAACTGGCAAACTTCATGGATGTGGATGTGATCGGAAGCAACAAAATCTTACTGACCGGTTGGCGGAATCCGGTTGGAGGCGCGACAAAAGGAAGTATTTACATCTTACAACTGACATTCGGACCTGGAAGTAACCTTGGCTTTGAGGAACTTTCCACAGAAACAGAGTTTTCGTCTTACCCGAACCCGGTTACAAACAACCGTTTCATGATTGATATTGAAGAAACTGCCGCGATAGAATTGATTGCCCTTGATGGGAAAATCCTTTATCAAAGCCAGGTATCACCGGGAATTTCTGAAATTTTCGTGCAATCCGAATACAAAGGCGTTGCAATCCTGAGGGTACAAACAAACGATGGAAAAACCGGAATACGCAAATTATTATTTGAATAGATTCTGAAACTGATTCTAAAAATCAGGAAAAATACAACTCACGCCTGAATTGTAACTGCGAAGAAGTGGAGAACAGAAGATGATTTTGTTCTTTGCTTCTTCGTTTTTTTGTGCCTGAATACCTATGTTCGCGATATTAGGAACAACTCTGAAAAACACTAGGATTCAGAATAAAAAGTAAGTAGTTTTTGCAAAGCAAATTCTTCTTTTATATATTTATTCCATGCGAATCACCACCATCTTTTTCATCTTACTTTCCTTCATCGGATCAGCACAAAAAGAATCGAAGCTGCATCCCGACAATTGTATTCAGATTGACAGCAATACTTTTTTCGGCCAGACGGAAATTACCAATATCATGTATCACCGATTTGTAAATTATGTGACCGATTCAATACTAACCCACATGCTTTACAATGGTTTGCCTTACAACGAAGCAAAAATCCTTCTGAATGTTTCGAAGAAAGAATTGAAAACATTGTCAGAAGACCGCCGGGAATACTATGCAGAAACATACGGTTTGGATTATGATAAATACAAAATATTCACATGGGACAGTCTGAAAATCGCTTTGGTTGAATCCATGTATTATCCACAACCTGAAAGATATTACAAACGAAGAGAAATCAATGTTCACAAACTGCTTTATAAACTACCATCGGGTGAATCTGTTCCCATTTATCCCGATACAACCTGTTGGGTTGTCGATTATGACGAAGTATTTAAAAACGACACCACGCAAAACAGTTCTTCATGGGCAAATCATTATATGAATATGTATTTCTGGCATCCGGCATATGATAATTATCCAGTTGTTGGTTTGAGCATTCAACAAATGCAGGCTTATTGTGCCTGGTACGAACGCCAGTTAAACAACTATTCCAAGGATCAATCGATTCATTACAGCGTATCTCTTCCAACCATTGAAGATTACCAAAAAGCAATGCAGCACTGTGTTCCAGATCATTTATCTTCCCAAATTGCTCCTGGAAAACTGGGAAATCCCATCTTGAAACAACGTAATTTCAATGATGCTTTTCCGCATATTCATCCGGCATATAAGGATTATTCTACATCCAGGCATCCGGATACAGCATCCGTTTCCAGGATTAAACAATGGTCAAAAACGAATGCAACTTTTCCAGTTCTCAATCTGCTTGGAGGACCGGCGGAAGTTATCCAAGCACCTGTTTCGGAATCAAATCAAATGACAATTCTGGGTGGCGATTATTACCTGGAAATCACAGATCCGAATCACATTCAGGCAAACACCTTGTTTTACAAACGGGTTGTTTTTGCAGGAAAAGGATATTCGACCGTTGGATTCCGGATTGTTGTTACAACGTCCAAAATCCCGATCTGAAGCTGTGAATTTCGTTGTTTTTTCAACATCTGGTTGCATGTTCGCGATATTAGGAACAGCCCTGGAAAACACTAGGATTCAGCACCGGGAAAAGCCTTGATTTCGTTACAAGTTGTTAAATCAAAATCACCTCACTTTCATACCTCGAATACAAATGTATCTTTGCATCAAAGTATCCGAAAATGTACTCCAAAGAAGAACTCAAGCAATTAAAAACCGATTTCTGGAACCAATTCAAAGTGAAGATGCAAAAAACACGTTCTTCCAACGGCCGAAGAATGAATTGGCTTGCTTATCCTTCCGAGGTGAAAAACATCTATATCCGTGTAGATGCAGATGGAAAAGGAGCGCGTTTAACCTTTGATATTCAAGGGAAAGACGAAGGAGTTCGGCAAATTCTGTGGGAACAGCTCTACGAGTTAAAAGTCGTCATGGAATCTGAAATGGGAACTGAAGGAACCTGGATCGAGAACGCTTCTTCACCTGCTGTTCCGCAGTTCAACCGTATTCTCTGGGAACGAACCGATCTGAATTTCTTTAAAATAGAAGATCATGCTGAAATTCAGAACTTTTTGGCGGATCGTCTCATCCATTTCGATGCATTTTATCAAGAATTTAAGGATATTCTGATAAATCTGGCAATGTAGCCAAAGTCTTTGTATTTTTGCTTTATGTTAAAACAAATAGCCTTTTTTTCAAGCGTTTTGGTCTCAGCGCTTTCGTTGAATGCACAAACGACTATTTTGGAAGAAGATTTCCAACAGGGAATCCCTGCTAACTGGACCATCATCAAGAATGATTCGTATATAGAGCAAGATGCTCAGTTTGCTCCCGGATGGATCACCATTTCAGATCCTGCGAATTCAAACGACTCGGCTGCAGCTGCGACTTCTTACTTTACTACAAATGGAAAAGCAAGCCGCTGGTTGATTTCTCCTCCGATTACGATCGGTACATATGGAAATTACCTGAAATGGAAGGCAAGATCTTTCGACCCGAGTTACCCGGATACTTACCAGGTCCTGGTTTCTACAACCGATACACAAATTGCCAGTTTTAACGACACTGTTTCCCGCATCGTTTTTGAATGGGAAGAATGGACGGAACACGAAGTGAATTTAACCGAACAAGGTTATTCAAACGGAGAAACCATTCACCTGGCATTTGTATTGGAAACAACCGGAGGATTTAAATTGTTGCTCGACAGCATCAACGTCCGAAAAGACGATCCGCTTGCATTGAATGAGAACAACTTTAAAACAGACATCAGCATTTACCCGAATCCGACAACGGACTTTATCCGGTTCTCTGCAGAAACAGCTTTGAAGCAGGTTTCGGTTTACAATGCAGCAGGAAATCTGATCTACAGCCAGGAAAACGGGGCAAAAATCTCATTGGAATCCTTTGATCAGGGACTTTACCTGGTTCGAATGACAACAACTACCGGACAGATTATTACGAAACGCGTTCAGAAACTCTGAATCAGGGGTTTAAACAACCAGATTCGCTAACAAACCGTATCCATAACATTGAAAAGACTCACTGTTTTTAGCATAAAATCCTTCGCGGGTCCGTTTGTGGTCACCTTCTGTATCTCTATGGTCATGCTGATCATGCAGTTTACGTGGGTTTACATCGATGATTTGATGGGGAAAGGATTGAGTGTTGCTGTGATCATCGAATTAATGTTCTATGTTTCAGCCAGCTTAATTCCGTTAGCATTACCGTTGGCGATTCTCCTGAGTTCGATTATGACACTCGGAAACCTGGCGGAAAACAACGAGTTAACAGCCCTGAAATCTTCCGGATTGTCTCTTTTCCGGATCTTAAATCCACTGACGAAAACAGTAATTCTCATTGCCACAGGAACTTTTTTCTTTTCCAATTACGTGATTCCTGTTGCAAACCTGAAGTGGCATTCGATCATTTTCGATATCCAGGAAACCAAAGTCGGTATGCTGATTACTCCGGGTTCTTATTCGAAGGAAATTGATGGTTATGCCATCAAAGTGAAATCCGGGAAAAACAATACCTTTTACGGAATCACGATCCACGATTACACGAATCCGAACATTTTAAAAACAGTAAAAGCGGATTCAGGAACAGTCTACAAAGGCGATAACGGGAAATACCTGCTCTTCCATCTTTCCAACGGAATCGTACACGAAGAATTGCAGGCACAGGCTCCCGTTTTCACCAACCAGGGAAAACCTTTTCACAACGGAGATTACCGACCAAGCAGAACAACACAATTTAAAGCTGCAACTTACAAAATGGAATTGGTCGGGTTCAGTTTCAATAAATCGGATGAAGATCTCTTCAAAAACGATTTCGAAATGCTGAATGTCTTTCAGATCAGCGAAGCAAAAGATTCCATGCAGCGCAAGCAGGACCGGATGTTGTCGGATTATGCAAAAAGCAACCTGAACAACAGACCCTTCAACCAATCTGTCAACTTTGAGAAAATAAAAAAGCCGGCACATATACAAACAGGAAGCACGCAGGAAATTGAACAATTACAAGCCATTCCTTCCAAAATCATCAAACTCTCTGATTTATCGCATGCAGAACGCGTTGCTGCCGTAAATACCGCTATCATGAGTGCGCGAAACATGAGCAGTGCCAACCTGGAACAAGGAGCATCAACGGTTATTCTCAACAAGAATTACACCCTTTTCCAGATTGAATTTCACCGGAAATTTGCACTCTCCGGAGCAATTATCGTATTATTTTTTGTCGGTGCACCACTCGGAGCCATTGTCCGCAAAGGAGGTTTCGGAGCTCCGGTTGTAATCGCCGCATTGCTCTTCATGATCTACTTCGTGCTCTTCAGTGTGGGAGAAAGCCTTGCAAACAGTGAAGTCTTATCGCCATTTATGGGAATGTGGCTTCCAACGATCGTTTTGATTCCGGTTGCCTGTTTGCTGATGACCGCCGCCGCGAACGACATGAAAGTCTTCGACAGGAAATTGTGGATTTACATACTAAGTTTCGGACGAAGACGATGAAAATTCTCTACATTGCCCCAAAATCGCCGGCTCCTATTGTAGACGGAGGCTGCTTCGCAATGATGGAGTGCCTGAAAGGTTTGAGTAAACTGGCAGAAGTAGACGGAATCATCTTCGAAACGTACAAACATCCGTATACCAAAGAATCCGAACGGATTTTAAAACAATACCTGAAAAGTCAGACAGTTGTCAAAATCAATACGGAAGTCAACCCTTCCGGTGCTTTGGTTCATTTTATCCGGCAGAAAAACTACAATCTTTCCCGTTTCAAGTCGGAAAAATTGTATCATACAATTGCTGAAAAAATCAGCAGTAGCTACGATTACATTGTTTGCGACAGCTTGTTTGCAGCCGCACAATTGAGTCATTTCGATCAGAAAGAACTTCCGCCGGTGATTATTCGCTCGCACAACGTAGAATCTGAAATCTGGAAACTGCACGCAACACTGGAAACTTCGGTTTTAAAGCGCTTCTACCTGCGAACACTGGAAAAATCTTTGCGAAAAGAAGAAATTGAAATCCTGAATAAAGCATCTGCTCTTTGGGCTATTTCGGAAGAAGATAAAAACTGGATGTTACAACACACGCTTCAGAAAAACATTTCTCTTCTCCCCGTTTCCGTAGATTTACATCCTGAAACACCTGTAGATTACAGCAAAGATTCTTTTTTCCATTTGGGATCAATGGATTGGAAACCCAACCAGGAAGCAGTTCAGTTCCTCGTCCGGAAAATCTGGTCGGATAAACGTGTGGCTTCATTAAAATTATTAATTGCCGGTTCCAAAAGTGAACATTTCAAATTCTACCATACCGATTCGATTGAAGTACTCGGATGGGTGAAAAACAGCAATGAATTCATGTCACAAGCCGGAACATTGGTCACTCCTATCCTTTCCGGAAGTGGAATACGGATCAAATTGCTGGAAGCAATGGCTTTGGGAATTCCGTGTATTACAACCAAACTCGGAGCTGCAGGAATCGATTGTGAAAAAGCCGGTATTCAAATTGCTGATTCAGAGGAATCCTTTATTCAAACCATTCTGAAATTCCACGAAAAGGCCTCATTGCGGCAAGAAGTTGGTGAAAAATCACGCGATTATATTTCAAAAGTTCATAGTTTTGAAACCTGTATCGCACTAATGAAAGAAACTTTTGAAAGCTAAACAAGACATTTTATTTATCGTTTCCCGCTTCCCCTACCCTTTGGAAAAAGGCGATAAACTGAGGGCTTTCTACCAGTTAAAAGAACTTTCCAAAGAACACAACGTCACACTCATTTGCACTTCCGATATCCCGGTTTCGGAAGAACATCTGCAAATGGTGAATCAGTTTTGTAAACACATTCACATTTTTCACCTGAGTAAAACCGGGTTGCTGTTTCAACTCTGTTTTTCGCTTTTCGGCTCCAAACCCTTCCAGGTTCAATATTTTTACCGGAAATCCATTCACCGGAAAATCAAAAAGATCATTGCGGAACTGCAACCGAAGCATATTTACTGCCAGTTGATCCGTGTCGCGGAATACGTTAAAAACGAGCATTTGATTCCGAAAACACTGGATTACATGGACGCGCTTTCCAAAGGAATGGAACGTAGGATTCAAACCGAAGCGAGCTACAAAAAATGGTTCTACCGCCTGGAAAGCAAACGTTTGAAGCAATACGAACGCAGGATTTTCGACTATTTCGAAAACAAAACAATCATCTCCGAACAGGATCGGAAACTCATTTTTCACCCGGAAAACAAAAAAATCGTTGTGATTCCGAACGGAATTGATGATTCATTCTTTGAAATCTTACCAATCAAGAAAGATTACGACCTCGTTTTCACTGGTAATTTTTCCTATGCCCCGAATATCGAAGCTGCGCTTTGCCTGGCAGAAGAAATCCTTCCGAAAATTCACCAAAAAGGTCTTCCTTGCAGCTTATTGCTTTCCGGAGCAAACCCGGTAAAAAAAGTACTTGATCTCCAATCTGAGTTTGTTCACGTAAGCGGCTGGGTCGATGATATTCGTACCAGTTATCAGCGCTCAAGATTATTCGTAGCCCCGCTTTTCATCGGAACAGGCCTTCAGAATAAACTCCTGGAAGCTATGGCGAGTGGACTTCCGTGCATAACTACTTCCCTGTCTAACAATGCATTGGGAGGTGTTAACTATGAAAACATCCTGTTGGCAGAAGATATCCCTACTTTTGTCGAAAAAATAACCGAAGGTTTAGTTAATGAAGGTAATTTTAGTTCCATTGCTCTTAATGGAAAGAACTACATAGAATTACACTATTCATGGGAAAAACAAACTTTAAAACTATTACAACTCTTACAAGCCCCTTAATCCTCTGTATTCTCTCACTTTACTCCTGCTCCGGTAAAAACAGCCTTCCTCACTGGCTGGAAGGAAACTGGACCACTACCCTCGACGAAGAAATTATTCACGAAAACTGGAAAAGTCAGCATCACTGTATCAGAGGTGAAAATTACATGATCTACGAAAACAAATTCCAGAAAGAAAAACTCTGTATTTTTGAACAGGATCAAGTACTGCATTACCGCATAGTAATCAAAAAAGACACCTTGGTTTTCAAATGTAAAAAGTATATCAATACAGACACTTTAACATTTGTGAACAACCAAAACCCCTTTCCGAAACGGATCGTTTATGCCAGACCAAAAGCCAATAAAATGCTGGTTTGGGTAGAAAACACCAAAAACGACCCGAATGGCATTTCCTTTACCTTTAAAAAAGTTAAATAGTTTACCTCCATTGCAGAATTCGGAGTAAATTTGTGATACTTTATTATACCTTATGTCAGGAAAGTTAAATACAATCGAAGAAGCGATTGAAGATATAAAAGCCGGGAAAGTCATTATTGTTGTGGATGACGAGGATCGTGAAAACGAAGGGGATTTCATTGCTGCAGCAGAAACAGTTACTCCTGAAATGATCAATTTCATGGCGACACACGGAAGAGGACTCATTTGTACTCCTCTGACCGAATCCAGATGTAACGAATTGGAATTAAACCTCATGGTTACAAATAACACGGTACTTCACGAAACACAATTTACTGTTTCCGTAGACTTAATCGGTCACGGATGTACAACAGGAATTTCCGTTTTTGACCGGGCGAAGACCATCAAGGCCTTGGTTTCGGAAGAGACAAAACCGGAAGATTTAGGTCGACCGGGGCACATTTTCCCGCTTCGTGCGAAGAAAGGCGGTGTTTTGCAAAGAACAGGTCACACGGAAGCAGCAGTGGACTTAGCTCGTTTGGCAGGTTTCAAACCGGCAGGAATCCTGGTTGAAATCCTGAACGAAGACGGTTCGATGTCGCGCTTGCCGCAATTGTTTGAAATCGCGAAGAAATTCGACCTGAAACTGATTTCTATTGCAGACCTGGTAGCTTACCGTATGAAGCATGAATCCTTGATTTCACGTGAAATTGAAGTGGAAATGCCGACTGAACACGGTGAATTCAAGCTGGTTGCATATTCAGTAAAATCAAACGGACAAGAGCATTTGGCTTTAACCAAAGGAACGTGGGAACCGAATGAACCGATTTTGGTGCGTATGCACTCTTCATGTCTGACCGGCGATATTTTCGGTTCTTGCCGTTGTGATTGCGGTCCGCAGCTTCACCATTCCATGAAAATGATCGAAGAGGCAGGAAAAGGTGTCATCGTTTACTTGAACCAGGAAGGTCGTGGAATCGGGCTTTTGAATAAATTGAAAGCATACAAATTACAGGAAGAAGGATATGACACCGTTGAAGCAAATCTGAAACTTGGATTCAAGTCGGATGAGCGTGAATACGGAATCGGAGCCCAGATTTTACATGACCTGGGAGTTTCAAAAATCCGTTTGATGTCGAACAACCCGAAAAAACGTACCGGTTTGATCGGTTACGGTCTGGAAATCGTTGAAAATGTTCCGATCGAAGTTGGTCGTAATGCTCACAACGAGAAATACCTTCAGACCAAGGTTCAGAAAATGGGACATTCTTTAAAACTGTATAAATAATGCTTATTGCAAAAGGAATCCGGAAAAAGTATGGTCAACTTGAAGTTCTGAAAGGAATTGACCTGGAAATTCAATCCGGGGAGATTGTTTCGATTGTAGGTTCATCCGGAGCAGGAAAAACAACCCTGCTTCAGATTCTCGGAACTTTGGATAAGCCGGACTCCGGAACATTGACACTGAATGGTGTGAATCCCTTTGATTTAAGCTCAAAAGGACTTGCTGCATTCCGGAATCAGAAAATCGGGTTCATTTTCCAGTTTCACCAGTTACTTCCGGAATTCACCGCTTTGGAGAATGTCATTATGCCGGCATTGATCGGGGGGAAAAGTATGTCCGAATCCAAAGAGCGGGCTTCCCTCCTTTTGAAGAAATTGGGTTTGGAGAATCGTGAAAGCCATCAGCCAACAGCACTTTCCGGAGGTGAACAACAGCGCGTAGCCGTTGCAAGAGCGTTGATGAACGAACCGGATATCATTTTTGCAGATGAGCCTTCCGGGAACCTGGATTCTAAAAATGCAGCCGAATTACATCAGCTTTTCTTCGATCTACGGGAAGAATTCAAGCAAACATTTGTTATTGTGACACATAACAACCTGTTGGCCGAAATGGCAGACCGCACAATTGTAATGGCAGACGGATCGCTGAAATGAAAACATCTTTTACGCAAGAAGAACTGAAAGTATTCCTGGATGAAAAAGTAGGATTATACAATCAGACTGACTTCATTCAGACCGATCCGATTCAGATTCCAAAACAATTCACCCGGAAAGAAGACATTGAAATCACCGCTTTTCTTATTTGGGGAAATCGTACTGCAATCATCAAAAGCGGTGAACGTTTGCTGGAAATCATGAATTTCAAACCGTATGAATACGTTCTGAACTATGAAGAACAAAAACATAACTTCGTTCACCGTACATTCAACAGCGACGATCTAAACGCATTTTTTGTTTCCCTGAAACGCATTTACGAGCAGCATAACGGTCTCGAAGCCGCATTCAAAGTTCATGCTGAAATTCCGGGAATCCAGGGAAGAATTATTTCATTCCGTGATACGTTTACGCAGGAGCCGTTTCCGCACAGAACCCAAAAACACGTTGCCAATCCGCAAAAAGGATCTTCTGCTAAACGCATCAACATGTTTTTAAGATGGATGGTTCGCAAAGATGAATCCGGGGTAGATTTCGGGATCTGGAACAGCATTCCCATGTCGGAATTACATCTTCCGCTCGATGTTCATACCGGAAATGTTGCCCGGAAACTCGGCATTCTTACCCGAACACAAAACGATTGGCGCAGTGTGGCCGAAATCCAGGAGCAATTGACCCAATTTGATTCCAACGATCCGTGCAAATACGATTTTGCTTTATTCGGTTTGGGCGCTTTTGAAGGATTTAAATAATTCTCAATTACGAGTGCCGAATTACGAATTGATATTTGATCATAGCAAGATACCTTATCTATCCTAATCAGAAATTCGTAACTCGTAATTCACTCTTAGTTGTTAAACTGAGCTAAATTGTTCAAAAATCTGGGAAAACTCTCACCATTCGCAATTCGCAATTCGCAATTTGGAATTATCTTAGCAACATGAAATGGGTTTATCCTGAATTTTTGTTCGCCCTATTGGTTTTGGTCATTCCAATTCTCATCCATCTTTTCCATTTCCGTAAATACAAAACCGTTTATTTCTCGAGCATTGCCTTTGTTAAATCGGTAGAACAGCAACAAAAGAATCCTCGAAAACTGAAGCATTTACTCATTTTAATTGCAAGAATGCTAGCTTTCACCTGTTTGGTCATTGCTTTTGCGCAACCCTATTTTTCGGGTTCGGATGCAAGTAAAAAAGACATTCAGCTAATTGGTGTTTATGTAGACAATTCCTTTTCCATGTCGCGCATCGGCGGCCAGGGAGAATTATTGGCTCAAGCCAAAACGCTCGCAGAATCAATCGTTGAGAAAGCGCCACGAAACACGCAATATGTGTTATTTACCAATGAATTAAGCGGAAACGAAAAACAAACACTGACTCAGGTTAAATTCGTTGACCAGGTTGGAAAAATTAAGTACTCTCCTATTTACCGTTCCCGTGAAGAAGTGCTTTCATTCTGGAATCAATGGATCGAAGATGCTCAGAAAGAAGGAAATATCAAGACGAAACCAACTTTAGTATTTCTATCTGATTTTCAAAAAGATAAACCCAGCCAGTCAACTAAAAAGTTTAAATCAATTCCATCCGTTTCCCCGTTGATTTTAAGTCCTCAGAACACCGGAAACTTATACATCGACACCCTTTGGTTCGAAACACCGATTCAAAAACTGGGGTCCTCTCAAACGCTTTCAATCCGCGTGGTAAACAGCGGAAAAGAAGCGATCGAATCGGCAGTTGTCAATGTTCAGATCGGGAAAATAAAACGCGATTTGTTTGCAGAACTTCCTGCTTTTGGTTCAGACACACTTCAATTGAACTATTTCAACCAGGAAGCCGGAATTGTCAAGGGAAAAGTTTCAATCAACGATAAACAAATGACGCAGGACGACGCCTTCTATTTCAATTATGAAGTGAAGAAAAACAGTTCTGTTCTGATCATTAACGGTGAAGATGCTGTAAATAATGTCGGAATTGTATATGGCTTGGATGATTTCTACAAAGTAAAAGAAGTTCCTACAAACCAGGCAGCCGGGGAAAACCTCGAAGATTACGATTTGGTCGTTCTAAACGGACTGAACCAGATTCCAAGCAGTTTGAGTACTTCCCTGGAATCAGTTCACCAGGAATCCGGTTCTATTTTACTGATTCCCGGAACCAATGTTTCTCCGACCGGATGGAATGCAAGTCTGGAAAAACTAGCACTTCCGACCATTAACGGGATTCAGACCGTTGGTTTATCCGTTCAGAAACTGAATATCAAAGATCCATTCTTCAACGGTATTTTTGAAGGCAAACCCGACAACATTTCACTTCCTGCGGTTGCAAAAGCCTATCGCTTGATCAATAATTCGAAGACCCTTTCCAGCAGTCTGATTAATTATCAGAACGGGACTCCGTTTTTCGTGAAAAGCACCGGAAAAGGAAATTCGTATCTCTTCTCTACTTCCCTGAAACAGGAATTCAGCACTTTTACAAGCAATCAGCTGTTTTCAACGCTTTTGTTGCATGTCGGGAATCTGAGTCAGCGGCAAAACCCATATTACCTGATTATCGGTTCGGACGGAAGTTACCCGGTCAACAATGTCGCTAACGGTGATAAACCTGTACACCTGAAAGAAGGAACCATTGACTACATTCCCGTTTTGTTCACCAAAAACAAACGCTCCTATATTTCCGTTCAGGGTCTGGAAGCTATCCGGATTCTTGAAGCCGGAAACTACAGCATTCAACAAAACGGTAAGAGCAAAGGAATTGTTTCCATGAACTATAACCGACAGGAATCTCAGACTGCCGAATCTACCCCGGAAGAAATTAAAACAGGCTTTCAACAAGCCGGAATTCAAGTCAATACCATTCAGGACGGATCGAATTGGAACAGTGCTTCTCTCTTAGAAATCGGAGAGAATTATGACATCTGGATTTGGTTTGTTTTCTTTGCAGGAATTTTCGTCCTGTGCGAAATGGCATTGCTAATTTTCTACAAGAAATAAGATATGAAATTACTTATTCGACAAGTAAGAGTGATCGATACAAGCTCGAAGTGGCATGGTAAAACCGTGGATATCTACCTGGAAGACGGGAAAATTCACGAAATTGCGGAAAAGATCACCAGGTCCTGCGAACTTGAAATCCAGGAAAACAACCTGCACGTTTCAAAAGGCTGGGTCGATTTAAAAGCTCATTTTGCAGATCCGGGAGAAGAACACAAATCAACCATTCAGGGTGGTTTGGATGCAGCTGCTTTCGGTGGTTTCACACATGTTGCTGTACTTCCTTCCACCAAACCGGTTTTAGACAACAAAACCAGTGTGGAATATGTGTTGCGAAGAGCGGAAAATGCCGTTACAACCATTCACCCGATGGGTTGTATTACCAAGAAAAATCAGGGCGAAGCTTTAGCTGAAATGTACGATATGTTCCAATCCGGAGTTCGTTTGTTCTCAGACGACCTGGTTCCGGTGAATGGCGGAATCATGTACAGAGCACTTCTCTACTCGAAAAATTTTGATGGAATTGTGGTTGGTTTTGCTCATGATAAATCCATTTCAGGTGGCGGAATGGTCAATGAAGGTGAAGCTTCTACCAAAACCGGTTTAAAAGCAGATCCTTCTATCAGCGAAGTGATCGAACTGGAACGCAATTTACGTTTACTGGAATATACCGGTGGAAATTTACACGCAACCGGAATTGCAAATGCAGAATCTGTGGATTTAATCCGCAAAGCTAAAGCCAAAGGTCTGAATGTTACAGCCGATGTTCACGCACAACATTTGATTTACAATGAAACTGCCGTATTGGATTTCGATGTAAACTTCAAATTGATGCCGCCGCTTCGAAGAGAAACGGATAGAATCGCACTTTGGGAAGGTTTGAAAGACGGAACAATCGACTGTATTGTTTCAGATCACAGACCAAACGACACGGAAGAAACAGATTTGGAATTCGACCATGCAAATTACGGAAACAGCACCCTTCAAACGCTCTTCGGAGAATTGGGAGCCTGCCCGGAATTTGACCTGGAACTGGTTGTAAAGGCCTTGACGGGTAAAGGACGGGAATTATTATCCCTGGATATTAAATCCATTGAAGACCAGTCCGTAGCAGATCTTTCCCTGTTCATCCCAGGAAAACCGTGGATTTTCACAAATGAAGATTTGGTAATCCCATGTACTAACACACCAGCGTTGAATAAACAATTGAACGGATTTGTTTACGGAGTGATCAATAATGGTAAATTCGCACTCAAAGAAACAAGAGAAAATGTCTGATAAGCGTTCGTTTATACGTAATTTCTGGAAAGAACGTAAAATGGTCGGGGCGATGGCTCCGAGTTCAAAGTATTTAGCAAAGAAAATGTTAGAGAAAATTGATTTCTCAACAGCTAAAGTCATTGTGGAATTAGGTCCCGGAACCGGTGTTTTCACGCGGAGAATGCTTCAAAAGCTAAGTCCTGACGGGATTCTTTTGGTGTTTGAACTCAATGACAGCTTCATGAACATGCTCCGGAAAGAGTTTAAAGACCCACGTGTGATCCTGATTCATGATTCGGCAGAGAAAATCGGTGAATACCTTCAGAAACATGGTTTAACACATGCAGATGCCGTGGTTTCCTCTCTTCCGTTGGCAAATTTCCCTGCCGATTTGAAGAACGGAATTCTAAAAGAAAGCCATCGTGCAATGCATGCCAATTCGCTGTATGTTCAGTTCCAGTATTCATTGAATGCCAAAAAGAACATCAAGCAGTTTTTCAAACATGTTGAAATTGCATTTACACCGGCTAATTTTCCACCTGCTTTTATCTACTACTGCAAAAAATAATCTTGGATTCCTACCTGAAAACAGGATCTCCCGAAGGGTTCTTTCTGAAACAGGAAAACCCTAATTTTGTATTTGACTCAAACTAAAAAACGAACAGACAAACATGAGCGCTGAAAAAGTAAAATGCCTGATCATTGGTTCAGGTCCCGCAGGATATACAGCAGCAATCTACGCTGCAAGAGCTGAAATGAAACCGGTTATGTACCAGGGAATGCAGCCCGGAGGACAGTTAACAACAACTAACGAAGTTGAAAACTTCCCGGGATATCCGGACGGAATCTCAGGACCGGAAATGATGGTTCAACTCGAAGCACAGGCAAAACGTTTTGAAACGGACGTTCGCTCAGGCTTTATTACCAAAGTTGATTTCACAGGACCAATCCACAAATGCTGGACGGAAGATGGTCATGAAATTCATGCTGAAACAGTGATTATCTCTACCGGAGCTTCTGCAAAATACTTAGGATTACCTTCCGAGCAACATTACCTTTCAATTGGTGGTGGAGTTTCTGCTTGTGCAGTTTGTGACGGATTCTTCTACCGCGGACAGGAAACGGTGATCGTTGGTGCAGGAGATTCTGCTTGTGAAGAAGCTCATTACCTTTCCAAACTATGCAAGAAAGTAACCATGCTGGTTCGTACGGATAAATTCCGTGCTTCCAAAATCATGGCTGACCGCGTTAGAAACACTCCAAACATCGAAATTTTACACAATACGGAAACTGTTGAAGTATTGGGTGACGGACACGGTGTGAATGCGGTGAGAGTGAAAAACAACATTACCGGTGAAGAGCACGATATTCCTGCTACAGGTTTCTTCGTTGCAATCGGCCACAAACCAAACACAGATGTATTCAAAGATTACATCAACCTGGACGAAACAGGATATATCAAATACGAAAAACCGGGAACTTCATTGACAAACGTACCGGGGGTATTTGTGGCAGGTGATGCTGCGGATAAAAACTACCGCCAGGCGATTACCGCTGCAGGAACAGGTTGTATGGCTGCTTTGGACGCTGAGCGTTATTTGGCGAGTTTAGAACATTAACTTATCGATACAACTTCGCAGCGTTTCGTTACTCGAATTGACATTGGCAGAATGTACCGAGAACGACTCCAAAATATTTAAAAACACAAAATGCCCCGACTCCTCGGGGCATTTTGCTGAAAT
>VFQP010001132.1_pt1 | contig 38643 bp, 20 predicted proteins | sample 3512351 | NCBI WGS metagenome assembly VFQP01 (sample SAMN10412372, study PRJNA504923) | tailings metagenome | isolation source: Relicate 1 Philex TSF1 revegetated site | place: Philippines: Tuba, Benguet | collected 2017-08-29
ATGGCCCCCATCGTCTAGAGGCCTAGGACATCTCCCTTTCACGGAGGAAACGGGGATTCGAATTCCCCTGGGGGTAATAAATAAAATTAAATATTAAATTTATTAAAAGTTTTTGTAAAATCTATATACAATAATATTAGTAATATTATTGTATATAAATAATTTGAATGGGATTTTTATTAAATTTTGATTCTAAATCGCCTTATTAACCTTGGCGTTGTTTATGTTTTGGGTTTGTACAAATAACCATTACAGTACATTTTCTGCGAATAATACGACAATTATCGCAAATTTTTTTTACAGATGCGCGAACTTTCATTTTTTTTTTATAAATAAATCCTTAATATAACCAAATACTAAAAAGCTCGTTACTCTAATACAATATAAGCCATTTTTAGGCAATTAGGTTATATAGAAGTTAAACAAAAAAGACTTTTTATTAAAAAGATTAATAAAACTTTTTCAATTTTTTATTAGCAAACGTAGTTTTATAAATTTGCCTCCCTTACGGGTTTGCGTAGCAACCAAATTTATAAGGGTCAGTACAAATTTCTAATTAATTTATTATTTTACTAAAATTCCCGGCTGCGTCCGTTATAAATTGAGATTTACTTTACAGGGGGTTTGGCAGTAGCATAGCAACCTGTGGGTTGCCGTAGGGCACAGTGCTACTCAATAAATTTGTCAACCCCGAAGGGGTAGGCAAATTTATAAGCGCTTGCTCCCCGCAAGGGGGTACGTGTTTGGCAGCGCTGCACTTCGTGCAAGCGCTTGGCGGAGCCAAACCCCTTTGGGGCTTGGCTTTGCCTTTCGCTTCGCGAATACCAATGCGCTGAAAAAATTTATAAAGGGCGCCCTTTATAAATTTGCGAAGCAAATTTATTGAGTAGCATAGCAACCTTCGGTTATTGGCAAAGCCAAAACGGAGTCAATGCTATGCTACTGCACTTCTCTGCGTAGCAGGCACGCGCTTGGTATAAAATTTACTTCGTAAATTTTATAAACCCGAAGGGGTTTGGCTTCGTCAAGAGCCAACTTTAGAAAAAAAAATATATTAATTTATTAAAAGCTGTACACTAATAAAAAAGCCCTAAAACATTTGACGCTTTATAATTATTTTCCTAATTATTAAGTAAACAAAAAATATTAACAAAAAGTACTCAGTTTTGTTAAATGCTGATACCAATTAAATAATTAACAACTCATTATAAACTAAATAAACTTATAAACTTATAAATAAACGTTAAAAAGGTTTATTTAACAATTAAACAGTTATTTTAAATTTTTTAACGTTTATTTATAAGTTTTTAAAATTTATTATCTTTAGACACTCGATTATAGAGGGCCTGAAATACCTTGTTTTCTGATCATTAAGAAGTGAGCTAACATGAAAACTGCTGTTAATAAAGGTAAAACAAATGTATGTAAACTGTAGAAACGAGTTAATGTTGCTTGACCAACACCAACACCACCACGTAATAATTCTACTAACGGACCACCAATAACTGGAATTGCATCAGGTACACCAGTTACAATTTTTACTGCCCAGTAACCTACTTGGTCCCAAGGAAGAGAGTATCCAGTAACACCAAAAGATACTGTACATACAGCCATAATAACACCACTAACCCAAGTTAATTCACGAGGTCTTTTAAAACCACCTGTTAAATAAACACGGAAAACGTGTAAAATCATCATAAGTACCATCATACTAGCAGACCAACGGTGAATTGAACGAATTAACCATCCAAAGTTAACATCAGTCATTAAGTATTGTACTGAAGCAAAAGCTTCCGCTACTGTTGGTCTGTAATAAAAAGTCATTGCAAAACCTGTAGCAACTTGTACTAAGAAACAAGTAAATGTAATACCACCTAAACAGTAGAAAATGTTTACATGTGGTGGTACGTATTTACTAGTAATATCATCAGCAATAGCTTGAATTTCTAAACGTTCTTCAAACCAATCATAAATTTTACTCATAAAAATTTTTTATTTTTTTTTTGACATTACCATTAAGCTTATTTTAAAATTTGTTTTTAAATGGGTGAACGACGGGGTTTGAACCCGCGAATGGTGGAGTCACAATCCACTGCCTTACCACTTGGCTACGCCCACCATTTTTTAAGTATTTTTTAATTATTATAACATTTTTTATAGAATTCACAATATAAATAAATATAGATTTTTTTAATTATTAATAAAACTCTTGCTTATATTACCCCTTGGATTGCTCAGCACTTCTCCTTGGTAATATATTGTCAGGGTAAGCACCCTTTATAAATTTCTTCTCTTCGCCCTTTATAAATTTCTCAACCCCTAACCCCTTCGGGGTAAGGGCTCGCGTAGCGAAGGGAAATTTATTGAGTAGCGTATTGCTTCGCAAAAACCTTCGGTTTGACGGAGTCAATGCTACGCTACTGCACATTCGTGCAAGCGATTTGGCGAAGCCAATGCCCTTTATAAATTTGTCAACCTCTTTCGCTGCACGTACGTGCAAGCGAAGCCCCTTCGGGGTAAGAGGTAGGCAAATTTATAAAGGGTGCTGACCAATGCTACGCTACTGCTCGTACGTGCAGCGCCCTTTATAAATTTGTCAACCTCTTTCGCTGCACGTACGTGCAAGCGAAGCCCCTTCGGGGTAAGAGGTAGGCAAATTTATTGAGTAGCAGTTTGGTTGCACGTACGTGCTGACCAATAACCTGCGGTTTGACGGAGTCAATGCTCTGCTACTGCCAAACGTACGCGCGTTGGATTGGCAAAGCCAACGCACCGAAGGTGCAACCAATCTAATAACCTGCGGTTTATAAAATTTACTTCGTAAATTTTATTAAGTTATTGGCTTCGCCAAAACGGAGTGCTTTGGCTTGCTACGCAAATCGGAGAGCAGTCGCGAATTGCTACGCAAAAACCCCTATAAATTTGCTTTGCAAATTTATTAAGTTGCTTCTCGCTTCGCGAAGACTCAATAAATTTCCCTTCGCTACGCGAGCCCGAAGGGGCTGCGCTTGCACGTACGTGTTTGGCAAAGCCAATGCGCTGAACAAATTTATAAAGGGCCAATCCAATGCTCTGCTACTGCCAATAACCAACGCGCCCGAAGGGAAGCACCAAGCGCCGGTGCTACTGTTTACTAAAGCCAATGTCAACAAATGCAATATTTTTTGCTCAAATAAAAAAATATATAAATAAATTTATTTTTTCTTTATATTTTTAATTTATAAAGAAAAAATAAATTTATTAATTTTAATATAAATTATAGTTTATCAATAGTATCAAATTCGAATTTGATTTCTTTCCAAACTTCACAAGCAGCCGCTAATTCTGGAGACCATTTACATGCAGAACGGATAACATCACCGCCCTCACGAGCTAAGTCACGACCTTCGTTACGAGCTTGTGTACATGCTTCAAGAGCAACACGGTTAGCTACAGCACCTGGAGCGTTACCCCAAGGGTGACCTAAAGTACCACCACCGAATTGTAAACAAGCGTCATCACCGAAGATTTCAACTAAAGCTGGCATGTGCCATACGTGAATACCACCAGAAGCTACTGGCATTACACCTGGCATAGAACACCAATCTTGAGTGAAGTAAATACCACGACTACGATCTTTTTCAACATAGTCATCACGCATTAAATCAACGAAACCTAAAGTTACTTCACGTTCACCCTCTAATTTACCTACAACAGTACCAGAGTGAAGGTGGTCACCACCAGATAAACGTAATGCTTTAGCTAAAACACGGAAGTGAATACCGTGGTTTCTTTGACGGTCAATTACAGCGTGCATTGCACGGTGAATGTGTAATAATAAACCATGATCACGACAGTAAATAGATAATGAAGTATTAGCTGTAAAACCACCTGTTAAGTAGTCATGCATAATAATAGGTACACCTAATTCTTTAGCACACTGAGCACGTTTTAACATTTCTTCAGCAGTACCTGAAGTTACGTTTAAATAGTGACCTTTTACCTCACCAGTTTCCGCTTGTGATTTGTAAATAGCTTCAGCAACGAATAAGAAACGGTCTCTCCAACGCATGAATGGTTGAGATGTAACGTTTTCGTCATCCTTAGTAAAGTCAAGACCACCACGTAAACATTCGTAAACTGCACGACCGTAGTTTTTAGCTGATAAACCTAATTTTGGTTTAATTGTACAACCTAAAAGACCACGACCATATTTGTTAATTTTATCACGTTCTACCTGGATACCGTGTGGAGGACCAGAGAAAGTTTTAACGTAAGCTGGTGGAATACGTAAATCTTCTAAACGTAAAGCACGTAAAGCTTTGAAACCAAATACGTTACCTACAATAGATGTAAACATGTTTGTTACTGAACCTTCTTCAAATAAATCGATTGGGTAAGCTACGTAAGCAATGTACTGGTTATCTTCACCTGGAACTGGTTCGATGTCGTAACAACGGCCTTTGTAACGATCTAAGCTAGTTAAACCGTCAGTCCATACTGTTGTCCAAGTACCTGTTGATGATTCAGCTGCAACCGCTGCACCACACTCTTCAGGTGGTACACCAGCTTGAGGTGTCATACGGAATGCTGCTAAAATATCAGTATCTCTTACAACGTAATCTGGAGTGTAGTAAGTTAAACGGTAATCTTTTACACCGGCTTTAAATCCAGCTCCGGCTCTTGTTTCTGTTTGTGGTGCCATTATTAATATAATGAAATATTTTTGTCGATCCTATAATAATCTATCCTTTTTTTAATTTTGTTATAATTTTGAAACATTTTTTAATTATTTCAATAATTAAGTATAACATAATTTTTTACTTTTTTATAGAATTCATTTAAAGTTAGGGATTTAAATAATTTAGATTAAAATAATCATTTTTAATTAATTTATATTATGTTATATAAGTAACTACAAAATCGGGATGACAGGATTCGAACCTGCGACCCTATGCTCCCAAAGCACATGCGCTACCAAACTGCGCTACATCCCGTTAAATATTTTATAATCTTAAACTTATAAAATATATTATATATTTCCTTATAATTTATGACAAGAGTTTATTTTTATCAAAAGAATATTTTGTTAATAGTAAAGCTTTTGCTACTTTCACTTCTTTACTTCTTTCACGAAAAAAAAAAGAAGAAAGAATAACTTCCTTGCCTTTTTGCTTCTTTCGCTTTGCGATAATACACAAGGATTTGCAAAGCAAAAAGGGCTTCGAATTTGCGCAGCAATGCCAGTCCTATTGCTTCTTCTTTTTTTTTCGCCATATTTGATTAATAGCTTCGCTATTAATCAAAGATCTTCAGTGAACCATTGAAAGCGTAGCGGCAGCCTAAAAAAAGTGCAAGGCAAGGGCTTCGAATTTGCGCAGCAATGCCAGCCTGAAAAAAAGGCCATCGAAGGGAGTTGCGTAGCAAAAGCTTTGCTATTCACTGAATATGAATTTCGAGGGCTTCGATGGCCTTTTGTTGCCTGGCCATCGAAGGCAAAGGTTAATCAAACATATTTGATTAATAGCTTCGCTATTAATCAAAAATCTTCAGTGAACCATTGCCCGCCTTGCGTGCAAGGCAAGGGTAGCGAAGCTATTCACTGAACATAATAATTAAAAATTATTATATTATAGAAATACCAAAATTAATTAATAAATTCTAAAATAAAATCGTTCTTTTTATAAAAAAAACGATTTTATTTTAAATTTTATTCAATCATGGCATGATATGTAGCCACAGTAGCGGGTGATGAACGATTTAAATGTCGGAAAATTAGATATTTAAATAACACGTCTAATAAAACAGGTAATGTAGCAACCAATAAAAATATTCCTGTTTGACTTTCAGGTAAACCATAATGATGGAATAAAAACTCAAAAAATAATTCCCATAAATTTGATGAATGATAACCAACAAGTAAATCTGTTATTAATAAAATTAATAATGATTTTTTACTATCATCTAATCCAAAAAAAACTTCTAATAAAAAAGATTTTGTAATATTAATTTGAATTTCTAAAGCATATAATAAATAGAATAATGTACTTAAACTAATTAAATCAGCAAAAAAATTAGTAATTGCTTCAATACTTTGATCATTATATCTTTGTGCTAATTCAATTGTTTTTTCTTGATAACGTTGTTGAATATTTTTATCAGCTTCTTGGGTTTGATATACAAAAAGGGATGATTTCATTGTATAAGAATTTATTAAAAATTCTGTTTTCTTGTAGTCATCCAATTTGTCAATTTGATTTGGTAAATTTTCTAAATTTTTAAAATTTACATCTTTATTTATAGATTTTTGTAAATTAACAGAAGAAGATAATAACGAATTTTCTTCACGTAGTTTTGATGTTTGTAATAATGAAATAGATTCTTCTTTTTCTTTTTTTTCTAAATTTATCTCTGAATTTTTTTCGTTTAAAGTATTTAAAGATTCATTAGTAGATAATAAATTAGGTTTTTCAACAAAAACTGATTTGGGAAAAATTAAAGATTCAAAATATGTTTTTTCTTCAAATTCTTTCAATTCAGCAAAAGCACGTTTTTGTTGATAAGAATTTAAAAAAATTTCAGTTTGTTTAGTATTCCAAAAATATTCAGTTAATGGTCTAACTATATAAGTTTTTGCTATAAAATTCACAAAAAAAGGTACAAAAAATAAAATTAAAAGACATTTTAATGTCGTTAAAAAGAGATAACGATAAAACCTATATTCTTGAATTACCAAATTTTCAACATCTGAAAAAACTTGTTTTAAAAATCTATCTAAAACTCGACTAAAAGAACGCGGAAATAAACCAATTTCTTCATATGTAATAGAAACTACTTCTTGTTTATTATCAGAAAATCCGCTATTTTTATTAAATGAAGACATTATTTTTAACTAGATTTAAAATTTATCAAAAAATTCAAAAAGTTTACTATTTAACGTTTTTAATTTTTTTATTATTTATTAGTCATTTATTTTATTTTAAAGTATTTTATTCTACCTGATTTAAATAAGTTATAATATTCAGTGAATAGCAAAGCTACCCTTGCCTTGCACGCAAGGCGGGCAATGGTTCACTGAAGATCTTTGATTAATAGCTTCGCTATTAATCAAATATAGTAAAAAAAAAAACTTAAAATCAGAATTTAAGTTTTCAAATAAAAATTAATAAAAAACTGTTTTTATTTTTTTTAGAAATTTATTATTATTTCATATTCAGTTAATAGCTTCGCTATTAACTGAAGATCTTTCATGGACCATAGCCCGCCTTGCATGCAAGGCAAGGGCTTCGAATTTGCGCAGCAATGCCAGCCCCTGGCATTGCTGCGCAAATTCGAAGGGTGTTGCGTAGCAAAAGCTTCTTTCACTTCGTGAATCACTTCGTGAATCACTTCGTGAATCACTTCGTGAATCATCAATGAAATATGAACAAAAGAACTTTGCTATATAGAGAGCTATATAGCAAATTTTCTATTAATCAAACATAATAAAAATATTATTAACTAAAAAAAAAATTACCAGCAAGAATTGTTACTTTTTTGTTAACTTTTTTGTTTCTATTTTTTTTAGACATTTTCTGAGATAAAAAAAAAAAGCTATATATAAAATTTGCTGAAAAAAAAATAATAAATTTGCTAAAAAATAATTTCTATTACTTCAAAAACTGAAGTTTTTTTGAAGAAAGCAAAAAATATTAAACATAAAATAAATTGGCTAATAAACAAAAAAAACAAATAAAAGAATATATAAATACATTTTTTTTTTAATCTTTAAATATAAATTTCAAAAAAAAGATTTTATTTTATATAAAAAAAGCATTAATTAAAATTAATATTAAAATTAAAACGAAAAATTAGTAAAACTTAAAAAACTAAAAAATGTAAAACTTTATATATAAAATCTAATCTACAAATATTATTATAATATATAAATATATATAAATATATATAAATATATAAATTAATTAATATAAATAAATATAGATAAATATAGATATGAATTATAATAAAAGTATATACATTTAGTTTATAGCAAATTTCTTTGTTTTTTACTTTGCCAATTCAGTTGGTAACAAAATTACTTTATAGCTCTGCTACAAAGTAATTTTGCTATTAGTGAAAAACTAAGTTTAAATAAAAAAACAAAGAAATTAATTAAAATTAAATATGATTGATTAGTAGTCAATCAAAAAAATTATTGATCTAAACCTTTACCTGGGTTACGAGCAGGGTCATTTGATAAGAACCCAAAGATAAAAAGGCCTACAAAAAAAGTAACAACAGTGTAAACAAAGATTTTAAGTGTTAACATGAGTCTTGTTTTTTAAATTTCTTGACTATTTATAAACAAAGTAAAAAGACTAAATATTAAATACTAAATGATAAAAAACTACAGAAAAAATAAAAATGATATAAAAAAAAATTTTAAAATTATATATATATATTTATATATATCATATATTAATATTTAAATTATATTTAATTTATATTTAAATTATATATAAATTATATATAAATTATATATAAATTATATATAAATAAATATAATAATATTTAAATATTCTTAAAGATATATATATATCTTTAAGAATATTTATTATTAAGTGAATATTTATAGCTTGTTTTCACTTTGTAAATCATCAATCAAATATGAATAAAAAATGATTTAAACAATTAAAAATTTTTAATTATTTTTGATTTTTAAATTCTTCAAGATATTCAGAAATACCTTGTTTTAAAATAGTTTCAGCTTCTGGTGTTACTGTTTTAGTTTCGTCAATAATTTGACCAAATTTAGGATAATCAGTTGCCATAAATGATCTGAAATTTGCTGCAAATGTACGAATACTTTCAACTGGTAAAGTATCTAAATAACCATTTGTACCAATATAAATTGTTAAAACTTGTTCAGAAAGACTTAAAGGAGAGTTTTGTGCTTGTTTTAATAATTCAGTTAATCTTGTTCCACGTGCTAATTGATTTTGTGTTGCTTGATCAAGATCTGATGCAAATTGAGAGAAGGCTTGAAGTTCAGCAAATTGAGCTAGTGATAGTTTTAGGGTACCCGCTACCTGCTTCATAGCTTTTGGTTGAGCTGCTGATCCTACACGAGATACTGAAATACCTACATTGATTGCTGGGCGTAAACCTGCGTTAAATAAACCTGCTGATAAGAAAATTTGACCATCTGTAATTGAAATAACGTTTGTAGGGATATAAGCAGAAACGTCACCTTCTTGAGTTTCTACAATTGGAAGTGCAGTCATACTACCTTCTCCTAAAGCTGTACTTAATTTTGCAGCACGCTCTAATAAACGTGAGTGTAAGTAGAAAACGTCACCTGGATAAGCTTCACGTCCTGGTGGACGACGTAATAATAATGACATTTCACGATAAGCTTGTGCTTGTTTTGATAAGTCATCATAAATTGTTAATGTTGGACGACCTTTATACATAAAATACTCAGCAAGAGTTGCACCTGTATAAGGAGCTAAGTATTGTAAAGTAGCTGGCTCATTAGCATTAGCCATTACAATAATAGTATAATCTAAAGCTCCACGTTCTTTTAAAGTATTTAATACTTGAGCAACAGATGACGCTTTTTGACCAATAGCAACATAAACACAAATTACACCTTTACCTTTTTGGTTTAAAATTGTATCAACAGCAATAGCTGTTTTACCTGTTTGACGGTCACCAATAATAAGTTCGCGCTGTCCGCGACCTACTGGAATCATAGCGTCAATTGAGATTAAACCTGTTTGTAATGGTTCATATACAGAACGACGTGATACAATACCAGGAGCTGGTGATTCAATAGCACGTGTGTCTGTTGTATTAATAGAACCTTTACCATCAATTGGTTGTGCTAAAGCATTTACTACACGTCCTAAATAAGCATCACCAACTGGGATTTCAGCAATACGGCCTGTACAACGTACACGGCTACCTTCTGTAATTTTTAAACCATCACCTAATAATACAGCACCAACGTTATTAGCTTCTAAGTTTAAAGCAATACCTAAAGTACCATCTTCAAATTCTAATAATTCACCAGACATTACTCGTTCTAAACCATAAATACGGGCAATACCATCCCCTACTTGGAAAACAATACCAAAATCAACCATTTTTACTTCTGGTGTATATTGTTCAATTAATTCTTTAATAAGATTACTTAATTCTTCTGGTGTACGCATTGCCATAATTAAAATTTTTTTTGTTGAAGAGCTTTTTACACTGTTTATTTCTTTTTAATAAGTTAAGTTGAAGCTTATATTCTGTAAGATAAGCCCATATTCTGTAATTAAATTCTTTAATTATGTTCAGTGAATAGCTTCGCTATTCACTGAAGATCTTTGATTAATAGCTTCGCTATTAATCAAACATGTTCAGGTAAACCTTTGCTCTTTAAATATTTCAAAGGTTAACTGAATTATTTATTTTTAATTTTTTGTAAGTTTAAAAATTAAAAGTAAAAAATTAAATCAACAATTACAGTTTTACTTTTTTTTTAGTGATGTTTAATTTGTTAATATAAAATTAACAAAAATTATTTTATTAAATAAATAAAAGAATTTTCTCTTCATTTTGAATTTATATTAAAATTTTAAAAAATTGGTTTTTAGAAACTTTATTTTTATTAAACGTTATAAATATAAAAAAATTTTTCAATTTAATAAAATTAAATATGACTATCTTAATTTAATATCTAATTTGCTATATAGTAAATTTGTTATCAATATTCATTTAATAGCAAATTTGCTATGTTTGATTAATAGCGAAGCTATTAATCAAAGATCTTCAGTTAATAGCGAAGCTATTAACTGAATATGATTTAAATTAGATATTATTAATAGCAAATTTGCTATGTTTGATTAATAGCTTCGCTATTAATCAAAGATCTTCAGTGAATAGCGAAACTATTAACTGAATATGATTTAAATATAAAATATGAATCAAATTTGAAATATTAATAAAAGATGTAGATATAAAAAACAAATTTTTAAAAAATTTTATTTTAATTCAATATATTTTAAAAGTATTAAAACTTTATAATTTTTTTAGAAAAATCATATTAATAAAAATTTTGTAATCATATTTGCTATTTCAATGATTTATTTTTAATTTGGCTAAATATAGGAAAATTACAAATTTAAAATTAATTTTTTCATTTAAGAAAAAACTTAGATAAAATAAAAAAATTTATATGACATAATAAATTTAATGTACTCTTTATTAAATTAAGAGTTTTAAAAAACTTTAAAAAGTTTTACTTTTTTAAGAAGTAAGTTTTTTTGTGTACTTTAATAATAAATTAATTATATATAATTATATATAGAATTATTATATAATAAAAAATAATTTATATATATGATTAATTATTAATTATTAATAATTAATTATTATTAAAAAAATTTTTATGTTATAATTTATATTGCAATAAAGATAAAAACAATATTATTTTTTTTCTGTTTTATTATTTTTAATAAGCTTTTTAATTATCTATATTTTTTATTTCCTTATATTTTATTTTTTATAAAATATTAAAAATAAGTAAAGTAGTTATTATTATTTAGTTATTATGTTTGATTAACCTTTGCCCGCCTTGCGTGCAAGGCAAGGGTAGCTTTTTTTGTTTATATTTCATTGATGGTTCACGAAGTGAAAGAAGCTTTTGCTACGCAACACCCTTCGAATTTGCGCAGCAATGCCAGCCCTATTGCTTCTTCTTTTTTTTTCGCCATATTTGATTAATAGCGAAGCTATTAATCAAAGATCTTCAGTGAACCATTGAAAGCGTAGCGGCAGCCTAAAAAAAGTGCAAGGCAAGGGCTTCGAATTTGCGCAGCAATGCCAGCCCCTGGCCATCGAAGGGAGTTGCGTAGCAAAAGCTTTGCTATTCACTGAATATGAATTTCGAGGGCAATGGTCCATGAAATATGAACAAAAGAACTTTGCTATATTCAGTTAATATTATAAGTCATTTAATTATTTTTTATAAATTTATTAAAAAATTTATAAAAATTTAATAAACATAACGATATGATTAATTAAAAATATTCTGGAGATGTACGATATGACAATCGCTATTGGATCGTATCAGGAAAAACGTACATGGTTTGATGACGCAGATGACTGGCTACGTCAGGACCGTTTTGTATTCGTAGGTTGGTCAGGTCTTTTATTATTACCTTGTGCATATTTTGCTTTAGGTGGTTGGTTAACAGGTACGACTTTTGTAACATCATGGTATACTCATGGTTTAGCTAGTTCTTATTTAGAAGGTTGTAACTTCTTAACAGCAGCTGTTTCAACTCCTCCTAATAGTTTTGGTCACTCATTATTATTCGTATGGGGTCCAGAAGCACAAGGTGATTTAACACGCTGGTTCCAATTAGGTGGTTTATGGACTTTTGTTGCATTACACGGTGCTTTCGGTTTAATTGGTTTCATGTTACGTCAATTTGAAATTGCACGTTCTGTAAACTTACGTCCATATAACGCTATTGCTTTCTCAGCTCCAATTGCTGTATTCGTTTCTGTTTTCTTAATTTACCCTTTAGGTCAATCAGGATGGTTCTTTGCACCAAGTTTTGGTGTTGCTGCTATTTTCCGTTTCATTAAAATGGTGACTTCAAGACGAGAGTCTTGTCGAATAATCGGGTTAATTCATGGAACTCTAAGTTGTTTCATTACGAAAAGGTCAAACTTTTGACTCAGGCTATGTTAATTGCGCACATTGTTTTAAAATTTATGACAAATAATTATGATTTTTCAGACCCACTACGTGCTACGTCACATACTATGACACAGGCGGACGATAAAAATAATCAAAGCAGCAATAAAAGAAATCAAAGCAGCGATGAAAATACTCAAAATAGTGTTGAAAATTTACCAAATAGTGTTGAAAATATTCCAAATAGTGTTGAAAATTCAACAGGAAAAAGTCAATCAGCTCGAAAATATATAACACTTCCAGGGGGTAAAAGGAAGTGGGTGAGAGTTTTACCACGAAAAAAACGAGGAAAAGACAAAAAACCTAGAAAAAGGGGTGAAGAACATGGTAATTGGAAACACGGGTTTGGTAAATCTCGACCTTATGATACTGAGAAATACGCTGCTTGGAAAGAAGCTGTTCTAAGACGAGGCAAATATTGTTGCTTAGTTACCAATCAAACAACAAATTTAACGTGTCATCATTTAAATAGCTGGGATTGGTGTGAAGAACAGCGTTATGATTCTGCAAATGGCGTGGTACTTTCTGAAGAAATTCATAAAAAATTTCATTCAATTTATGGTCATGGAGAAAACACTCGTGAACAATTTGAACATTTTCTGCTTACACATTATAATTTGACTTTATCAAATGAGCAATATGGCGATCATGAGCCAAGCCTTACTACTGAATATGTACAAAAAGATCTAGAAATTAAAACAACAAAAAAGAAAAATGCTTTAATTGACCTTATTACGTCTCGCAATCATGAACTTCGCTCTGGTACTTACGTAAATGCGAAATCCGTTATTCTGGTTTATTGTAAAAAACACGATTGTTTTCATGAAACAACGGTAACGAATTATAAAAAATCTAAGACTGGAATGCCTTGTTGCGGTAAAGAACGACAAAGTCAAGCGACAGCTTATAATAATACGCTTCGTTAGCTTTTTTTTTGTAAAACATTAGTCCCACACCCGTGGTTACGTTATAAGAACGGGGTTTTTGTTTATTTTTCAATCTTAGTAGTAAGGAAGGTGCAGAGACTAGAAGGTGAAATAATCCTTCCACGAACGCCCGACATCTTTTATTATTGTTTGCATCTGCTTGCAGCGTAGCTGAAGGGTGCAAGTTTTATATATTTAATAGAAGATGATGATATAGTCCGACACTCCTAGGAAACTGGGAGAGCAAAGGATAAAGAGCCTTTGCATAACAGATGCTTGTTCTTTCAGGGATTCCATAACTGGACTTTAAACCCATTCCACATGATGGGTGTAGCTGGTGTATTAGGTGCTGCTTTATTATGTGCAATTCACGGTGCAACTGTTGAAAATACATTATTCGAAGATGGTGATGGTGCTAACACATTCCGTGCATTTAACCCTACTCAAGCAGAAGAAACTTATTCTATGGTTACAGCTAATAGATTCTGGTCACAAATTTTTGGTGTAGCTTTTGCTAACAAACGTTGGTTACACTTCTTTATGTTATTTGTACCTGTTACAGGTCTATGGATGTCAGCTTTAGGTGTTGTTGGTTTAGCTCTAAACTTACGTGCATACGATTTCGTTTCACAAGAAATCCGTGCTGCAGAAGACCCAGAGTTCGAAACATTCTATACTAAAAACATCCTTCTTAATGAAGGTATTCGTGCGTGGATGGCAGCTCAAGACCAACCACATGAACGTTTAGTATTCCCTGAAGAAGTATTACCTCGTGGTAACGCTCTATAATTTTTTAAAAATTTTATTTAATTTAAAATAATTTTGTGATGTTAGTTGAATTTAAACAGCATCACAAAATTATTTTAAACAATAATGTTTACAAAGTTAATGCTAAATTACATTTATATGATAAGTTTTTATAAGCTTTTTTCTAATTGATTGAAATCAAATTTTTTGTTTATTTAAATAAAAAAAGTCATTTTAGTTTTTTATTGTTTCTATAAAAAAAAAGATTTGTGATCTTAATAATTAAAGATAATATATATATATATATATTATATAAAAAAAATAGAGTGCTTGAACCGTATGCTGTTAAAACTGCAAGTACGGCTCTTCGGGAGGTTTTTTATTAAAAAATAATATATATAAACCTACCCTACAAAACCTGGCCATTTTTCTCGTACATTAGCTAAAGGTCCAAATACAACTACTTGGATTTGGAATTTACATGCTGATGCACATGACTTTGATAGCCATACTAGTGATCTAGAAGAAATTTCTAGAAAAGTATTTAGTGCTCATTTTGGGCAATTAGGTATTATTTTAATTTGGTTAAGTGGGTGCGACACGATGAAAAATAAATTAAAGAAAAGAAAATAAAAAAAAATTTTTTATAAGCTTTCTTTTTTTTTTAATTTATTCTTAATTATTTTTAAGAATATAATTTCCTTTTAAATAATAAAAATCAAAAATTAAATTATAAATTTATTTTAATTGCTTTAAGATTTTACCAAAAGTTAATTTTTTTATTAACTTTTTATATATTTTAAAACATATATATAAATTATTATTAATTATATTATATATAATCGTTAAAAGAAGCAAAAAAATAATTCTATAAAAAAATATATTTTTATTTTTTTAATCATATTCAAAATAAAAAATAAACAAACCTTATAGTAAGCCAAAAACAAAAGCTTTTAATTTCAGTTTTGATTCATATTTCACTGATAACTTTGCTTTTTGTACGCAACTCCCTTGCCTTATTGCTTTTTTCACTTCTTTGCTTCTTTCACGAAGAAAAAAGAAGAAAGAATAAATTATGGCAAATAAAAAAGAAGAAGCAATAAGAAAAAAAGGGATTGGCTTTGCCAAAAGGACAAAGTTAATGAAAAATCTTTAGTGAAATTTGAACCTTTCTTTTTTTTTTCTTTTGGCAAAGGTTCGTTGAACATGTTTGATTAATAGCTTCGCTATTAACTGAATATGGTTAAAACAAAGTATAATAAATTAAACTGAAATCTACTATTCAGTTCATACATTTTAAAGAATAATTTAGTTTTTATAAAAAAAAAAAAAATTTTAAACTAAAAAAATTTTAGTAAATTTTTTAGTTTATTATTTATAATGCATACATTTTTAGTTTTTAACGTGTAAATCTGTTTAAAGTAAAATAGAATTAAAATTTTTATTAAATTTTTTAAATATTTTAACAGAAAGGATACTCAAAAAAAAACAAAATTTAAATAAAAATTGTAATCTAATAAAAGTAGGTTCAATAATTTAAATTTAATTTGAAATGTTTTATTTCAAAATTTTTAAAAATTATTTATTTTAATCATGTTCAGTGAATAGCTTTCATGGACCATTGCCCGCCTAAAAAAAGTGCAAGGCAAGGGCTTCGAATTTGCGCAGCAATGCCAGCCCCTGGCATTGCTGCGCAAATTCGAAGGGTGTTGCGTAGCAAAAGCTTCTTTCACTTCGTGAATCATCAATGAAATATGAACAAAAGAACTTTGCTATATAGCTCTGCTATATAGCAAATTTTCTATGAAACAAATATGAATCAAACATATTCAGTTCATAACTTTTTGATTTAAGTTAAATTAATTTTAACTAAGTTTTTACTTTTTTAAAATTAAATTATAAAAATATTTAAAGATAATTTTTAAATTTTTACTTCACTTTGAGTATGTTCATTTTAATATAGATATAACTAAACGTAAAAATCAAAAGGCAGAATAATCTCCCAAAAATCTCAAACTGTATTTAATTAAATAATATGATTTTTTAGAAGTTTGGAAAGCAAAATATGGACTAATTTTAATTTTTAAATTAAAAAAGTGAATTTGCTTAGTATTTTTGTTTTTTAATTATAAACCCATTTTAAAATAAACGAATTGGCTTTTATAATTTTTTTGAAAATTTAATTTTTTATTTTATAAATAATATGTCAAACATTGGAACTACTGGACGTATCCCTTTATGGCTTGTTGGTACTGTTGTAGGTACATTAGCTATTGGTTTATTAGCTATTTTCTTTTATGGATCTTATGTAGGTTTAGGATCTTCTTTATAATTTAAATTTTATAATTTTAATGTTTTTTTTTAAACATTAAAATTATAATTTTTGTTTTCTATTTATTAATTAAATTTAATTTTATACGTGTGAGCGTAGTTCACTATCTGTTTTATTATAGAATGATTTATAATTATTGATTTATAAAAAATAAATTGGTTATAAATTTAATTAAATTTTTTTAATTTAAAATAAAAAAATTTTTTAAACAATTTTCAAATACATGCTTTTTAGCTTCTCTTATTATGTTTTTATCTTTTTTTAGTTTTTTTTTACTTATTACTAAAAAACTTTTGCCCTTTGTTTTAATTCTGTTTTATAGGTTCTCTAGTTCTGTTAAATTGAAAAAAAGAATTTTTTTTATTTTCTTATTGCAAATTAAAGAGAATCTTAAAAATAGAATTTTCTATATAGCAAATTTACATATACCAATGTGTTATTTTTAGTTAAAAGTAAATTTATTGGCAAATTTCATATATAATAAAATTCTATATGAAATTTAGGTTAAAAGTTCTTTGTTTTTATAGCTTTGATTTAAATAAAAACAAATATTAAGTGAACATGTTTGCTTCATATTTCATTGACCATTGCCCCTTCGATGGCCTTTTGTTGCCTGGCCATCGAAGGCAAAGGTTCGCTGAATATAGCAAAGCTATTAACTGAACATGAACAAAAAAGCTAAAAGCTAAAAAATAAACATTTTTAATGTTATTTAATAATGTAGAATATTTGATTAATAGCGAAGCTATTAATCAAAGATCTTCAGTTAATAGCTTCGCTATTAACTGAATATAATTACATTATTATAATATTAATAGATTTATTAATAAAATTGGTTTTACATTTTTTATTAAAAATTTCACTAATAATATTATTTTTAATAATATTTATTTTTTAGAAAAACATATTATTTTTTTTATTATATTATTTTTTTATAAGTTAAAAAGTTATTACTTAGAATTAATTCTTTTTTATTAACAAATAATAAAAAAGAATAAAAAAAAATAAAAAAAAATAAAAGGAATTTCTAATTTTCTTTACATATTGATTTTATATAAAAATAACCACGTTTTTTATAAATTTTATCTTATAATGGGTTATTTAGCTAAAAACAAACATTGTAAGGATAGTTTTTATTTTTAAATAAAAAACGTAAAAAAAAATAAAAAAAAAAATAAACATAAATATATATGATGAATCCTTTATTAGAACTTGCTGAAGTTTCAGTTGGACAACATTATTATTGGAAATTAGGTGAATTTGAATTACACGGTCAAGTTTTAATTGTAACTTGGGTTGTTTTTGCTATTATTTTTATATTAGCTTTAGTTGGTAATAGTAATTTAAAACAAATTCCTGAGGGTTTACAAAATTTTAATGAATTAGTTACAGAATTTATACGTGATTTAGCAAAAACACAAATTGGTGAAGAAGAATATTTAAAATGGGTTCCTTTTTTAGGTACTATTTTCTTATTTATTTTTGTATCTAACTGGTCTGGGGCTTTATTACCGTGGCATGTTATTGAAATTCCAAATGGTGAATTAGCTGCTCCAACAAATGATATTAATACTACAGTAGCTCTTGCACTATTAACATCAATCTCTTATTTCTATGCTGGAATTAGTAAAAAAGGTTTAGGTTATTTTAAACGTTATATTTCACCAGCAGCTTTTTTATTACCAATTAATGTTTTAGAAGATTTTAGTAAACCATTATCTCTAAGTTTCCGTTTATTTGGTAACATTTTAGCTGATGAATTAGTTGTTGGTGTTTTAGTTGCATTAGTTCCACTTATTGTTCCAATTCCTGTAATGCTATTAGGTGTATTTACAAGTGCAATTCAAGCTCTTGTTTTTGCAACTCTTGCTGGTGCTTATATTGGTGAAGCAATTGAAGATCATCATTAATAATGTTCTTTATTTGTTTTGTTGTATTTGTAAATTTGTTTTATTTTTAACTTCAAATAAATATTTCTTTTTTTACTAAAATAAACAAATTTACTATTTACTATAAACTAAAATTCTTTTGTTTTATTTACTTCAAAAACTTTTTATAACTGTAATAAAAAAAAGTAAACCTGAGAATTAAAAAAGTTATAACGGACTTTGTGAGGTAATAAAATAGCAATAAAAGAACAATAAGTAAAACAATTTTTAAAATTTATTATGTTTGATTAATAGCAAATTTGCCATATAGCAGAGCTATATAGCAAAGTTCTTTTATTTATAGCTTTGCTATATTCAGTGAATAGCTTCGCTATTCACTGAAGATCTTTCATGGACCATTGCCCTCGAAGGCCGGGCTGGCCTTCGAAGCCCTTTTTGCTTTGCAAATCCTTGCGTATTATATTCAGTTAATAGCTTTGCTATTAACTGAAGATCTTTGATTAATAGCTTCGCTATTAATCAAATATGGCAAAAAAAAAAGAAGAAACAAAAAGGCAAGGGCTTCGAATTTGCGCAGCAATGCCAGCCGGAAAAAAAGGTCATCGAAGGAATAGCTTCTTTCACTTTGTGAATCATCAATGAAATATGAACAAAAAAAGCTATTAATTAAAGATCTTTAGTTAACCTTTGCCCTCGATTATTTGCGAAGCAATAGGGCTTCTTCACAAAGTGAAGAAGCCCTATTGCTTCGCAAATAATCGAGGGCAAAGGTTAACCGAATTTTCAATTTAATAATAATTAAATTAAACTAAGACTTAAAATAAAAGCTATCTTAATTTTTTAGATGATAGTTTATTTTTTTTTACTTTTTTCTTTATTATATTTTACTTAATATTAAAAGAAAAAAGCTTAAATATGTTATTTATTTTATTAACATATTTTTTACAAAAAAAGAAAATTTTGTATTTTTAAAAATTTTTTACCATTTTTTTTATAAAAAAAATAAACTTTTTTTTTTAGAAGTAAATTTTCTATTTATTAAATTAGTAGTAATAAAAAAAGGCTATAAAGTGGAGAAAATTTTTATATGAAAAACCATACAAAATTTGTAGAATTATTCTTTGATTTTTTATTTTATGAAAGATTTTACAACTTATTTATCAACAGCACCTGTAGTAGGTTTAGGATGGGCTATTTTTACAGCAGGTTTATTAATTGAAATTAATAGATTTTTCCCTGATCCTTTAGTTTTTTCTTTTTAATTAATTCTTAATGAATCTGTATTAATATTTAATATAACTTAATTTTTAATTTTTTTAATTAAAAATTAAGTTATAAAAATTATATGTTATATATGAAATAAAAGGTTTATATTATATAACTAAAAACACATTAAAGAAGAAAAATTTTTTATAAATTTTCAACTTTTTATTTTATTATTAACCCATATTTGATCCATATTTCATTGATCTTTTGATTTGCTTCTTTCACTTCATGAATAAACTCGTTGATTGTTATTCTTTCTTCACTTCGTTAAAGAAGTGAAGAAGTGAAAGTAGCAAAGGCAAAAAAGAAGAAGCAAAAAGGCTGGTCTTCAAAGCCATTTTCGTTTCTATTTGCTTTTTCGCTTTGCGATAATACAAAAGACCGTCAATGGTCCATGAAATATACACAAGAAAAAAGAACTTTGCTATATAGCAAATTTGTTATTAACGTTAAATGCAGGTTAAAAATTTTATTAGATGTAATAATATAAAAAGTTATAGAATAAAAAAAAATTATAATGCCTACAATTCAACAATTAATTAGATCAGCACGAAAAAAACAAACAGATAAATCAAAAGCACCTGCTTTAAAATCATGTCCTCAACGAAGAGGTATTTGTTTACGTGTATATACTGTAACACCTAAAAAACCAAATTCAGCTCTTCGTAAAGTTGCGCGTGTTCGTTTAACATCTGGTTATGAAGTTACAGCATACATTCCAGGTGTTGGCCATAACTTACAAGAACATGCCGTTGTCTTAGTAAGAGGTGGTAGGGTAAAGGACTTACCTGGTGTTCGTTATCATATTGTACGCGGTACTTTAGATACTGCCGGTGTTAAAAATCGTGTTCAGAGTCGTAGTAAATATGGTGTTAAAATTGCTTCAAAAACAGCATCAAAAACAGGTTCTAAAAAATAATTTTAATTAAAATTATTTTTATAATTTTTTTTTAAGATTTTCAATTAATTTTTTTACCCTTTTCTTTTTATTTTCTTTTTGCACAGCGAATCGAATCAAATCCTTTTTTTTCTTATTATATTCAGTTAATAGCTTCGCTATTAACTGAAGATCTTTCATGGATAGCGAAGCTATCAATGAAATATGAACAAAAGAACTTTGCTATATAGCTTTGCTTTATAGCAAATTTGCTATTAATTAAACATAGATAAAATCTTTTTTACTAAAAAAAAAAATGTTATATTTATTTTAAATTTATTAGAAATTTATTATAATTGGTGGGCGTAGCCAAGTGGTAAGGCAGTGGATTGTGACTCCACCATTCGCGGGTTCAAACCCCGTCGTTCACCCATTTTTTTAACCAAGTTTTTTTAGAGCTTCTTCTTTTATTTTTTTATATATGTATACTTTTTCTTTAGTTTTGTTAAATATTCAATAATATTTATAAAAAAAACTTATGTAACTCTACACCTTAATAAGAACCTCTAATAAGAACCAAATTAATAACCTCAGTTCATTTTATGATTTTATTTTATAAAACCTAAAAAAGAAGTTTTGTTAATTATATCTATTGGTTAGCTTAATGGTAATGTCAAAAAATATAAAAAAAAATTCTTATGAGCAAAATTTATGACTGGTTTGAAGAACGTTTAGAAATTCAAGCTATCGCTGATGATATTACAAGTAAATATGTTCCACCGCATGTAAATATCTTCTATTGTTTAGGTGGTATTACTTTTACGTGCTTCTTAGTACAAGTTGCAACAGGTTTTGCAATGACTTTCTACTATCGTCCTACTGTAGCTGAAGCATTTGCATCTGTACAATATTTAATGACTGAAGTTAATTTTGGTTGGTTAATTCGTTCAATTCACCGCTGGTCTGCTAGTATGATGGTATTAATGATGATTTTACACGTATTCCGTGTTTATTTAACAGGTGGGTTTAAAAGACCTCGTGAACTTACATGGTGTAGTGGCGTAATTATGGCCGTATGTACAGTATCATTTGGTGTTACAGGATATTCGTTACCGTGGGACCAAGTTGGTTATTGGGCTGTTAAAATTGTAACAGGTGTACCTGAAGCAATCCCAGGTATTGGTGAGCCTTTAGTTGAATTATTACGTGGTGGTGTAGGTGTTGGACAAGGAACTTTAACACGTTTCTATAGTTTACATACTTTTGTATTACCTTTATTAACAGCTGTTTTTATGTTAATGCATTTCTTAATGATTAGAAAACAAGGTATCTCTGGTCCTCTATAAAAAAAAAATATGATTATAAAATCATATATAATAATATATAAATAGAAATTGCATTTCTAAAATTTAGAATATAATTTTTTAATAAAAAAAATAAAATAATTTAATTTTATTTCATATATATAATTATATATTAAAGCATAATTATATATATGCTATATGATATATGATATATGATATATGATATATGATATATGATATATGATATATGATATATGATATATGATATATGATATATGATATATCATATATCATATCTCATATATTATTTAGATTCAGTAAAAATTGTAAGCGTCAAATGTTTTATGAATTATTTTCTCTGTTAAAAAACAGTATTTATAACAAAAAAAATGAAAGTACGTGCATCTGTAAAAAAAATTTGTGATAATTGTCGTGTTATTCGTAGAAAAGGAACAGTAATGGTTATCTGTTCAAATCCAAAACATAAACAACGTCAAGGTTAATTTTTATTTTGTTTAGGTTATAAAAATAAAGAATTTATTTTTTAGTCAAAGTTTTCCTTTGATTAAATTGGCTTTTTTAGTATTATAATATATAATATATAACTTATATTAAGTTATATATCATATATTATATATGATATTTTTTTTTTCAATAAATATAATTAATTGTTTGTTATATTTAAATTTTTTTATTTTTTGAAAGTTAGTTTATTAATGTTATTTATTAAATAAGTTTTATTTACTCATGTTAAAAAGTAACAGTTTTTATGTTTATTTTTAGTTTTTTTTATAAAAAAAACAATTATTATTAAAATAATAAATTTTTATTTATGAATTTTTATTTTAAAAATACAAATTTATAATAAAGTAAAAAAAAAATAAGTAAAGAAAGGTTGGCTAAAACTCAAAAACGAGAATATAACGCATAATGCATATAGATTATGCATATATTATACAATATATAATTACCCCCAGGGGAATTCGAATCCCCGTTTCCTCCGTGAAAGGGAGATGTCCTAGGCCTCTAGACGATGGGGGCCATTTTTTAATAAAGTTTTAATTATTAAAAATTTCATTAAAAAAAATATAAAATATATTTAAAATAAAGTCAATACTAAAAATAATAAAAATATATAAATATTATATTAATAATATTCAGTGAATAGCAAAGCTATTCACTGAAGATCTTTGATTAATAGCTTCGCTATTAATCAAATATAATATTTTCAATAAAAGTAAAAATAAAAATAAAAATAATTCATCTATTTTAATTATAATATATAACATATATATTTTAAAATAATTAAAACTTAAACTTTTCTTTACTTGATAAATTGGCTTATATTTTAGATTCTCTTTTACTTGTAATTTTTTTATTAAAAAATGAATTTTTTTTTTTAATTCGTTAATAATATTATTTTTAATGCAAATTTATAAAACTATGTTTGATTAATAGCTTCGCTATTAATCAAAGATCTTCAGTTAATAGCTTCGCTATTAACTGAATATGTTGTTTTTAATGTAAGTTTCTAAAAAACTTATATATATTTAATTAACCTTCGCCCTTTTGAAGTCAATCCTTTTTTCTTATTACCAATGAAATATACACAAAAAATATAACTAAAAGTATAAAATATTTTATAAATAGAATTAAAAATAAAAAACAAAAACAAAAATAAAAATAAAAATAAAAATAAAAAGTAAAAAGTAAATAATAAAAAATTAAATATTTTATATATGGCACGCGCAAAATTTGAACGTAAAAAACCTCACGTAAATATTGGTACAATTGGCCACGTAGACCATGGTAAAACAACATTAACAGCAGCTATTACAATGACATTAGCTGCTCGTGGTAATGCACAAGGTAAAAAATATGATGAAATTGATTCAGCTCCAGAAGAAAAAGCACGTGGTATTACTATTAATACAGCACACGTTGAATATGAGACAGATACTCGCCATTACGCGCATGTAGACTGCCCAGGCCACGCTGACTATGTAAAAAATATGATTACAGGTGCTGCTCAAATGGATGGAGCTATTTTAGTTGTATCAGGTGCTGATGGTCCAATGCCTCAAACAAAAGAACATATTTTATTAGCTAAACAAGTTGGTGTACCTAATATTGTTGTTTTCTTAAATAAAGAAGATCAAGTAGATGATAAAGAGTTATTAGAATTAGTAGAGTTAGAAGTTCGTGAAACATTAGATAAATATGAATTCCCTGGTGATGAAATTCCTATTGTTTCAGGTTCGGCTCTATTAGCATTAGAAGCTTTAATTGAAAATCCAAAAATTCAACGTGGTGAAAACAAATGGGTAGATAAAATTCTTGATTTAATGGATAAAGTAGATAGCTATATCCCAACACCTCAACGTGAAACTGATAAACCTTTCTTATTAGCGGTAGAAGATGTTTTATCTATTACAGGTCGTGGTACAGTTGCAACTGGACGTGTAGAACGTGGTACTTTAAAAGTAGGTGATAACGTTGAAGTAGTAGGTTTAAAAGAAACAAAAACATCAGTTGTTACTGGTTTAGAAATGTTCAAAAAAACATTAGATGAAACAATTGCTGGTGATAATGTTGGTGTTTTATTACGTGGTGTACAAAAAAAAGAAATTGAACGTGGTATGGTTTTAGCTAAACCAGGTACTATTACACCTCATACAAAATTTGAAGCTCAAGTATATATTTTAACTAAAGAAGAAGGTGGACGTCATTCTGCTTTCTTAGTTGGTTACCAACCACAATTTTATGTACGTACAACTGACGTAACTGGTAAAGTAACTGGTTTCTCACATATTCAAATGCGTAACCCTTCTTCAGGAGGGGAAGAAAATACAAATAAAATGGCTATGCCTGGTGACCGTATTAGTATGGTTGTTGAATTAATTAACCCTATTGCTATTGAAAAAGGTATGCGTTTTGCTATTCGCGAAGGTGGTCGTACAGTTGGTGCTGGTGTTGTTACATCAATTATTAACTAATTAATAATATATTACTTATAAAGTAATAAATTAATAAATTAATAAAGTAATAAATTTTTATTTATTTTTATATAATACTTTAATTTTTTTATAAAAAAATTAAAGTATTATATTCAGCTAATAGCGAAGCAAAAGCTTTGTTTTTGCTACGCAACTCCCCTTCGATGGCCTTTTTTTCCGGCTGGCATTGCTACGCAAATTCGAAGCCCTTGCCTTTTTATCGCAAAGCAAATTATTAATGAAGTGAAAATAGCAAAAAGCAATATGCAAGGAGTTGCGGAACAACTATCAACCATATTCACAAAGTGAAATTGCTTCTTCTTTTTTTTTGTTTTTGTTTTTGCTACTTTCACTTCGTTAATAACTATAAATGGTCAATTAAATATAATATATTTTAAATATTTTTTAATTAATAATTAAAAATATTTTTTTTTAATCAATAAAATATTGATTTATTTTAAATAGTATTTTATTATTTATTATAAGTAATAAATTATTTTAATTCTTATTAATTAATATTAATTCTTCAGTAGCTCAGTGGTAGAGCGATCGGCTGTTAACCGATTGGTCGTAGGTTCAAGTCCTACCTGGGGAGATAAAGAAATATATAATATAATTGTATATATATATTATAATTGTTTTGTTTTATTTTTTTTTTTTAAATTTTTTGAAATTTATTTTATTTTAAATTTTTTGTTTTTTTAAGTAAGCCATTAAAAATAAAAGCAAAATAGTAATAAACATAAACAATAAGTAAACAAAAAACCTACCCTTAACTTGTACACAAGGCAGGCAAAAGTTAAACTTCACCCTTTTCGCTTCTATTTGCATTTTACCTTAATGACAAAGCCGATAACGAAAGATCTTTGTTTATTCAACAAATATGCAAAAAAGAATCTTTTTTTTATTGCTTGTTTTTTTTATAATTTATTCTTTCTTCTTTTTTCTTCATGAAAGAAGTGAAGAAGTGAAAAAAGCAATAAGGCAAGGCAGTTATTGACGAAGTGAAAGAAGCAAAAGCAAAGCGAAAGAAGCTATTGACTGAATAAAGTAATTTATAGTAAATTTTAGTCAAATATATTTATATTAATAGTAAATTTACTAAAAACAAATATATGATAAAATAAAAACTAAAAATAAAAATATAAATTTTATTTAATATTATATTTGATTAATAGCTTCGCTATTAATCAAAGATCTTCAGTGAACCATTGAAAGCGTAGCGGCAGCCTAAAAAAAGTGCAAGGCAAGGGTAGCTTTGCTATTCACTGAATATTATTAATATAATATTTATATATTATATAACGATAAAAATAAAAATTAAAATTAAAACGGTCGTTTTTTACTTTATTATTAATTGTACAATATTTAATTCATATTTAATTGATAGCAAAATTATATTATAACAAATTGACTATCTAAGAAATTTACTATATAGCAAAGTTAATATATAGCCAAGCTATATATTAAAGTTCTTTTATGTTTATTGAGTTAACCTTTGTCCCCTTGTGTATTACCTTTGTTCTTTTCTTTTTGCATATTTGTTTAACAGTTTTGTTGATAAACAAAAATCTTTCGTTTTCGGCTTTGCCAATAACGCAAAATGCAAAATGCAAATAGAAGCCAATCAAATCAAAGCCAATTAAAGCCAAAAGGACTTCTTCTTTTTTTTTTTCGTGATAAATATGAAGGGCTTCGAATTTGCGCAGCAAAAAAAAAACAGCCTTATTACTTCTTCTTTTTTTTTCGCCATATTTGATTAATAGCGAAGCTACCCCTTCGAATTTGCGCAGCAATGCCAGGGGCTGGCATTGCTGCGCAAATTCGAAGGGGTAGCTTTGCTATTCACTGAATATGAATATGGAAGGCAAATGTTCACTAAATATACAAAAAAAAAGCTATCAATTTAATACTTTTGTTTCTTCATTAAAAAAATTTAAAAAGTAGTAACTTTACTAATAACACAAAAATTACAATTTAATAATTTTAATAAAAAAAATACTAAAAATATGTAGTATTTTTTTTTATTTTTAGTTTTTATTTTAAAAAGTTATTCTTAACATGTTTAATTAATAGCTTCGCTATTAACTGAACATGATTCTTTTTTAAATTCTTTCAAAAAAGAAGTAAAGATTTTTATTTATATTATATAGTATATATACTATACTAGAAAAGCTTTATTTCATTAATTTTTATTATAAAAAATTAAATTTCAAATATATAACAAATATAACAACAGGATTTATATGAAATTAGCAGTATATGGTAAAGGTGGAATTGGTAAATCAACAACAAGTTGCAATATTTCGATTGCATTAGCTAAACGTGGAAAAAAAGTATTACAAATAGGCTGTGATCCAAAACATGATAGTACTTTTACATTAACAGGTTTTTTAATTCCAACTATTATTGATACTTTACAAAGTAAAGATTATCATTATGAAGATGTATGGCCTGAAGATGTAATTTACGAAGGATACGGTAATGTAAACTGTGTTGAAGCAGGGGGACCACCTGCAGGAGCAGGTTGTGGTGGGTATGTTGTTGGTGAAACTGTAAAATTATTAAAAGAATTAAATGCTTTTTATGAATATGATATTATTTTATTTGATGTCTTAGGAGATGTAGTTTGTGGAGGTTTTGCGGCACCTTTAAATTATGCTGATTATTGTATTATTGTAACTGATAATGGTTTTGATGCATTATTTGCAGCAAATCGTATAGCTGCGTCAGTACGTGAAAAATCTCGTGTACATCCATTAAGATTAGCTGGTCTTATTGGAAATCGTACTGCAAAACGTGATTTAATTGATAAATATGTTGAAGCATGCCCAATGCCAGTTTTAGAAATCTTACCTTTAATTGAAGATATTCGAGTTTCTAGAGTTAAAGGTAAAACACTTTTTGAAATGGCAGAACAAGATTCATCATTATTATATATTTGTGATTTTTATTTAAATATTGCTGATCAATTATTAACAGAACCAGAAGGTGTTGTTCCAAGAGAATTAACAGATCGTGATTTATTTACACTTTTATCAGATTTTTATTTAACAGGAGATACTAATAAAACACTAAATAATCAATATAATAAAGATTTTGATAAAAATGAAATACCGTATAATTCTTTAAAAGAACAAAACAAAAATAACAATAATAAAGTTGAATTAAATAAACTAGATTTTCTTCTTATTTAATATTAGTTAAAATTTAACTAAATTTTTACTTATTAATGTCTATTTCACAAAATTATTTTATTTTTTAAGTTGTATTTTTCTTTGTTTTTTACTTTTTTATAAATAAAGTAAAAAACAAAGAAAAATACAACTTTTTTTTATTTAATCAAAAACGTTTTTATTGTATTTTTATGATAATATGAAATACAAAAGGGTATTAAAATTTCTTATTTTTATTGTTAATTTTAAAACTCTACTATTTAAAAAATCTGCTTTTTAAAATATATGCTTTTTTTGTAACAATAAAACAATAAAACAATAAAACAATAAAACAATAAAACAATAAAACAATAAAACAATAAAACAATAAAACAATAAAACAATAAAACAATTATTGACAATTTTTTTAATTTTATGATATGATTTATTATAAACTATATAAATAAAAAATTTTTTTCAAAAATATGATTAAAGAGAGTTTTAAAGCTATATTCAGTTAATTTACAAATTTTTTTAATAAATATAAATTTCATGAAAAATTTTTATTTATTTTTATTTTGTTTTTTACAGCAAATTGAATTTTGAATTTATTTAATTTTTCGCAGGATAGAGCAGTCTGGTAGCTCGTGGGGCTCATAACCCTAAGGTCGCAGGTTCAAATCCTGCCTCTGCAATTGGTTTATTAAATAGAATTAATTAACTATAAAATAATAATTTATATATTTTTAATTTAAATCATGTTCAGTTAATAGCGAAGCTATTAACTGAAGATCTTTGATTAATAGCTTTTTTTATTGATAGCAAAGCTATCAATAAAAGAACTTTGCTATATAGCTTTGCTATATAGCAAATTTGCTATTAATCAAATATGAGTTTTTAATCCTCTCAAATAATAAAGACTAAAAAAAATAGCTAAAAAACCAGTTTATAAGTAACAAGTAACAAGTAACAAGTAACAAGCAACAAGAAAAAAGGCAAAAAGTAAAATACCAAAATAAAAAAGTAAAAACTTAAGTAGCTTTAATGATTTATATTTTAACAACCAGTATTAACTTTTGCAAGCTTTTTTGTTTATGTTCAATCAATTAACCTTGGTTTTTTTCCAAAAGGGCAAAAAAGTCAATGAAATATGAATGAAATATGAATGAAATATGAATAAAATATGAATCATATATAGAACATTTACTCATTATTAATTTAATAAAAATTAATTTTTTTATATGTTTTTAATAATATTGCTTTTTGTTTTTATTTGTGATATAATTTTTTTAATACAATATATTAACTAACAAATTTATTGCCGGGGTAGCTCAGTGGTAGAGCAGAGGATTGAAAATCCTTGTGTCACCAGTTCAATCCTGGTTCCTGGCATTAAGAAATTCTTAATCTTGATTTAATTTAATTTAATTACATATTTATGGCTCATATCGTAAAAATTTATGATACTTGTATTGGATGTACACAATGTGTACGTGCTTGTCCACTAGATGTTTTAGAAATGGTACCTTGGGATGGTTGTAAAGCAGCACAAATGGCATCAGCACCTCGTACAGAAGATTGTGTTGGTTGTAAACGTTGTGAAACTGCTTGTCCAACAGACTTTTTAAGTGTTCGTGTTTATTTAGGTGCTGAAAGTACTAGAAGTTTAGGTTTAGCTTACTAATTTTTGTATTTATATATTTATTTTAAATAAAAGAATTCTTTTTCATGTTTAGTTAATAGCTTCGCTATTAACTGAAGATCTTTAATTAATAGCTTTTTTTATTGATAGCAAAGCTATCAATAAAAGAACTTTGCTATATAGCTTTGCTATATAGCAAATTTGCTATTAATTAAATATGTGAAATTTAACAAATTTTACTAATATTATCTTTTAAATTTTAAATTTAAAATAAAAAAAAAAAATAAAAAATGTAAATCAATCATATTTATTGAATATTTTTTAAATTCAATATTTTGCAATATGATTAAAAAAATTAAATAATTTATAAAAAATATATATGGTAACAATTACAAGTTATATTGCATTATTAATTGGTGCTTTAGGTTTAACATTAACAATTTATTTAGGTCTTTTAAAAGTTGTAAAACTTATTTAAATATTTAACTGAAAAAAATACATTTATTTTATTTTATTTTATTTTATTTTATTTAAATGATTGCTTATTTCTTTTTAGTATTAACCATTTAAATAAAATAAAATAAAATAAAATAAAATAAAATAAAATAAAATAAAATAAAATATTAATAAAATATAACTAAAACTAAATAAAATTATAAATAAAAAATTAAAAAAATAAATACCCTATCTTCAGTTAACCTTTGATTTGCTTCTTTCACTTCTTTACTTCTTTCTTCACTTCGTGAAAGAAGTTAAGAAAGAATAACTCCGTGCGTATTATTGCAAATCGAAAAGAAGCTACCCTTGCCTTGCACGCAAGGCGGGCAAAGGTTCACTGAAGATCTTTAAATTATGTTATTAATAAAAGAAAATAAAAAAACTTAAATTATTTTATTTTATTTGTTAAATTATATGTGTTAGGTTATATTAAGAAACAATAAAAAATGTTATAATTTCAAATAAAATAAAAAAGCCTTCGTGATGGAACTGGTAGACATCCTGGTTTTAGGAACCAGTGCTGAAAAGCGTGCCGGTTCAAATCCGGCCGAAGGCAGATAACAAGTTTAGTAATTTTTATTCATTTTTAACTTTGCTCTTCATTTTAACTCAAATTTTTTTAGACCTCACTCAACAACGTATTAAAAAAAATAATAAATATCTAGCTAGGTTTAAAAAATTTTTGAAGCTTGTTTGCTTTCAAAACGAGTGTTTTTGTTTTCTTTGCTAGAAAAGCACTAAAACAAAATTTTAATAGCAAAAGTATATGTAGCCTATAGTTTTGTTTTTAAAAAATTTATTTTAAAAAGTCACTTTATAATTGACTTTTTCTTTATTTTTTATCTTATTAATAATTTATTTTTTTTTTATTTAGTTAAAAATTAAAAATTAAATAAATTTGGCTAAAAAAATTCTATAATTGATTAATTGAATATGAATATTCAGTTAACCTTTGCCTTCCATATTCATATTCAGTGAACCTTTTTTGCTACGCAACTCCCTTCGATGGCCTTTTTTTCCGGCTGGCATTGCTGCGCAAAATTGCTGCGCAAAATTGCTGCGCAAAATTGCTGCGCAAAATTGCTGCGCAAAATTGCTGCGCAAAATTGCTGCGCAAAATTGCTGCGCAAAATTGCTGCGCAAATTCGAGGGCAAAGGTTAATCAAACATAGAAAAAGTAAACTAAAAAAAACAAAAGGATACTAAATAGAATAATATTTTTAATTAAAAATTAATATGCCAATTGGTGTACCTCGTATTATATATTGTTGGGGGGAAGAATTACCTGCTCAATGGACTGATATTTATAATTTTATTTTTCGTCGTAGAATGGTTTTTTTAATGCAATATTTAGATGATGAATTATGTAATCAAATTTGCGGTTTATTAATTAATATTCATATGGAAGATCGTTCAAAAGAATTAGAAAAAAAAGAAATGGAGCGTAGTGGTGTTTTTAAAAGTAGTGGTTCATCAACATCACAACAATCAAAAAATAGTTTATCTTCTCGTTTAAAAGCATCTGGGGATTTTGACCAAAAAGGAATTGATGGACTAAGTGGTGTTTCAAATTCTTTTTATACTAAAAAATCAAGATCAATGGAAGATTTGTTAAATGCAGATGAAGATTTAGGGATTGATGAAATTGATACGTTAGAACAATATACTTTACAAAAAATAACAACAGAATGGTTAAATTGGAATGCTCAGTTTTTTGATTATTCAGATGAACCTTATTTATATTATTTAGCAGATTTATTATCAAAAGATTTTAATAAATCTCAAAATAATATTTCTACATATTCTTCAAATAATGGAGAAAATATGTATTCAGAAATTTCAAAATTATTAAGTATTTTAAAAAATCAAAATGATAATTCATCATTTGTTAATGGATCAAATTTTGCCTTAACACAAAATTCTGATTTTTTTGAAAAAAATAGAACGGCAAAAAAATCAGAAATTTTTACAAATAAAGCAAATATGCAAATGGGAGAAGTTTATTCTGCATTTAGAACAAATACGAATTTTTCTTCATACACAAATAATTTAAAGCCAGGAATATTATTAACTACTAATAAAAAACAAAAATTATTACAAATGTTCCAAGAATATCAAAATATTTCAAACGTATTTTCAAAAAAAGATTCAAATAAAACAATTTTTAATTTGTTATCAAAATTAGCTCAAAAAGATTTTTCCTCAAAACTTCAATCTTTTCAAAATTTTGAAGAAACTTCTGAAAAAATTCTAAGTCAAAAAAATTTACGTCGTGCTTTTTCTAAAGAAAATAACTTCTCTTTATTAGGAATGGATAACTTTTCATCTAATTATGGAAAATCTTTTAATTATATAAATACTGGCAATAAACAAAATGTCCAAAGCGAATTTAGAGATTATTATCGTAAACAAACTGAACGTGCTTTAATAGAAGAAGAATCAAAAAAAGTTTTTGTTATTATTAATTCATTTGGTGGTTCAGTTGGTAATGGTATTACAGTACATGATGCGTTACAATTTATTAAAGCTGGTTCTTTAACTTTAGCATTAGGTGTTGCTGCCTCTGCTGCTTCATTAGCTTTAGCAGGTGGTACTATTGGTGAACGTTATGTAACAGAGGGATGTCATGTTATGATACATCAGCCTGAGAGTTCATTACAAGGACAAGCATCTGATATTTGGATTGATAGTCAAGAAATTATGAAAATTCGTTTAGATGTTGCTGAAATATATTCACTTTCTACTTATAGACCACGTCATAAAATTTTACGTGATCTAGATCGTGATTTCTATTTAACAGCAACAGAAACTATTCAATATGGGTTAGCTGATGAAATTGCTTCAAATGATGTAATGCATGATATTATTGAAATGACTAATAAAGTTTGGGATTATCATGATAGTAAACAACAACGTTTATTAGAAAGTCGTGAAAGTGCTAGTTCAGGTCTAGATACACAAACTCAAAATTAAAATGTTACAACATTAATAATTATTAAATATTTAAGTAAATATTTAAACTAAACATATAGTTTAAATAAATTAAATAAAAATTAAAAATTCAACTTTTAATTTTATATTTTTTATATAAATAAGAATCTTTATATATATAAATATATATATAAATATATATAAATATATATATAAATATATATATAAATTGGTTCTTATTTTTTTTAGATATAAAAAAACTTTGTTTTTTTTATATACTGTATTATATTTAAATAAAACAGCACTGTTGGCCGAGCGGATTAGGCAAACGACTCATAATCGTTATTAGATAGGTTCAACTCCTATACGGTGCATTTATTATTTTTATCTTTTTATTAATTTTGTAATATTAATTTTAAAAATTTTATATCTTTGATTCATATTTCATATTTGCTTCACTTTTGCCTTCAATATTCATATTCAGTGAATAGCTTTGCTACCCCTTCGATGGCCTTTTTTCAGGCTGGCATTGCTACGCAAATTCGAAGCCCTTGCCTTGCACTTTTTTTAGGCTGCCGCTACGCTTTCAAAGGTTCACTGAATAGATAACTTATTGTTTAATTAATTTAAAAGTTATTTTTTAAGTTAGCTTGACAAAATTTATTATTTTATATAAAATAATAAATAAATCAATACAATACAATACAATACAATACAATACAATACAATACAAAAAAATGCGGGTATAGTTCAGTGGTAGAACACCTCCTTGCCAAGGAGGTTGTCGCGTGTTCGAATCACGTTACCCGCTTTTTAAAATTCAATCATCAAAAATAAAAAAAAATAAAAAACAATCATATATGGCAAGATATATCGGTCCAAAATTAAGAATTATTCGTAGAATCGGTAAATTACGTGGTTTTACACGTAAAAAACCTTTTAGACGTATTTTCCGAGGTAAAGGTCCTTTAAAAGGTAAAGTTATTCCACCTGGACAACATGGTTTAGTTAAACTTTTTAAAACAAGACCATATGATTCATGTGAATCAGATTATTTAATTCGTTTAAAAATCAAACAACGTTTACGTTTTAATTATGGATTAACAGAACGTCAATTAGTTAATTATGTAAGAAAAGCAAAAAAATTTAAAGAAGCAACTGGTCAAGTTTTATTACAATTACTAGAAATGCGTTTAGATAATATTGTTTTTCGCTTAAATATGGCTCCTACTATTGTAGCAGCAAGACAACTTATTAGCCATGGACATATTCGTGTTAATAATAAAAAAGTTAATATTGCAAGTTATATGTGTAAACCAAAAGATGTTATTTCAGTTTCAATGAAAGAAAAATCTCTTCGTTTAGTTAATAAAAATTTAAGTGAGTATTACAAACGTATGCGTTTTTATAAAAAACGTTTAGAAAAAACAATTGCTTTTATCTTATTTAAATTAAAATTAGTTTCTAATATGGCAATAGCTTTACAATTAATTAGTCAAGGAGCTTTAAAAATTAATAATAAACGTGTGCGCACACCAAATTATATTTGTAATCCTCGTGATGTATTATCAATTACAACAAAACAAGGTGTACGCCAAATAAAATTAGCTCAATTTTTATTAAAATAAAAACTTCAGACTAATTATTAATAATTAAAAATAAAGCAAGAGCTAAAATCAAACATATAAAAAAGTAATATTATGTTTGATTAACCTTTGCCCGCCTTGCGTGCAAGGCAAGGGTAGCTTTTTTTGTTTATATTTCATTGATGGTTCACGAAGTGAAAGAAGCTTTTGCTACGCAACACCCTTCGAATTTGCGCAGCAATGCCAGGGGCTGGCATTGCTGCGCAAATTCGAAGCCCTTGCCTTGCACTTTTTTTAGGCTGCCGCTACGCTTTCAAAGGTTCACTGAATATAGCAAAGCTATATTCAGTTAATAGCTTCGCTATTAACTGAAGATCTTTCATGGATAGCGAAGCTATCAATGAAATATGAACAAAAGAACTTTGCTATATAGCAAATTTGCTATATTCCGTGAATATGTTAAAAAAATGTAAATTTAAATAAATTTTAAATAGGAATTGCCACTATTAAAAAAAAAGAGGTCCGTTTTATCGGAGATGTTTTATACACGTACAAAAAAAAAATTCGTTTATTAATTTTTTATTATGTTTTTTATTTTTAAACCTTCTTAAAAATAAAATTCTAAATATAAAATTAAAACTAAAATATAAATAGAAATTTATAAATTTCTATTTATATTTTAGTTTTAGTTAATAGCTTTGCTATTAACTGAATATAGCTTTGCTTTTGCTACGCAACTCCCTTCGATGGCCAGGGGCTGGCTTGCTTCTTTCACTTCTTCACTTCGTGAAAGAAGTGAAGAAAGAATAAATTCGAAGCCCTTGCCTTTTTGCTTCTTCTTTTTTTTGCCATATTTGATTAATAGCGAAGCTATTAATAAAAGATCTTCAGTTAATAGCTTTGCTATTCACTGAATATAATACGCAAGGTGGGCAAAGGTTAATCAATTTATATTTTAATAAAAAATCTAATAAATTCAATTTTTTTTTTAATAAATTATATATTAAAATGGCTGTACCAAGTGCGACTCGTTTTATTTAAATTTAATAATTGATTTGAAAAATAAAAATTTTGAATTTGTAATATGAAAATTTTTTCTTTTGTTTTTTTATATAATATAAACCAAAACAATAAAAGGGTTTAAAATAAAAAAAGAGAATAATTGCAAATAAAGAAAAGAAAAATGTATTTTATATTACATTATGAAACTATAAAGTAAGGTTCTTTAAAATAAAAAATTTAACATATTGGTACTTATTTTAAATAAAATTTTATATTTTGTTAAATTTATTTAAACTGATTTAACTAAATAAATCATTTTTAATGATAAAGCAATTAGTTTATTTTTTTAAAACTTCCACAAAATAAGATTTTTTAAATTTTTAAAGCCTATCTTTATTATTGTTTTAAGATTTAACGAGGATTTTTCAAAAAATTTTTGAAAATTAGGATTCTTTTTTATAAATGTTGAATTATTTTAACTATGTTTGATTAATAGCTTCGCTATTAATCAAAGATCTTCAGTTAATAGCTTTGCTATTAACTGAATATGTTTGATTCATATTTCATATTTGATTCATATTTCATTGACCATTGATAGTTAGTTATTCACGAACTGAAAATAGAAAAAGCAAAGTGAAAGAAGCAAAAGCTTTTTTGCACTTCTTTCGCTTTGCTTTTGCTACGCAACTATCAACAAGGGCTTGGAGTTTATTCACGAAGTAAAAGAAGCAAACCAGCTCTCTTTTGCTTCTTCTTTTTTTTGCCAGAATCATCGAGGGCTTCCTCTTTTTTTTCTTCACTTCGTGAAAGAATGGTCAGCCCTTTTGCTTTGCAAATCAACGAGTTTATTAACGAAGTAAAAGAAGCAAATCAAAGGTTAACTGAACATGTTTGATTAATAGCTTCGCTATTAACTGAATATACTCTTTTTATATTTATATAAAAATTAAATATATATTTATATATATAAATTAGTTACATAATAACTTTAGATAAAAAGACTTTAGATTATAAAAATAAAATAAGAGTATATATATTAATATTAATATATACTCTTATTGTTAGCTTATGATTTTAAGCTTTTATTACTAACATATTAATAAAATATAATATTTAATATTGACTTTTTATAAAATATAAATTAAAATAAACTTATAAATTTATATATTATAACTTTGATAAAGCCTGCTTAACTCAATCGGCAGAGTATCGGTTTTGTAAACCGAAGGTTATCGGTTCAACTCCGATAGCAGGCTAGAAAATCACACAAATAGAGATTAAATATCTCTATTATTTATTTAATAATCATATTTGATTAATAGCTTCGCTATTAATCAAAGATCTTCAGTGAATAGCTTCGCTATTCACTGAACATGAATATGATGATTATCTAATCATATCTATTATTATTAGAAATTACTTAACTAATAAGTTTATTTAATGAGTGGGTTTTTAAATTAAATAATTATCACCTTAATCTAAAAAGCTACATACAATTAAATAATTCTGCACTTTACCATTACATGGTATACTGTTTTTTAAATTAAAAAGCAAAATTCTTATTTATAATATAAATGTAAAGATAAAAGGCCGTCTGTAAATATAAAAATAATTAGATATAAGTTAATTAATTAATTACTATAAAAAGATTTGCTAATTATTTTTCATAATTAAATAAAAAACACTCTAGCAAATTATAAAAAACATATATATATTATTATATATATAATTCAATAAGAGCTTGTAGCTCAGTGGACTAGAGCACATGGCTACGAACCATGTGGTCGGGGGTTCGAATCCCTCCTGGCTCGATAAAGAACTTACGTTGAAAAATTAAAAATTATTCATATTCAGTTAATAGCAAAGCTATTCACTGAAGATCTTTGATTAATAGCTTCGCTATTAATCAAACATAAATGTTTATTCATTAATGTTTCAAACATATTATATATACTTATATTTGTTAAAATTTTTTTCTTCATGTTTGATTAATAGCGAAGCTATTAATCAAAGATCTTCAGTGAATAGCTTCGCTATTCACTGAATATGCGTTAAAGATTTCTTTATCCTTTAAAGATTTCTTTAACGCATAAAGAAAAGAGGGCTTTTTTTTACTAATTTATTTCCTTAAAACAATAAAGAATATTAAAAAAAAATAAAAAAAATAAATAATACAAAGGCTATATATTATATATATTTTTTTTTATAAAAATAAAAATAAAATTATTAACTAATTTTAATTATATTAGTTATAACTTAATTATATTAATTATTAATTTTTTGTAAAAACGGAAAGGGAGGGATTCGAACCCCCGGTGACCGCAAAGCCACGCCAATTTTCAAAATTGGTGCAATTAACCACTCTGCCACCTTTCCAAAAATTAAGGAAATTATTTTACTTATTAATAATATAACACACAAATATAAAAAAAACTAGCTTTTGCTTATAATATTTTTAAAACAATATGATTAATGTTTAATTCAAAAATTAGCTACTCTATTAAAAAAAAAACCGTAACTGGTCATCAAAATACTTTGCTTTTAGTGCTCCTTTATTGCTTCGTAAAATATTTTTGCTTTGCAAATTCTGTTGGTTGGCACTTTTTTTGTTTTGTAAAGGTATTTGTAAAACAATAAAGGCAAAAATAAATTATATTTAGTTTTGTTTTTTTAATTTATTTATTAATTAATAGCATTTTATATTTAATTGACCTTTGCTTTCGATATTCATATTCAGTGAATAGCAAAGCTACCCTTGCCTTGCACTTTTTTTAGGC
>VFQP010001133.1_pt1 | contig 38621 bp, 37 predicted proteins | sample 3512351 | NCBI WGS metagenome assembly VFQP01 (sample SAMN10412372, study PRJNA504923) | tailings metagenome | isolation source: Relicate 1 Philex TSF1 revegetated site | place: Philippines: Tuba, Benguet | collected 2017-08-29
AGATCAGCGTGCGCACGGTGGAAGTGCACCGCTCGCGCGTGTTCGACAAGATGGGCGTGAAGTCCGCAGTCGAACTCGCCAACTTGCTGCGCGGTGCATGAGCACCGCGGCATGGCAGGTGCTCAGTCCGTCGGCGGGCGCGATGGCGGCCCGGCGCGCTTTTCGCGCTCCACGTCGTCGGGCAGCTCGCCCTTCTTGCGGCCCGAGAACATGGTCCACCACACGATGAACACCAGAAGAAGCAGCGCGCCAAGCGCTTCGAGCAACAACAAAGTCATGGATCGGTATACGTGGGGTCGCGGCCCGCGCGGGCTGGCGGCCGCCGGGATTGTAGGCAGCCTGCTGGGCTGCGCTGGCGTGCCGGTGGTGATGCCCTCACCCCCGCTCCAGCCCGCGCCGGGCGTGCACGACGCCGCGCCCGCCCCTGCGGTGCAGCAGCGCGCGCGCAGCCGCTGGGTGGCGGTCGACTGGCGCGAACTCCCCGGCTGGGGCCAGGACGCGCTGCACGAGGCCTGGAATGCGCTGCTGCGCGGCTGCGAGAAGCCCGCCGCCGGCTTCGAAACCGTGTGCGCCGAGGCCCGCCCGCTGGCCATTGCCAGCGCCGCCGAGCAACAGGCCTGGCTGCAGCGGCGCCTGCAGCCCTACCGCGTGAGCGAAACCGACGGCCGCGCGCCCGAAGGGCTGCTCACCGGCTACTACGAACCGATCCTGGAGGCCTCGCGCCAGCCCACGGCCACGCAGCGCGTGCCGCTGCACGCGCCACCGGCCAGCCTGCCAGCCGCCAACAGCGGCCAGCGCTGGTACTCGCGCCAGCAGATCGACACCCTGCCCGAGGCCCAGGTGGCGCTGCGCGGGCGCGCCATCGCCTGGCTGGCCGATCCGATCGACGCCCTGGTGCTGCAGATCCAGGGTTCGGGGCGCGTCAACATCACCGAACCCGACGGCCGCGTGAGCGCCGTGCGCCTGGCCTTTGCCGGCCACAACGGCCACCCCTACCAGAGCGTGGGCCGCTGGTTGCTCGATCAGGGCGCGATCCGCGAGGGCTCTTGGGAGGGCATCCGCGCCTGGGCGCGGCAGAACCCGCAGCGCCTGAATGAGATGCTGTGGGCCAACCCACGCACGGTGTTCTTCCGCGAGGAGGTCTTGAGCGAGTTCGATGCCCGCTTCGGCCCGCGCGGTGCCCAAGGCGTGCCGCTCACGCCAGGGCGCTCGATCGCGGTCGACCCGCTGAGCATTCCCTATGGCACCCCGGTGTGGCTCGCCACGCAAGGGCCGGCGCTGACCACGCAACGGTTGGTGCTCGCGCAGGACACGGGCGGCGCCATCGTCGGCGCGGTGCGTGCCGACCTGTTCACCGGCTGGGGCGGCTGGAGCGACGAGCCGTACCGCCTGGCGGCCATGCTCAAGCAGCCGCTGCAGATGTGGGCGTTGTGGCCGAAATGACGGAGCGGGTGCTCAAATCGCGCTGAGTTCGGTCTGTACCGGCCAGGGCAATGCACCTGCGGTCGAGAACCGATCCAATGGAATGTCGACGCTGAAGCGGTGTTCAAGTGCGATGCGATGGCGTCCGTTGCGCGGTGCGCAGACCCGGTAGCCCTCGGCGGTGCGCAGGATCTGCACGCCCGCGCTGCTGGAGTGCAGCGACCAGTCGCGAATGCCGCTGGTGTTCAGGCGCAGTACCGCGCAGAACCCCTGGCGCAAGGTGGTCAGCACCTCCAGTTCCTGGCGTGCCGAGGCATCGGCCAGCGTGATGCTGCTGGGGTGCTGGTTGCCCAGCACCCGCACGATGGCCGGCACGACGATGCGGAAATCGAGCGCGGCGCTCGCACCGCCTTGGCCAGTCACCATGCGCGACTCGGCTCCGGCGCTCCAGGGGAGTGTCAGGCCGATGAGGAGAAGCAGCAGGTGGCGGGCCGCGGGAGTCATGCCCCACTATCGGCGCCCGATCGTTCGACTTGAACCCTTTTTTGGGGCTTGTTCCCCGCTTGCGACGCGATTATTCTGCGCGTTGAACCGGGAGGTTGAGCCTCACGGTGCCCCGCAAGGGCACGTCGGCGGTGGCATTCCCATCCCCCACCACGTTCCACGGCAGCGGCAGACTGTCGCCGCGCAGGCTCACGGCACGCGTGCCGGTGCCTACGAACGGGAACACGAAACGGCCCTGGCTGTCGGTTCGCAGGGCGTACCGGTTGTCCAGGTACACGGTGGCATTGGGCACGCCGGACTCGTTGGCCTCCTGCCGGCCGTTGCGGTTCTCGTCGAAGAACACCACGCCTTCGATGCGTCCGCCGCCGTCGGCTGCACGACCACCCAGGGGCAGGTCGCGACTGCCGGCCTGCAGCTCGTAACGCAGCGCGACGAAGAAGGCCCGGTTCGACAAGGCGCTGTCTACCGTGACCGGAGGTGCCAGCGGGTCAAGCGTGAAGGCCTGACGCGCGCGGCCACTGGCCCAGATCCAGCTGCCCTCCAGCGACCAGCGGTGGTTGATCCGCCAGTTGGCTCCCAGGTTGAGGCTGTCGCGGCGCTGGGCGCCCGGCCCGTGTTCGCTGATCAAGCCACCGCGTACCCCCGCCCGGTTGCCCACCGGCAGGTTGAAGTTGACGGCGGCAGTGAACTGCGTGCCATTGCCGGCCCCGGTGAACGGGTCACGACCATACTGTGCCAAGCCGACACTGGTTGACAACGACAGCGCGTCAATGGTGCCCCAGTCCTGGTCCTGCAGCAGCCGCAGCACATCGGCGCGCCGTTCACCGCCTTCGAGTTCCAGGCGTACGCCGGTCGGGCCCCAGCCATTGATGCCGCTCCACTCCACATGGCTGCTCCAGTCGCGTTCACCCAGTTGCCGCAAGGCCAGGCCAGCACCCAGGCTGCTGTCGGCCGACAGGCGCCAGCGCACGTTGCCGGTGGCGAAGTAGCCGCCCGGCGTACGCCCACTCACTGGGCGCAGCAGATCGATCGAGCCGTCGGCGGACCAGCGGCGCTGCGTGTAGCGGCTTCGCAGGTACACACCTTCCAGATCGCTGGCCATGGGCTGGCCAGCCCACGTCAATGCTTCATCCAGGCGGTAGGCCCCGGCACCGTTGGCCCAGGCACCGCGGTCCCATTCCACATCGATCCAGCCGGCCGCGCGGGCCGATTGACCCTCACGTTGAGAGCTGAGCCACTGCGTCTGCCACCTCAGCCCGGCGTCTTCGTGGCGCAGTGTCAGGCGCGTGGCGGTGGCATCAAAGGCAGCCGCGGCGACACCCAGGCTGATGTCCCGCACGCGGCTGGCGGATTCGTGCTGCACGCCCAAGGTCCACCCGGTGCGCGCGGCGATGCCGCCTTCGGCACCCGGGCGCCACTGCAGCGCCAGGGTGTCTCGCCGACCGCCCAGGGTGGTGAATTGCGTGTCGGGCAGGATGGCCAGGCGGCCGGGTTCGCCGGTGCCTGCCTGCAACAGCAGACCGCGTTCGTTGTTCTCCCATTCGCCACTCAAGCCGCGCAGATAACCCGAAGGCACAAAGATGCGCGAAGCCAGGCGAGTGACCGGCAAGGAGGGGGCGGTGATCACGCCAAGTTCGTGGTTCCCCAGCCAGCCCGCGCCCATGGGCAGGCCGCGCTGACGCAGCGTCAACGTGCCGCCGCTGCTGTCAGGGCTGTACTGACCGTCGAAGGAAAGGGCACCATGGTTCGGGGTTTCCAACAGGCCGTAGCCGCCAAAGCCCCACCGCGCATTGCCGTTGGCGTCGAAGGGAGAGCTCGCCAGGCGTGTTTCCAGCCTCAGGAAACGCGGCCAGCCGGATCGGTCGTATTCGGGCCCCGGCCCGTCGTCGACCGGTTCGGGGGTCAGGCCTTCGATTTCACGATCGACGTAAGGCGTCGTCCCACCGATCGAGGCGCTGGGCGCTTGTTGGGCCCAGGCTGCGCCGCCCAACGCCAGCAGCAGGCCCCATGCGGCGCAATGCCGCGGGAGGGAGTGCGCAAGGACTCGCTTCGAACGCCTCATGGCGCGAAGCGCGCGTCCAGCGGCAAGCGGTTGCGGCCCCACTCCAGCGTGCCCTGGATGCGCACAGGAAACTGCACCGTGGGGGCGGGCTGGTTGCCTTCGGCCAGAGCGATCAGCGCCACGCTGCGGGTTTCGCCGGGCAGGATCGGCAGGTCGGCGGGGCCGAACTCGAGGCGCTGGCCCATCGCGTCGGTGCCGCTGACAAATCCCTGCAAGCGACCATGCGCATTGCCGCTGTTGCGCACATCGATCACGGGCACCGGCTTGCCCTGGACGGTCTGTACGCGTGTGGCGACCAGTTCCAGACGAGGCGCCACGTCGCCCACCGCCGCGTACACGATCACGCCGATGCGCCCGCTGGCCTGCACGTTGCCGGCTGTGGGGTCGCGGCCCTCAACCATGAGTGCAAACCGGCATTCGCGGGGCGTGGCATCCGCCGGAGGCGAAATCTCGAAACGGTAACGGTAGCGTGAACCGGGGTCGATGGCGAGCTCGCGCCTTTCAACCGCGACCCAGGGGCGGCAGCTGTCGGGCGCCAGGGCATCGCTGAAAACCACCGACTGATCGGGCTGGAAGGTCCAGTCGTTGGTGTAGACCCGGTACATCCCGCGGATCTGACCCACGTGCTGGATTTCGAAGACCTGGCGCGAAGTCTGGCCCGGTTGCACCTGAATCTCGAAGCGCGGCGGTGAGATGAAGGCGGAAAAGCCCTGGGCAAATGCGTTGCTGCTCAGCGCGCTGAGCAGCGCGAGGCACAGGTGGCGTGGATCAATCGGCATCGAACTCGAAGTGGAATTGCAGGCGGCGCGTGCTGCGCTGCCAATCGGCCTGAGAGCGCAAACGCATGAGGAACTGATCCTCGAGCGTGGCGCCCGTGATGGTGCCGGCATGCACCAGCGTGCGTTCGCCCGAGATCACGCGGCCGGACTGTAGCCGCCCCTGAGAAGTCCAGACGGCCTCAATCACCGAGGCTTCGTCGCGCTCAAGCACCAGGTAGACCCGGCCGCTGCGATTGAGGATGGGGCGCGTGTCGATGCGCACGTTCACGCGCACCCAGGCTTCCACCGCGCCCAGTCCGTCGGTGGCTGAGAGCAGTGGACGCCACTGCATCTGCACGTTGGGTGGCACCGTGTGGGTGAGCGAGTCATCCAGGCGGATCGGCGTGGCGTGCACGGCCGCACCGAGTGTCAGCAGAAGCAGAAGCACGGCCAAGCCGCGCAGGGCAGTGTGCTTCATGGGCTGGTGACGGTGTAGGTGACGCGCGCGTTGTAGGTGCCGGCCGCCCGCACGGTCGTGTTGGCGAACCTGTAGGTGTGGCAGTTCTCGATGTAAGTGTTGGCCGGGATGGTGGCCAGGAACTGTGAACCAGCGCTGAATGTGCCGGCCGGTATGACATTGGGCACACCGCTGTTGGGTGCCGACACGGTCCAGCTGACCTCTGAAATCGGGATGGCGTCGCCCCCGGCGGTGGTGAGCGTGGCGGGCGCCGACACCGACAGCGTGGCGCTCATGGGGGCGGTACCACCGCCGGCGTTGTTGCGCTGGTAGGAGGCGCCGATCAGCAACTGCGTGGCGGGCGTCGGGCAGGTCAGGTAGTTGTCGCCCTGCAGGCTGTTGCTTTGCGTGCTGTTGCTCGTCATGGCTTGCGCCACGCCGTTGCCGAGCTGGTTGGCCGGCACGGACACCGAGACCAGATTGATCGTGCCGCTGTTGCCGCCCACCACGCCGTTGCCCACATGCAGGTACACACGGCGGCTGGCCGAGCCAATGGAGATCGACCACGACAACGCGGCAGGCGCCACACCCAGGGTGAGGATCAGGGCGGCAATCGAACGAAACGCAAGGAGGCGGCGGAACATGTTCGACAGAGGCACAAGAAAACAAAACGGAGGGCAGCAACTGGCAAACCCTCCGTGCGCCGACGGTGCTCTGGGCGGCACCTGATCGGCATGGCTAAGCCGTCACGACATCAGGGCATCGTTGCGGTGTAGGTGACGCGGCCCGTGTAGGTGCCGGTGGCGGGCGTCGTGCTGTTGGCGAAGGTGTAGGTCCAGTTAGCGGTCTGGTTGGTCACGCGGCCGGACACGGTGGGTGCGCTGGTGCCGCCGCTGAACGCCGCTGCCGGCAGCGCGGGGTTGTCGGAAGAAACCGCCAGCTGGGTGAAGGGAATGAGGTCTGTGCCGCTGGTCAGGTTGGCGGGGTTGGTGGCGGTGATGGTGATGGCGCCATCGTTACCGAACACACGCACCGGCACCGTGCTGCCGGCTGGTGTGGGGCCGTTGTTGGTGATGCTGCCCGCAGCCAGGCCAGTGCCCACGTCGAGAGGGTTGGTCGTGAAGTCGAAAGTGATCTCGTTGATCGTGGCGTTGGTGGCCAGCGGCGTGGCCGCGCCGGTGCCCACACCCAGGAACAGCACGCGCGGGATCACCACGCGCAGATCCAGCCGTGCCACGGCGCTGCCGGCGCCGATGGTGAGCTGCGATTCGGCGGCGGCCATGAGCGGGCTGGCCGCGGCGATGGCCAGGACGGTTTTCAGCATCAGGGACTTTTTCACGACGTTTCCTTCGGTTGAGCGGTGAGGGGGCAGATGGGTACTTTTGGATTTACTACATCTGTGCAGCAAGTGGCGCGATGGTAGGGAGATGCACCATTTGTGACAAGTCATCAGAGGTGAAAAAGTCACGTTTTTCAAGTACTTGAGGCGCATTTGTGACTTAGCGGTCGAAATGAGTGCACAAATGGACGCGCGCCGAACTCAAGTTTTCCGCCGGTCTGCCGTGTGCATACCTTTGTCCGCCAGCCAGTGAGTCAAAGGCAGTGCCGCGTCGGCCTTGACCTCGCCGAGCGAGAAGCTGGTGTGCAGGTCTTTCACGTTGGGCAGGTTGAGCAGCACCTCCCGGGCGAAGGTGCTGAAGTGGTGCAGGTCGCGGCTGACCACCTGCAGCTCGAAGGTGCCCGAGCCGCTGATGTAGTGGCACGACACCACCTCGGGAATGGCGCGGATGGCTTGCTCCATCTGACGCGTCACATCGCCACTGTTGCGGTCGGCGTCCAGGCGCACGAAAGCCAGCACCCCGAGGCCGAGCTTGTCGCGGTCGAGCACCGCACGGTAGCCCTTGATGTAGCCCGCCTCCTCCAGCGCGCGCACGCGGCGCCAGCAGGGCGCGGCCGACAGGCCCACGCGCAGGGCCAGTTCGGCGTTGGTGAGGCGTCCGTCGCTTTGCAGCTCTTGCAGGATGGCGAGGTCAAACCTGTCGAGTGTTTCCATGATCCCGTATCTCGAGAAAGAACATTTCTCGATGATCTGGAAAACGGGCATGAAACGCAAACACCTATCCCGGGCTCGGGCATACACTGCCCGGCAAACTGGGGCGTTACCCCTACCCGGTTCGCGGGCGCTCACGAGGCGCTCTTCCCCCCACAGGAGACACAGAACATGAACGCGCCGTTGCCCGAGCACATCCGCCAAGCCCTTGAAACCGTCACCCTGGATGACAAATACGCGCTGGAGCACGGGCGCGCCTTCATGAGTGGCGTGCAGGCGCTGGTGAAGCTGCCCATGCTGCAACGCCAGCGCGATGCGTTGATGGGCAAGAACACCGCCGGCTTCGTGAGCGGTTACCGTGGCTCACCCCTCGGCGGTTACGACCAGTCGCTGCAGAAGGCGGCGCCCTACCTGAAGCAGCAGAACATCGTGTTTCAGCCGGGCGTGAACGAGGAGCTCGCGGCCACGGCCATCTGGGGCACCCAGCAACTGGGCTTCGCACCGCCCGGCACCAACCGCTTCGACGGCGTATTCGGCATCTGGTACGGCAAGGGCCCGGGTGTGGACCGATGCTCCGATGTCTTCAAGCACGCCAACATGGCCGGCACCAGCCCCTGGGGCGGCGTGATCGCGGTGGCCGGTGACGACCACGTGGCCAAGAGCTCCACCGCCGCGCACCAGAGCGACCACATCTTCAAGGCCTGCGGCCTGCCGGTGTTCTTCCCGGCCAGCGTGCAGGAGATCCTCGACCTTGGCCTGCACGCCTTCGCCATGAGCCGCTTCAGCGGTGTGTGGACCGGCATGAAGACGATCCAGGAGATCGTGGAGTCCAGCGCTACCGCCCTGATCGATCCCGAGCGCGTGGACATCGTGATCCCCGAGTTCGAGATGCCGCCCGGCGGCCTGCACATTCGCTGGCCCGACCACGCGCTGGAACAGGAGGCGCGCCTGTTCGACCACAAGTGGTACGCGGCGCTGGCCTATGTGCGTGCCAACAAGCTCAACCACAACGTGATCGCCGGCCCGAACGACCGCTTCGGCGTGATCGCCAGCGGCAAGGCCTACAACGACACGCGCCAGGCGCTGATCGACCTGGGCCTGGACGACGCCACCTGCCGCCGCATCGGCCTGCGCCTGCACAAGGTGGCGGTGGTGTGGCCGCTGGAGGCGCAGACCACGCGCGAGTTCGCCACCGGCCTGCGCGAGATCCTGGTGGTGGAGGAAAAGCGCCAGGTCATCGAATACCAGCTCAAGGAAGAGCTCTACAACTGGCGCCCCGATGTGCGCCCCAACGTGCTCGGCAAGTTCGAAGAGGAAGAGGGCGACTACAGCGGCGGCGAATGGTCGCGCCCCAACCCGAGCGCCAACACGCTGCTGCGTGCCAAGGCCGACCTCAACCCGGCCCTGATCGCCCGCGCGATCGCCAAACGGCTCAAGAAACTCGGCAACATCCCCGACGACGTGATGGCGCGCATCGACGCGCAACTCGCCATCCTGGACGCGCAGGAGCGCTCGCTGCAGACGCTGCTGACCCAAGGCGTGCCGGGGGCCGAGCGCCAGCCCTGGTTCTGCTCGGGCTGCCCGCACAACACCAGCACCAAGGTGCCCGAGGGCTCGCGCGCCATGGCCGGCATCGGCTGTCACTTCATGAGCATCTGGATGGACCGCGCCACCGTCGGTTTCACGCAAATGGGTGGTGAGGGCGTGCCCTGGATGGGCCAGCAGCCGTTCAGCACCGACCGGCACATGTTCGCCAACCTCGGCGACGGCACCTACTTCCACAGCGGCATCCTGGCCATCCGCCAGAGCATCGCCGCGGGGGTGAACATCACCTACAAGATCCTCTACAACGACGCCGTGGCCATGACCGGTGGTCAGCAGGTGGGCGAGCGCCCCGAGGGCCACAGCGTGGTGCAGATCGCGCAGAGCATGCGCGCCGAGGGGGTGAAGAAGATCACCATCGTCACCGACGAGCCCGAGAAGTACGCGGGCGTCACCGGCATTCCCGAGGGCATCGCCATCCAGCACCGCGACACGCTCGACGCCGTGCAGCGCGCGTTCCGCGAAATCGCGGGCACGACGGTCATCATCTATGACCAGACCTGCGCGACCGAGAAGCGCCGCCGCCGCAAGCGCGGCACCCTGGCCGAGCCGAACCAGCGCGTGGTCATCAACGAGCTGGTGTGCGAGGGCTGCGGCGATTGCGGCGAACAGTCCAACTGCCTGTCCGTCGAGCCGCTGGAGACCGAATTCGGTCGCAAACGCCAGATCAACCAGAGCACCTGCAATAAGGATTTTTCCTGCGTGAAGGGCTTCTGCCCGAGCTTCGTCACCGTGGAAGGTGGTCAGCTGCGCAAGAAAAAGGGCGCGGCCAAGGCCGACTGGACCGGTGGCGCGCTACCGCACCCCACGTTGCCCGTGCTGGCCAGTGACGCCTGGGGCATCATCGTTGCCGGCGTCGGCGGGACCGGCGTCATCACCATCGGCCAGCTGCTGGGCGTGGCCGCACACCTGGAAGGCAAGGGCATCGTCACGCAGGACGCGGCGGGCCTGGCCCAGAAGGGCGGTGCCACCTGGAGCCACGTGCTCATCGGCGCCACGCAGGCCGACATCCGCACCACGCGCGTCGCGGCCGCCTCGGCCGACCTCGTGATCGGCTGCGACCCGATCGTCGCCGCCAACAAAGAGACTTGGCAGCGCCTGCGCGACGGCCGCACCCATGTGGCGCTCAACAGCAGCGCCACGCCCACGGCCGCCTTCGTGCACAACCCCGACTGGCTCAACCCCGCCCAGGCCTGTGTGGACACGCTGGTCAATCACCTGGGCCAGGACGCCATTGGCGTGATCGACGCCGAGTCCATCGCCACGCGCCTGCTCGGTGACAGCCTTTACACCAACCCGCTGATGCTGGGCTACGCGTGGCAGAAGGGCTGGATTCCGCTCGGTCAGGCGGCGCTCATGCGCGCCATCGAGCTCAATGCGGTGGCGGTGGAGCAGAACAAGGCGGCCTTCGAATGGGGCCGCCGCGCCGCCCACGACCCGCAGGCCGTGCTGGCCGCCTGCGGCCTGGGGCAGCCCGCCGCGCAGGTGATCCAGTTCAAGAAGCGCGAGAGCCTGGACGACCTCGTGGCGCGCCGCGTCGAGTTCCTCACCGGCTATCAGAACGCCGCCTACGCACAGGAATACAGCCGCTTCGTGGAGCGTGTGCGCGCGGCCGAGGCGCCGCTGGGCAAATCGACGCTCAGCGAAGCGGTGGCGCGCAACCTGTTCAAGCTCATGGCTTACAAGGACGAGTACGAGGTGGCCCGCCTGCACACCGATACGTCCTTCCACGCGAAAATCGCAGCGCAGTTCGAGGGCGACTTCTCGCTCAAGGTGCATCTGGCGCCCCCCATGCTGGCGAAGAAGAACGAGCGCGGCGAGCTGATCAAGCGCCCGTACGGCCCGTTCATGTTCACCGCCTTTCGCTGGCTGGCGAAGTTCAAGGGCTTGCGCGGCACCGCGCTCGACCTCTTCGGCCGCACCGAGGAGCGCCGCATGGAACGCGCGCTGATCGCTCAGTACCGGACCGACATCGACACCGTGCTGGGCGGCTTGGGCGCAGAGCGCCACGCCCTGGCGCTGGAGATCGCCCGCGTGCCGGAGCAGATCAAGGGCTTTGGCCACGTGAAGGAGCGCAACGCGAAGGCCGCCTCGGCGCGCCGCGAGGCGCTGTGGGTGCGCTGGCACGGCGGTGAGTCCGCGCCGCAGCGCCAGGCGGCCTGAGCCGCAGGGAAACCCCCGCGGCATACAATCCCGGGCTGTTTTTTGACCCTGCTGGAGACTGCCCGTGTTGATTTCCCCCGCCTACGCCCAAGCCGCTGCCGGTGGCACCGAGTCCACCCTGCTCGGCCTGCTGCCGCTGGTGCTGATGTTCGTGGTGCTGTACTTCGTGATGATCCGTCCGCAGCTCAAGCGCCAGAAAGAGCACCGTGCGATGGTCGATGCCCTGGCCAAGGGCGACGAAATCGTCTCGGCCGGTGGCATCCTCGGCAAGGTGTCCAAGATCGGTGACACCTACATCGGCGTGGAACTTGCCGATGGCCTGGAGGTCCAGATGCAGCGCACCGCTGTTGTCCAGGTGCTGCCCAAAGGCACGGTGAAGTAAGTTCACCCCCGCACGGGCCGGCTCTGCCGGCCCGTTCCCCCCTTCCGGGGGCAACGCGGACGGACCGGCGCAGCCGGATCCGTCGCGTTCTCGATTCAAGTCCCTCGCGCCGGATACGCCATGAACCGATACCCGTTGTGGAAGTACGCGATCATCCTGGTCGCTTTGCTGGTGGGTGCGATTTATGCGCTGCCCAACCTGTTCGGCGAGGCGCCGGCCGTGCAGGTGTCCGCGGCCAAGGCCACGGTGCGGGTCGATACCGGCACGGTCACCCGCGTCGAGCAGGCGCTCGCGGCTGCGTCCATCACGCCGACCACGCTGTCGCTCGAGGGCACGTCGGTGCGCGCGCGCTTCGAGGACACCGACACCCAGCTCAAGGCGCGCGACGCCATCGACAGGGCGCTCAACCCCGACCCGAACGACCCTGGCCACGTGGTGGCCCTCAACCTGGTGCCGCGCACCCCCGCCTGGCTGGCCGCGCTGGGCGCGCGCCCCATGTACCTCGGTCTGGATCTGCGCGGTGGCGTGCACTTCATGCTGCAGGTGGACATGCAGGCCGCGCTGGAGCGGCGCGCCGACGTGCTGGCGACCGACCTGCGCACCGCCCTGCGCGAGAAGAACATCCGCCACGGCGGTATCGCGCGCAACGGCCAGCGCATCGAACTGCGTGTGCGCGACGAAGCCACGCGCAACGCGGTGTTCGACCTCGTGCAGGCGCAGTTCGCCGAGCTGCAGCTGGCCGAGTCGCCCGACGGCGGCGACACGCGCATCACCGCGACGATCCGGCCCGAGGCTGCGCGCGCGGTGCAGGACCAGGCGCTCAAGCAGAACATCACCACCCTGAACAACCGCATCAATGAGCTGGGTGTGGCCGAGCCCGTGATCCAGCAACAGGGCGCCGACCGCATCGTGGTGCAGCTGCCGGGCGTGCAGGACACGGCCAAGGCCAAGGACATCCTGGGGCGCACCGCCACGCTGGAGGTGCGCCTGGTCGACGAAAGCACCGAGGGCCTGGGCGCCGAACGGGGTACCGGCCCGGTGCCTTTCGGCTCCGAGCGTTACCTCGAGCGCAACGGCCGCGCGGTCATCGTCAAGCGCGAGGTGCTGCTGACCGGCGAGAACCTCACCGACGCTCAGGCCGGGTTCGACGGCCAGACCCAGGAGCCGGCGGTGCACCTCACGCTCGACGGCAAGGGCTCGCGCATCTTCCGCGATGTCACGCGCGAGAACGTAGGCAAGCGCATGGCCATCATCCTGTTCGAAAAGGGCAAGGGCGAGGTCGTCACCGCCCCCGTGATCCGCACCGAGATCGGCGGTGGCCGTGTGCAGATCTCTGGCGCCATGACCACCATGGAGGCCAACGACACCGCGCTGCTGCTGCGCGCCGGCTCGCTGGCCGCGCCGATGGAGATCATCGAGGAGCGCACCATCGGCCCCAGCCTGGGCGCCGAGAACATCGCCAAGGGTTTCAACAGCGTCACCTGGGGCTTCATCGCCGTGGCGCTATTCATGTGCGTGTACTACATGATGTTCGGCGTGTTCTCCGCCGTGGCGCTGGGCTTCAACGTGCTGCTGCTGATCGCGGTGCTGTCGATGCTGCAGGCCACGCTCACGTTGCCCGGCATGGCGGCCATGGCGCTGGCGCTGGGCATGGCCATCGACGCCAACGTGCTGATCAACGAGCGGGTGCGCGAGGAATTGCGCCGCGGCGCGTCGCCACAGACGGCCATCAACGCCGGCTACGACAGCGCCTGGGCCACCATCCTGGACTCCAACATCACCTCACTGATTGCCGGCGTGGCCCTGTTGCTGTTCGGCTCCGGGCCGGTGCGCGGCTTTGCTGTCGTGCACTGCCTGGGCATCATCACCAGCATCTTCTCGGCGGTGTTCTTCTCGCGCGGCCTGGTCAACCTCTGGTACGGCCGCCAGAAGAAACTCAAGACCTTGTCCATCGGCACGGTGTGGCGGCCCGAGACGGCGCCCGCCGCCCCCAAGGCCGACTGACCTGCCGAACCGGAGCCCACGATGGAATTCTTCCGCATCCGCCGCGACATCCCTTTCATGAAGCACGCGATCGTGCTCAATGCGGTGTCCTTCATCACTTTCTTGCTGGCGGTCTTCTTCCTGGTCACGCGCGGCCTGCACCTGTCGGTCGAGTTCACCGGGGGCACCGTGGTCGAAGTGGCCTACGAACAGCCAGCCGACCTGCAGGCGGTTCGCCGCGTGGTCGAGGGCCTGGGCTACACCGAGGTGCCGGTGCAGAACTTCGGCAGTTCGCGCGACGTGCTCATGCGGCTGCCCGCGGCGGCGGGGCAAACCTCTGGCCAGCAGGCCGAGGCGCTGTTCTCGGCGCTCAAGGCCCAGAACCCCACGGTGACGCTCAGCCGCACCGAGTTCGTGGGCCCGCAGGTGGGTGAGGAGCTGGTGCACAACGGCCTGATCGCGCTTGGTCTCGTGATCCTGGGGATCATGATCTACCTCTCGATGCGCTTCGAGTGGAAGTACGCGGTCTCGGCCATCGTCGCCAACCTGCACGATGTGGTCATCATCCTGGGCTTCTTCGCCTTTTTCCAGTGGGAGTTTTCGCTGGCGGTGCTGGCCGCGACGCTGGCGGTGCTGGGTTACTCGGTCAACGAGTCGGTGATCATCTTCGACCGCATTCGCGAGGCGTTCCGCCGTCAGCGGAAGATGACGCCGCAACAGGTGATCGACCACGCCATCACCACCACCATCAGCCGCACCATCATCACGCACGGATCCACCCAGGCCATGGTGCTGGCCATGCTGGTGTTCGGCGGGCCCACGCTGTTCTACTTCGCCCTGGCGCTCACCATCGGCATCTGCTTCGGCATCTATTCGTCGGTCTTCGTGGCGGCGGCCATGGCCATGTGGCTGGGCATCAAGCGCGAGGACCTGGTCAAGGCGACCAAGACCGAAGGCGATCCGGACGACCCGAACGCCGGCGCCGTGGTGTAGTTGCCATAACCTGTGGACTCCCGGGGGTCCGGCCGGGTACCCACCGGGCGGGTTCCGGGGGTCTTCGTGTCATACTGCCCGGATGGTGTCTCCCGCCCCCGCAAACGGCTTTGCCCTGGCTCAGCAAGCGCGTGAGCGCTTCGTGCTTCACATCGGGCGAACCTTGCCGGAGTTGGCCAAGGTCATCGACCAGCGACTTACCGCCCTGCTTGACTCGACCGGCACTCCCGCTGAGATCCAGCTGCGCCGCGACACCTGGGGTGCGTTCAAGAAGCGTCACAACCTCTGGGTGGAAGACTGTCGCACGGCCCTCAAGAAGCACCTGGCCGCGCGTGCCGGCCTGACGGAAGCGGGCAGCATTTCGGGTCAACTTGAGCTGGTGGCCGAGGGCGCCATCGATGACCAGATCCTGGCCTCGCGCATGGCGATGCGCGTGCTCGACAAGACCTCCACCGAACTCAACGAACTGCGGCTGCGCATCCAGTTCCTGGAGCGCCGCAGCGAGATGTCCAAGAGCGACATCCTGCTGCCCGACGTGTTGGCCCGTTTGCTTGTGGACCAGTGGAAGCTCTCGGGCCTGGACCGCCAGGGCCTGGGCCTGGTGCAGGACGCCATCGCCCCCCTCCTGGCGGCCATGTTGCTCGATGGCTACAAAGCCGCCAACGCCCACCTGATCGCCAACGGCGTGATGGAGAAGATCGACCTTCAGGCGCTGGTCAAACGCAACCCCAACAGCGCCTCCGTGCCCTCCACCACGCCGGTTCGCGGCGACGGTGGGGCGCAGCCCTCGCACGCACCATTCCGGCGTGTTCAGGAGGGCGGCCAGGGTGGCGGCGGTGGGCCCGGTGGCCGTGGGGGCCCGGGCGGTGCCGGCAGCGCAGGCGCCCGCAGCGGCTACGGCAGCGGCTACGGTGGGGGCGCAGGCGGTGCAGCGGGCGGCGGTCCAACGGGTCAGGGCGGCGGTGGCGCCGGTGGCGTGCACAGTGGCCGTGGCGCCCCCATGTCTGGCGGTGGCGTGCACGAGGAGACCCGCATGCTGACCGGCACCTCGCCACTGGCGCGCGCTCGCATGCGCGCCCAGGGCGTGGTCGGACGGCTGCGCCGCATGCTGGTGGACCGCGTCGGCCCCGAGTTCGAAGCCACCGAGATCCTGCCCCCTTCACCTGCCTTGCAGCAGGCCATGATGCGCCCGGTCGCCTACCCCAGCACCGGCGCCGGTCTCGCGGCGGCCGGCAGCAGCGGTCTGGGTGGGGGCTATGCCGATGCCGGTACCGTGGAGCGAACCGCGCGAGCGCTGCGCGAGCGCACCCAGGAGCTCAAGCAGGCCGCCTCCACGCCGACCGAGAAAGCCACCATCGAGGTGGTGGCCCTGATGTTCCAGGCCATCCTCGCTGAAGAGCGCATCCCGCCCAGCATCCGCGTCTGGTTTGCGCGGCTGCAGATCCCGGTGTTGCGGGTGGCGTTGGCCGAACCCGAGTTTTTCAGTGCCCTGCAGCACCCGGCGCGGCGCCTGATCGACCGCATGGGTTCCTGCGTCATGGGATTCGAGTCCAACGTTGGTTCGGCTGCGCTGGAGGCCGAGATCAAGCGCGTCGTGCAGGTCATCGAGCAGTACCCCGAGACCGGCCGGCGCGTGTTCCAGCTGGTCTACGACGAGTTCCAGAAGTTTCTCTCCACTTACCTCAGCGAGCAAAGCAGCGCGAGCCGCTTTGTCAGCGTGGCGCAGCAGGTCGAGCAGAAGGAAACGCTGTCGGTGCAATACACGATCGAACTGCGCAAGCTGCTCGACGACGTTCCGGTGCGTCCCGAGGTGCGCGACTTCCTGTTCAAGGTCTGGGTTGACGTGCTGGCGGTGGCCAGTGTCAAGAACGGCATCAAAAGCCCGGATACGCAGGCGCTCAAGCAGGCCGCCTCCGACCTGTTGTGGGCCGCCAGCGCCAAGCCCAACCGCGAGGACCGCGCCCGCGTGATCCAGCAGCTGCCCGGCATCCTGCAGCAGCTGCGCAAGGGCATGGGCCTGCTGGGATACCCACAGGCGCTGCAGGACCAGCACATCAAGACCGTGAGCGACACGCTGGCCGATGCGTTCATGTCGCGTACCGAGGCCATTCAGCAAAGCCAGCTCGACGCCCTGGCCAAACGCCTGGCCAACCTGGAGGACTACCTGCCCGAGGGCGGTGTCGGCGATTTCGACCTCAATTCGGAAAGCATCGAGCTCATCACCGGGGTGGACGCGAGCAACATCGAAGTCATCAACCAAGGTGGCAGCCAACCCAACGAAGCCATGCGTGGGTGGGCCGCAGAGCTGCAGATCGGTTCCTGGTTCGGGTTGGACCACAACGGCAAGCTGGGCAGTGTGCAGCTGGCTTGGCGCAGCCAGCACGGCCAGCTCTACCTGTTCGTGAGTAACGGGGGCCGCTGCTTCCTGATGCAGGCGGCGCGCGTGGCGGCCTACCTGCAGGCCGGCTTGCTGGTGCCCAGCGAGGAAGAGGCGCTCACTGTGCGTGCCACGCGCGAGGCGCTTGCCAAGCTCGACGCCAACCCCGAGCGCTTGCTCGCGGCCTGAGCCGCGAGCTCAAACCCCCGCCATGCGCTGCAGCTGGCCGCCCGGCAGGCGCGCCACGCAACCCTGCATTTCCAGCTCGAGCAGACGCGCTTGCAGGTGCGCCGTGTCCAGCCCGGTGCGCGCTTGCAGGGTGTCCAGCGCCACCGGATCGTGGCCCATGGCCGCCAGCACCGGGTCGCCATCGTCAGCATGGTCGGCACGAAGCTCGGCAGGCGCTGCGGGCTCAGCGCTCAGCTGCAGCTCTTCCAGCACGTCTTGCGCCGATTCCACCAGCTTGGCCCCCTGACGGATCAGCGCGTGACAGCCGCGCGATTGCGTCGAATGGATGGAGCCGGGAATGGCAAACACCTCGCGACCCTGTTCGCTGGCTATGCGCGCGGTGATCAGCGAACCCGATTGCAGCGCCGCTTCGACCACCAGCGTGCCCGACGACAGGCCCGAGATGATGCGATTGCGCTGCGGGAAGTTCGGGGCGAGTGGCGGCGTGCCCAGCAGGTACTCGCTGACCATCGCACCCTGTGCCACGATGCGGTGGGCCAATGCGCGATGACGGCTGGGGTAGACGCGGTCGAGGCCGGTGCCGACCACCGCCAACGTGAATCCGCCGGCGGTCAAAGCACCGTCGTGCGCCGCACCGTCGACGCCCAGCGCCAGCCCCGACACAATGGTCAGGCCCGACACAATGGTCAGGCCCGAGCGGGCCAGCGCCTGTGCGAAGGCCCGGGCGTTGTCGGCGCCTTGCGGCGTGGGGTTGCGGCTGCCGACGATGGCCAGGCGACGCGGGTGCGCCAGGGCGTCGAGCCGGCCGTGCACGAACAACACCAGCGGCGGGTCGGCGATCTGCAGCAGTTCGGGGGGATAGCGTGGATCGCCGAGCGCAATCAGGTGGCGGTCATCGCCATCTGCGAGCCAGCGGGCATGTGTGTCGAGGGTGGCGTCAAAGCCGTCGATATCCCGCGCCATTGAGGACGCCAGCGTCGGGCCGACCACCTGCGCCCAGTCCGCTTCGCGGCGCGCCCACACCGCCTCGGGCAAGCCGAAGCGGGCGAGCAACTGGCGGGCCGACGCCCGGCCCAGCCCGGGCGTCAGGAGCAGCCGCAGCCAGGCGGCCAGCTCGTCGCGCGGCATGCGCTCAGGGGTTGACGAAGCGGTCGCCGACGCGCGCGGCGTCGGTGATGTCGAGCACGATGGCGTAGGACACGCGATCAAAGGTGCGAAAGACCATCATCAGGCCATTGCGCTCGCCCGGCATGCGCATCGCGGGTCGGGCACTGTCCGTCCCGTCGGTCACGATGTTGCTCTCGCGCAGCAGCGCCAGCACATGCCCGGGCTCCAGGCCATGCTGCTTGCCGCGGTTGATCGAGACGACCATGTTCTGGGCGGCATAGGTGACGGCATTGCCGTAGACCGAGACGATCTGGCCCGATTGCTCACCTTGCGGTGCGCGCGGTACGAAGTTGGCGAACTCGCGCGGGGGCTCGGGCAGCATGCGGTCGCCCACGCGCATCTCTTCCTTCGCCGCCGTGATGTCGATCGTGGCGGGCACGATCTCGGTGATCTTCTCGCCCTTGGCGTTGAGGCCTTCGCGACGCGTCTCGCTGCGCACGACGTTGACCTTGCCCAGGTAGTGCGCTTCGTAGCCCAGCACCTCGTTGGTGGAGGGATCGCGCAGCGGCGTGGCGTTGCGGAACACGCGGTAGGAGGTCGAGCGCCCGTCGACCACGGTCAAGGGCGTCGCGTCGGGCGTCTCGGCCGAGAGCGCGCGGGCATAGGCGCGGTCGCCGCGGCTGAGCAGCACGCGACCATCTTGCGCCGTCACGATGCGCGGGGCGCGGTTGAGGGTGGCTTCATCGACCACCAGCGACTCGGTCAGGAACGACTCGATGGTGCGCAGCGAGATGGGCGGAATCGCGTTGTCGGACAGCGATTCGTAGCGGGTGCGCGGTGAGATCTTCACCGTGCCCGGATCGCCACCGCCGCCGGGGCGCGTGCTCAGCCGGGCGCGGCCATCGGCCTTGATCAGGTAGAGCATCTGGCCGGGGTAGATGCGGTGCGGATTCTTGATGTCGTCCAGGTTCATGCCCCAGAGCTCGGGCCAGCGCCACTGGCTGCGCAGGAAGACGCCGGAGATGTCCCACAGGGTGTCGCCGCCCTTGACGGTGTAGCTGTCGGGCGCGTTGGGCGCCAGTTCGGACAGCGGCACACCGGCCTGCGCCACCTGGCTGGCGGTGGCGCGCTGCGCGGGCGTGACGGGGTAGCGTTGTTCGGCCGGGATCGGACCACTCTGGGCCAGGGCAGCCTGGGCGGCGCACAGGCAGGCGACGGCGCTGGCAATGGAGGAGATCAGGCGGGTGGTCGATGGCATGTTCGGGAGCCCCTGGGCGTTCGCCGCGACCGGTTGGTGGGCGCCTGAAGCGGGCGCCTCGAACGCAGCCGCTGGCGCGCGAGTCTTGACAAGTCGGCTTTGATTCTGCGCGTAAGCCATTGATAGCGCAATGTTTATGGGCGAGCCTGATTTCACGCCGTCGCAAAAGTGGCGAAAATACCCACAGCACATTCCGCTCGTCACCGTGCCGCTGCCTGTTGTCGTTCCGGCGCGGTTGGCGGCCCCTTTGCCCACGCCATGAACGCCCCTGAAACGCTGCCCATCCTGCGCTACCCCGACCCGCGCCTGCACACCGTTGCCAAGCCGGTGGCGGCGGTGGACGAGCGCATCCGCGCGTTGATCGCGCGCATGCTGGTGACCATGTACGAGGCCAACGGCATCGGCCTGGCCGCCACCCAGGTGGACGTGCACGAGCGCCTGATCGTGATCGATGTGAGCGAAACACGCGACCGGCCCATGGTGCTCATCAATCCGGTGATCGAATGGGCCAGTGACGAAAAGCGCAAGGGCGAGGAAGGCTGCCTGTCGGTGCCGGGCATCTACGACGGCGTGGAACGTTCGACCGCGATCCGGGTCCGAGCGCAGGATGGCGAGGGCGTTGAGCGCACGATCGAGGCCGAAGGCCTGCTGGCGGTGTGCATCCAGCACGAGATGGACCACCTGATGGGCAAGGTCTTCGTCGAGTACCTGTCGCCGCTCAAGCGCAACCGCATCAAGTCCAAACTGGTGAAAGCCCAACGCGAGGCCGAGCGAACATGACACCGCTGTTGCGAACCGCCCTGCTGGGCCTGGCGATGGTCCTGTCCGGTTGTGCGCTCATGCCCGAGCGCCTGCTGCCCGGCACGCCGCGTGCCGACATCGTTCAGCGCCTGGGGGCACCGACGGGCGAATACGCGCTGCCCGACGGCACGCGCCTGCAGTACTCTCGCCAACCGGCAGGGCAACAGGTCTACAACCTCGACCTTGACGCCCAGGGCCGCTTGCGCAAGGTCGAGCAGGTGCTCGACATCTTCTGGATGCAGCAAAACATCGCCCTCGACCGCTGGACGCGCGATGACGTGCTGCGTCACATGGGCCGACCGGCGCTGGTGGAACGCGTCTGGAGTTTCACGGGCGACATCTGGACCTATCGCTTCCTTGAATTCAACAACCCCCGCCAGGCACATGTGCACATCGACCCGCAGGGCGTGGTGCGCAGACTCGTGTTCACCGACGAGCGCCGCATGGACGACTTTCCCGGCCGCGACTGAGCGCGCCGGTTTCCCGCATGAAGATCCTTTTCGCCGGCACGCCGGAATTCGCCCGTGTCGCGCTGGAGCGTTTGTTGGCCGCCGGCTTCGCCGTGCCGCTGGTATTGACGCAACCCGACCGCCCCGCCGGCCGCGGCCTGAAGCTGCAGGCCTCGCCGGTGAAGCAACTGGCGTTGCAGCATGGCATCGCGGTGGCGCAGCCGCGCGGGCTGCGGCTGGACGGCAAGTACCCCGATGACGCCAGCGCGGCGCGGGAGGCCATCGTGGCGGCGCAGGCCGATGCGATGGTCGTGGCGGCCTACGGCCTGATCCTGCCGCGCTGGGTGCTGGAGGTTCCGCGCCTGGGGTGTCTGAACATCCACGCCTCGTTGCTGCCGCGCTGGCGCGGTGCGGCGCCGATCCACCGGGCCATCGAGGCCGGCGACGCGCAGACCGGCGTCACCATCATGCAGATGGACGAGGGCTTGGACACCGGCGCCATGCTGCTGCGCGAAGCGCTGCCGATCCGCGCCGACGACACCACCGCGCGGCTGCACGATCGCCTGGCCACGCTCGGCGGCCGGCTCATCGTAGAGGCGTTGGAAATTGCCGCTTGTGGTGGCCTGCGCGCCGAGGCGCAACCAGCCGAGGGCATCACCTACGCGCACAAGATCGAGAAGGCCGAGGCCGTGATCGACTGGGCGCTGCCGGCCGCGGTGATCGAGCGCCGCGTGCGGGCCTTCGACCCCTTTCCTGGCGCCAGCACCACGCTCGGTGGCGAGCCGATCAAGGTCTGGGGCGCGCAGGTGGTCGACGGCAGTGGCACGCCGGGCGACGTGCTCGACGTCGCCGAGCACGGCATCACCGTGGCCTGTGGTGAGCAGGCCTTGCGGCTCATGCAACTGCAACGCGCGGGCGGCAAACGGCTGCCGGTGGCGGCGTTCCTGCACGGCTTTCCCATGGCACCGGGCCAGCGCATGGGGGATGCGGCGTGATCCTGTTCCTCAAACGCGAGCACCGCGCGCGCCCGGAGTTCATGGAGGGCGTGCGCGACCAGGCTTCGGTGGCGTTGGGCATCTCGGCCTGGGGCCTCATGACCGGCGTGGCCATGGTCAAGTCGGGCATGTCGGCGCTGGAGGCGGTGCTCATGACGCTGATCGTCTACGCCGGCAGCGCGCAGCTCGCGGCCGTGCCCATGATCGCCGCTGGTGCGCCGCTCTGGGTGATCCTGGCCGCGGCGTTCTGCGTCAACCTGCGCTTCGTGGTGTTCTCCGCGCACCTGCGCCCCTACCTGATGCACCTGCCGCGCTGGGAGCGCCTGGCCACGGGTTACGTCACCGGCGACCTGAGCTACGTGTTTTTCGCGCGCCGCTATCCGCACGCGGGTCGCTCGGCGGACGAGATCGCGCGTCAGCAGGCCTTTCTGATGGGCAACTGTGCGGTCAACTACGGTGCCTGGATGGGAGCCAGCCTGCTGGGCGTGGCGCTGGCCAACGCCATTCCCACCGAATGGGGCCTGGGCTTTGCCGGCATCCTCGCCCTGCTGGGCGTGCTGTGCTCGCTGGCCACCTCGCGGCTGCGCATGGTCTCGGCCGGCGTGGCGGGCATGGCGGCGGTGGTGGCCTGGGCGTTGCCGCTCAAGCTCAACATCCTGGTGGCCATCGCCTGCGCGGTCGCGCTGTGCCTGATCATCGAGCACATCAAGCCGCCGACCGCCGGGGAGCAGCATGCTTGACCTGAACCCCTGGACGTTGCTGACCATCGTCGCGCTCGGTGGCATCACGGTGCTCACACGTGGCTTCTTCCTCATCTCCAGCAAACCCTGGGCGCTGCCCCGCTGGGCCCAGCGCGGGCTGCAGTACGCGCCGATCGCGGCGCTTGCCGCGGTGGTGGTGCCCGAGGTGGTGATGAGTCAGGGTGCGCTGGTGCAAACCTGGCAGGACGCGCGCCTGTACGCCGCGCTGGCGGGCGGCGCCTGGTACTTCCAGCGGCGCAGTGTGCTCGGCACCATCGTGTGCGGCATGGCGGTGTACCTGCCGCTGCGCATCGGGCTGGGCTGGTAGCCGCCGGCCCCGGGGCCTCGCGGGCGCGGCAGCGGCGTTTCCTACAATCCCCAGGTTTGACCACCGAACCCTGGATTGCCGACATGTCCGCCTTCATCCGTTTCACCGATCTCTGTGCGCAAGGCCGTGTCAAGGGCCAGCGCGTCTTCATCCGTGCCGACCTCAACGTGCCGCAGGACGAGCAGGGCCGCATCACCGAAGACACCCGCATCCGCGCCAGCGTGCCCGCCATCCGGCTGGCGCTCGACTCGGGGGCGGCGGTGATGGTCACGTCGCACCTCGGGCGCCCCACCGAAGGCCAGTTCAAGCCCGAGGACTCGTTGCAACCCGTGGCCGCGCGCCTGGCCGAGCTCCTGGGCCAGCCGGTGCGCCTGATTGCCGATTGGGTTGACGGCGACTTTTCCGTGGCCCCGGGCGAGGTGGTGCTGTTGGAGAACTGCCGTCTGAACCTGGGCGAAAAGAAGAACAGCCCCGACCTGGCACAGAAGCTCGGTGCGCTGTGCGACATCTTCGTGCACGACGCCTTCGGCACCGCGCACCGCGCCGAAGGCACCACCTACGGCATCGCCGAGACCGCGCCGGTGGCCTGCGCCGGCCCGCTGCTGGCGGCCGAGATGGACGCCATTGCCCAGGCACTCGCGCAACCAAAGCGCCCGCTGGTGGCCATCGTGGCCGGCTCCAAGGTCAGTACCAAACTCACCATTCTGCAAAGCCTGGCCGGCAAGGTCGACCAGCTCATCGTGGGCGGCGGCATCGCCAACACCTTCCTGCTCGCGGCCGGCCTGCCGATCGGCAAAAGCCTGGCCGAGCCCGATCTGGTGGGCGAGGCTCGTTCGGTGATCGACGCCATGAAGGCGCGCGGCGCCGAGGTGCCGATTCCGACCGACGTCGTCACGGCAAAAGCCTTCGCGGCCGATGCGCCGGCCACGGTGAAGCGGGCTGCCGATGTGGCCGCCGACGACCTGATCCTGGACATCGGCCCCGAAACCGCCGCGAAGCTGGCGGCGCAACTCAAGCAGGCCGGCACCATCGTGTGGAACGGGCCGGTCGGTGTGTTCGAGTTCGCGGCTTTCGAAGGTGGCACCAAGGCCATCGCGCAGGCCATCGCGCAGAGCCCTGCATTCAGCATCGCCGGCGGTGGTGACACGCTGGCGGCGATCGCCAAGTACGGCATCGAGAAGGACGTGGGCTACATCTCCACCGGCGGCGGCGCCTTCCTCGAGGTGCTGGAAGGCAAGACGCTGCCGGCGTTCGAGGTGCTGGCGCGCCGGGCGAACGCCTGAGCGTCGGCGATCCGGCGCCGGGCCGCCCCAAGCCGGATCAGCCCCCTCGGGGGGCAGCGACCCGCGCAGCGGCGGAGCGTGGGGGTCTCAGGTTCGGGTGGGGATGCGCGCCACCACCCACACGCCGATCAGCGCGGCCACCAGCACCACCGCCAGCAGCACGGGCCGTTCACGCAGTGCCCAGGCGGAGATGCCCACCATCACCAGCATGGTGCCCTGGGCGATGCGCTTGGTACGGCGCGTGAGGCTGCGGTGCTCCTCCCAGTCGCGCACCATGGGGCCGAACAGGCGGTGCGCGCGCAGCCAGCGGTGCAGCCGCGGCGAGGCTTTCGCGTAGCAGGCCGCGGCCAGCAGCACGAAGGGCGTGGTGGGCAGGCCCGGCAGCACCACGCCCACGATGCCCAGACCCAACGCCACCGTGCCGGCCAGCCAGAGCAGCCAGCGCACGGCGCGGGGGGTGTCTTCAGGTGAGGGCATGCGCCGGCATGATAGCCAGCGCGTGCAGCATCGGTGGGTTCAGGCCGCTGGCCCGATGGTGAGCGAGACGCTGCCCACACCCTCGACGCGGCCCTCCAGCCGGTCGCCACTGACCACCGCGCCCACGCCCTCGGGCGTGCCGGTGTAGATCAGGTCGCCGGCCTGCAGGTGATAGAAGCGCGAGAGGTCTTCGATGATCTCGCGGATGTTCCAGATCAGCTTGTCGACGTCGGACCTCTGCTTCGTCTGGCCGTTGACCTGCAACTCGATCGCGCCGCGTTCGATCACGGTGAACGGCATCGGCACGATCTCACTGCACACCGAACCCTGCTCGATGTCCTTGCCCAGGTCCCAGGGGCGGCCCTTGTCGCGCGCCACCAGCTGCAGGTCGCGCCGCGTCATGTCCAGGCCCGCGGCGTAGCCGTAGACCAGCTCGTGAGCGTCCGCCGCAGACACGCGAAAGCCCGCGCGGCCGATCGCCACCACGAGCTCCATCTCGAAGTGGTAGTTGCTCGTCTCGCTCGGATACGGCACGGTTGCGCCGGACGGCGTGAGCGTGGTGAGTGACTTGGTGAAGTAGAACGGGCGCTCGACCGACTTGTCGACCGGCTTGCCCATCTCGACCGCATGGGCGTGGTAATTGCGACCGACAAAGAACAGGCGGTTGACGGGAAACAGCTCGCTCTGGCCCCGGATGGGCAGGGCGGCGACGGGGGGCGGATTGAACAGGTACGAAGGCATGGGGTGTCTGGTGGCTCAGGGCATCGCGGGTTGGTTGTCGGGGCGCACCTCGTAGACGCCGAGCTTGCGGTGCAGCGGCGACTCGTCGGCAATGAAAAGGAAGGCGGGTTCGCTGGCTGAGGTGTTGACCAGGGTGGTGGGCGTGTAGCCCGGGATGCAGCAGGTGTCGGCTTCCTTGAGATCGAAGTCGTGGCCGACCGCGCTCACGCGCGCCCGGCCCTCGATCGCGTGGTACACGCAGGCCGGCGAGCGCGCGGGCAACGTGAGCGTCTGGCCCGGGCGCAGCATGAGCGCGTGAAAGCCCAGCACGTTCTCGGCGTCCTCGCCGGTCTCGGGGTTGGTGTAGGTGAGCTGCACGTGTTCCAGACCGGGCTGGTCGCCTGCGATGGCGAGCAGCGCTGCCTTGGCCTCGGCCCAGGGGTAGCGCAGCATGGGGTAGCGCTTGCCGCTGCGGCCGAACACCGGCGTGGGCAGCAGGCCGCCGCGCGCATAGACCTGGTCGCCGCGGCCGGGCTTCACGTCCTGGCGGCCGCCGTTGAGGTGGTAGCTCACTTCCAGGTAGTACATGAGCGGCAGGTCCAGCACGTCGAGCCAGATGACCGGCTGGTCGCCGTCATGACCGTGCTCGTGCCAGCGGCCGGTGGGCGTGAGGATCAGGTCGCCTCGGCTCATCGGGCATTTCTCGCCGTCCACCGTGGTCCAGGCGCCCTCGCCTTCGACCACCATGCGCACCGCGTTGGGCGTGTGGCGGTGGCTGGGTGCCCACTCGCCAGGCAGCAGCAACTGCATGCCGAGGTAGAGCGCGGCGCTGGCCTGCATCTTCTCCAGCGTGTGGCCGGGGTTGGCCAGCACCAGCACGCGCCGCTCGGCCTTCTCGATCGGCGTGAGCTCGCCGGCTTTCAGCAGCAGCGGCTTGATGTCGGCATAGGCCCAGTGCGTGGGCTTCGTCTGGCGGGTGGGAATCTGCGGCGGCAGCACGCCGCGCAGGCTGGGCCACAGCGGCACGAGGTTGCGCTCGCGCAATGCGGCCACGTAGTCCGCGGGGAGATCTTCGAGTCGGCCGAGGTCGTTCATGGGGGTCTTGCGTTGGGGGTTGCGGGTTGGGCGTGGGGTCAGTGCGCGGCCAGGCAGTTTTCGATGCGCCAGCCGTACAGCCATTCGACGGCATCGTAGAAGCGCTCCGGACTGCGGCCACGCCAGAGGTCGTTGCGAACGAGCCGCTCGACCCCCTTGGCGTGGTAGAGGCGGCCCATCTCGCGCGAGGACAGCACGATGCGCGCGGTGCGCGCGATGCGCGAGCGCTGGTACAAGTCAAGCGCCTTGTCGAAGTCGCCACCGTGCACGCGCAGCGCTTCACCCAGCGTCACCGCATCTTCAATCGCCATGCACGCGCCCTGCGCCATGTACTGCGTGGTGGGGTGGGCGGCGTCGCCCAGCAGCGTCACGCGGCCAAAGCTCCAGCGCTCGATCGGATCGCGGTCGGCCGTGGCCCAGCGCTTCCAGCTCTTCGGCAGCTCGATGAGCTGACGCGCCTTCGGGCAGATGCCCTGGAAATAGCTCTCGACCTCACTCTTGCTGCCGTCGCGCACGCCCCATTCTTCCTGCTCGCGGCTGTGGAAGGTGACCACCACGTTGTACTGCTCGCCGCCGCGCAGCGGGTAGTGCACCAGGTGGCAGTTCGGGCCGGCCCACAGACTGGCGGCGTTCCAGCGCAGGTCTTCGGGGAAGTCCGTTTTGTCGACCACGGCGCGGTAGACCACGTGGCCGGTCACGCGTGCCGGATCGCCCACGAATTGCTGCCGTACCACCGACTTCACGCCGTCGGCGCCGATCAGTGCCCGCCCCCGGTGTGCCTGGCCGTGCTGATCGAACACCGTCACGCCATCGGCGTCCTGTTCGATGCGCTCGACACGGGTGGCGGTGTGAAAACCCACCCGGTCGCTGGCCTGCACGCCTTCCAGCAATGAGCCGTGGGCGTCGGCGCGGTGGATCACTGCATAGGGGTTGCCGAAGCGCTGGCGGAAGGCTTCGCCCGTGGGCACGCGGCCGATGGTGTACTCGTCGATGGCGTCGGTCATCACCATCTCGTCGATGTAGACCGCGCGCGAGCGGGCGGCCTCGCCCACGCCCAGCGCGTCGAAGGCCCAGAACGCGTTGGGGCCGAGCTGCATGCCGGCGCCGATCTCGCCGATTTGCGGCGCTTGCTCGAACACCTTCACCTCGAAGCCCTGACGCACCAGCGCCAGCGCCGCCGCCAGACCGCCAATGCCGCCACCGGCCACCAGGACCGGCAACTGCTTTGCTTGTGTCGCCACGGATGTCTCCTCTACAACGTCTGCATACTGATGATCAGTACACTCATCATAAGTGTCCTGATAGCATGCTGTCCACTTCCACTTGTCGTTGACCTTGCCGCCACCGCCATGAAACGCCCAGCGCCGCCCAGCGTCAACATCGACGACCAACCCGGCCACTACATCCGGCGTCTGCACCAGATCTCGGTCGGCATCTTTCTGCAGGAACTGTCGGAGCTGGGCATCACCCCCGTGCAGTACGCGGCGCTGCAGACCGTGGCCAACCAGCCCGGCATCGACCAACGCACGCTGGCGCGCACCATTGCCCTGGATGCGTCCACCACCGGCGGTGTGGTGGACCGCCTGGAGCAGCGCGGGGCGCTGGAGCGCCGCACCGCACCGAGCGATCGGCGCGCGCGCCAGCTCTGGCTCACTGCCGATGGGGAGCGCTTGCTGACCGAAGCGGTACCGGCCATGCTGCTGGCGCAGCAGCAGATCCTCGCACCACTGACCGAGCGTCAGCGTGCCGAGTTCATGCGCCTGATGCGCATCGTGGTGGATCAGAACAACGCGCTCAGCCGCGCGCCGAGCGAAGCCGCGGCGCTGCGTTAAACGGGGCGCGGCTCAGCCGCGCAGGTGCTCGGCCACGGCGTGATGGACCTGCTCGTCGCGCAGCAGCCGGGTGTGGCCCAGGCCACTGGTTTCCAGCAGTCGCGCGCCGGTAATCGCATCCCGGTAGGCCTCGGCGTCGGCAAAGCGGTTGATGCGGTCTTCCCGGTCGTGGACGATCAGTGTGGGCTGCGTCACCCGCGGGCCCACCGCCGACGGTTCGAACTGGCGCATCAGGATGCCTTCTCGCGCCTCGACCTGGTGTTGCAGTTGCGCGCGCGTGGTCTCGCTCAGCCCGAACACCGAGGCGAACAGCCGCGTGTAGGCCAGCGGCGAGGCCGGCGGCGCCAGCAGCACCAACCGCTCCACCGTCAGGCCGCGTGCGGCGGCGTGCGCCAGCGCATTGGCCGCCAGGGAATGCGCCGCCACCGCCCGCACCGCATGCCCCTGCAATTGCAGCCGCGCCACCAGGTACTCGATGGCGCGCGCGAACTGCGGCAGGTTGCTGGTGCTGCCCAGACTGCGGCCGTGCGCCGGCAGGTCGGCCAGCAGCGGGCGCCAGCCGCGCGCGGCCAGCGCCTGCGCCAACGGCAGCATTTGCGCCGCGTGCCCGCCCCAGCCATGCAGCAACAGGACCACCGGGGCGTGCGGCCCGGGTGGTGGCTGGTAGAGCGTGATGCTGGCGTCCTCGAACGCCCAGGAGGCGGGTTGCCATTCGGCCAGCGCCGGCTGGCGTCGGTGCATCCATTTCGGGGGCAGCGGGGTGCCGAACAGGCGCACGGCGCCGCGCACGGCCAGGGCAGGCCACAAGCGCTCGGACAGGCCCAGGCCCCAGCGCAACCAGCGCGTGGTGGGATTGGCGTCGTAGTAGGCCGATGCGGTTTGCAGTGGGGAGGTGTTCATGGGTTCTCCTAAAATCGCACAATCGTGCGAAATATGATCAAAAAAAGTCAACGCTGATAGGTCTGCAGCAAGCGTGCCCAGGTGGCCTGGGCGCGATCGGCAGCGCGGGGCTCGCGCAGGAAGCGCACGTCGTGCACCAGCCCGATCGCCAGGCTGCAGATCTCGCCCACCAGTTGCTCGGCGTCGGTGTCGGGCTTGAGATGGCCCGCCTCGATGGCCTGCAGCACGGTTCGCCGCAGAGCGGCCCGCCAGCGCGTCACTTCACCCAACAGCAGATCGCGAAGTTCGCCTTCACGGTCATCGAGCTCGAAGGCGCCCGAGGTGTAGAGGCAGCCGGTGTGGGCCTCCACGTCGCGCAGGCGGATCAGCCAACGGCGCACGATCTCGCTCAGCCGCGGCAGGCCCTTGGGTGACTGCATGGCGGGCACGAACACGTCGGCCAGAAAGCGGCGGCCAAACTCCTCGATCACCGACTTCTGCAAGGCCTCGCGCGAGCCCACACGGGAGAACACGCCACTTTTGGAAATGCCGATGCGGTCGGCCACGGCCTGCAGGGTGATCGCCTCCAGCCCCTCGGCCGACGCCAGATCGAGCGCGGCGCCGACGATGGCGGCGCGCGTCATTTCGCTTTTCTGGGTTCGGGCATCCATGCGGCTCAATTTAGCACGATTGTGCGAAATAAATATCTCCGGCCGGACTTGGACGACGAACGGTCGCTGGCTATGATCGCCGCCCACCGACCGCATACGCCGATGAACCCGCCCGTGCCGCCGCTCAAGCCCGAGTTCCTGGCCATGATGACCAAGGGCGTTTCGCTCATCCTGAGCAGTTGCGATCACGCGCTGACCCCCAGCGTGATGCGCGCGGTCGGCAGTCATGTCGAGGATGAAGGGCGTCGCATCACCGCGTTTCTGGCCCGGCGCGCCTCGCGCCAGCTGCTGGCCGACATCGCCAGCAGCCAGCGCGTGGCGGCGGTGTTCAGTCAGCCCAGCACGCACCGCACTGTGCAGCTCAAGAGCCGGCGCGTGCGCCTGCGCGAAATCGACCCGGCAGACTTGCCGCTGATTGAACGCTACCGGCTCTCAATGGAAGACGAGCTGGCGGCACTCGGCTACCCGCACGGACTGGCCAGCGTCATGCTCGCGCACCAGGCGGACGATCTTGTGGCGGTGGTGTTCGAGCCCGACGAAGCGTTCGACCAGACCCCCGGCCAGCACGCCGGCCAGCGCATGGAGGCCGCATGAACGCACCCGAAGCCACCTCGGTGTTCGAACAGGCGGAGATGGACGAACTGCGCCCGTGCATGGAGGGTATGGTGCCGTCGATCATGGCCACCGTGGCCCCCGACGGCACGCCCAATGTGGCTTACATCTCGCAGGTCTATCACGTGGATGCACGCCACGTGGCGCTGTCGTTCCAGTTCTTCAACAAGACGCGCCAGAACCTGCTCGCGCACCCGCGCTCAACGGTGTTGCTGCTGCATCCGCGCACCGGACGCTTCTACCGCCTGCATCTGCGCTATGAACGCACCGAGACCGAGGGTGCGGTGTTCGAAAGCATGAAGGCTCAGCTCGCGGGCATTGCCTCGCACGGCGGCATGGCCGACGTGTTCCACCTGCGCGGAGCAGACATTCACGCGGTGCTGGCGATCGAGCGCCTGCCCGCCGAGACCATGCCGGTGGCGCTGCCGGCGCCCCCCTCGCGTCCCAATCCACTCATGGTGCTGCGCCGGGTCAGCACGGCGCTCTCGGCGGCGCGCTCGCTGGACGCGCTGCTGGAGGCTGCGCTCGACGCCCTGGAGCGCGAGATGGGTGTGCGCCACGCCATGGTGCTGATTCTGGACGCCAGCACGCAGCGGCTCTACACCGTGGCCAGCCGCGGCTACGCCACCTCAGGCGTGGGCTCGGAGATCGCGCTCGGGCATGGCGTGATCGGGGTCGCCGCGCGCGAACGCACGCCGATCCGCATCAACCACATGACGACCGCGCAGCGCTACAACCAGGCCATGCGCCAGGGCATGGAGGGCACGGGCAGCACCGACATCCCCTACCCGGGCCTGCCCCAGCCGCGCAGCCAGCTCGCGGTACCGTTGCTCTCGGCCGACCGCGTGCTGGGCGTGCTGTTCGTCGAAAGCGGGCAGGACCTGCGATTCGACTTCGAGGACGAAGACCTGCTCGTCACGCTGGCTGGCCAGCTCGCCGCCGGCATCGACCTGATGCACGAATCCGAAGAGCCCTGCGGCGAGGCCGATACACCTTCCGCAGAAGCCACCGTGGCCTCGGCGGCCGCGTTGCTGCGCGTGCGCCGCTACCGGCGCGACGACAGCATCTTCGTGAACAACGCCTACCTCATCAAGGGTGTGGCAGGCGCCATCCTGTGGAAGCTCCTCAACGACCACCGGAGCGGGCGCAGCGAATTCACCAACCGCGAACTGCGGCTCGACCCGTCGCTGCGCCTGCCGGACGTCAGCGACAACCTCGAGGCACGATTGCTGTTGCTGCACCGCCGCCTGAGCGAGCAATGCCCCGCGCTGCGGCTGCAAAAGACCGGCCGCGGCTGCTTCCGCTTCGACGCCCTCGCGCCGGTGGAACTGGACGAAAGCGCCTGAGCCGCCTCACACCTCGACCAGGCCCGGCACCGGTGGCAGGTTGATGCCGCGCGCGAGCTTGGCCCAGTCGCGCTGGTTCATGTGCGCACGCGCCACGTCAAGAATGGCTTCCACGGCCGCCAGCGGCGCCTTGGTCTGCATGTCATTGACCATCATGCAGCGCTCCGGCGTGTTCATGGCGGGCAGCAGCCAGCGCGCGATCTGCATCATCTCCTGCGGCGGAATGCTGGCGACCAGCTCGTCGTGGATGGCCAGCAGTTCGAAGTCGTTGTAGGTGGCCCAGAGCGCGGCGTTGTGCTGCGTTTCCTCGCTGTGCATGTGCTGCAGGTTCTCGGCCACGAAAAGCGCCAGCGCCAGATAAAGCGCGTGCAACGCTCCCGCACGCTCGGTCGCGGGCACGGCGGCCAGGGCGCGCGCGGCTTCGCTCAGGCGTGCGGTGTGGCGCAGGTGGTCCTCATGTTCGCCGGCCACCGCGTCGCACACGCCGGGGCAGCGCGCCTTCAGGGCCGTGTGCACAAAGCGGTTCTCGTGCTCGACGTGGCGTTCGCACATCTCCATCAGTTCAACGACACGGTCGCACGCGTCACGGACCTCCGCCTCATCGGTGGGGTCGGCCCGGCCCAGGGCGAAGAGTGTGTCGCCCATGACGGCGCGCAGCGCCTTGTGGATGCCGGCGTACATGTTGAAGCGGCCTTCGCCGGTGCGGGCAGCGGCGGCGATGGCCGCGAATTCGATCGGATGGGATTGCATGGTGGTTTCCTGGCTCGCCGGCTGGACCCCGGCGTCGTGGTGCTGGCGGCGGCGCCCCATGCGCCACGCGTCCATGACCGAAAGTGTCGGAAAAGCCCGCACAACGCGCCGCTAAATAGCGCTTAAGCGCTCCCTAAAAACACCTTAAGCCTCCCCCAGCGGTGGGAAGAAAGCGCTCAGTCCAGGCCGCGCGGTCGGCCGCGCAGCTGCTTGACCTCGCTGCGCTGCACCTTGCCCTGCAACCGCCGCTCACGCGCGGCGCGTGTGGGTCGCGTGGCGCGGCGCACCTTCGGCACCACCGCTGCGGCGTCCACCATCGCCTGCAGGCGCGCCAGCGCGTCGGCCTTGTTCTGCTCGAGGCTGCGGCTGCCCTGGGCCTTGATGACGATCACGCCTTCCTGCGTGAGCCGGGTGTCGCTGAGCGCCAGCAGCCGGGCCTTCACCGCGTCAGGGAGCGAGGAGGCGCGCACCACGAAGCGCAGGTGCACCGCGTTGCTCACCTTGTTCACGTTTTGCCCGCCCGCGCCCTGTGCCCGGATGGCGGTGAAGTCCACCTCGGCGGGGTCGACGGTCGGGGGCGCTTGCATGCGGGCAGTCTAGGGCCTGCATCCCGTGGGGTCCGGGGAGCGCTGGGATAATCCCGTGCATGGCATCGAAACAACGCGTCGTGGTGGGCTTGAGCGGGGGGGTGGACTCCGCGGTGAGCGCGTACCTGCTCAAGCAGCAGGGGCACGAGGTCGTCGGCATCTTCATGAAGAACTGGGAAGACGACGACGATGGCGAGCACTGCACCAGCCGCCAGGACTGGCTCGACGCCGCCAGCGTGGCCGACGTGATCGGCATCGACATCGAGCACGTGAACTTCGCCGCCGAATACAAGGACCGTGTGTTTGCCGAGTTCCTGCGCGAGTACCAGGCCGGACGCACGCCCAACCCCGACATCCTGTGCAACGCCGAAATCAAGTTCAAGGCGTTTCTGGACCACGCCATGCGCCTGGGTGCCGGCAAGATCGCCACCGGGCATTACGCGCGCGTGCGCGAACGCGCCGGGCGTTTCGAGCTGCTCAAGGGCCTCGACCCGCTCAAGGACCAGAGCTACTTCCTGCACCGGCTGAACCAGGCACAGCTGGCCAAGACCATGTTCCCCGTGGGCGAGCTGCCCAAGACCGAGGTGCGCCGCATCGCGGCCGAGATCGGCCTGCCCAACGCGAAGAAGAAGGACAGCACCGGCATCTGCTTCATCGGCGAGCGCCCCTTCCGCGAGTTCCTCAACCGCTACATCGCCAGCGCCCCGGGCCCCATCAAGGACGAGCGCGGCCGCACCATCGGCGAGCACGTGGGCCTGAGCTTCTACACCCTGGGCCAGCGCCAAGGCCTGGGCATCGGTGGTGTGAAGGCCAAAGGCGCGCAAAAGGGCGGCAGCGAGCACGAACCCTGGTTCGTGGCGCGCAAGGATATTGCGCACAACACCCTGTGGGCGGTGCAGGGCCACGATCACCCCTGGCTGCTCGCGCCGCGCCTGCGCGCACACGACGCGAGCTGGGTGGCGGGTGAGCCTCCGGCCGCTGGCGGGCTGGGCGCCAAGACGCGCTATCGCCAAGCCGATGCGGCGTGTGCCTTCGAGCCGCGCGGTATGGACGGCTTCGTGCTGCGTTTCCATCAGCCCCAATGGGCCGTGACGCCGGGCCAGAGCGCGGTGCTCTACGATGGCGAGATCTGCCTGGGCGGGGGCGTCATCGTTACCGAGGCCGCCTCGCCCGATGACGCCTTCAGCCCTTCGGCGGCCCTGGCGGCGTAGGCGTTGAAGGGGGCGTGGGGGCCTCGATCGTGCGGCGCAGCGTGCCACCCAGCTTCGCGTGGATCTTGCGCGTGGTGCGCCAGGTTGCCCACAGCACCAGCGGCACCATGGCAGCGGCCGCCATCTCGGGCTGGATCGGCAGCCCTGCGGCCTTGGCGCCCTTGCCCACATAGAGCAGCAGGCTGATCACGTAGTACGAGATCGCCGCGATCGACAGGCCCTCCACCGTGGTCTGCAGTTGCAGCTGCAGTTCCTGCCCACGCGTGAGCTTGGCCAGCAGTTCCTGGTTCTGTGCCTCGGTGGCGATGTCCACGCGCGTGCGCAGCAGGGCGCTGGTGCGCGTGATGCGTTCCGACAGCGAACCCAGCCGGCGCTCGCACGCGGCCACCGTCGCCATGGCCGGCGACAGGCGACGCTGCATGAATTCACCCAGCGTTTGCGTGCCCGGTATCGGGCGCTCGCGCAGCTCGCCGATGCGCTGCGCCACCAGCGCGTCGTAGGCGCGCGTGGCCGCGAAACGGTAGCTGTGCTCGGCGGTGGCGCGCTCCACGCCACCGGCCAGCGCCACCAGCCGGTCGAGCAGGTCCTGTTCGGAGACGCTCTTGTGCTCCAGTTGCGCGGTGATGGCGGCCAGTTGGCCCTCCGCCTGTGCCAGCATGGGTGAAAGCACTTTGGCCACCGGCAGGCCACGCAGGGCCATCAGGCGGTAGATCTCGATCTCGAGCAGCCGCTGCGAGATGCGCCCGGCGCGCGTCTCGGTCGTCGCGGGCGGCGCGACCACCAGCATGTGTTCGAACCCACTTTCGCGCAGTTGGAAATCGGTGGCTGCCCAGGAGTGACCGCCGCCCAGCTGCGAAGCCACCACGGTGCGCTCCCCGAACCAGCGCTGCACCGGGCGCATGAGGGTGGCCTGGGCCTCGCTGGTCTGTGCCGGCAACTCCGCTTGGACCATGGCGAGCAGAATCGCGGCCACCGTGCGCCCGGGAATGGCGCCCACCCAGCCCGGCGGCAGTGCCAGTGCCTGGTGCAGCGCTGGCGCGTTGGCGCCGAGACCAGCGCCTTCGGGCAGCGGCTGCACCAGCGAGTAACGGGTGAACTCCGTGTGGCGTTCCCACTTGAGCGTGCGTCCGTCGGGCAGGGGCAGGCGCAGGAAGTTGCCCTGCAGATCCTGCAAGCGAAGTCCCTCGTGCCCCGGCAGGCGGCGCAAGTGTTCCATCTCCTGCTCGCGACTCACGCCCTCGTTGAGCACGGCCACGAAGGTCACCAGCGCGGGCAGGCGAATCAGCGCCGACGGGCGCGCGTGCACCTCGTCGTGCAGGGCGCGGCGCTCGGCGTCGTCGGGAGGCAGGTCGCGAATCGGGTTCATGTCGGGTGACCTCGACGGGTGGGCACGCCAACTGTATGCGATGGGCGGCACGTGGCCGCTCGCCACCCGCTACCTTCTTCAGCGTGCCGCCGGCAGGCGCATGCGCAGCGTGATGGCCCCGTCGCGGATGCAAGACAGCTCGAGCGCGCCGCGGTGGCGCCCCAGCGTTTCGATCGCCGACTCCAGTGCCAGGCCGGAGGGTGCCAACGCGCCCGAGCCGGTCACACGCAACTCGATCCAGACGATGCCCTGCTCGTCGCCACCGTGCAGCTCCAGGCGGCCCGCGTTGTGCACGCGGGCACAGCCCTGCAGCAGCGCATCGATCACGGCCTGCATGATCTCGGCCCGATCCCCCTGCACAGGCGCCAGCGGGGGCACACGATTGACGATGTCGAGGCCGGCGGGCAGGAGACCGTGCGTGCAGTAGACGGCCTGCGACAGCAGCGTTCGCAGATCGAACGGGCGCGGTATGGGTGCCTCCGGCTCGACCAGGCGTTGCAGGTGATCCACCAGGATCGCAAGCTGATCGCAACCCTGGAGCGCATCGTTCAGTCGGTCGTGTGCCGCGTGAAGATTCGCTTCATCCACGTGGTCTTGCTCGAGTGGCTGCGACCGGGCGGCCAACGCCTCCACGCGCACCACGCTCTCGAACAGCCTGTGGGTGACCTGCGCCAACGTGCGTTCGAGGGGACGGCTGGCTGAGGCCGCCATGCGTCGGCGTCGCTCGGCCGCGTGCTGTGCCACACGGGCAGGGAATTCTTGCTGCCCTTGTCTCGCGACGCTTGCTGGCGCCGCAGCGCTGCGGCGCCGCCAGGGTAACCAGGCTGACGGCCCGGGAGGTGACGAGGAGTCGGGCGAGGCGGCCTCGCTGGTGTGCAGGGTCATCATGCAGCCATGCTAGGAGCACGGGCGCTCATTTGCCCTACGGCCCAGGCATCAGTCCCGCAGGCTGGCGGTGGCGGTGGCCCATTCATCGCGACCGGAGCGATCGCCGGTGCCCGAGCGCAAGACCGATCGGACTCCTACTACAGACGCAGTATTGAGTCCCGTTGGGGCCCCTCGAATACTGGCGTCCACTCTTGGCGCTGCAGCGCCGCCGCGTGGGCAAAGGGGGTTGCATGGACATTCGGGACGAGCCTGCGGCCATCCACCGTGGAGCCTGCATTCCCATGCAGGCTCAGCGATGTGGTCCCTGGTTGTGCATCGGATCGGGCCTGGCCTTGACCTTGCCGCCCCTGGCGCTGGGGGCGCTGTCGTGGTGGGATGTGGTGGCGATCGATGTCCGCTCCGGGATGGCGCTGGCCGCGATGGCGGGCGCTGGCTGCGTGTTGCTGTTGCTGGGCCTGGTGTCGCACGGACTCAAGCCCGCACAGGCGCCCAAACCGGCACACGACCCCCGTGAGGAGGTGGAGCGCGCGGTGGCCAAACGCACGCTGGGGGAGCGTTCGCGTTTGCTCAGTGCCGTGGTGCACGATCTGCGGCAACCTTTTTACGCCATGAGCCTGGCAACCCAGAGCCTGCAAAGGCAGCGGCCCGCGCGTCATTCCGAGCCCTTGCTGGCACAACTGCGCAGTGCGCTGGAATCCGCCGATGCCTTGCTCGACACCATCAACACCGTCGCGCTGCTGGAGACCGGCGCCATCCAGCCCCGCTGGTCTGTTTTCTCCTTGCAGGCCATGCTCGAACGCGCCGACCGGCAGTACGGGCCCCAAGCCCGCGCCCGCGGCCTGCATTGGACTGTGACGCCCAGCCTGGAGCAGGTACGTACCGATGCCGTGCTGTTCGAGCGCATGCTGGGCCACTTGATTTCCAACGCGGTGCGTTGCACGCTGCGCGGTGGGGTGCTGGTCTCGTGCCGGCGGCGCGGTACGCACCTCCTGGTCCAGGTGTGGGACACCGGGCCAGGTCTGAGCGAGGCCGAGCTGGCGACGGTGTTCGACATCCACTACCGCGGCCGGCCGCGCTCCGAAACCGACAGCGGCGTCGGCCTGGGCCTGCCGATCGTGCACCAGGCCGCGCAGTTGCTTGACATCGAACTCGGGGTCCGCTCACGCGTGGGCCACGGCACCTGCTTCAGCCTGCGCGTGCCGCTGGGCGAGGCCTACCCGCCTTCACCCACCGTTGCGCCCATGATCGCCTGACGCAGCCGCATGCGTTCAGGCTGCCGGTGTGAGCCTGGCGCCCGCGAACACCGAAGCGTCCGTGCTGAGAAGCTCAAGCGGGTAGCGCTGCCCGGCCAAGTGGTCTTCGAGGCAGCGCAGCACCAGCGGGCTGCGGTGCCGGGCCACGCTGGCACGTACCTCGTCGGGCGTGAGCCAGAGGGTTCGCACGATGCCGTGGTCGAGCGAACGGCCCGGCATCGCCGGTCCGAGGTCGCCGCAGAAAGCGAAGCGCAGGTAGGTGATGTCCTCGGCGCCACGCTGGAAGCGCGACAGGTACACACCCACCAGCGCACGCGGCGTGAACGTGTGGGTCGTCTCCTCCAGGGTCTCTCGTGCCACGCCTTGCGCCGGGCTTTCACCCGGGTCCAGGTGGCCGGCCGGGTTGTTCAGGCGCAGGCCCTCGGGGGTGTGTTCCTCCACCAGGAGGTAGCGGCCATCACGCTCGATGACCGCGGCCACGGTGACACTGGGTTTCCATCGTTCACTCATGCCGAAATTATCTGGGGCGCGGCGTGCACCACGCAGCTTTCAGAAGGCTTTCAGTTAAGCTTGCGCGCCGATTCCCCATCCCCCGAGCGAGGAGACACCCATGCTCATTGGCGTACCCGCCGAAACCCTGGCGGGCGAGACCCGTGTGGCCGTCACGCCCGAGACGGCCAAAAAGCTGGTGGCGCAAGGCCACCAGGTGAAGGTGCAAGCCGGCGCCGGCCTGTCCGCCAGCGCGACCGATGCCGCCTATGAGGCCGTGGGCGCGCAGATCACCGACGCCGCCGGCGCGCTGGGCGCCGACCTGGTGCTCAAAGTGCGCAGCCCGCAGCCGGGCGAACTCACGCAGATGAAAGCCGGTGCCACGCTCGTGGGCATGCTCAACCCGTTCGACGCCGAAGGCCTGGCCGCGCTGGCCGGCGCCGGCCTCACCAGCTTTGCGCTGGAGGCCGCGCCCCGCACCACCCGCGCGCAGAGCATGGACGTGCTCTCCTCGCAGGCCAACATCGCGGGCTACAAGGCCG
>VFQP010001134.1_pt1 | contig 38601 bp, 41 predicted proteins | sample 3512351 | NCBI WGS metagenome assembly VFQP01 (sample SAMN10412372, study PRJNA504923) | tailings metagenome | isolation source: Relicate 1 Philex TSF1 revegetated site | place: Philippines: Tuba, Benguet | collected 2017-08-29
GCAGCCACAGGTGGTAGGCCGCGAAGCTCACCAGCATGGCGCGCATGCGGAAGTTGAGCCAGCCGGTGGCGCGCAGGCTGCGCATGCAGGCGTCGACCATGGGAAAACCGGTGCGGCCCTCGCACCAGGCCTCGAAGCGCTCGCGGTCGAAGGCGTCTTCGCGCAGGCCGTCGCACACGCGCGCGAAGTTGCGGTGCTCGATCGCGGGCTCGTCTTCGAGCTTCTGCATGAAGTGGCAGTGCCAGCGCAAGCGGCCCGCGAAGCCGCGCAGCGCGTGGGCCAGCGTGCGGTCGGGCGTGTTCGCGATGGTGGCCTCGGTGGCCTGGTGCACATGGCGCATCGAGACGGTGCCGAAGGCCAGGTGCGGACTCAGGCGGCTGCAACCCTCGGCCGCGCTCAGCGGGCTCGAGAGCGCGCGCCGGTAAGCGCGGCCGCGGCCGGCCAGGAAGCCGTCGAGCAGGTCCAGGGCCGCGCGTTCACCGGCCGCGGGCAAGGGCCGCGCGGGTGGCAGGCCGAGCGAGGCCAGGGTGGGCCCGTCGGGGGTGTCGACGCGCGCGCCCGCGAAGCCCTCGGGCATGGCCACCTCGGGCGCGTCCATGCGCGCGTGCCAGCGCGCGGCCCAGCCCTTGCGGTCGCGCAGGCGGCGCACCACGCCGGTCTGCGGCGACTCGGTCCACAGCACGCCCTGCGCGCGGCACCACGCGGCCACGGCGCGGTCGCGCGCATAGCTCCAGCCCTCGCCGGTTTCTTCGTGGCTCAGCAGATGGCGGTACGGGTACTCGCGCCGCAGCTGCGCCAGCACGTCCACGGCCGGACCCACGCGCACCAGCAGCGGCAGCCCGCGCGCGGCGAGCGTGGCGCGCAGCTCGGCCAGGCAGGCGAGCGCAAAGGCCAGGTGCTGCGGGTCGAAGCCCGGGCTGGCCAGCCACTCGGGCTCGACGATGTAGAGCGCGAGCGCCTGCTCGTGCAGGGCCGCGGTGGCCAGCGGCGCGTGGTCGCGCCAACGCAGGTCGCGCTTGAGCCAGACCAGGGCGCTCATGGGGACGCGGGTTCAGGTGCCCAGCAGCGCGGGGTTGGCGCGCCACACCGTCCAGGTGAGCGCGGTGGCGAAGCTCACCCAGGCCCAATAGGGCAGCAGCAACAGCGCGGCGCCGCGGTGGCGGGTGAAGAACGCGGCCACGGTGGCGGCGATGAGCAGCCACAGCAGCACGACATCGGCAAAGGCCCAGTAGCCCAGGCGCCAGCCGAAGAACAGCCAGCTCCAGAGCGCGTTGGCCACCAGCTGCACCCCATAGAGCGAGAGGGCCCAGCGCGCGCCCTGCCAGCCGTGGCGGCGCCACACCAGCCAGGCGGCCACGGCCATCGACAGGTAGAGCACCGTCCAGACCGGCCCGAACACGCTGCCGGGCGGCGCCCACGGGGGCAGCGTGAGCGCGGCGTAGAAGGTGCGGGCGTCGGCAGACGCCCAGGCGCCGAGGGCGGCGGCGATGGCGGTGAACGCGATGAAGGCCATCAGGCCGGCGGTCGGGGATCGGCTGGGCATGGGGGCATGCTAGCCCGAAACGGGCAAATCGTGACCGATGGGTCGCAAATCCGACCGAAAGGTCAGGCCGTGCGGGATGCGCGCCCCGGGGTCTCAGGGCACATTTAGGGGTTAACCCGGTCTTTTTCGTCTCTATATCCGATACACAATATCTTTTATCGAAACACAAACCGAGACACCCATGTTCCCGAAACTCCCGCGATGGCTTGGCGCGACGGCGGTTCTGTTCGCGGCGCTCACCGCGCTGCCGACGCCGGCGCAAGACAAATTTCCGACGCGACCGGTCACCCTGATCGTGAATTTCCCGCCCGGCGGCGTCACCGACGCCACGTTCCGGCGCATGGGCGAGCGCTTCAAGGTGCTGACGGGACAGTCGCTGGTCATCGACAACAAGCCCGGCCGCGGCATCGCCGCCGGCGCGCTGAACAACGCCCGCCCGGACGGTCACACCCTGGGCGTGCTGGGGCGCACGCAGATGTCGCTGTACGAGCAGCTCAACGGCCGCCTGCCGTACCACCCGGTCAACGACTTCACCTGGATCGCCAACATCACGAGCTCGTATTTCGGGCTCTACGTGCCGGCCCATTCGCCGTGGCAATCGGTTCAGGACGTGATCAAGGCCGCCAAGGCCAAGCCCGGGAGCCTCACCTATGGCACGGCCTTCGGACACGGCGGCCTGTCGCACGTGCCGATGGAGGCGTTCACGCGCCTGGCCGGCATCGAGATGCTGCACGTGCCCTTCAAGGGCGACAGCGAGTCGATCATGATGCTCACCCAGGGCGAGATCCACATGATCGTGGCCGGGGGCAGCGCCATGCCCTTCGTCGATGCCGGCCGCCTGCGCCTGCTGGCCTGGCTCGCGCCGCAACGCAACCCGCGCCTGCCCGACACGCCCACCCTGCGCGAGCTCGGCTACCCCGTCGAAGTCGCGGCGCCGGTGGGCATCGGCGGCCCCAAAGGCATGAAGCCCGAACACGTGCGCTTCTACGAGCAGACCTTCCAGAAGCTGCTCAACGAACCCGAGGTGCGGGCCTTCCTCGACGAGAACTACCAGCGCGTGGACTTCATGGACAGCCAGGCCTTCCAGGCCTGGGCGACGCGCCAGCTGCCGATCGAGAAAGAGATCGTCACGCGCTTCAACCTGAACAACGACAAGAAGCCATGACGCCGCTGCAGCGCACGGCCGCCGGCCGTGAGGCCGTGTTCGGCCCGCCGGCCGCGCTCACCGGCGTGGTGCCCTACCGGGGCGAACTGGCGCAACGCGGCTACCGCCTCAACCGCTTCCTGGTGCAGATCTCGCAACACCAGAACCGCCAGGCCTACCTCGACGACGAAGAGGCGGCCATGGCCTCCGCGCAGCTCGCGCCCGCCGAGCGCGACATGGTGCGCCAGCGCGACTACAACGCCATGCTGGCCCACGGCGTGAACATCTATGCGCTGGCCAAGGCCGGTTACGTGTTCGGCCACAGCTTGCTGGAGATCGGCCGCGGCATGCGCGAGGCCGGCGCCCGGCGGGAGCACGCGTGATGGCCCGCATCGTTGGCGCCATCGGCTCCTCTCACGCCCCCTCGATCGCCTTTGCCTACGACGCCGGCCACGGCGAGCGCCCCGAGTGGAAAGGCCTTTTCGAGGCCTATGCGCCGGTGCGCGACTGGCTGCGCCAGGTCGCGGCCGACACCCTGGTGTTCGTCTACAACGACCACCTCAACAACTTCCAGTTCGACAACTACCCCAGCTTCGCCCTGGGCACCGGCGAGCAGCACCGCGTGTTCGGCGAAGGCAAGGTGCCGCGCCCGCTGCCCGCCCAAGTGCAGGGCAACAGCGCGCTGGCCTGGCAGCTCGCGCGCGGCCTGATGGCCGACGAGTTCGACCCCTCGCTGTGCCTGGACATGGCGCTGGACCACGGCGTGATGTCGGTGCTGCCGCTGCTGGCGCCGCCGCCCTACGGCGTGAGCGTGATTCCGCTCGCGGTCAACGTGGTGCTCGAACCCATGCCCACGCCGCGGCGCTGCTGGAAGCTGGGCCAGTCCATCGCCCGGGCGGTGCAGGCCGCGCCGGGCGACGCGCGCGTGGTGGTGGTCGCCACCGGGGGCCTGTCGCACCAGCTGCACGGCGACTGCTTCGGCGACACCAACCCGGCCTGGGACAAGCGCTTCCTGGACCTGCTGGAGCGCGACCCCGAGGCCCTGGCCGACATCACCCACCAGGAGCTGATCGAGCGCGGCGGCGCCGAGGCCGTGGAGATGATGGTCTGGCTGACCATGCGCGCCAGCCTCGGCACCGAGCGCCCCCCGCGCCGCGTGCAGCGCTACTACGACGCCCCCAAGCTCACCGGCTACGGCCTGCTCGCGCTCGAGCCCGCCTCCTGAACCCGTTCACGAACAAGACCCCATGAGATTGATCACCTTCGAGTCCGCCGGCCAACAACGCCTGGGCGCCTGGATCGAGCGCGACACGCGCATCGTCGACCTGCACCGGGCCGCGGCGCTGCTCGACCCGGCCGCCGGGCCCGACGCGGCGCTGGGCTCCATGCAGGCCCTGATGGAGTCCGGCGAGGCCGGCCTGGACCGGGCGCGCCAGGCGGTGGCCCGGGCGCCGGAAGAAGCCGTGCTGGCCACCGAAGACGTGCGCATCCTGGCGCCGGTGCCGCGCCCGATCCAGATGCGCGATTCGCTGGCCTTCGAACTGCACCTGCGCCAGGCCAAGCGCGCCAACGCCGCCATGCGCCTGCGCCACGCGCCCGACGCGCAGGAACAGCTCGCCGCGCTCGAACGCAGCGGCGGCTTCGAGCCCGCGCCGATCTGGTTCAAGCAGCCCGTGTACTACAAGTGCAACCGCTTCAATGTGGTGGGCACGGGGCACGACATCGAGTGGCCGGCCTACTCCGAGGTGCTCGACTACGAACTCGAACTGGGCATCTTCCTGGGCCGCGGCGGCAAGGACATCCCGGCCGGCCGGGCGCGCTCGCACATCTTCGGCTACACGGTCTACAACGACGTCTCGGCGCGCGACGCGCAGGCCGACGAGATGCCCGGCATGCTCGGCCCGGCCAAGGGCAAGGACTTCGACACCGGCAACGTGCTGGGCCCCTGCATCGTCACGGCCGACGAGATCGCCGACCCCTATGCGCTGACCATGACGGCACGCATCAACGGCGAGCTGTGGTCGCAAGGCAGCAGCGCCACCATGTACCACCGCTTCGAAGACATCATTGCCCACGTCTCGGCCAGCGAGACCCTGCTGGCGGGCGAGTTCATCGGCTCGGGCACGGTGGGCAACGGCTGCGGCTTCGAGCTCGGCCGCTACCCGCAGGCCGGCGACGTGATGGAGCTCGCGATCGAGGGCATCGGCACGCTGCGCAACCGCATCGTGCGCCCGGCCCGGGCCTGATCGCGGCCCGGGGCCATCCCGCTCAGCGCTGCTGGCGCTGCGCCCAGGCCGTGGAATCGAACTCGGCCGAGATCGCCGCGGCGCAGGCCTGCACCGCATCGATCAGGGCGGGATCGGGCTTCTCCTGGATGTGCATGGCCGAGGAGATGACCGCCACCGCGGCCAGGATCTGGTTCTTGTCGTCGAACACCGGCGCGGCCAGCGTGGCGATGCCGTAGGCGTTCTCGTTCACGGCCACCTCCCACCAGTTGGTGAGCACGCGTTGCAGCCGCGCCTGCAGTTCGGCAGGGTCGGTGAGCGAGAAGGGGCTGAAGGCCTTGAGCGGGCGCGCCAGCACCCGCTTCTGCACGGCCGGCGGCGAGAACGCGAGGATCACCCGCCCCAGCGCCGACGAGTTGGCGCCGATCACCACGCCCTGCTTGACCGACAGCGCGATCTGGCGCTCGCTCTGCACCGATCCCACCACCAGCGCATCGCCGCTGGCGGGAATGGCCAGGGCCGTGGTCTCCTGGGTCTGGTCGCGCAGCGCCGTCATGTGCCGCTGCGCCACGCGCAGCAGGCCGAACTGCTCCGAGGCCGCCACACCCAGGCGGTAAATGTTCCAGCCCAGCCGGTACTCCTCGCCGGCCTGCTCCTGGCTCACGAAGCCCACCTGCTTCATCGTGGCCAGGTGGCGGAACACGCGCGCCTTGGACTCGTCGAGCCGGCGTGCCAGCTCGGTCACGCCAAGGGGCTGGGCGCTGTTGGCCAGCTCGCCCAGGATGCGCGCCGACATCGTGACGGACTGGTTGGAGGTGGCACTGGCCTGTTCTTCTTCCACGGCGACCGATCTGACCATGTTGAGTTGCGATGCGGGAAACGAGCGACTTTCAGTATAGCGACCAGGGGTTTTCCCGAGGTTCACCGCCTTGAAACTCGTTTCGTTTAACGATACAGTGTCACGCATACCGACACCACACATCAACCCTCGGTGGGCGCCGCCCACCGACACAGGAGCACACATGGGCATCAAAACCGGTCAGCAGTATCTGGAGTCGCTGCGCGACGGCCGCCGCATCGTCATCGACGGCGAGCTGGTCAAGGACGTCACGCGCGACCGCCGTTTCTCGGCCGCCGCGCACACCATTGCCGAACTGCTGGACATGCAGCACGGCGAACACGCCGAGGCGCTGACCTACACCTCGCCCACCACGGGCGACGCCGTGGGCGCGAGCTTCATGGAACCGCGCACGCCCGCCGAGCTCGTCAAGCGCCGCCAGGCGCTCAAGATCTGGTCCGACACCACCTACGGGATGATGGGCCGCAGCCCCGACTTCATGAACGTGATGGTCTCGGCCTACGGCTCGGCGCACAGCTACTTCGAAAACGCGCGCGCCGGCTGCGGCGAGAACATCCGCCGCTACGTTGATTTCTGCCGCGAGAACGACATCGTCATGACGCACGTGCTGGTCAACCCGCAGGTGGACCGCTCGCGCCCCGTCGAAAAGCAGGAGAACGACCTCGCCGCCAAGGTGGTGCGCGAGGACGACAAAGGCATCTACATCTCGGGCGCGCGCACCGTGTCCACGCTGGCCTCGTTCTCCAACGAGGTGCTGGTCTTCCCCTCGACCTACCTCTCGCCCTCGCCCGAGGCGGCCGACTACGCCTTCGGCTGCGGCGTGCCCGTGAACACCCCGGGCGTGACCTGGATCTCGCGCCCGAGCCTGGTGCCCCAGAGCAAGTCGTACGCCGACCTGCCCCTGTCCAACCGCATGGACGAGACGGACGCCGTGGTGGTGTTCAAGGAAGCCTTCGTGCCCTGGGAGCGGGTGTTCCTGTACCGCGACGTGGCCGCCTGCAACGCCGTCTACCCGCGCACGTTCTCGGGCGCGCACACCGCCACGCAGTCGGCCGTGCGCGCGCTGGCCAAGACCGAGTTCATGCTGGGCCTGGCGCTGCGCATCGCGCGCTCGACCAAGATCGACGAGCACCTGCACGTGCAGGGCATGCTGTCGGAGATCATCGTCTTCCGCGAGAACATCAAGGCCGTGATCGCCGCCAGCGAGGCCGGCGCCACGCAGACGCCGTTCGGCACCATCGCACCCGACTCCAACGCGCTGTGGGTCATCCGCATGAGCTTCCCGCGGATGTTCGTGCGCATGCAGGAAATCATCCAGCTGCTGGGCGCCAGCGGCCTGGTGGCCGTGCCCTCGTACGCCGAACTCGAATCCGAATCCGCGGAGCTGGTCGAGCGCTTCTACCAGTCGGTCAACAGCTCGGCCGAGGAGCGCGTCAAGCTGTTCCGCCTGGCCTTCGACGCCTCCATGTCGGGCTTCGCCGGCCGCCAGCAGCTCTACGAGCGCTACTACACCGGCGACCCGGTGCGCCTGGCCGCCACGCTGTTCAACACCTACAACAAGCAGCCCTTCCACGACCGCATGGAGGCGATCCTGGAAGAGATCGGCGACCGCGAGCGCAACTGGGACGGCGTCAACGCCCCGCGTTCGGCCGCGCTCGAAGCGGCCGCCTGAACACGGCCGCGCCAGGAGCCCGCCATGAGCCAGCCCACCCCGGTTCACCAGGACGCCGCGCAGCGCCAGCTGCGCGACGCGCTGGGCAGTTTCGCCACCGGCGTCACGGTGATCACCACCGTGACGCCCGAAGGCCGGCGCGTCGGCCTCACGGCCAACTCGTTCACCTCGGTCTCGCTCGACCCGCCGCTGGTGCTGTGGAGTCTCAAGAAGAACTCGGCCAGCCTGGACGTGTTCCGCCGCGCCACGCACTTCGCCATCAACGTGCTCACGCGCCAGCAGGAGGCCTTGTGCTTCCGCTTTGCGAGCAAGGTCGACGGCGACCGCTTCGACGGCGTGGCCCTGGAGCCCAGCCGCTTCGACCTGCCGCTGCTGGCCGACAGCCTGGCGCGCTTCGAATGCTCCAAGCACCACGAGGTCGAGGCCGGCGACCACGTGATGTTTCTCGGCCGGGTCGAAGACTTCTGCAAAGGCCAGGGCGACGCCCTGATCTTCAGCGGCGGCCGCATCCTGGACACCGCGTCCGCCTGAGCCCGCCCCTTCCCTCACGCTTTCACTGCGATCCCCATGAACACCTCTGCCACCGCGGCGCGCCCGGCGCGCATCAGCAAGTACTACGAAGAAGCCCCGTCGCGCGTCGACGCCGACGGCAGCCGCCACTGGGCCACGCGCGGCGCGAACTTCACCGTCGTGGTGACGCACGCGGCCGCCGGCTGCGTGCTCGAGCGCGCCGCCAATCCCGACGAATACATGCTGCTGCTGCCCGAAAACGTGAGCGCCCGCCTCGAAGCCGGCGGCGACACGATCGACACGCCGGGCGACTCGCTGAGCATCTTCCCGCCCGGCGACAGCCGCATCACCGTGACCAGCCCGGGCTACGTCTACCGCATCTTCAGCCACCTCGCGAGCGACCTGCACGCGCTCGTGAGCAACCCCGACGACTATGCGCAACGCGACGACGTGGCGCCGCTGCAGGCCTGGCCCGATCCCGTGGGCGGCTTCCGGCTGCGCCACTACGCGCTGGCCGACTACGTGCGCCCGGACAACAGCATGCGCCTGTTCCGCAGCACCAACCTGATGATCAACATCTTCCTGCCGCAGACCAAGCCGCGCGACCCGAAGAAGATGACGCCGCATTCGCACGCCGACTTCGAGCAGGGCTCGCTCTCGCTGGCGGGCAGCTACGTGCACCACCTGCGCTACCCCTGGACCCCCGACCTCAACGCCTGGCGCGAAGACGAGCACGCCCTGGTGTTCAGCCCTTCGCTGTGCATCATGACCACCAAGGTCGTGCACACCTCGCAGGCCATCGGCACCGAACGCACGCGACTGGTCGACATCTTCTGCCCGCCGCGCATGGATTTCTCGATGAAGCCCGGCCTGGTGAACAACGCGGACGAGTACCCCATGCCCGCCCCCGCGGCCTGAGGGCGTTCCCCATGGCACCTTTTCTCAGCCGCATCCGCGAGCCGGGCGCCTGCCTGTTCGGCACCTGGGTCAAGCTCGACTCGCTGGAAACCCTGGAGATGCTCGCCTGGGCCGGCCACGACTTCGTCGTGATCGACATGGAGCACTCCCCGCACACCCTCGAATCCACCTACCGCAGCATCGTGGCCGCGCAGGGCTTCGGCATGTCGGCCCTGGTACGCCTGCCCGATCTGCACAGCCACACCGCGCAGCGCGTGCTCGACGCCGGCGCCGACGGTGTGCTCGTGCCCCGCGTGCGCGACGCGGCCGATGCGCGGCACGCCATCGACATGCTCAGCTTCGGCCCGCGCGGCTCGCGCGGCATGGGCGTGACCTCGCGCGCCGGCCGCTGGGGGGCCCTGCCCACCGCCGACTACCTCGCCCACGGCGACCAGCACGTGGCGCGCGTGCTGCAGTTCGAAGACCAGGCCGCGCTGGACGCGGTGGACAACATCCTCGACGTGCCGGGCGTGAACAGCGCCTTCGTCGGTTACGGCGACCTCTCGCTGTCCAGCGGCAAGCCGCCCGGCCATGCCGACAACGCGGCGCGCATCCAGCGCTGGCTCGCGGTCTGCCGCGAGCGCCAGATCCCGTGCGGCACGGCCGTGGCCGACGCCGCCGCCGCGGCCCGCAGCCGCGAGCAGGGCTTCGCCTTCGTGATGGTCGGCAACGACGCCGCCATGTTCGGCCGCGCGGCCGTGCAATCGCTGCAAGGGCTCAAGGGATGACGGCCGTGCGCAGGAGCATCGACATCGACGGCTTCGGCCATGGCAACAACCCCGTGCCCGCGGCCAGCCTGCTGGGCGGCCTGCTGGTGAGCGGCGCCATCTTCGGCATGGACCCGACCACACGCAAGATCGTGCCGGGCCTGCAGGCCCAGTGCGACCTCATGTTCGGGCATGCACAACGCATCCTCGAAGCGGCCGGGGCCGACTGGAGCCGGGTGCTGAAGATGGTCTTCTACCTCGCCCCCGATCAGCCTCGCGACTGCATCAACGCGCACTGGCTGCGCCTGTTCCCCGACGCCGCCTCGCGCCCCGCGCGCCACGTGGTGATCAACGACCGCCTGCCCCCCGGCACGCTGATCCAGTGCGACCTGCTGGCCCTGGCGCCCAGCGCCTGACCCCGGACCGCTTCAACCCGCTTCCCTTTCCCATGAGCACAAGCCCTGCCCCAGCCATGCCCATCCACTGGGCACCCGACACCTTCAGCCGCGTGCCCTACGCGGTGTTCCAGCGCGACGACGTGCTGCACGCCGAACAACGCCAGGTCTTCGAAGGCCCGGTCTGGAACTACCTTGGCCTCGAAGCCGAGGTGCCCGAACCCGGCGACTACAAGACCACCTTCGTCGGCCGCATGCCCGTGGTGCTGTCGCGCGATCTGGACGGCGAGATCTACGCCTTCGAAAACCGCTGCGCGCACCGCGGCGCCCTGCTCGCGCTGGAGGATTTCGGCAACGCCCGCGAGCACACCTGCGTGTACCACGCCTGGCGCTACGACCTGCAGGGCAACCTGCGCGGCGTGGCCTTCGAAAAAGGCGTGAACGGGCAAGGCGGCATGCCCGAGTCCTTCTGCAAGGACCAGCACGGCCCGCGCAAGCTGCGCACCGCCACCCATTGCGGCCTGGTGTTCGGCAGCCTGCACGACGACGTGCCCCCGATCGAGGAGTACCTGGGCGAGGCGGTGTGCGAGCGCCTGGAGCGCGTGCTCAGCCGCCCGGTCGAGGTGATCGGCCGCTTCACGCAGGCCCTGCCCAACAACTGGAAGCTCTATGCGGAGAACGTGCGCGACACCTACCACGCGAGCCTGCTGCACACCTTCTTCACCACCTTCGGCATCACGCGGCTGACGCAGGCCGGCGGCGTCGTCATCAGCGACGACGGCGGCCACCACGCCAGCGCCTCGTACAGCCGCGTGCTCCAGGGCGCCGAGACCGCCTACGCGCAGCAGGAGATCCGGTCGCAGAACGACGATCTCGCGCTCGGCGACCTGTCCATGCTGGAGAGCGTCGACGAGATCGGCGACGGCATCGTGCTGCAGATCCTCAGCGTCTTCCCCGGCTTCGTGCTGCAGCAGATCCACAACTGCATCGCGGTGCGCCAGGTGCTGCCCACGGGCGTGGACAAGACCGACCTGAACTGGACCTACCTCGGCTACGCCGACGACACGCCCGAGATGCGCCAGATGCGGCTCAAGCAGTCCAACCTGGTGGGGCCGGCCGGCTTCGTCTCGCTCGAAGACGGCGCCGTGGGCGGCTTCGTGCAGCGCGGCATCCAGAGCGCCGGCGAACTCGAAGCCGTCATCGAACTCGGCGGGCATGGCACCGCGTCCCAAGATTTCCGCGCCACCGAAAGCTCCATCCGCGGCTTCTGGCGCGCCTACCGCACCCACATGGGCCTGTGATGAGCTTGCTGACCGACCTGATTTCCCTCAACGCCGACTACGCCGCGGCGATCGACGACGACCGACTGGAAGACTGGCCGCTGTTTTTCACGCCGGCCTGCTTCTACCGCATCACCACCGCGCAGAACCACGCGCGCGGCCTGCCCGCCGGCCTGGTGTACGCCGACACGCGCCAGATGCTCGCCGACCGCGTGCTGTCGCTGCGCAAGGCCAACATCTTCGAGCGCCAGTCGTACCGGCACCTGATCGGCCTGCCGCGCGTCGAGGCCGAAGCCGACGGCGTGGCGCGGGTGCGCACCGCGTTCGCGGCGCTGCGCATCATGCGCGGCGGCGCCACCGAGATCTTCGCCAGCGGCAACTACCTCGACGAGGTCGTGCGCGTGGACGGCCGCCTGCTGCTGCAGCGCCGCGACGTGGTCTGCGACAGCCCGCGCATCGACACCTTGCTGGCCCTGCCGCTGTGAGCCCGCGCGCGCCCCGGTCCACACGCATCGGCGTTGCCATCGGCGACCCCAACGGCATCGGCCCCGAGATCGCCGTGCGCGCCGCGCTGGCGCTGCACGAGGCCGAGGGCACGCGCTGCCTGCTGTTCGCCGAGCACTGGCTGATCGCGGCGGTGTGCGAGCGTCTGGCGATCGACCCCGCGGCGGCGCAACGTGCCTTCGAGGTGCGCCATTGCGGCGCGCTCGCGCCCGGCGACTGGCAGCCCGGCGCGGTGAGCGCCGCCGCCGGCGCGGCCACCGTGGCCTACGTGCGCGCGGCGGTCGACGCCGAACGGGCCGGCGAGATCGGCGCGGTCGGCGCCGCGCCGCACTGCGAGGCCGCGGTCAATGCCTCGGGACGGCCGTTCTCGGGCTACAGCGGCCTGCTGGCCGAGCTGCTGGGCCTGCCCGCAGGCCAGGCCCACCTGTTCCTGGAAGCGCGCGGCCTGCGCGTGGTGCACGCCACGCTGCACGAAAGCGTGCGCGCCGCGGCGGCACGCCTGCGGCCCGAGATGGTGCTGGCCGCCGCGCGCGCCGCGCGCGACACGCTGCTGTCCTGGGGCGTGGCCGAGCCGCGGCTGTGCGTGGTGGGCATCAACCCCCACGCGGGCGAAAACGGCCTGTTCGGCGACGAAGACGAGCACGTGACCAAGCCCGCCGTGCAGGCCATGCGCGCGTTGGGCTGGCGGGTCGACGGCCCGCTGGCCGCCGACGTCGCGCTCTCCGAACGCCGGCACGACGCTTACGTGGCCATGCTGCACGACCAGGGGCACATCGCCGTGAAGATGCTCTGCCCCAAGGGCGCCACCGCCTGGGTGGCTGGCATTCCACTGCGTTTCGCCAGCGTCGGCCACGGCGCGGCCTTCGACATCGCCGGCCAGGGCCGCGCCGACGCCACCGCCTTGTCCGACACGCTGGTGCTGCTGCACCGCGTTCTGCACACACCATGAACACCTGCACCATCGAGCTGCCCGAAGGCCGCACCATCGCGTTCACCTTCGACCCCGCCCAGACCCTGCTCGACGCCGCCGCCCAGGCCGGCTGGGAGCTGCCGCATTCGTGCCGGCGCGGCAACTGCGAAAGCTGCCGCGTGCAGGTGCTCGAGGGCGCGGTGCATCCGCCGGCCAGACAGGGCAGCGCGCTGCTGTGCATGAGCCGCGGCTGCGGCGATGTGCGCATCGCCGCCGACCGTGCCGAACCCGTGTCGGGTGCGGCGCGCAAGACCGTGCAGGCCCGGCTGTACCGCCTGCGCATGGCCGCGCCCGACGTGGCGGTGATCGACCTGCGCTTTCCCGCCGGCGTGAAAGTGCCCTTCAAGGCCGGCCAGTACCTTCAGGTGCACCTGGCCGGCGCGCAGCCGCGCAGCTTCTCGATGTCGAGCGCCCCGCGCGCGGCCGACGGTGTGCAGCTGCAGGTGCGCGTGCTGCCCGGAAGCCTCTTCGGCGAACAGGTGCTGCCCACGCTCAAGCCCGGCGACACGCTCGCGCTGGAGCTGCCCTTCGGCGACTTCTACCTGCGCGAAGGGCCGGCGCCCGTGATCATGGTCGCCGGCGGCACGGGCTTCGCGCCCATGCAATCCATCCTGGAGGACGCGCTGGCGCGGCAACCCGAACGCCTGTTCACGCTCTACTGGGGCGCGCGCCGCGCCGATGGCCTGTACGCCCTGGAGCAGGTGGCCAAGTGGCAGAGGCGGCACGCCAACTTCCGCTTCGTCGGCGTGTTGTCGGAGGGCGAAACGGCCGACACCGGCATGCGCCAGGGTCTGGTGCACGAGGCGGTGCTGGCCGACCATGCCGACCTCAGCGGGCACCAGGTGTACGTGTGCGGCAACCCCGCCATGGTGGGTCTGGCGCGCGAGCGCTTCGTGCGGGAGCGCGCGCTGCCCAAGGCCAGCTTCTTCGCCGACGCGTTCGCGACGACGGCGCAGGCCTGAGCGGGCGACCCGGCCGGGGCGGCCTTGCCGCTACCGGGAGAGAAAACCGCCGTTGGCGCTGAGCACGTGGCCCACCACGAACGACGAGCGCTCGCTCGCCAGGAACAGGACAGCCTCGGCGATTTCCTGCGGCGTGCCCAGCCGCCCCAGCGGCGTGGCGCGCACGTGGCCGGCAGCGATCGACGCCGGCAGCTCGTCGCGCATCGCCGTGTCGATGAAGCCCGGTGCCACGGCGTTGACCCGCACGCCGAAAGGCGCGACCTCCTGCGCCACGGCCCGCGTGAATCCGAGGATGCCCGCCTTCGCCGCGGCGTAATGCGGCACCCCGGCACCGCCGTCGATGCCGACGACGGAGCCCATGTTCACGATCGCGCCCGAGCGGCGGCGCTGCATGGCCGGCAACACGGCGCGGGTGCAGAAGAAGGTGCCGCCGAGGTGGGTCGACAGCATGGCGTGCCACTGCGCGTCGCTCATGTCCACCGTGGCGTCGAGCGGCGTTCGCGGGGCCCCGTGCTGCTGCACTTCCTGCAACTGCAGCACGCGACGCTCGAGGTTGCGGCGGTACTCGGGCCCGCCGATGATGCCGGCGTTGTTCACCAGCACATCCACCGCGCCGAGTTCGCTCGCCACGGCGTCGAAGGCCGAGCGCACCGACGCCGGATCGGCCACGTCGCAGCGGAAAGCGCGCGCACCCGGCAGCGCCTGTGCGAGGGCCTGGGCACGCTCCAGCGCGATGTCGATCACGGCCACGCGTGCGCCGGCCTCGGCGAAGGCCCGGCAAACCGCTTCACCGATGCCTGCCGCACCGCCGGTCACGGCGCACACACGCCCGGCGAAGTCGGTGCTCATGCGCGCAGTTGCTGGATGGCCTCGAGGATCGCCGCCGTCTCGGCTCCGGCGGTCGGAAAGGGGCGCATGCCGGCGGGATCGCTGATGGCGTCCCAGCGCTCCCACAGCGTTTCGGGCGACTGGATCTGCGATGGCTCGAACTGCACGCCCTGGCTGCATGCGACCTGCACCACCGAGTAATGGCCCGCGGCGGCCGAGCAGATCACCCCGGAATGGGGAAAGGCCTCGCTGCACAGCAGGGTCACCGCGGCCGACACGTGCTCGGGCCGGAAGTGCGGCGCGATGTCGGCCGGCAGAACGCCTTCGGTCATCTGGGTGGCGGCCACGGGTGCGATCGTGTTGACCGCAATGCCGTGCTTCGCGCCTTCCTGGCGCAGCGTGTTCATCAAGCCGATCATGCCCATCTTGGCGGCGGCGTAATTCGACTGACCGAAGGACCCGTACAGGCCAGCGTTGGAGGTGGTGAAGACGATGCGGCCGTAGCGGTTCTTCTGCATCTCGGTCCAGGCGGCGCGGGTGCAGTAGGCCGTGCCGGCCAGGTGCACCTGCGTCACCAGGTCCCAGTCCGGCATGTCCATCTTGCCGAAGGTCTTGTCGCGCAGCACGCCGGCGTTGTTCACCAGAATGTCGAGCCGGCCGAAGGTATCGATCGCCTGCTGGACCAGCCGGCAGGCGCTGGCGTATTCGGCCACCGAGTCGTGGTTGGCCACCGCCTCGCCGCCTTCGGCGTGGATCTCCGCCACCACCTGGTCGGCGGCGAACCGGCCCTCGCCACCGGGCTCGCGCGACAGGCCGGGATCGTTGACCACGACTTTGGCGCCACGGGCGGCCAAGGCCTTGGCATGGCTGCGGCCCAGGCCGGCGCCCGCGCCAGTGACGATGGCCACGCGGCCGTCGAATCGAATGCTCATGTCTTGCTCCATTTCATGCGCACGCACCGGCCAGCCGGGCGCGCAGTTCCTTCTTGTCCAGTTTCCCGCTCGTGGTCCGCGGCAGCGCCATGGCGCCCACGGTCCAGCTCTCGGGTACCTTGTAGTCCGCCAGGTGTTCGGCGCAAAACGCCTGCAGCCCGGCCTCGTCCGCGGTGCCAGCGGTGGCGACGAAGGCGTGCACGCGTTCGCCCAGCACCGGATCGGCCTTGGCCACCACCGCCACCTCGACCACACCGGGACACTGCAGCAGCACGTTCTCGACCTCGGCGCTGTAGATCTTGTAGCCCCCCCGATTGATGAGGTCCTTCAGGCGGTCGTTGACGTACACGTAGCCGTCCGTGTCCACGCGCCCGATGTCGCCCGAACGCCAGTAGCCGGCCACGATGCCTTCGGCGCTCGCTGCCGGGTTGTTCCAGTACGACTGCACCACCATCGGTCCGCGGATCCAGAGTTCGCCGGACTCGCCCGGGGGCACCTCGACGCCCGTCTGCGGGTCCATCACCAGGATCTCCACGCAGGGCAAGGCACGGCCCACCGATTCGATCGGCGCCCGCTCACCGCCCACGGGCCACATGGTCGCGGGCGAGCAGAGCTCGGTCGCGCCATAGCCGTTCACCAGTTGCAGGCCTGGCAGCTTGCGCGCCAGCAAATCGATCGTGGCCTGCGGCATGGGCGAGCCGCCGAAGTGGCCGATGCGCCAGGACGAGAGATCGACACGGTCGAACGCTTCCTCGCGCAGGCACAGGTTGTACATGGCCGGCACCATGATCGTGTAGGTCATGCGCACCTCGGCCGCCAGGGGAAGGAACTCGCGCGCCTTGAAGTGCGGCAGCAACACCAGCGTGCCCCCGGTGCACAGCGGCGCCAGCACGCCGCACATCACACCGGTGACGTGGCTCAGGGGCACCGCCACCACCGAGCGGTCGTCCGGCCCCAGGCCCAGATTGCCCGCGTGGTGCATCAGCGAATGCACCACGTTCAGGTGCGCCAGCGCGGCTCCCTTGGGCTTGCCCGTGGTGCCGGACGTGTAAAGGATCATGGCGAGCGCCTCTTCGTCCGCCACATCGGTGGGCGGCGGCGCATCGGCTTCGCGGGCCTGAGGGAACAACTCGCCCTCGCCCGGCTCGGGAACCAGCACACAGACCGTGTCCGGCGCGCGCGTGCTCGCCTGCGGCAGGCGGTCCACCATCTCGCGGTCGTACAGGTGCACCCGTGCGCCGGCGTCGGCCAGCGCATGACCCACCTCGTCGCCGCGCAGCCGAACGTCCATGGGCACGGCCACCGCGGCGAGCCGCTGGATGGCCAGGAAGATGAAGACGAAGGCCGGACGGTTGCGCACCTGCAGGCCGACCCTGTCGCCGGCCTGCACGCCCAGGCGCTGAAGTCCGGCGGCGATGCGGCCGACCTCGGCCTCTGCCTGGCGGTAGGTCCAGGCCTGGTCGCCGAAGCGAAGTGCCACCGTGGGCGCGTGCGCCTGCGCTGCCCGTTCGAAGGCGGCGTAGACGGATCGCAGACGGTCCTCGAAACACCAGACGACGCGGTCGCCGAAATGGCGCTCGCGCCGGCGGGGCAGCGCTGCCAATGCCTGCGTCGACATGGTCAGGCGGGCACGAAAACGGGAATCGTCAGCGCTCCGTCGGTCTGGCGGAAGCCGACCTTCACGCGCTGGCCGATGCGCAGGGCGTCGAGGTCGCAGTCCACGATGTTGGTCATCACGGTCACGCCTTCGTCCAGTTGCACGTAGGCCAGCGCGTAGGGCTGCGGCACGCGGCGCATGACGCTGAACGAGTAGATGTGGCCTTCACCGCGGGCCTCGCGCCACTCGGTGTCGGCGCTGAAGCAGTGCGGGCAGATCGCGCGCGGGTAGAAGTGGTTTTCGCCGCAGGCATTGCAATGCTTGACGAGAAAGCGCCCTTCGGCCGCGGCGGTGAAGTAGGCCTGGTTCTCGACGTTGGTCTCGGGCGAGGGGAAGCTGCGTTGGCTGCTCATGTCACTGGGTCCTTTCCATGATGAGTACGCCGCTGCCGTGGCGGCTGCCCATCCAGCCGCCCATGCCGCTGGCCAGGGCGAGGCGGCAGTCCTTGACCTGAACGGCCGGGTGGGCTTCACCGCGCAGTTGCCGCACGGCCTCGATCACTTTGGTCATGCCGCCCCGGTTGCCGGGGTGGTTGTTGCACAGGCCGCCGCCATCGGTGTTGAAAGGCAGCTTGCCTACGCCGGAGATCAGGTTGCCGTCGGCGACGAAGCGACCGCCCTGGCCTTTCTCGCAGAAGCCCAGGTCTTCGATCTGCATCAGCGCCGTGATGGTGAAGCTGTCGTAGATGGAGGCGTACTGGATGTCCGCCGGCGTCACACCCGCTTCCTCGAAGGCCTGGCGGCCGGCCCAGGCAGCGGCGGAGTAACTCAGGTCGACCCGACCGCCGGACGGGTGCTTGGCCGCCTCACCGCTGCCGATCAGGCGCACCACGGGGCGCTTGAGCTCGCGCGCGATTTCGGGGCTGGTCAGCACCAGCGCGCCGCCGCCGTCGCTGACGACGCAGCAGTCGAGGCGGTGCAGCGGGTCTGAAATCATGGGCGAGGCCAGCACCTCCTCGACCGTCACCGGCTTGCGCAGCATGGCGTGCGGGTTGTGCTGCGCGTGCTGGGACGCGGCCACCTTGATCCAGGCGAGCTGCTCGGAGGTGGTGCCGAACTCGTGCATGTGGCGCATCGCACACATGCCGTAGGTATTGACCACCGTCGGCCCGTAGGGCAGCTCGAAGGGCATGTCGGGGATGTTGTAGTCGACGACCGGCTCGGCGTTGAGACCGGCCGCACGCGGCCGCCCGGCCAGCGTGATCAGCGCGACACGGCACTTGCCTTCGGCGATCGCCTGGGCCGCGTGCGCGACGTGCAGCAGGTAGGCCGAGCCACCGGTGTCGGTGTTGTCCATGTAGCGCACGTTCAGGCCCAGGTAGTCCACCATGGACAGCGGGCCCAGGCCCGGCGCCTCGGTGTCGCAGAAGTAGCCGTCGACGTCGTCCTTGGTCAGGCCCGCGTCTTCCAGTGCGCCTTTGGCCACCTCGGCGTGGAGCTGTGCCAGCGATTTGTCGTCGGCCTTGCGCGTCGGGTGCTCGTAGGCGCCGACGATGCAGGCCTTTGCCTGGGTTCCCATCAGTCTGTCTCCGTGAAATCGGGTGAGGTTGAAGCGGTTGCGCGCACGAGGGCCCGCCCGTGGTCGAGCACCACGGCGTCGCGCTCGGCCACGCGGGTGCGGAAAGAAATCGTTTCCCCGTCGCGCCACAACTCCGTGGCCAGCGTCTCGCCGGGAAACACGGGGGCGGTGAAGCGGGCCTCGAAGTGCGCCAGCCGCGCCGCGTCGCCCGCGCACACCGAGCGCACCAATTGGCCGGCCACCATGCCCCAGGTGCACAGGCCGTGCAGGATCGGGCGCGCGAAGCCGGCCGCGCGGGCGAACGCCTCATCGACGTGCAGCGGGTTGCGGTCGCCGCTCAGGCGGTACAGCGCGGCCTGCTCGGGCCGGGTCGACAGGCTCAGCAGGCCATCGGCCGGGCGCGCGGGCAGCGCGTGCGGCTGCGGGCCGCGGCCGGCCGGACCGCCGAAGCCGCCGTCGCCGCGCGCGAACACGGTCGACAGCAGACTGGCGATGGGCGCGCCGGTGCCGGCGTCCTCCAGCTCGGTGTGGGCCATCACGATGGCGCCGCGCCCCGGGCCCTTGTCGAACACGTCGCCCACCCGAAAGCGCGCCCGGATCCGGCCGCGGGGCGCCAGCGGCCGGTGCATGGTCACGCGCATCTCGCCGTGCACGATGCGCCCGACATCCAGGCCGATGCGCGCCTGCCAGCTGTCGTCCCAGGCCACCACCGCGGCCTGCGTGGGCAGTGCCTGCAGGCCCTGCTCGAAGACAAAGGGCAGATCGGCCGGCAGATCGCGCCCGAAGCCCACGCCCAGCGCGTAGAGCAGCGTGTCGCGTTCGTCGTAAGCAAACTCGCGCGGGTCGAACACCATCGCGCGCAGCAGATCCAGGCGAATGGCCATGGTGCGCCTCAGAGGACCGCGGGGTCCACCGTCACCGGCAGGTCCACCGCGCTGGCCAGCAGCGGCAGCCAGTGCGCCAGCCGGGTGAGCTCGTAGGCATAGAAGTAGCGGCAGGCCGCCAGCTTGCCCTGGTAGAAGTCGCGCTCGCTGCCGCTGGCCCCTTCGAGCGCCTGCGCGGCCACGCCGGCCTGGCGCAGCCACATCCAGGCGATGACCACATGGCCCAGCATGTCGAGGTAAAGCGTGGCGTTGGCGGTGTAGACGCGCTCGTCGGCCGCGGCCGTCTGCAGCTGCCGCGTCGCGGCCTCGACGTCCTGCAGCGCCTGTTCAAGCCGGGCGGCGTGGTCGGCCGCGGCCGGCAGCCCTTCCCAGCGCGCAATATCCTCGCGCACGCTGGCCAGCAGCAGCTTGAACGCGGCACCGTCCTGCATGCGCACCTTGCGGCCCAGCAGGTCCATGGCCTGGATGCCGTGCGTGCCTTCGTGGATCAGGTTGAGCCGGTTGTCGCGGTAGTACTGCTCGACCGGGTAGTCCCGCGTGTAGCCGTAGCCCCCGAGCACCTGCATGGCCATCTTGTTGGCCTCCAGGCAGAACTCGCTGGGCCAGCTCTTGACCAGCGGGGTGAGGATCTCCAGCAGCAGCGCCGCGCGTTCGCGCTCGGCCGGCGGCGCGGTGCGCAGATCGTCCACCAGCGTGGCCGCGTACAGGCACAGCGCCAGCCCCCCCTCGACATAACTCTTCTGGGCCAGCAGCATGCGGCGCACATCGGCGTGCTCGATGATGGCCACCGGCGGCGTGGACGGGTCCTTGGCACCAGGCAGGCGGCCCTGCAGCCGGTTCTTCGCGTAGTCGAGGCTGTACTGGTAGCCGGCGCTGCCCAGCATGGCGGCGCCCACGCCGACCGAGATGCGCGCCTCGTTCATCATGTGGAACATGTAGCCGAGCCCTCGGTGCGGCTCACCCACCAGCTCGCCAACGCATTCGCCCTTGTCGCCGAAGTTGAGCAGGGTGTTGACCGTGCCGCGGTAGCCCATCTTGTGGTTCAGGCCGACCAGGGTCACATCGTTGCCCTCTCCGACGGACCCGTCGTCCGCCACCGTGCGGCGCGGCACGATGAACAGCGAGATGCCGCGCGTGCCCGCAGGGGCACCGTCGATGCGGGCCAGCACGAGGTGCACGATGTTCTCGGACAGCTCGTGCTCGCCGGCCGAGATCCACATCTTGCTGCCCTTGATCGCATAACGGCCGTCGCCCAGCGGCGTGGCGCGGGTGCGCAGTTCGGCCAGGCCCGAGCCGGCGTGCGGCTCGCTCAGGCACATGGTGCCGAGGAAGCGGCCCTCCAGCATCGGCGCCATGTACTTGCGGCGCTGTTCCTCGGTGCCGAACTCGCGGATCACGTTGGCGCCGGAGATGGTGAGGAAGTTGTAGCTGGAGGTACCGATGTTGGCGGCCTGGAAGCAGGCCAGGCAGGCCTGGTACAGCGTGAAGGGCAGTTGCTGGCCGCCTTCGTCGTAGCTGCGATCGGCCGTCATGAACCCGGCCTCGATGAACGCCTTGAGCGCCTCCTTCACCTGCGGTACGAGGCGCACCTTGCCATCCTCGATGTGCGGCTCATTCAGGTCGGACTCGCGGTAGTGGTTCTGGAACTTGTCGGCCGCCAGTTGCTGGGCAACGTCGAGCACCGCCTCGAAACTGCCACGGTCGTGGTCGGCATAACGCTCGCGCTGCGCGAGCCGCTCGGCCTGCAGCACTTCGAACAGCTGGAAGTCGAAGTCGCGCCGGTGAATGGTGGGATGGGTACTGGAAGCGCTCATGGGGAAAACTCAGTTGGTCAGGTAACCGCCGTCGACGACCAGCGTTTCGCCAGTCACGTAGGCCGACAGCGAGGAAGCAAGGAACACGACGGGCCCCACCATGTCCTGCGGCTGCCCGATGCGGCCCAGGGGCACACGCCGCGCGAGCGCGGCCAGCTTCACCGGGTCCTGCGCGGACGGGGACATGCCGGTGGCGACCGCACCCGGCGCGATCGCGTTCACGCGGATTCCGTGCCCGCCGAGTTCGCGCGCCATGGCCACCGTCAGGCTGCGCACGCCGCCTTTGGAAGCGGAGTAGCCAACCGTGTTGTGGGTATAGATGGAGGCCGCGATGGACGACAGGTTGATCACGCGGCCGCGCGTGGCCTTGAGCTGACCGAGCAGGGCGCGGACCATGTGGAAGGGACCGGACAGGTTGGTCTCGATCACGTCCTCCCAGGCCTGGTCGACGTCGGCCTCGTCGAGTGCGGCGTAGCGGATCACACCGGCGTTGTTCACCAGCACCGAAACCGGTCCTACCTCGCTCGCCACCCGCGCCGCGAGCGCCCGGCACTGCTCGCGCTCGCGCACGTCCAGCAGATAGGACCACGCCTGACCGCCCTCGGCTTCGATGGCCTGCTGCGTCTCGCGCACCTTGTTCAGCGTGGTGCCGACGGCGACGACCCGGGCGCCGTGCGCCGCGAGGCCGCGGGCCACGGCCGCGCCGATGCCCGAGCCGGCACCGGTGACCAAGGCGATATCGCCCTGCAGAAGCGGCACGGTCGTCGTCATGGTCAGCTCCTGTCCTGCAGATTCATCAGGCTGGTGTGCAGGAAGCCGCCGTCGACAACGATCTCCTGCCCGTTCACGTAGGCCGAGGCGTCGCAGGCCAGGAAGCCCACCACGGAGGCAATGTCGTCCGGCACGCCGATGCGGCGCGAGGCCACCTTCGCGGTGCGGGTCGCCAGGTTCTGCGGGTCTGCGTAGAAGGGCTCGGACATCGGCGTGCGCACCAGGCCCGGGCTGACGGCGTTGGCGCGCAGGCCGCGCGGTCCCCACTCGACCGCGAGCTGGCGCGTGAGGGCCAGGACCGCGGCCTTGCTGGCGCCGTAGGCGCCGACCGCGTTGGGCGCGATGGCGGCGATGGAGGCGAGGTTGACGATGCTGCCGCGCTGCGCCTGCAGCATCGCCTCACCAAAGTGGCGGCTGCACAGGAACGCACCCTTGAGGTTCACGTCCATCACCTGTTGCCAGAGCGCCTCGGAGGTCGCCTCCAGGGCCACCGGCCTGGGGAGCACCGCGGCGTTGTTCACGAGCACGTCGCAAGGCCCGAAGCGCCGCTCCACCTCGGACGCGGCGGCCGCGACGGCGTCTTCGCGCGTGATGTCGCAACGCAGGGACAGGTGCTCGCCCGGCAGGTCCAGCGGCACGTCGTTGAGGTCGAGTGCCACCACGCGGGCGCCCATGGCGGCGAGCTGGGCGATGATCGCGCCACCCAGGCCGCCACCGGCGCCGGTCACCACGGCCGTGCGGCCAGCCAATGCATTGCTGCTGAAAGAAGTCATTCGGGTTCAGGAGGTCAAGCGGCTGGATGCGCCGTCGGCGCCTGCCAGCAGGGGTAATCGGTGTAGCCCTCGGCGCCCGCGCCGTACCACTCGGAGGGGTCTCGCGCGGCCAGCGGGTGTCCATGGCGCAGACGGCTCACCAGGTCGGGGTTGGAGATGAAGTCGCGGCCGAAGGCCACGAGATCGGCGCGGCCCTCGCGCAGCGCCGTTTGCGCGCGCGCCAGGTCGTAACTGCCGGCAGCAATCAGCGTCCCCGTCCAGCGCGGGCGCACGAACGCCAGCACGTCGGGCAAGGGCACATCGCCGGCATGCGACACCGTGACGTTGCCCGCCACCTCGGTGCCCACCACGTGCAGATAGCCCAGGCGCAGGGCATCGAGCGCGGGCAACAGCGCACCGTACAGCGCGCTCTCGTCGTCACTGCTGGCGCCATTGAAGGCACTGAACGGCGTCAGCCGAACGCCCACGCGATGCGCGCCGATGGCCGCGGCACAGGCCTCGGCCACCTCCACCAGAAAACGGATGCGATGGGCGACAGGGCCGCCGTACAGATCGGTGCGCCGGTTGGCGCTTTGGTGCAGGAACTGGCTCGGCAGGTAGCCGTTGGCGGCGTGGATCTCGACGCCGTCACAGCCCGCCGCCACGGCATGGCGCGCGGCGGCGGCGTAGTCCGCCACCGTCTGCCGGACTTCTTCCAGGCTCAGCGCGCGCGGCGACGGCACCGGCTTCGGGCCGCTGCGCGTGACCACGGTGCGTTCGTGCGCGATCGCACTGGGCGCCACCGGCTCCATGCCGCCGATGCGGTTGTCCGGGTGCGCGATGCGCCCCACGTGCCACAGTTGCATGAAGAAGCGGCTGCCGCACGCCTTCACGGCCTGCGTCACGGCCCGCCAGCCGGCGACCTGCACCTCGTTGTAGATGCCGGGGGTGTTGAGGAAGCCCTGGCCCTGCGGGGAGATGTTGGCGCCCTCGGAGACGATCAGGCCGGCCTGTGCCCGCTGCTCGTAGTACTGCACCATGAGCGGCGTGGGAACACCGTCGTCGGTGGCACGCGAGCGCGTCATCGGCGCCATCACGATCCGGTTCGCGAGGCGGCCGACAGCCAGCTCGCAGGGTGAGAAGAGGTCTGTGTTCACGGCGTGTTGGTTGGACCGGTTGGGCGGCGCTCAGGCCGGTCGAGGCAGCGGGTGCCGCGCAGCGGCACCCGGCCTGTGCTCAGTCGAGGGAGAAGTTGAGCTGCTTGATGATGGCCGCGTACTTTTCGGCGTCGCGCTTGACCACCGCGGACATTTCTTCCGGCGTCGAGGCATTGCCGAGCTCGAAGCTTTGGCCCTTGATCCAGCTCGAAATCTGCGGCAGGGCAAGCGACTCGCGCAGTGCGTCGTTGAGCTTGGCGATCACGGGCGCGGGCGTGCCGGCGGGCACGAAGGCCGCGAACCAGCTGCCTGCCTCGAAGCCGGGATAGCCGGACTCGGCAATCGTCGGCACGTCGGGCAGTTGCTCGGAGCGCTTGGGCGTGGTGACGGCCAGCACGCGGATCTTGCCGGCCTTGATGAACGGCATCGCGCTGGGCAGGTCCATCATGATGGCCGGGATCTGCCGACCCATCAGGTCCTGGATCGCGGGTGCGCCACCGCGGTACGACACGTGCACCAGGTCGAGACCGGCGTGCGAGCGGAACATCTCCATGGCCAGGTGCACCGAGTTGCCGGCGCCCGAGGACCCGTAGCTCATGCCCGGCTTGGCCTTGGCGAGGGCGACGAAGTCCTTCAGGTCCTTGGCGGGGTGGTCGGGCAGCACCATGATGCCGAACGGGATGCGGGTGAGCATCGTCATCGCCTGAATGCTCTTGGCCGGGTCGTAGGCCAGCTTCTTGAACAGGTAGGGGTTCATCGAGACCGTAGACGGATCGAAGAAGGCCAGGGCGTGGCCATCGGCCGGCGAGGCGATCAGGGCCTGCGCGGCGATGACCGTGGCGCCGCCCGCCCGGTTCTCGACGACCACGGGCTGGCCCAGCTTCTCGGCCAAGGGCACGCTCAGCTGGCGCGCGAGGTTGTCGGTCGCGCCACCGGCCGCGTACGGCACGATGAGGCGCACCGGCTTGTTCGGGTAGGTCTGGGCGCTCGCGCCGAGGGACGCGGCAGCGGCCACGCCGATCACGGCGGCGCGCAGCAAACGGGAAAAGGCTTTCATGGTGTTGTCTCCAGTCTCTTGTGCTTGGTGGTGGGGGGAAGAAAGGGTCAGTGCGGCGCCTCGGCCGCCGCGGCCTGGGCCGGCGCTGGTTGCGCGGCCAGTCCGCACACGTGGCGACCGATCAGGTAGCCGAAGGTCAGCGCCGGTCCGAGGGTGATGCCGCCGCCGGGGTAGTTGCCGCCCATCACGCTCAGCGCGTCGTTGCCCACGGCAAACAGGCCGGGCATGGGGGCGCCCGTGGCGTCGAGCACGCGGGCACGGTCGTCGGTGCGGATGCCGGCGAACGTGCCGAGATCGCCCATGAGCATCTTCACGGCGTAGTAGGGGCCCTGGTCGAGCGGTGCCACACAGGGGTTGGGCTGGTGCTGGGCGTCGCCGAGGTAGCGGTTGTAGGCCGTGCTGCCCTTGCCGAACGCCGGGTCATGCCCTTCGCGCGCAGGACCGTTGAACTCGCGCAAGGTCTGTTCGAGCGTCGCGGGATCGACGCCGATGCGCCTGGCCAGGTCGGCCGGTGTGCGGCCTCGAACGAGATAGCCCGACCGCAGGTGCGGCCACACAGGCAGCGGGAAGGGCTTGACGAAGCCCAGCCCGTAGCGCCGCAAGGCCCGGTGGTCGGCGATCAGCCACGCCTGCGTCTCCCCACGACTGGCGCAGGCGCGCTGCATGGCCTGCCCCACGTCGTGGTAGGAGTGGGATTCGTTGACGAAGCGCTTGCCCGTGTGGTCCACCGCGATGATGCCGGGCTTGTAGCGGTCGATCAGGTGCGGAAACACGCCGAACCGTCCCTGGCCTCGCGGCACCAGCGACACCGGGATCCAGGCCGCGTTGTTCGGCAGGTCGCCACCCACCTGGCCACCCACGGATTGCGCAAGGCGCCAGCCATCGCCGGTATTGCCGGGCGGCGCCGGTGAGTGGTGCTGCGCGTGCGGGAACAGCCGGGCGCGCAGTTCGGGGTCCTGCGGAAAGCCGCCGGCCGCCAGCACCACGCCGAGACGGGCAGCAATGCGCTCCGCACCGCCGGCGCCGGCCACTTCCACGCCGCACACACGACCTTCCTGTTGCACCAGCCGCTGCACGCCCGCGCTGGTGCGGATCTCCACGCCGGCATCGAAGGCGCTGCGGGCCAGGCGCGCCACCAGCGCGTTGCCGTTGGTGAGCCGCTGCGCCCGTCCGTGCACCAGCATTTCGCGCGCATGCTGCAGAAGGCGCCGGGCAACGTACAGCGCCGACTTCAGCGAGCGCGTGCAGTTGAAGAAGTGCGACACCTCCTGGCTGGCGTTGAACATCATGCCGACGAAGGTGATCTCGCGCAGCGGCGGCCGCAGGCGCTTGACCTCCGGCCCCAGCTGGCCCGCGTCATAGGGCGCTGCCACGATGGAACGGCCCCGGGAGCGCCCACCCGGCGCGCCGGGGTGGTAGTCGGAAAACTCCGGCACCGCCACGAACTTCACCGCGGTCTCGCGCTCGAAAAATTCGACCATGCGCGGGCCGTTTTCGAGAAAGGCCGTGACGCGCGCCTCGTCGTACTGCGCGCCGGCTTCGTTCTGAAGATAGCGACGGGCCTCCTCCAGGCTGTCCTCGATGCCGAGTTCGCGCGATTTCGGGTTGCACGGCACCCAGAGCACACCACCGGAACGCGCCGTGGTGCCGCCGAACACCGGCTCCTTTTCCAGCACCAGCACGCGCAATCCTCCCCTGGCGGCCGTGACGGCGGTGGCCAGGCCGCCGGCGCCGGAGCCGACAACGATGAGGTCGTATTCGGCGCGGGCCATCACTTCAGTTCCTGTCCCGCGGCGCTGCCCGCGAGGAAGCGGTTGGGCTTGAGGAAGAAGGAGAGCACCAGCGCGCCCTGGGGCGAACGCGCCAGGTGCCGATTGCCACGGGGACGCCAGACATAGTTGCCCTGCGTCACTTCGCCCTCGTCATCGACGATGCTGCCCTCGAGCACATAGGTCTGCTCGATCTCGACGTGCTCGTGCAGGTCCAGCGCGGTGCCTGGCTGCCAGCGGAACAGCGCGGTCAGCAGGCCGGTTTCCTTGTCCTCCAGCAGCACCTTCATGTCCACGCCGGGTGTGGGCGTGGGCTTCCACGGCAGATCGGCAACATCGACGTAGCGCGAGGCCAGCGCGCTCAGGGTGGATTCGGCCTTCAGATGCGGGGTATGTGCCATGGCTTGGGTTCGAACCGGTCTCTAATCTCTTTATGTGATACTCAACGCAATGTATTGTTATACGAGCTTTTTGTTTTGATGTCATCATTAAGGATAAGATGTCTGGTATCAATATAGGAGAAACCCTTATCTCCGGGCTGGGTCAAGCCCGCCGGACACGCGACAGGGCGGCGTTCGGCCATGCACCGGCCGCCGCCTTGCACGGGGCGTGACGCCCAATCCCTCATGGCAGAATCCGCCGCACCCACCATGGCCAACCGATCCGACGGGCAATCGCCTGACACCCCACGCCGTCCGGTTGCCCGCCTGCAGCCGCCCGCACAGCGTGGCGCCGAACCGGACACAGCCGCCGACACCAGCACGGGCGCGCAGAGCAGCCTGGACCGGCTGCTGCGTGTTCTGGATCTGTTTTCCGTCGAGCGCCCCACATGGACGGCCGACGAGATCGGCGCGGTCATGGGCGTGTCCCGTGCCACCCAGTACCGCTACATCAAGAGCCTGACCAGCGCCGGCCTGCTGGCGCCCACGGGGGCCAGCAGCTTCCGGCTGGGGCCACGCTTCGTGGTGATGGACCGTCAGATCCGGCTGTCCGACCCGCTGTCGACCCACGGGCCACCGGCCATGCGCCGGGCCTGCCAGGCCCTGGGGCACGCGCAACTGCTGTGCACCTATTTCGGCGACGAAGTCTTGTGCATCCACCAGGAGTCGGTGGATCCCAGCATCCGCTCGAGCATGGAGCGGGGCCGGCCATTTCCGCTGTTTCGCGGCTCGCCCTCTCGCGCCATCCTGTTCTGGCTGCCCGAGAACCACCTGCGTCGGCTGATGCTGGAACACGCCCACGAGATCCATGCGGCGGGCCTTGGCCGCAACTGGGCGGAGTTCCGCCAGACGGTGCGCGACATGCGCGCCCAGGGCTATTACGTCGGACGCGGCGAAATCGACCGCGAGCTCATGGGCATCGGCGTGCCCATCCTGGGCCCGGGCGGCGAAGCCGCCGGCAGCCTGACGACCATCCTGCCCTTGCAGGAACTGTCGCCACAGGCGCTGGATCGGTTCTTGTCCGTCACCCGCAGCGCAGCGCAGGAGATCGCGCAAGGCCTGGGTCGCGCCGAGGACGGCGGAACGCTCTGAGCCGCCCGGTCCAGGCGCACCACCGCCACCGCGCCCTCAGGCGGTGTCGACCGGTGTCGCGGACTGCGAGAGGGTGTAGAGGGCGCGTTGCGCGCCCTCGGCCGCCCCCATGGCCGACAGCCCCGCCTCCGACAGCGCCGACGCCGATAGCGTGTCCAGGGCTGCCGGGTCGTAGCCACAGACGACCAGCACCCAGTCGGCCACACGATCGGCGCCGCTGCGGATGATCTGCTCTTGCGTCGGGGCGATGTCCGGCGTCTGGTGCCGCAGCAGGTGCATGCCGGCGAGGCCCGGCGCGGTGACGAGCTCGCCAGCGAGCGCGCCGAGCGCGCTGCGCAGCGCCTGTGCCTGTGCCTGCCCGGCTGCGGGCGAGAGGCGGACCGTGAGCGCGTGCCGCGCGATCGCGCCGCCGCGGCTTTCCAGCACGTGGCATTGGCTGCGCACCATCTGGCGATGGTGCGGCATCATGCGCGTGGACCACGGTGTGGGCGCGTTCAGACGCGCCAGATACGGCGCCGAGGAGAGCACTTCGTAGCCGCTGAGTTCGTACATCACGAACACGCCTTCGCCGCCGTTGGCGCACTTCCAGCGCGACGCGCGAAGGAAGCCCGCAATGCCGAGCCGCTCCGGAAAGTGCTCGTGCGCGTGCCAGTGCTCGAACTCCGGGCACATGTCCGGGGCCATGTCCCACCACATGGCGAGTGCGGCCTTGCCAAGCATCATGTGAGGCGTCCTTTCGTTGCCGCGAGCGGCGTCAGATGATGTGAACTTCTTCGATCCTGTACACGGCGAACGGCTGCAGGACCGGATCGGCATGGATCAGCCGGTGCCCCGCCTCGGAACGCACCGCGGCCCGCAGCGCCTCCGCGCTGTCGAACCACATCTCGGTCACGGTCTCGATGGCGCCGGCATCGCCCGCGGGCACGCCCGCGTGGACCGGGTGGCTGCGGTCGACCACGAAGTTCTGCACGTGGCGCCGCACACCGGGCGGTCCGGTGGGCGTCTGGCGCGCCCGCTCGAGCCAGCGTTGCCGAAGCCCGTCGGGCCGCACGCCCGGGCGGCGGGTGGACAGCCACAGCAGCTTCGCACCGTTGCCGCCGGCTTGCCCCCCGGCCCCGGCGAGCAGGACTTCGGACTCGAGCACCAGGATGGTGATGGCCCCCTGGAACAAAGGAATGTCGGCTTTCACTTTCGCGCACTCGGGCGACGCGTCCGACCGCTCCATCGCAGCGATGCTGTCAAACGCGAGTTGCGACAACCCGTCGATCGGCTGGACCGGCACGCTGGCGTCTTCGTGAAAGCGTTCGACGATGTGGTTCTGGCGGTAGGTGCCCACGCCGGGCAGGCGAGACGCCAGGTCGCCGTGGATGCGGACCCAGTGGTCGCGGAATGCCGCCTCGTCAAGACCGGGGCGGCGGCTGATCAGGGCGCTGCGGAAGATGGGCATGGGCGCGCCTCAGGGAATGAGGCGCAGCCCGCGCAGTTCGTCGAAGCGCCCCAGCAACGCGACTTCGGAGTCGACGCACCCATCGAAGCCGGCACGCCGGATCTTGCCGAGTTCGAACAGCACGTCGTTGGCAAAGGCCGTCTTGAACATGTAGTCCGCCCACTGCCAGTTCACCAGCGCGCCGAGCTCGGGCTGGCGCAGCCGGTGGCGCACCGCGATGCTGCGCCAGGTGCCAGCCAGTTGCTCGGCCATCTGCACCAGGGGCACCGGCAGGGGGTCACCCACCGGCAGATCGAAATGGCGCGCGACCACCGACCAGCTGTTGCACCAGCGGCCCGGGTCGCCGTTGGCGATGTTGAAGATTTCGTTCGCTGCGTTCGCACTGGTCGCTGCCCAGGCGGCCGCCGACGCGATCTGGCTGGCATCGGCCAGGTGGTGCAGCGCGTTCCAGGCGGCCGCAGGCCCCGGGAAGCGCAAGGGCGTGCCCTGTTCGCGCGAGAGCGTGGCCAGGACGGCGATCGCCATCACCAGGTTCATGGGCGCGCGTTCGGAAAAGCCCGTCACATAGGGGGGGATCAGGTGCGACCACGACCAGCCTGCCCCGGCAGCGCGCTGCACCAGGTGGTCCTGCTGGTCGTAATAGAAGTTCGGGCCCAGGTGGCGGGCGTCGGTCTCGCGGGCCGGCGTCTTGATGGCGCCCCATTGCAGCCCGTAATACTTGCCGCCCGTGACGAGCACCACCCGCTCGAGCGATCCGGCCCGCGCCTCGCCCAGGTCGATGGCGTGGCGCAGCATCGCGAGGTTGGGCGCGATCTCCTCGGCGCGCGTGGGGCGCTGCTGGTAGGCCGCGTAGAACACATGGGTGACGGGCTCCAGCCGTGATGCCGCCTCGCGCACCGCTGCTGCATCGAGCAGGTCCACGCCAAGGCCTGTGGCGCCCTGCGGCGCATCGCCACCGCGCGTGACGCAGGTGACGCGCCAGTCCGCGGCGCCCGCCAGATGGCGTGCGATGGCGCCGCCGATGACGCCGCTGGCACCGACCACGAGGGCGTGTTTCATGGCTGCTCCAGCCACGTCGGCGACGCGCGCCGCAGCACCTTGCCGCCTGGGAATGCGCCCTGCGGCGGCAGCGGGTCGATGCGCAGGCGCGTCAACCGAAGGTGCTGCATTTTCCAGACGCCCTCCTCGCACACATACGCCTCTTCGTAGTGGCCGAAGCCGATGAAGCCGCGCGCTTCGGGGGCCTCCTTCAATTGCATGGGCTCGGGCCATTCCAGGTGGTCCTGCATGGCCCAGACCGCGCGGGCGCTCGTCGGCCCGAAGAACACGATTTCGGGCATGTGGCAGTGGTGAACCGAGATGGCATCACGCAGGCGTGTGGCCACCCCGCGCACGAACGCGTCCGCGTCGGCGCCATCCGGCGCCGAGCCGAAGCCCTCGAAGCGGGCGTCGGCGCTGAACAGCTTTCGCAGGCGATCCCACTGCTTGGTGTCGATAAAACGGCAATAGCGGGCCTTGAGCGCGCAAATGGCTTCGCGCGCCTCGGCTCTTTCCAGAATGTCCATCAGCTTCTTTCGCGCCTCGCGGGCGGTTTGGCGGGTGCGCGCGTGCTGCGCGGCTTCTTGGCGGCCGGCGCCTTGACCGGCGCCTTGGCCGGTGGCGGTGGCTCGGAGGCGGATGGGGCGGGCTCCGGGGCTGCGCCCCACGACTCCTGCGCGATCTCGCCCGAAATGCGCGCCGCCACATCGACAATGGCACGGCGCAGGCGATCGAAGTCGACTTCGTCCCAGCGGCTCTCGGACAGCACGAAGGTGATGCTGCCCAGGACCTTGCGTTCGCCGTCGAAGATGGGCGCAGAGATGCCGCCCGTGCCCGCGACCATCTCTGCGCGCGTGATGGCGTAGCCCTGGCGCGCCAGCTCCGCCATGTGGGTGCGGAACTCCGCCCAGTTGTTGCCCAGGCCGGCGGCGCGGATCTCGTCCGCGTGGTTCAGCGCCATGTTGCGCAGCTGATAGGGCGACAGGTGGGCCAGGATGATCTTGGCCATGGCCCCCCGGAACAGGGACATGGGCCGCCCGCGCTCGAAGTTGGCCGGGATCGACGCGTCCGGCCAGGCGATGTCCACGCACATGATGCTGTCGCGATAGAAGCTCGCCAGCATCATGTTGATCTTGCGGCGGGCACTCACCTCGTGCATCACCTTGCTGCCGGCCGTGAGCAGCGGATCGCTGATGCGCATCAGGCGATCGAGTTCGATGATGCGCGGCCCCAGCACATACACGCCTGCGGCGGTCGGTGCCAGCAACCCGGCGTCGCACAGCGTGCCCAGATAACGGTACGTGGTGGCGCGAGATGTCCCCAGGGCCTTTTCGATGTCGTCGAGATGCGCGCTGATGCGCCCCTCGCGGAAGTAGTCCAGGATGCTCAGACCCTTGGCGAAGCTGCTGTTCATGTCAATTGCCCTCAACCGGCCAGCCAGCCCGCGGGTACCGTCACCAGCCACGGGCAGAACACCAGGATCAACAGCAGGCAGATCTGCGCGAACATGAAAGGCAGCACGCCGCGCGTGACCTGATCCATGGACACCCGCCCCACCCCGGCCACGACGTTGAGCACGGTGCCCACAGGAGGCGTGACGAGACCGATCGAGTTGGCCATGATGAACACCACGCCGAAATAAACGGGATCGATGCCAGCGGCGTTGACGACCGGCATCAGCACCGGTGTGAGGATCAGGATGGTCGGCGTCATGTCCATGGCGGTGCCGATGGCCAACACCAGCACCACGATCGCGAGCAGCAGCAAGGTCGGGCTGTCCAGCAGCGGCTCGAGCATGCGCGTCACCTCGCCCGGGATGTCCGCCACCGTGATCAGCCAGGCCGACACCATCGCCGCCGCGATCAGGAACATCACCACGGCGGTCGTCTTGGCCGCCGTCGCGAACACCCCGCCGAGGCGCTTCAGATCGAGTTCCCGATAGACCACCGTGGCCACGAACAGGGAATATACCGCCGCCACGGCAGCGGCCTCGGTCGGCGTGAACACCCCCATCTTCAGGCCGACGAGCACGATGGCGGGCAGCGCAAGCGCCCACAGGGAATCGCGCGCGGCGCGCAGCTGCTCGGCCCGCGTGGCCTTGGGCGGCAGTTCAATCTCCTCGCGCCGGCTCGCCCAGGCCCAGGCCACGGCGATGGCCACACCCATCAGCAGCCCTGGCACGATACCGGCCAGGAACAGCTTGCCGATCGACACATTGCCGGCGACGCCGAAGATGATGAAGGCGATCGATGGCGGAATGATGGGCGCGATGATGCCGGCCGAGGCAATGAGCCCGCAGGCCCGGGCACGGTCATGGCCGGCGCGGACCATCATGGGCAACAGCAAGGCCGACAGCGCGGCCGCATCGGCGACCGCAGAGCCGGACAGCGCGGCCATCAGGCAGGCCGCGATGATCGCCACGTAGCCCAGCCCGCCCCGCTTGTGCCCCACCAGGGTGAGCGCCAGATTGACGATGCGCTGGGAAAGGCCGCCGACGTTCATGATCTCGCCAGCCAGCATGAACAGGGGTACGGCCAGCAGCGGAAAGCTGTCGGCCCCGTTGATGACGTTCTGCGCCAGGATCTGCGCATCGAACATGTCCTGATGCCACATGAGGCCAACGCCCGACATGAGCAGGGCGAAGGCGATCGGCATGCCGATCGCCATGGCCGCGAGCAGAACGGCCAGAAAAATGACGACGGTCATCGTTGTCCCCCCATCGCCCCGCCCGACAAGGCCTGGTGTGGCGCGGCTTCGTCCTCCGACTCGCGCACCAGCACGAGTTCGGCATCGCTCACGCGGCCCGATACCAGGCGCAGCAGGCCGTGCACGAGCAACACCAGCGCAGACACGCTGAAGACGATGCCGGAGGCGTAGAACACCGCCACCGGGATGCCACTGACAGGCGCGGGCACGTCCAGGTTCAGCCGCGCCTGCTCGATGCTGCCCGAGAGCAGAAGCCAGGTGACATAGATCATGCCGACCTGCGAAAGGCCCATGCAGATCATCCGTCCGCGGCGCCCGAGCCGGCCGACCAACATGTCGGTGCCCAGATGCGCCCGCTCCTGCAGAGCCACGATGGCGCCGAGGAACGTGAGCCACACGAACAACCAGCGCGACAACTCTTCCGAGATCAGGATCCCGGAGTTGAAGCCATAGCGGAGGACCACGTTGCCGAACACCAGAATGAGCATGGCGATCAGCAGGCCGGTGTTCAGCAGGTCCAGCATCCGACAGTAATGGTCAACCAGGCGCTTCATCGCAGGCACGGCCGCCGAATCACTGCACCGTCGCCTGGATGCGCTGCATCTCGGAGCGATACAGCTGCACCAGCGCGGGGTCATAGGACGCGGCGAACTTGTCGGCCACGGGCTTGGTGATCTCGCGCATCTTCGCGATCGTCGCGGGCGAAAGGTCGTTGATCTGCATGCCCTTGGCCACCAGCGCCTTGCGGTCCTTCTCGGCCACCTCGCGACTCAGGGCACGGTGGTAGGCGCCCGCCTCGCGTGCGGCGTCGGACAGGATCTTCTTCTCGGTGTCCGACAGGCGATCCCAGAACTTCTTGGACATGAGCACGGCATTGGCCGTGAAGACGTGGTTGGTCACGCTCATGTATTTCTGCACCTCGTAGAACTTGCTCGTCAACACGATGCTGAACGGGTTCTCCTGAGCGTCCAGGGCGCGCGACTCAAGGGCGCCATAGAGCTCGCCGAACGCCATCGGCACCGGATTCATGCCCAGCGCACCGAACGATTCCAGGAACAGCGGGTTGCCCATGACGCGGATCTTCAGACCGCCGACGTCTTCGGGGGTCGCCACCGGCTTGCGGCTGTTGGTGATGTTGCGAAAGCCGGTCTCCCAGTAGTCCAAGCCGACCAGACCCTTCTCGGGCAGCTTGTTCATCACGGCCTGACCGAACGGGCCCTGCAGCAAGGCATCCACCTGGCGCGGGTTGCTGAACGAGAACGGCGTGTCGATGAGGCTCATCTCCTTGACGAGCGAAGCGACGGACGTGGTTGCGGGAATGAACATCTCCTGCACGCCGCCTTGCATGGCGCTGACCTGCTGCGCTTCGCTGCCCAGCACAGAGGCCCCGAACTCACGGATCTTCAGCTTGCCGCCGCTCTTTTCGGCGACCAGCTGGGCGAACTTCTCGACACCCAGGGCGATGGGGTGACCCGGCTGGACAAGGTGGCCCACCTTGATGACGCGTTCGCGGATTTCCTGGGCGAACACGCCGGTGGAAGCGGCAAGCAAGGTCGCGGCAAGCGCGATGTGACGGAATTTCACGGGGGATGTCTCCGAGGTGAGAGGGTCTACACAGGAGCGCAAGAGCGCGCCGGACTGCAACGAGAGCGGGAAAGCTTAGCCCCGGATACGCCTGAGACGCATTGGCGATTTCCCCTATGCTGATAACGATCAACTATCGCATAATTTGCGAATTATTTATATGTGAGATTTGCTTCTGTGACGCGAAACGCGTCCACCGCCGCGGAGGAGCACCCGGAACGAGCCATGGCATGAGGGCAGCGTTTCGCGAGCCCTACCGCCCGGATCCGCGTGTGGCCGTGGTGACGGGAGCGGCCGGCGGCATGGGCGAAGGCGAACCCATGCGGCGGCTTCGGCAACCGACTTGAACCATCGCCATCACGAAAGGAAGAAATGGCTCACACCCCCGGTCTCGCAGGCGAGCAGAACCTCGCCCCCCTGGCGTCCCGATACGTCGATATCGCCGATCTGCCGTGGAAGCCCACGCCCACGCCCGGCGTGGACATGAAGGTGCTGCTGGAGGACAAGGAAACCGGTCTGCTGACCGCGCTGTTCCGCTGGCAACCGGGCACCGAACTGGCCCTGCACGAGCACGTCGAGATCGAGCAGACCTACGTGCTCGAGGGCAGCATCGTCGACGAAGAGGGCGAAGTGACACAGGGCAACTTCGTGTGGCGCCCGCGCGGCCACCGGCATATCGCGCGCGCACCCAAGGGCGCGCTGGTGATCTGCTTCTTCCTCAAGCCCAACAGGTTCCTCGCCGGTGAACTCGCCGGCCGGGAACTGAAGTAAGCACGGCCGCGCCGCGCACCCCCACTACCCAGGAATCTGCCCATGTTGATCGAAGAACGCTGCTACCTCCTCAAGCCCGACTACACCCCCGCGATGTACCTCGACGTGTACCGCAAGACCGGGGCCATGGAGTTGCAGAAAAAGGTGCTCGGCAACCTGCTCGGCTACTTCGTCACCGAAGTGGGCGAGCTCAATGGCCTCGTGCACATGTGGGGCTACGACAGCTTCGAGGAACGCGGACGGCGGCGTGCGCTGCTGGCCCCCGAGCCGGCTTGGCAGGACTACCTCACGCAGATCCGCCCGATGCTGCACTCCATGACGAACCGGCTGCTCGTGCCCACCGACTTCTCGCCCATTCGCTGACCCACGCAAGAAAGCCATGGCCTCCCTTCACCTTCCCACCATCGACGAGACCGCCGCAGGCCGCACGCTCGTCTTCGACTCGGCGACCCATGTCGAGGCCTATGTGGCCGCCCACCCCTGCACCGGGGATGTCGTGGTCGCTGCCTCCTACTCCGGCGTGCTCTGCGCGCGCATGGTCATGAGCGCACAGCCGAAAGCCGTGATCGGTCTTGACTGCGCCATCGGCAAGGACGGCGCCGGTATTGCCGGCCTGTGGTACTACGAGGCGCTGGGGGTCCCAGCGGCCGCCGTCGACAGCTTCACCGCCGAAATGGGCAACGGCCCGGATTTGTACGAGAACGGCATCATCAGCCGCGTGAACGACTGCGCGCAGCGCCTGGGCATCGCTCCCGGCATGCGCGCCAAGGACGCGGCCGAGGCCTTCAAGACCGGCGCCCTCAAGCCCGCGCAGTTCGACCCCGCACGCCGGCTGGTGATCGAGATGAGTCCGCAAGGCCGCAGCATCGTCTGCACCGACTCGATCGCTTTTGCCCTGCCCGAGGACCGCGAGCGCAACGTGCTGTGCACGGCGGGCCACACCGGTCGCAGCGTGGTGGACTACTTCCGCCAGTTCCGTCCCTGGGCCTTCATCTGCTCAGACGGCGGCATCGGCAAGAACGCGTCCGGCACCTCCGCGCTGAGCGAGGTGGAGGCCGACGGCATCGCCGGCGCCTCGGTGGACGCTTTGACCGCACGCATGGGTGACGGACAGAGCACCTATTTCGATGGCGTCATCAGCGCCGTGAACAGCATCGCGCACGCCAAGGGCGTTCGCGTGGGCCAGCCCGCGCGCGAAGCCGCCCGACTGCTGCTGAAGTGATCGACATGCAATTCATCAACATGCTTCATGCCGGCCGCCCCGAGGCGGCCCTTTCGAGCGAAGGCCGCTACTGGCTGCTGCCCCCGGCGGGGGCGCAATCGGGCGAACTCGGCGAGCGGATCGCCCGCGGCGAGAACCTGCAGCAGCTGGGCGCTGCCGCGAAGACTGGCCCAGGCATTGCGGCCGAAGAAGCCACGCTCGCGCCCCTGCTCACGCGCCCGGGCAAGATCGTCTGCCTGGGGCTGAACTATTTCGACCACGCCAAGGAAGGTGGGCGCGACAAACCAACCTATCCCTGGTTCTTCCTGCGTGCCGCCAGCTCGCTGGTGGCCCACGACCACCCGGTGCGGCGCCCCTCGGTCTCCACACAGTACGACTACGAAGCAGAACTCGCGGTGGTGATTGGCAAACGCGGCAGGTGGGTGCGACGCGAAGAAGCGCTGGACCTGGTGCTGGGCTACAGCTGCTTCAACGACCTGTCGGTGCGCGACTACCAGAAGAAGACGCCCCAGTGGACGATCGGGAAGAACTTCGACGCCAGTGGCGCCTTCGGCCCCGCGCTTGTGCTGGCCCAAGCGCTGCCCCCCGGCGGGCGCGATCTGCAGATCCAATGCCGGGTCAATGGCCAGGTGACGCAGAACGCGAACACCTCGGACATGATCTTCGACGTCGCCGAGACGATCGAAATCCTGACGCAGTGCATGACGCTGGAACCCGGCGATGTGATCGTCATGGGCACGCCCGCGGGCGTCGGCTTTGCCCGCCAGCCGCCTTTGTGGCTGCGGCACCAGGATCTGGTGGAAGTGGAGATCGAGAAGGTCGGCCTGCTGCGCAACCGGGTGCTTGACGAAGTTGTGCCGCCCGGCGACACCATGGCTGCCGCCCACTGAATTTCGGACGGAGACGCCCGGGCCACCCCAGCCGGTGCGCGCTAGCCCGCCGGCATTGCGGCGCCAGATGGGCGCCGCCTCGATGAGATGGGGTGTGGCGCGGCTGGCGGGGATCGAACCCACGACCCTTGGCTTCGGAGGCCAATACTCTATCCACTGAGCTACAGCCGCGCAGAGCCGGTCATTCTAGCCGCACGCTCGGGATCCCGAGAGGGCCCAGGCCCGCTGGCTATAATCGCGGGCTGTCCGCCACCGCCCGGCGGGCCTTGCCAGAAGGCCTTGATGGCCCGCCTGCCACTCCCCCTGAGGACCCCATGAGCGACCACGCGCACGATTCCCACACCGGCCCCATCAAGACGCCCGCCCAACTGCTGTGGACGTCGTTCTTCGCGTTCGTGGTGCCCGTCTTCATCATCATCGGCCTGGTCTTCTACGTGACCTCGGGCAACAAGCCCGCCGCTGGTGCCGTCAACATGGAGCAAGCCACGGCGCAGCGCATCCAGAAGGTCGGCTCGATCGAGATCCGCGACGCCAACCGCCCGCT
>VFQP010001135.1_pt1 | contig 38559 bp, 28 predicted proteins | sample 3512351 | NCBI WGS metagenome assembly VFQP01 (sample SAMN10412372, study PRJNA504923) | tailings metagenome | isolation source: Relicate 1 Philex TSF1 revegetated site | place: Philippines: Tuba, Benguet | collected 2017-08-29
AAGGCCAGCGACGAGCCGACCGCCGACCTGCTGACCCAGCGCCTGCAGGTGCATGAAAAGACCGCGTGGATGCTGCGTTCGCTGCTGGAGAAGTGAGCGCCGCTTTTCGTGAGCGGGCGGCTGTGCCGCTCACTCAAGCTTGATTGGCACCCGGCGGCGGAAGGACTACCTTCCACGCCGGGTGTTTTCATTTCAGGGCAGGAACAGCAATGCTGATCAAACGCAAGCGCGGCTGGGAGATCAAGGAAAGCGAGATCACGCCGGAGCGGTATTTCCTCGACCGGCGCTCGGCGATTTTCGGCCTGGCCGGTGCCGCCGCCGTGGCCGCCACTGGCGGGATTGGGCGTACAGCCCTGGCGCAGGCCAAGAATGCTCCCCTGGTGGCGCCGGAACTCTACCCGGCCAAGCGCAACGAGGCCTATCAGGCTGGCCGCGAGTTGACCGAAGAAAAGGTCGCAACCAACTACAACAATTTCTACGAATTCGGCACCAACAAATACATCGCGGACTCGGCCCAGAAGCTGACCATCAAGCCCTGGCGCATCCAGATCGACGGCATGGTGGAAAAGCCGATCGAGATCGATGCCGAGGAACTGATCCGCAAGATGCCGGTCGAAGAACGCATCTACCGCTTCCGCTGCGTTGAAGCCTGGGCGATGACGGTGCCATGGAGTGGCTTCCAGCTCAGCGAGCTGGTGAAATTCGCCAAGCCGGCGGGCGATCCCAAATACCTGCGCATGCAAACCTTCGTGCGCAGCGACGAGGCGCGGGGCCAGCGCCAGGACTGGTATCCCTGGCCCTATACCGAAGGCCTCAGCATGGCGGAAGCGATGAACGAGATGGCCTTCATGGTCACCGGCGCCTATGGCAAGCCGCTGCCAAAGCAGATGGGCGCCCCGATCCGGCTCGCCACACCGTGGAAATACGGCTTCAAGTCGGTGAAATCCATCGTGCGCTTTTCCTTCACCAACGAACGCCCGCGCACCTTCTGGGAAGGTCTGGCGCCGGATGAATACGGCTTCTGGGCCAATGTGAATCCGGCGGTGGCGCATCCGCGCTGGAGCCAGGCGACGGAAGAGATCATCGGCACCGGCAAACGCATCCCAAGCGTGATCTATAACGGCTATGGCGAGCAGGTGGCTGCGCTCTACAAGGATATCGAGGGCGGCACCGGCCGGAAGCTGTTCATGTAGCGGCGGCGCGCTATAGTTCGCGTCCCTGATGTTTTCGCGGGATGCGATATGGCTGCGCCTAAGTTGGTTATCTTCGATCTCGACGGCACGCTGGTGGATTCCGAGCCGCTGGCCAACCGCGTCTTCTATGAAAAGCTGGTGACGCTGGGTCTCGATGCCAGCATCAATCAAGCACGGGTGACGGAAGACTTCACCGGCCTCAATCTGCAGAGCTGCTTCAAGCATGCGCGCGAGCATTATGGCCTGGAAATCCCCGAGGGTTTCCGGGACGCGCTGCAGGAAGCCACCTATGCCCGCATGCGCGCCGAATTGCAGCCGATCCCCGGCGTGCCGGCAATGCTGGAAGCCCTCGCCCTGCCGCGCTGCGTCGCCTCCTCCTCAGACCTTGAGAAAATCGCGCTGAGCCTGGAACTGACCGGGCTGCGGTCGCATTTCGGCGCGCATATCTTCAGTGCGGAACAGGTGGAGCGCGGCAAGCCGGAACCCGATGTGTTTCTGCATGCGGCGGCGCGGATGGGCGCAGTGCCGGATGATTGCCTGGTGGTGGAAGACAGCCTGCCCGGCGCCACAGCCGGTATCCGCGCCGGCATGCGGGTGCTGGCCTTCCGCCCGGAACCCTCTGGCGCCGACCAGGCCTTCACTGCCCTGGGCTGCGAATTGCTGCGCGACATGGGCGCGCTGCTGGGGCAGCTGAACTGATCCAGTCTGCTCAAAAAAAAAACCGGCCGGGAAACCCAGCCGGTTAAGTCTTAACAGGGAGGCTCCGCGCGCGAGACGCGCGGACGGCCGGGACAGCGGGGGAGCTGTCCGCAGCCAAGTTTCTGGCCGAAGCCAAAAACCGGAAGATGCTGCGACGCAACATCTAACGAGGATGGATATAATGCCGTTACGGCGATTTGAGTATCCGTCGATTTGTCAGGCCAGCCATGCATCGACTGCATAACTACACTCAGGGAGTCAGTCGCTCGACAGGCCCTGCCGGTTCAACCGGAAAATGTAGTTTCACACAGGTGCCACGGCCGCGCTCGGAGTCGATCTCCAACTGGCCTTTGTGCAATTCAATCAAGCTCTTAACCAGCGGCAGGCCAAGGCCAGTGCCGCGCATCTGGGAAACCAGGGCGCTGTCCACCTGGCCAAACGGCTCCAGTGCCTTGCCGATATCCGCCGGGCTCATACCGACGCCAGTATCCTCGACCACGAGGCTGACACCCCCATCCTCGCGGATTTCGGGATAAAAGGTCACACGCCCGCCGGATGGCGTGTATTTCACCGCGTTGGTCAGCAGGTTCACCAGCATCTGCTTGGCCAGGCGTTCATCGGCGGTGATTGGCAGACCATCGAAATCGGTCGGCCCGACAAGCTGCACCAGGCGATCAGCAGCCAATGGCCGCACCAGAGTGAGGCAATCGGCCTTGAGTCGGCTCCAGGGCACTTCGGCAAGATGCAGCTTCATCTTGCCGGCCTCGACCTTGGACAGGTCAAGGATATCGTCGATTACCGCCAGCAAATGCCGGCCGGCAGCCAGGATATCGCCGGCATAGCGGTCGTATTGCGGCACGCCGGAACTGCCGAGCAATTGCAGCGCCATGATTTCCGAGAAGCCGATGATGGCATTCAGCGGGGTGCGCAATTCGTGGCTCATATGCGCCAGGAACTGGCTCTTGGCACGGTTGGCGAATTCCGCCTCCTGCAACGCCTTGATCGCGGTACGTCGCGCTGTCTCCAGCGTCTCGGTGCGGGCCGCGAGTTCCTCGGCCTGTTTTCCCAGGCTCTCATTGGCAGCATGCAGGTCGCGCTCGCGCCGCTTCAACTCGCTGATGTCGGTGATCAGCGAGGCAGTGCCGCCATCGCTCAGGCGGAAATCACGGATCTGCAGCCAGCAGCGGTCGCGGGTGTCGTAGAAGATATGCGGCTCCCCGCGCGCCGCATCGAAGATACGGATCCGCTCGGCGGTCCAGGCAGCATAGTCGGTCTGCACCCCGGCCTCGGCAGGCAGCGGCCGGGCCCGCACCGATGCGGCGCAGACATCGATATGGCTCAGGCCACGGGCCGCATCCGGCGCCAGGCCGATAATGCCGGCATAGGCATGGTTGCAGATCAGCAGCTTCTGATCCGGGCCGAACAGCGCCACGCCATCGGGGATGGCGCTGACGGCATCGAGCAGGCGCTGTTCCACTTCCCGCAGCTTCACTTCCGAGGTGCGCCGCGCGGTGATGTCGTTCACCACCACCAGCGCCGATTCCTCTTCCGCATAGCGCATCGGCACCGCCGCCATGGTGGCCCAGATCACCATGCCGCGCGCAGTGATCAGCTGGAATTCCTGATTCGCATCACTGCCGCCGAAAATGCGGGCATGATGCGCCGGGTCGAGCCTGGAGCGGATCGCTTCCACACCGACGGCGATACCGAACAATTCCGCTGCTGGGCGATTGGAATAGAGGAAACCGCCATCACGGCGCCGCACCACCACGATGGGGAACGGCGCGGTATCCAGGATCGAACGCAGGCGGCTTTCGGTTTCCTGCGCCGCCTCGCTGGCGCGATCGCGCTCGCGGAGTGTCGCGCGCAGCCGGCCGACCAACAGGGCACCGCGCGAAAAATAGCGATTGAGCCGCCAGGCGAAAGCCGCCAGCAACGCCAACAGCACCACCCCCACCAAGGCCAGGATCAGGCTGGCGCGGTCGCCACGCCACGCCATCAACAGGATTGACGGCAAGATCGCCGGCACCCCGATCAGGCCGGACAGCGGCAGATGTGCCGCCACGGTCAGTGTACCCGACACCACCATGCCCATGATGCAAAGCAAGGCCAGCATGGTCTCTTCGGTGCGCGGTGCAATCAGCGTGGCGGCCAGGATGGCGCCGAGCAGCAGGCCATTGAGGCAATAAGCCGCGCCGAACAGTCGCCGCCAGTTGACCGCACGTTCGAACTCGCGGCGGCGGGGATCAAGGCGAAAACGGGCATGCAGCAGGAATTGCAGCGCCAGCACCAGCGTGATGCCGGCGAAATAGCTATAGCGCCACAGAGCGTCGACATGATCGCGCAGCAACTGCGTGACCAGGAAGGCGACAAGGCCCTGCGCCACCATATCGAACGGCCGGCGCACCCGCACCAGCAGCTCGTTCAGGCGCGGAATAACCTGGTCCGGTTGTGATCGCATAGGCGACTTCAATACTGCCAATCGGCGACTTTGCGAAGCAGGAAATCCCGGAACACGGCCAGCCGCTTGGTGGCACGCAATTCTTCTGGATAGACAAGATAGGTGTCGAAAGCTGGGCCATCGACATTTGGCAGCACGCGAACCACGCGCGGGTTATTCTGCACTAGGTAGTCCGGCATGGCGGCGATGCCGAGTCCGCTCGCCACTGCCTGCAGCACGCCATAGACATTGTTGATGCTGAGCACCGGCTCGCGCGGCCGCGTCGACTCACCAGCCGTGAGCAACCAGTTCAGGTTGTTGAAATGCGCCGGCGCTTCCTCACCGTAAACGATGATGCGGTGGCGATCGAGATCCGCCACGGTCTGCGGCGCGCCATGGCGTGTCACGTAATCCACCGACGCATAGATGTGGTTATGCACGGTGATCAGCTTGCGTTGCACCAGATCGGACTGAGTCGGCTTCCACATGCGGATCGCCACGTCCGCTTCGCGCATCGAGAGATCGAGTTCGTGATCGTCCACCAGCAGCGAGATGCGGATATCAGGATAGAGATCCATGAATTCCTTCAGCCGCGGTGCCAGCCAAACGGTGCCGAAGGTGACGGTGGAGGTGACGCGCAGGTCGCCAGACGGCTTGTCCTTGCTATCGGCAATCATCGCTTCCGCCACCGCCAAGCGCGAGAAGATGTCGCGCGCGGTGCGGAACAGCAATTCACCCTGTTCGGTGAGGATCAGGCCGCGGGCATGGCGGTGGAACAGCGTGGTGTTGAGCTGGGTTTCCAGCGCGCCGATCTGGCGGCTCACTGCCGATTGCGACAGGCCGAGTTGCTCGCCGGCATGGGTGAGGCTGCCAGCCTCCGCCACCGCATGGAAAATGCGCAGCTTGTCCCAGTCCAGCGCCGACATCGTTCTGTTGCCCCCTCCCCCGCGTCGGGGGGTTAATCAGCCGCTTCGGCGGCGTGGTGCGAATGCTCCGCGATGAATTTTTCCGCTTCCAGCGCCGCCATGCAACCGGTACCGGCCGCCGTTACCGCCTGGCGATAGATTTTATCCTGCACATCGCCGGCGGCGAATACGCCGGGAATGGTTGTCTGCGTCGTACCCGGCTTGGTGGTGATGTAGCCTTCCGCATCCAGCGGCAACTGGCCCTGGAACAGCGTGGTATTCGGCGTATGGCCAATGGCGATGAACACGCCATCGGTGGCGAGCGTCTGCACCGCGCCGGTCTTCACGTTCTTGAGCCGCACGGCATTGACGCCCTTCGGCTCCTCGCCGCCCTGGATCTCGTCGATCACATGGTCCCACACCACCTTGATCTTCGGATTGGCGAAGAGGCGATCCTGCAGGATCTTCTCGGCGCGGAAACCGTCGCGGCGATGCACCACGGTGACTTCCGCTGCGTGATTGGTGAGATAGAGCGCTTCTTCCACGGCGGTATTGCCGCCGCCGACCACCACCACCTTCTTGCCACGGAAGAAGAAGCCGTCGCAGGTGGCGCAGGCAGAAACGCCAAAACCCTGGAAAGCCTGCTCGCTCGGCAGGCCGAGCCAGCGCGCCTGGGCACCCGTGGCGATGATCAGCGCGTCAGCGATGTAGCTATCGCCGGAATCGCCCTTGGCGACGAAAGGCCGCTTCGAGAGGTCGATCTCGGTGATGATGTCATGAATGATCTCGGTGCCGACATGCTTGGCCTGAGCTTCCATCTGCTCCATCAGCCAGGGGCCCTGGATCACCTCGGCGAAGCCGGGATAGTTCTCGACATCCGTGGTGATGGTGAGCTGGCCGCCAGGCTGCAGGCCGTGCACCATGATCGGCTTCAGCGACGCGCGCGCGGCATAGATCGCGGCGGTGGCGCCGGCCGGGCCGGAACCGAGGATCAGGACTTTGGTGCGAAAGGTCTGTGCCATCTCTTTAACTTTCTCGTCTCGCAGTGCGTCACTCGTCTGGCAGCGCGTCAGAAGCCGAACATGTGATCCAGGCAGAAGCTCTGCCGGCCGTGCTGCAGGCCATGGAAGCCGAACAGCCGGCAGGTAACATCGCGGACCTGAACCCAGGCGCCGGCGCCGGCACGCTGACGCGCCGAGTCGCCAAACAGCGCTGATACCTTGAAGAAATAGGAGCCGCCATGGGGAATGGCAATGTCGCACTCCGCCACCGGGCGGTATTGGCCATCGAACAGGGTCAGCTTGGTCTCCGAGGCACCAGGGCCGTAGCTGTCGGCCGGCAGCGAGGCCGGATAGACCAGATGGCAGATCGAGTCGAAAGGAGCATCGCCCAACCGCAGGAACAGCCGGGTTGTCAGCCCCGGCGGCCGGTGCGTGTAGCTCTGCGGCTCGTCGCGGTAGGTGATCGGCATATTGTAGATATGCGCGCCGAAAATGGTTTCGGCCTGATGGCCGGAGGCGCGCTGCTCATAAAGCCCGAGCGCATGCAGCCAGCCATCGCCTTCGCCGCCCTCGCGGAAGTCGTAGAGATATTCCACATGGCCGTAGCCTGAGGGCATGGCCTTGCCGGCAGCTTTCACCCAGGCATCGATATCGGTGGGCCGCGACTCGCGCCGCGCCAGACGGCCGAGATACTCCTCCGCCACCGTCTCGCCGGAAGCGTCGATCAAGGCCACGCGCAGCGGCAGTTCGTTCTGCGCCGTCGACATCGGGGTCGGCAAGGTCACCGAACGCCATTCATCCACCGGCAGGATCGGCAGCGGCATGATGTAACCCTTGCCGATCAGGCCGCCGAGCTTCGGCAGGTTCGGATCCGGCTTGAGGTCGATACGCTCGACATTGGCATGCGCGATGCGTCGGCGGCCCGGCTTGGCATTGCCCTCGCCCTGCACGATTTCGTAGCGCGGGCGCACGAAATAGCGCCCGGCCTGAATTTCGATCTGGTCCGGGAAACGCGCCTCGGGCAGCAGCGCACCAAGATCCACCGCCACGGTGCCGAATGGCGGCACTTCCTGGCCATACCAGGAGATCGCCTGGGCCCCCATCAGATTGATGCCGATGGCGCCGGCCGGAATGGTCAGTGGGTGGCTGTTCTGTACCCAGAGCAGCAGCTTCTCGCCATCCTTCGGCGCCGGCACGCCGGCATAGAGATCCGCCGGCCAGGCATTGGCGTCATGGGTGCAGGAAAGCTGCAAGCCCGAATCAGAGAAACTGTCGAGCGCGTATTTGACCACATCATGGCCCTTCACGCGCAGGGCATGCAGAAACAGCGAGCCGACGAAATCGTCGAGGCCGAAACGCTGGCGCACATCACGGCTGTCGATGGCAATGGAGTGGAAGGCACCGCCAAGATTTTCCTCGGTCCATTCCGCCAGCACGCGGCCATCGGCACCAAACAGGCAGCACCACAAAGCCGGTGCCTCGGCGCCATAGCCGGTCCAGTAATTCGCCGTCACCACCTTGGTATGCAGGCCATCGTTGCCGTTGGCCGCGCCGGCAGCTTCATCGCGCAGGAAAGCAAAATTGGTGGCGAAATTGATCGGATCGAGGTAGCGACCGCGATTGCTGAGCCAGGTATCTGGCAGCCGCATGGCATCAAGCGTCAGCACCTCGCAGCCCGGCGGCAGCAGGCGTTCGATCTGCTTGGCCAACAGTTGCGCGTCAAACGCCGTGATCAGCACGCCATCGGGCTTGAGCGCCTTGATGTCGGTTACCGGCCGGGTGGTGAGCCCAAGCCGGGTCTGGCCGATATCCTCCACGCGCTGCACCAGCACGGCAGCGAGATTGTCGCGCGGCACCGGGAAGAAGGCATTGAAATGCTCGGCAGCCGGCGAGGGTTCCGGGTCGTAGACCACCAGGCGCTGGAATTTTGCCAGACTGGCGGCGAGTTCCCGTCCCTGCGCCATGGTGCGGGGGTGCCCTAAGGCCTTGAACAGGCTATGGCCGCCGAAATTATTGCCCGGACGCCAGCCGCCTCGGGCGTCCTGGTTGGAAAACGTCTCGAATTTGAGCGCCATGCGGGCCTGGGCCTTTAGTCTGAAAGCGTGCGGCGGGACGGTAGCACTGCGACCGCCCCACATAAATCGCTTCGGCCTCGTTTTTTCCCTGCCCACCCCCTTGGAACGGGTGGCATTTGTATAATATTATTGCGCGACGGGGCGCCAGTAGGAATTTTTATGCAAAAAGTTAAGCTCGATCAGATCGACCGCAAGATCCTTGCCGATCTGCAGGCCGATGGCCGCATGACCAACGTGGATCTCGCCCAACGGGTGGGGATTTCCGCCCCGCCCTGCCTGCGCCGGGTACGAGCGCTGGAGGAGGCTGGCTATATCAAGGGCTACCATGCCGAGTTGAACGCCCAGTTGCTCGGCTACGGTGTCACCGTGTTCGCCATGGTGGGCCTGAACAGCCAGGCCGAGCATGACCTGGTGGCCTTCGAGCAGACCGTGGCCGGCTGGGCGCAGGTGCGCGAATGCCACATGCTGGCCGGCGAGAACGATTTCATTCTCAAGGTGGTGGCCCGCGACTGGGACGCCTACCAGACCTTCCTGACCAAGGAACTGACGGCATTGCAGAATGTGGCGCATGTGAAGACCGCGCTGACCATCCGCTGCTCCAAGAGCGAGCCGGGCGTACCGGTGGACATGCCGACCGACGACGCCACGGTGGATTAAAACCAGCCAGGCGCAGGCATTACCGCCGGGGCGGCAACCCTTCAAATTGCGGCAGTTGTTCCGGGATGACGTGAAAATCCTGCCGGTCCATCGTGTAGATCGCCATTTTCGGCCCGCCGAACTTTGCCGGCTCGTCCAGCGTGCCGATCTTCAGCACCACGGCCGGCAGACCCGGACGGCGGGTGATCAGATGGGTACCGCAATCGGGGCAGAATTCCCGCGTCACCGGCTGCTCCAGATCGCTGCGGGTGAATAACTTCGGCTCGCCGCTGGTATAGCTGAAGCCCTGGGCCGGCATGAGCATGAACAGGTTCGGCGCACCGCCACTGATATACTGGCATTCGCGGCAATGGCATTGCGCCTTCATGATCGGATCGCCCTCGGCGCGATAGCGCAGCTTGCCGCAATAGCATCCACCTTCCAGCGTCATCACACCCTCCCTCATTGATCTTGGCGGCATTATCCGTCGCGGCAGCAGGCCGCGGTCAAGCATTGCGGCGGGCAAAAAAATACCCGGCCGAAACGAGTTCGGCCGGGCTCATGCCAGGGCAGGACTGCTCAGTCAGGCATGAAGGTCGCGGTCCAACTTGTCGCGGAGGAACAACGAACCAACGACAAGCGACATGACCGCGATAGCGATCGGATACCAAAGCCCCATGAAAACATTGCCGGACGCCGTCACCATGGCCGGCGCCAGCAGCAGCAGCAGACCGCCGAAACCACCGAAACCAAGCTGCAGCGGCAACGACAGCGAGGAGACACGCAGCCGTGCCGGAAAGGCTTCGGCCAGGAAAGCGGCCAGCGGCGCCAACACCATCGCACCCAGCAAGGCCAGCAGCGTCAGCCACAGCAAACTGAGCGGATAATTCACCTGAGCCGGATCGGCTGTGACGGGATAGCCGCTATCGCGCATCACGGCCAGCAGCCGCGGCGGATCGAAACTGTGCAATTCACGCGCACCGACGCGCAGCGTGAAGGTATGGCCGGGCAAGGCCGGCTGGCTATGGAAGCTCAAGCCCGCGCGCAGCAGGAAATCACGGGCCTGGTCGCAAGCGTTCCGCTCCGGCCCGGCCAGCATCGGAAATGCGGTGCCGCAATCGGCAGCGATGGCAATCGGTATGCGCCGCTGGAAATCCGCCAGAGCCGGATGCGCGGCATGGCTCAGCGCATTGAACAGCGGGAAGTAGCCCACCGCCGCCAGCAGGCAGCCAGCCATGATGATGCGCAGCCGGCCAATGCGATCCGAGAGCCAGCCGAACAGCACATAGCCCGGAGCCGCCAGCAACAGGGCCGCACCGACCAGACCGTAGGCAATGCCGGTATCGAGCTTCAGTGTTTCGGTGAGGAAATTCAGCGCGTAGATGTGGCCGACATACCACACCACGGCCGGGCCGGCGGTGGCACCGAGCAACACCAGCAGCACCAGGCGGCTGTTGGGATAGCGGAACAGGCTTTCGCGCAACGGCGCATCGGCATTGCGGCCCTCGGCCTGCAGCCGCTGGAACACGCTGGATTCGTTCATGCGCAGGCGCGTGATGGCGAACAGCCCCAGCAGCAGCACACCGCCAAGAAACGGCAGCCGCCAGCCGAGTTCGGCGAATTCTACCGGGGTGAATGCCGCCCGGCTTATGGTCAGCACCAGCAGGGCCAGCAGCAGGCCGAGCGAACCTGCCGCCTGCAGCCAGCCGGTGGCCTGGCCGCGCTGGGCCTGCGGCGCCTGCTCCGCAACATAGGCAATGGCGGCCCCTTGGCCGCCGCCCAGGCTGATACCCTGCAGCGCACGCAACAACAGCAACAGCATCGGCGCCGCCCAACCGATGCTGGCGAAACCCGGCAGCAGGCCAAGCAGCAACGTGGCGAGGCCTGAAACCAGCAGGGAAAACAGGAAGGCAGCGCGACGGCCATGACGATCCGCCAGCGGGCCAAACAGCAATGCTCCCAGCGGCCGGGTCAGCAGGCCGGAGAGATAAGTGGCAAAAACCGCAAGCAGGGCAGCGGTTTCACTGCCCAGGGGAAAGAACTGACCGGCCAGCACCGGCGCCAGCAGCAGATAGATATAGAAATCATACCATTCGAACAGGCTGCCTAATGCCGCAGCGGCAACAGGGCGCCAGCCGGCAGCAACACCTGTGCCCGCCGTTGTCATCCCCAATCCTGCCACCGCCTCGCTCATGGTTCAGGTCCGGTCCTTTTACGCTGCCGGGTACGCTGCCAGCATTCCTGACGCCTCTGATTCCAGACTCCCATGCGGGGTCATAAACTCTCCATGGCTAAAGCCCCCGCACCGCATAAACAAAAAGTAATGCCTGCAGTTGCACGGCATCGCATGCCGCCTGCCTGCTCATGGTTGCGGGGGGCGCGCGTTTACGGGAGACTGGCCTGCCGATACCAAGAGTTGCGGTGCCGCTTCATGGCCATGCCTGTCTTTTTCCATGTCTCAGATACCGGAGAGCCGGATATGCGGCCCCGCTGGATGGGGCACCGCGTGGCGCCGGTGCTCGGCAGTGCTGCACTCACCGCGGTCTGCGGGCTGATCGCGCATGTGCTGGAACTGCTGCTGCCGATCGACCACCTGAGCGTGGTGTTTCTGCCCGCCGTGCTGGCCAGCGCCATTGCCTGGGGCCTGGGGCCCTCACTGTTCGCCGCCGTGCTGGCGGTCGCGGTGTCGAGCTTCTTCTTCTACAAGCCGTTCTACAATCTGCATATCGGCGAACCGCAGGAGCTGGTCGACTTGGTGGTGTTCACCGCCGTGGCGGTGGTGGCAAGCCATCTTGCTGCCTTCGCACGCCGCCACGCGCTGGAAGCCCGGCGCCGTGAGGCCGATCTCGCCGACCTGCAGCGTTTCAGCCGCCGCTTGGCCGATACCGCCGATCCGGCCGGCGTCGGCCGGGTGATTGTCGAGCATCTTGGCGGCGCCGCGAAACCCGCGCATCTGTTCGAACCGCAGCGCGGCAGCCTGGAGCCGATTGCCTCCAGCGCCGCTGCGCAACAGCAGCCGTTGCCGTTCGAGGAAGCACGCAAGGCCTGGAATGACGCCCTGGCTTCCGGTGCCGCGCGGGTGCAGGCGGATGTCGGCCCGTGGCGCTTTCACTTCCTGCGCGCCGGTGGCCGCGCCATCGGCCTGCTGGCGCGACGGCGCGACGATCTCGGTGCCATCGGCGAAACCGATTACGGCGCTGCGCTGCTGGATCAGGCGGCCACCGCGCTGGAACGTGCGCAACTTGCCCTGGCGATGGAAAATGCCCGCGTCGCCAAGCATGCCGAGCGGCTGCGCGAAGCCGTGATCGGCGCCATCAGCCATGATCTGCAAACACCGCTGGCGGCCATTATCGGCGCTGCCTCGACGCTGGAAAGCTTCGGCAGCCTGGTGGACGAGCCGCAGCGCGTCGAACTGCTCGGCACCATCCGCGAGGAAAGCGAACGCTTGGGGCGAAACTTCTCCAAGCTGTTCGACATGAGCCAGATCGGTGCCGGCGAACTGGTGCCGAAGCTGGAGCGGCTGGAACTGGCCGATATCGTCGACGCCGTGCTGCGCCACACCGCCCGCGTGCTGCGCGCGCATCACGTCGAGGTATCGCTGCCTGTAGACCTGCCGATGCTGCATCTCGATGCCCTGATGCTGGAACACGCGCTGGAAAACCTGCTGGAGAATGCGTCGAAATACGCCCCCGCCGGTACCAGCGTAAGCCTCACCGCACGCCAGCAGACCGAAATGGGCCGCGAGCGCGTGGTGATCGAAATCGCCGATCAAGGCATCGGCATTGGTGCCGACGAGATCGAGCGCATCTTCGAACCTTTCTATCGCGCCGGCCGTAGCGGCGATGGCCTGGAGCCACGCCCCGCCGGCAAGGGCCTCGGCCTGATGATCAGCCGCGCCTTCGTCGAAGCCAATGGCGGCACGCTCACGGCCAGCAGCCCCGGCCCCGGCCAAGGCTCCATTTTCCGTATTTCCCTACCAGTACCGCCGGCTGAACCGGCGTTGGAGGCATGATGACCCAGAAGAACACGATCCAGAAAATCCTGGTGATCGACGACGAAGCGCCGATCCGCCGTTTCCTGCGCACCGGCCTGTCGGTGCACGGTTACGATGTCGCCGAAGCCGAATCCGGCCAGGAAGGCTTGCGACTCGCCGCCGCCTCGCCACCCGACCTGGTGGTGCTGGATTTGCAGCTTGGCGACATGGACGGCCTGGATGTGCTGAACCGCCTGCGCGAATGGAGCGCGGTGCCGGTCTTCATCCTCTCGGTACGCAACCGCGAGGTGGAGAAGGTGCGGGCCTTCGAACTCGGCGCCGATGATTACGTGGTGAAGCCATTCGGCATGGCGGAATTCGTCGCCCGCGTGAAGGCACTGATGCGCCGGCGCAAGGCCGATGCGGTGACCGGCGAGCCGGTATTCAATGTCGGCGAACTGGCCATCGACATGGCACACCGCGTGGTATCGATGCGCGGCGAGCCGGTGCGGCTCTCGCCCAAGGAATACAAGCTGCTGAGCCAGCTTGCGCTACATGCCGGCAAGGTGCTGACCCATGACCAGCTCTTGCGCCATGTCTGGGGCGCTGCCCATGCCGAGGATGTGCATTATCTGCGCATCTTCATGCGCAAGCTGCGCCAGAAGATCGAACCCGATCCGACCCGGCCGCGCTACATCGCCACCGAACTCGGTGTCGGTTACCGGCTGCTGACTGCCGATCAGGCTCAGCTTGCACGCTGACGCGCGCGGGCTCAGCTTGCGCACTGAAACCTAATCCAGATTCGGGCGGCCGCGGTTGGCTTTCACGTTGCCGCGCTTCGCCTTTGAATCCATGCGCCGCTGCTGCGAGCCCTTGGTCGGCTTGGTGGCGCGGCGTGGCTTCGGCTTATGCGTCGCCTGACGGATCAGGTCAATGAGGCGGGCAATCGCGTCCTCGCGGTTACGCTCCTGACTGCGGTGCGCCTGCGCGGTGATGACGATGACGCCGTCATTGGTCAGCCGCTGACCCGCCAGGGTGAGCAGCTTGGCACGCACCTCCTCGGGCAATGAAGGCGAGCCCTTGGCGTCGAAGCGCAACTGCACGGCCGACGACACCTTATTGACATTCTGCCCGCCCGGCCCGGAAGCACGGATGAAGCTCAACTGGATTTCGTCGTCGCGGAGCGCAATCCGCTGCGTCACCTGGATCATGGCCTTCACCCGAAGGCCAGGGCAGCGCGGCCCCAGAAGCGCGCCCGGCTGCCCATGGCTTCCTCGATACGCAGCACCTCGTTCCACTTCGCCATGCGCTCGGAGCGCGCGAAGGAGCCGACTTTAAGCTGGCCGGCATTCCAGCCGGTGCTGAGATGGGCGATGGCAACGTCCTCTGTCTCGCCCGAGCGCGCCGATACGATACGGCCCCAGCCGGCGGCTTTTGCCACGCGCATGGTGGCGGCGGTTTCGCTCACTGTACCGGCCTGGTTCGGCTTCAGCAGTACAGCGGTGCAGTCACCGCCGGCAATCGCGGCTGCAGTGCGCGCGGCATTGCTCACCAGGTAATCATCGCCGATCACCTGGCAGCGGCCGCGTACTGCCTTGGTGAAGGCACGCATGCCTTCCGCGTCGGTTTCCGCCACCGGGTCTTCGATCGAAACGATGGGGTAGCGTCCGAGCCAGCCGAGCAGCATGTCGATCATTTCCGGCGTCGCCAGCCGGCGGCGCTCGAGTCCAAGCACGTAATCCTGGCCATCATGGAATTCGGAGGCCGCGATATCCAGCGAAATCGCCGCGCCCTCGCCGGGCCGGTAGCCGGCCGCCTCGATGGCGCGGGTCAGCATGTCGAGCGCCTGCTCGTTCGACTCGAAGCTGGGCCAGAAGCCGCCCTCGTCCGCGACGCCGGCGAGCTTGCCGGCATCCGCCATCAGCTTGCCGGCGGCGCGGTAGATTTCAGCCGTGATCACCATGGCTTCGTCGAAACTCTGCGCGCCAAGCGGCATGACCATGAAATCCTGGATATCGACACGCCGTGCCGCATGGGCGCCGCCGCCGAAAATCTGGATCTCAGGCAGCGGCAAAGCCACATCGGCATCGCCGGCGAGATAGCGCCAAAGCGGCAGCTTCTCGGCCACGGCTGCTGCCTGCAGCACCGCCAGCGATACGGAGATCACCGCATTGCCGCCAAGCCGTGCCTTGTTCGGCGTGCCATCTGCGGCACAGAGCGCCGCATCCACAATCGCCTGGTCACCCGCATCGAGGCCGCGCACGGCATCGGCGAGAACGCCGTTCACATGCGCCACCGCCTGGCCGACATCGAAGCCGCCGAGCACCACACCGCCATCGCGCAGATCGATGGCCTCATGCCGCCCGCGCGAGGCGCCGGCCGGCGCAATACCGCGCCCGCTGCTGCCATCGGCGAGCGTCACGTCCGCCTCCACGGTGGGCCGACCGCGCGAATCCCACACCCGCCGGCCCCGCACCGCAACGATCTGTCTCGCGCTCATGCGCCGAATTCCCCGTTCCAGGCCGCCGCCACGGCTGCCAGCCGCACCGGCGGGTCGAGAAGCAGCGGCCGCGCCACCCGGCGCACCAGCTCCCTGTCCTCGTCCCGGGTGACATATTCCACCGGCGACTTGCCGTCCACCCGTGCCAGCAGCAGCCCGGGCAGCAAGGCGGCGGCGCGCGCCTCCAGCACCACCGGCGGCTCCCAGGTCACACCGGCGAGATAACGCCGGTGGAGTGCCGCGAAACAGGCTTGAAAAGCGCCATGGGCAGCGCGGTTCCAGAGGCTTTTCAGCAGCAGATGATTGAGGCAGAAGGCCAGATCGAAAGCTGGATCGCCATACCAGGCACATTCGGCATCCAGGAAAACCGGCCCCACCGGGCCGGCCAGGATATTCTTCGGGCTGACATCGCCATGCACCAGGGCGCGTTTATTGCCCTGGGTGGTGGCGATCAGCGCCTGGAAGCGGGCCGCGAGATCACCATGGGCGCGCCCGGTGGCACCAAGATAGGGATCGAGGCGGATATCGAAAAAGATCCGGTCGGTGGGGAAATCCGCAGCGATAGTGGCGCTGTTGGCAGTAGCTGCATGGATCGCGGCCAGCTTGGCGGCCACTGCGGTAGCAAAATCCGCATCGGCCAGCCCATCGCGCAGCTGCGCCTTCCAGAGTGAATGCTGCTCCGCCGGCAGGTAGGCCATGGCAAGGCAGCCGGTAGCCTCATCCTGCCCCAGCAAAGCCGGCACTGCGGCCGGCGCCGCACTGGCCGCCACCAGCATCCAGCGTGCCTCGTAGCGGTTGCGCTCTACCGGCGCCTGCCAATCGGCGGCAACGCGCAGCTTCGGCAAGGCGCGCTTTACGCAAACCGGGCCGCTCTCGAGTTCGATCCGCCAGATATCGGAAGACACGCCGCCGGTGAGCGGCTCGCCGGCAAGCGGCCGGCCCAGCCCCATATTGCTAAGGCCGACGACAATCTCAGCCGGAATCACCCCTGCAGCCTCGCCCACATATCCTGGTCGCGTTCGGCAGTCCAGATGCGCGGATGCGCTAGGCCGCTTGCTTCGTCATAGGCCCGGGCGACATTGAACGGCATGCAATGATCGAAGATGGCGAAATTGCCGAAACGCGGCGCCATGGCGGCATTGGCGCGGTCGAAGGCATCTTTGAGCGGCAAGCCCTTGGCGGCGCTTTCGGCTACCGAGCCATAAAGCGTTGTGAGGAAGTCGCGGGTCAGTTTCAAGCCATCGCCAACCTGATCGCGATGCACCAGCGCATCGCCGCGCCCTGGCACCAAGGCCGCCGGATTGAACTCGGCAATTGCATCAAGGGTTTTCGGCCAGTCGGCGAAATGCGCATCGCCGCAATAGCAGGCGGAATGGTACTCGACCAGATCGCCGGAAAACATCACGCCGGCATCGGGTACCCAGGCAACGATATCGCCTGCTGTATGGCCGCGTCCGAGATGCATCAGGTCAACACGGCGGCGACCGAGATAGATGCTCATCTTGCGCGGAAAGGTCATGGTCGGCCAGGTCAGGCCGGGAATGCTCTCGGCGGATCGGAACAGGCGTGGGAAACGGCCATATTCGGAATCCCAATCCTCCTGGCCGCGCTCGACAATCAGGCCGCGCGTGGCATCCGAAGCGATCACCTGCTCGGCGCCATAGGCAGACGCACCCAGCACGCGCACAGCATGGTAATGCGACAGCACCACATACTTTATCGGCTTGTCGGTAACGCCACGGATATACTCGATCACGCTGGCGGCCATTGTCGGCGTTGCCTGGGCATCGATCACCATAACGCCATCATCGCCGACGATGACGCCGGTATTGGGGTCGCCCTGGGCGGTGAAGGCGTAGAGTCCTTCGCCAAGCTGGGTGAAGGAAACGACCTTTTCCTCCAGGTCGTTGGTCGACGCGAATCCCTTGGCCATGCTGTTCCTCCCGGCGGATTATTATTCTCTACCGGGCAGGATAACCGCAGGCAGCGGCGCTAGGAAGACGGATCAGCGGGCGGCGCCGGTGAGCTTCAGCTTGTCGGCCAGGGCGCCAAGCGCCTTGGCGGCGGCCGGCGTGAGGTCGGCCCCCAGGCTCGGTGCCGCAGCCCGGGCCACCGCCGCCGGGCGACGGTGCAGGGCCTGATCCATGGCCTGAATCAGCAGCGGCAGGTCAATCGGCTTGGTGATGTAGCCATCCATGCCGGCGGCAAGGCAGCGTTCGCGGTCACCCGCCAGCGCATTGGCGGTGATGGCGATGATCGGCACCGAGGCATAGGGTTCCGCCATGGCACGGATGGTGCGGCTGGCCGCCATGCCGTCCATTTCAGGCATCTGCATGTCCATCAGCACGATATCGAAACGATCCTGGCGCAGCCGTGCGCAGGCTTCTAGGCCATTGTCGGCAATCGCGACCTGATGACCAAGTTCATGCAGCATGGTTGAGAGGATCAGTTGGTTGGTCGGGTTGTCCTCCGCCACCAGGATGCGCAGGGCAGCGCCGCGCCGCGCCATCTCCACCAGCGGCTGTGTCGAAGGCTGCGCCGGCGCAGCGGCACCGGCATGGATCGGCAGGCTGAAGCGGAACACACTGCCCTGGCCCAATTCGCTCTCCACCGTGATCTCGCCCTGCATCAGCGCGGCAAGCTGGCCACAGATGGCAAGGCCCAAGCCAGTACCGCCATAGCGCCGGGTGATCGAACGGTCGCCTTGGGTGAAATGCCGGAACAGCAGCGGGCGGACTTCCGGCGCGATGCCGATGCCGGAATCGGCGACGCTGAATTGCAGCTTGCCGCTGGCGGGGTCCAGCCCGGCTTCCAGCCGCACCCAGCCGCGCTCCGTGAACTTGATGGCATTGCCAAGCAGGTTCAGCAGCACCTGGCGCAGCCGGCCAGGGTCACCCCGCAATATCGCCGGCAATTCCGGCGCCACCTTCCAGTCGAGTTGCAGGCCCTTCTCGGCGACGCGGCTCCGCAGCGATGCCGCCAGGCCTTCGACAAGGCGACGCAGATCGAAATCGACTTCCTCCAGTTCGACGCGACCGGCCTCGAGCTTGGAAAAATCCAGGATATCGTTCAGCAGATGCAGCAAATGTTCGGCCGAACCACGCGCGGTATCCAGCAGATCGCGGTCGCGCGGCGCCAGGGTAACGCGGTCGAGCAGACCGATGGCACCCAGCACGCCATTCAGCGGCGTGCGGATTTCATGGCTCATCACGGCCAGGAATTCAGACTTGGCGGTGGCCTCGGCCTCGGCCCGGCTGCGTTCGGCCAGCAGCCGATGCGCCTCGGTCATGTCGGTCCAGACCGCCGTGAGCCCGCCATCGCGGGTCGGCGTCATCTCCAACTGCACCACCCGGCCGCCGCGCATGTTGATCAGCAGCGGCTGATACGGGCCGGGATCGGCCGGCCAGGAACGCGCGGCAAGCTGGCGCAGGATGTCGCGGTCCTCGCTCGCCTCGGTCTCAGCCGAGAGATGCCGCAGATGATCGGCAAAACCGGAATCGGGACGGAACCGGCTGATCAGGGTGGGAAAGAAACTGCTGGCGCGGTTATTGGCAAAACGGAAGCGGCCCTCCTGGTCGTAGCAGAGCAAGGCCTGCTGCAGGGTGGACAACGCCTCGATCACCGAACTTTCGGAATGCAGCACCTCGGCGGTGACATCGGCCCAGGTCTTCACCATGCCGCCATCGTCGAAGCGGTTGACCTGGGAGCGCAACCAGCGGCCATCGAGTTTCTGGAAATCCAGCGGCCCGCTCTGGGTGCGGTGGCGCATCACGGAAGTAGCGATCATGTCCTCCAACTGCTGCGGGCTGGTGGCATGGCTGTGATTGGTGGTGAAATAGTGGCGCAGATTGTCCATGTAGGGCCAGCCGGCATGGACAATGCCGATATGCTCGGGGAAAAACCGCAGATACGCTTGATTCCAAAGCTGCAACCGCTCGGCAGCGTCGATGTAGCAGGCAGCGATGCCGTGGGTATCGAGCTGGGCAAGGACGAGGCCGATGGCCTGCGTGTCGGGCGCGGATTGCGACATACCTCAGCGTAGGCGGGAGGGGTATAGGAAAGCCAATTACTTATCGCTAAGACCCGAAATGCATGAAAATGCAACTTCCGTGGCGGGCTTGTTCTACCTGTCACTGTCATCATCTGTTACATGAAAAGCCCTGCTACAGCCGTAGGATTGGCAGCCGGCCGGCGTGATAAACTATGACGCTCAACCACCTCCCCAGTAAGCTTATGTAGAATGCCCATGTCTCGCACCGTCAAATACCTCGCTACCATGGTCCTGCTGGCCGGCGTTGCCGGTGGCGGCTGGTGGTATTGGCAGGCCCGCGCCAATACGGCAGCCCCGCCCCGCACCCAGACCGTGGCGCTCGGCCTGGTGGAAGACACCGTTTCGGCGGTGGGCACCCTGCAGCCGCTGAATTATGTCGATGTCGGCACCCAGGTTTCCGGCCAGCTCCGCCAGATCCTGGTCGATTTCGGCGCCCGGGTGGAAAAAGGCCAGTTGCTCGCCCAGATCGACCCCACCGTCTATGAGGCGCGGGTCAGCGCCGACCAGGCACAACTGCTCAATCTCAAGGCCCAGATCGCCGAGAAGAGTGTGCAGCAGAAACTGGCGCAGAAGCAGTTCGAGCGCCAGCGCCGCCTGCTTGCCGACCGCGCCACCAGCGAGGACAGCTTCGATACCGCGGAAGCCAACCTGAAAGCGATCACGGCGCAGATCGACGCCCTGAATGCCCAGGTGCAGCAGACCGAGTCGACGCTCAAGGGCGACCTCGCCAACCTGAGCTATACCAAGATCTACGCACCGATGACCGGCACGGTGATCGACGTGACCGCGCGCCAGGGCCAGACCCTGAATGCCAACCAGCAGGCGCCGATTATCCTGCGCATCGCCGACCTGGATACGATGACAGTGCAGACCCAGGTATCGGAAGCCGATGTCTCGCGCCTGAAAATCGGCATGCCTGCCTATTTCACCACGCTGGGCCAGCCCAACCGCCGCCGCACCGGCACGCTGCGCCAGATTCTGCCCACACCCCAGGTGGTGAACAACGTGGTGCTTTATTCGGCCTTGTTCGACGTGCCGAATCCGGGCCAGGACCTGCTGCCGCAGATGAGCGCCCAGGTCTTCTTCATCGTCGCCCATGCCGAGAATGTGCCCGTGGTGCCGCTGGCCGCTTTGCGCCAGATGCCGGGCAGCCGCAACCGCTATACCGCCCGGGTGATGGAAAACGGCCAGCCGGTGGAGCGCAGTGTCGAGATCGGCGCCAACAACCGGGTGATGACGGAAATCCGCTCCGGCCTGAAAGCCGGCGATGAACTGGTGCTGGACCAGCCGCGCGGTGCGACTGCCGCCGGTGGCAACTTCGCCAGGACACCCCGCCTATGACCGCGCAACTCCCGCTGCAGCGCCCGGCGGCACCCGTGTCTCCTGACATTCCGCTGATCTCGCTGCAAGGCATCACCAAGAGCTTCAGCCGCGGCGACATCAGCGTCGAGGTGCTGCATGGCATTTCGCTGGATATCCATCCCGGCGAATTCGTCGCTATCATGGGTGCCTCGGGCTCGGGCAAGTCGACGCTGATGAACCTGATCGGCCTGCTCGACCGCCCGACCTCCGGCAGCTACCGTTTCGAGGGCCGTGAGGTTTCGGCGCTGGATGCCGATGGCCGCGCCCTGCTGCGCCGCGAAGCCTTCGGCTTCATCTTCCAGCAATACAATCTGCTGCCATCGGCCAGTGCCACCGCCAATGTGGAACTGCCGGCGATCTATGCCGGCCTGAACCGCGAGGCGCGGCATGACCGCGCCGTGGAGCTGCTCTCTGGCCTCGGCCTCGCCGAGCGGCTGGACCACAAGCCGACCCAGCTTTCCGGCGGGCAGCAGCAGCGCGTTTCCATCGCCCGCGCGCTGATGAATGGCGGCCCGGTGATCCTGGCCGATGAGCCGACTGGCGCGCTCGACTCGAAAAGCGGCGCCGAAGTGATGAAGCTGCTGCGCGATCTGAACCAGCGCGGCCATACCATCCTGCTCATCACCCATGATGCCGAAGTGGCCCGCCAGGCCAGGCGCGTGGTGGAAATCCGCGATGGCAACATCGTTTCGGATACACGGCTGGATGAAGCCGAGGTTACCGGCGCGTTGCCACGCCACAACGCCGCCAGCCGCAAGGCGCCCAGCGCCAGCCTGCTGGAAGCCAGCCGCATGGCCTTGCAGGCGCTGCATAGCAATCTGCTGCGCACGCTGCTCACCCTGCTCGGCATCATCATCGGCGTTGCTTCCGTGGTGGCGATGCTGGCGATCGGCGACGGCGCCCGCCAATCGGTGCTCGACCGTATCTCCGCCATGGGCACCAATCTGCTGCTGATCCGGCCCGGTGCGCCAAACATGCGCCAGGCCGGCGGCATCACCGCCACGCTGGTGGCCGAGGATGCCGACGCCATCGCCGAACTGGCCAATGTGAATGTTGCCGTGGGCGAATATACTGGTCAGGTCACTTTGCGCTTTGGCAGCAACGACTACCTGACTCAGGCCAATGCCGCCGGCGCCGGCTTCGCCGAGGCGCGCGACTGGAAGATCGCCTCCGGTGTGTTTTTCAACGACGAGGATGTCCGGAATTTTGCCCCCGTCGCGGTCCTGGGCCAAACCACAGTGAAGGCATTGTTCGATGCCGGCACCGACCCGCTCGGCAAGTATGTGCTGGTGAACAATATTCCCTTCCTGGTGATAGGCGTGCTGGACGCCAAGGGCGCCTCGCCCTTCGGCACCGACCTGGACGACACCATCCTGGTGCCGCTCTCCACCGGCATGCTGCGGCTGTTCGGCCAGCGCTACGTGCGCACCATCACTGTGCAGGTGAAGGATGTGGCTCGTATCGACGAGACCCAGGAAGCGATCCGCCAGACGCTGATCGGCCGCCACCGTGCCGAGGATTTCCAGATCCGCAACATGGCGGCGATCCTGCAGACCGCCACCGAGACGCAGAACACCCTCACCCTGCTGCTTGGCTCTATTGCCATCATCTCGCTGATCGTTGGCGGCATCGGTGTGATGAACATCATGCTGGTGAGCGTCACCGAGCGCACCCGCGAGATCGGCGTGCGCATGGCCACCGGTGCCCGGCGGCTGGATATCCTGCTGCAATTCAATACCGAAGCGCTGGCGATCTGCACGCTCGGCGGCATCATCGGCGTGCTGCTCGGCCTTGGTGCCACGGCGGTGTTCGAGGCTTTCGGCAAGCCGGTGATCTATTCCACCGGACCGGTGCTGCTGGCCTTCGGCTGCGCCTTCCTCACCGGCCTCACATTCGGCTATCTACCGGCGCGCAAGGCCGCCGGCCTCGACCCCGTGGTCGCCCTCGCTTCGGAATGACCCAGATGACCAAGCTTTCCCGCCGCGCCCCGATGGCCGCGCTGCTCGCTGCTTCGCTGATCCTGGCGGGCTGCGATATCGGCGACCCGTTCGTGAAACCGCAGACCGCCGCGCCTGCCGCCTGGGATGCCGGCAATGCCGGCGCCGGGCTGTGGCCCGACACCACCTGGTGGCGCGATTTCGGCAGCAGCGAACTCGATGGCCTGATGAGTGCCGCCGAAACCGGCAACCGCGACCTCGGCGCCGCCCTGGCCCGTATCCGCCAGGCCGAAGCTTCAGCGAAGATTGCCGGCGCCGCCCTGCTGCCGACACTTGGTGCCGATGGCGGCGCCAGCCGCTCCTGGTCGCCGTCGTCCTCAAGCTCTTCCAGCTCCACCCAGCGCGCCAGTTCGGGCCGCATCGTGCGCAACACTTTCGATGTCGGCCTTACCGCCGGCTACCAGGTCGATCTGTTCGGCGGCAACCGCGCTGCCTCGGATGCTGCCCTGGCACGGCTGCAATCCAGCCGCTACGACCGCGAAACCGTGATGCTGACCCTGCATGCCGATCTCGCCGCCAGCTATTTTCAACTGCTTTCGCTGCGCGACCGTATCCGCCTGGCGGAAGACACGCTGCAGAATGCCCAGGATGTGCTGAATGTGCTGGAGCGCCAGCGCCAGCTTGGCGCTGCCTCCGACCTGGAAGTGGCACAGCAGCGCAACAGCGTGGCGACCCAGCGCGCCACCATTCCGGTGCTGCGCCAGAGCGAGCGCGAGACCCTGACCGCGCTGGCGCTGCTGCTCGGCCGCGCACCGCAGGGCTTCAGCGTCACGGCGCAATCGCTGGACGACCTGCGGCTGCCGGGCGTGAAGGCCGGCCTGCCTTCTACCCTGCTGGCCCGCCGCCCCGATATCCGCAAGGCCGAAACCGACCTGCTGGCCGCCAACCGCGATATTGCCGTGGCCGAGGCGGCAAGGCTGCCAAGCCTGGCCCTCACCGCTTCCGGTGGCCTGCAAAGCACAGCCCTGCATACCCTGCTGCAGCCGCAAAGCGCGCTCTATTCGCTGGCCGCCTCGATCACCGCGCCGCTCTTCGAGGGTGGCAGGCTGGAGGGTCAGGAAGAATTGAACCGCGCCCGCTTTGCCGAACTGGCGGAAACCTATGCCAAGGCCGCCGTCACCGCTTTCGGCGATGTGGAAGACGCATTGACCGGCACCGCCAACGCGGCGCAGCGCCAGGGCTATGCCCGCGAAGCCTATGATCAGGCGCGCGAAGCCTACCGCATCGTGGAAGCGCGCTACCGGGCCGGCACCGTGCCGTTCCTGAACCTGCTGGATGCCCAGCGCACCGTGTTCCAGGCCAACGATGCCCTGGCGCAGGCGATGCTGGCCCGCTTCACGGCTTTGGTCGATCTCTACAAGGCACTAGGCGGTGGCTGGGGCGGTGGCTGGAGCGAATAGCTCACCACAGCGCCTTCAGCACCAGATAAGCACCGAGCAGCAGCAGGCCGCTGAAGAACCAGCGGCGGAAGCTGGCGGCCGAGATGCGGCCGCGCAAGGCCTGGCCGATCAGCATGCCACCCAAAGCCGGCGCCAGGGCGAGCAGCGAGGAACCGGCAATGGCAGTGGCGAACAGGCCGTTGCCGAACAAAGCCAATGCCAGCGCCACAGTGGAGACCAGGAAGGACAGGCCGAGCGCCTGCACCAGATCGTCCTTCTCCAGCTTCAAGGCTTGCAGATAGGGCACGGCAGGAATGACAAAGACGCCGGTGAGGATCGTCACCACGCCGGTGGCAAAGCCGACCAGCGGCCCCATCCAGGCTTCCTGTTCGGGCTTGAGCGGCCATTGCTTCGCCGCCAGTCCAAGTCCGGCATAGAGCGCCAGCGCCACACCCAGCAAAGCCGTGGCCCAGGCATAGGCACCGAGCGGGAAGAACTGCGCGCCGGCCAGGGTGCCGAGCAATACACCGAGCATCATCGGCCAGAGCCGCGCCACCAGCGCCCGCACGCTCGGCCCGGCGAGCAACTGCCACACATTGGTGACCAGGTTCGGCACCACCAGCAGGGCCGCCGCTTCCACCGGGGCCATGATCAGGCCGAGCAGCCCGACCGAGATGGTGGGCAAGCCCAGGCCGATCACGCCTTTGACGAAACCGGCCAGCAATAGCACCAGGGCAGTGAAAATCAGCAAAGAAGGAGAAGCAACGGCAAACAACGACATCGGCAACAATTCCACGCTAGAATGGGGCGACCGGCGCAATGTAGCAGAGGACGCGGCCCGATATTTCGCTCCGCGTCGAAGCATTCGAGGATGAAGCATGACCGAGACCCGCCAGGAACGCGATGCCTTCGGCAGCGTCGCCGTGCCCGCCGACAAATACTGGGGCGCCCAGACCCAGCGCGCGCTGCAGCTTTTCCGCATCGGCGACGAGCAATTACCGCCGGCCCTGGTGCATGCCATCGGGCTGCAGAAGCTGGCCGCCGCGCGCGCCAATGCCCGGCTCGGCGAATTGCCGCCCGAACTGGTGGCGCCAATCGAGCAGGCAGCCCGCGAGGTCTGGGAGGGCAAGTTCGACACGCATTTCCCGCTGCCGGTGTGGCAGATCGGCTCCGGCACCGCCACCAACATGAATGCCAATGAGGTGATCGCCAACCGCGCCAACCAATTGCTCGGCCAGCCGCTGGCGACCAAGAAGCCGGTGCATCCGAATGACCATGTCAATCGCGGCCAATCGTCGAACGACACCTTCCCCACCGTGATGCATATTGTCACCGTGCTGGAACTGGTCGGGCGGCTGAAGCCCGCGCTCGCCAGCCTGCAGAGCCAGCTCAGCATCAAGGCAGCGGCCTGGGCCGATATCGTGAAAATCGCCCGCACCCATCTGCAGGATGCGACGCCGATGACCTTGGGCCAGGGTTTTGGCGCCATGGCACGGCAGATCGAACTCGGCCAGGCGCGGCTGAACGATACCCTGCCGCGGCTTTATGCCTTGGCCCAGGGCGGCACGGCAGTGGGCACCGGGCTGAATGCCAAGGCCGGCTTCGACGTGGCCTTCGCCGAGGAACTGGCGAGTTTGAGCGGCCAGCCCTTCCGCGCCAACCCGGACAAGTTCGAGGGCATGGGCGCGCATGACGCCCTGGTGGAAGCCAGCGGCATGCTCAACACTCTGGCGGTCTCGCTGGCCAAGATCGCCAACGACATCCGCTTCCTCGGTTCCGGCCCGCGCGCCGGCCTGGCGGAATTGCTGCTGCCGCATGATGGCCTCACGTCATCGATCATGCCGGGCAAGCGCAACCCGACGTTGGCGGAAGCGACGCTACAGGTCTGCTATCAAGTGATGGGCAACCATGTCACCGTGACCCATGCAGCGGCGGCCGGGCATTTCGAACTCAACGTCGCCAAGCCGGTGATCGTGCACAACATCCTGCGCTCCATTGCCCTGCTGGCCGACGCGGCGAAGCTGTTCGGCGACGACATGGTGGCCGGCATCGAGCCGAATACCGCCACGCTCAGCCGCAATGTCGAGCATTCCATCATGCTCGCCACCGCGCTCAACCCGCATCTCGGCTATGACCGCGTGGCGCAGATCGTCAACAAATCCTTCGCCGAGAATATCAGCCCGAAACAGGCCGCCATCGCGCTCGGGCTGCTCAGCGCCGAGGACTACGACCGCCTCGCCGACCCGCGCAGCATGATCGGGCCAAGGCCTTAGACGGATTTTTCAAGGGAAATTGGCGCACCCGACAAGATTCGAACTTGTGACCTCTGCCTTCGGAGGGCGGATGTGTCAACGAAAGGCGTTGTGCGGCAAAGACTTGGCCAAATTGCGGTGGCGTTGCGTGCCTATGGCGTGCCAATCCACTTAAGGTCTTAGTTCGCAAGAAAAATCCCCAGACACGTCGGATACATCGTCTGCCGTGCCAATTTTTCATATATGCTTGTTATCCGATCAGCAGCCCTTGCTGTAGAATCTCTAGAGCAGTCGGATTTACCGGAGATGCCGTGACCACCGATGAACTAGAAGCGCTTTTAGAAGGTGCGGAAGAAACCGACGCACTGGAATTCAAAGCAGCGATGGATTGGAACAAGGCGACTTTGGCCAAGGACATTCTGGCCATGGCAAATTTGCAAGATGGCGGCCGAATTGTTTTCGGGATCGAAGACGGGACATTCACTCGACAAGGAATGTCTGATGCTCAAATCGCCACTTTCGTCATTGACCAAATGCGCGATCAGCTCAGCGAATATGCGGACCCCCTGGTGGTGTTTCGCAGAGACGTGGTCGTTGATCGCAATGGCCTGAAATTCATTATCATCACAGTCAGCCCATTCGACGAATTTCCGGTCATCTGCAAGAAAGATACAGCCGAGCTAAAAAAAGGCGCGATCTACTATCGCAGCAAAGCCCAGAAGCCGCAGAGCGCACAAATCTCCAACTACACCGACATGAGAGATATTATCGAAGTTGCTGTTGTTAGGCGCATGAAGAGAATTCAGCAACTCGGATTGATCGCCAAAACTGAACCAGGGTACGATTACGACAGAGAGCTCAAGGGCCTGTGATGAACCAAGCGCTAATCGACAAGATTCGTAGTGTTGGATATTGGCGAGTAAATATTCGGCCCCAAGGGGCGCCGACAGAGAAACTTACTTTCGCGCGATGCAGAGAGCTTGTTGAGAAGAATAAAGTATCGTTGCGTGGCTGGGATTATCCGCAAGTCAACAGAAATGACAATCACGGTGGATACCAGAATGCTGAAGATCATGTCGTCAACTGGTGCGATTGGTACCAACATGTTGAATTTTGGATGATGTATAGAAGCTCGCAGTTTCTACATTACAAGGCTTTGCGAGAGGATCTTATTCAGTACATCCCCAACAAGCCTGCAGGCCCTTCGCTTAGCGTTGGCTCCACCGTTTACACTTTGGCGGAGATCGTCGAATTCACATTCCGTCTCTTCCGAGCAGGGCTTTATAAAAGCGGAGCGACTATACACATCACCATAGGCAATACAGCGGGAAGAGAACTTTGGATTGACGATCCGATGCGTATGGGCTTCTCTTACGCACGGAAAACCGCTGCACAACAGATAACACTTGAACGCGTTTTATCTGTTTCCGAACTAGAGGCCGAACCTCTCGATATTTCATCAAAAATGGCAGTTGAGCTTTTCGACCACTTTGATTGGCAGGCAAGCATCAACCAAATCCGTTCAGATCAAGAGCGCTTTTATAAGCGCCAATTTTAACCACAAACCGGACTCGGGATGCACGCTGCCTTCCGCATGACAATCACAAGAGGCGCATTTTTAATTTTTAGCGGTATCTCGCGTGTCGGAAACATGCCAAACAGGATGATTATTTTGCACCAAGTTACAATTGGGCGCAAACATCACCTCATCACAACACATTCAAGGTATTTAATAAAATTGGCGCACCCGACAAGATTCGAACTTGTGACCTCTGCCTTCGGAGGGCAGCGCTCTATCCAGCTGAGCTACGGGTGCCAGGAGCCGGGGCGGACCATAGCCGAGGGGGCGGCAGCGGGCAAGGCCCGCCGGAATCGGCGATGAGCCGGCGCTGCCGGAATCCGGCGGATTTCCGGTTCAGGCTGCCGGCCGCCGAGTGAGTTCGAGGAACAGGTCCTCGAGGTCGGCTTCCTGGGTGGAGAGATCGAGAATCCTTAAGTTGGCCGCCTGGCAGCGCGCCAGCACGGCATCGAAGGGCAAGAGGCTCGGGCGATACTGCAGCTTCAGACGCTTCGGCTCGAGCAATTCCGGGCCGAGATCGGCCAGCGCCTCGGGCGGCGCCTCAAGCGGCTCGGCCAGCGTGAGGATGACATCCTTGCGGTCGAGCTGGCCGATCAGCGCAGGCGTGCGGTCGCAGGCCACCACGCGGCCGTGGTTGATGATGGCAACGCGGTCGCAGAGCGCCTCGGCTTCTTCCAAATAATGCGTGGTCAGCACCACCGTGGTGCCGGCTTGATTCAGCCGCCGCACATAGGCCCAGAGCTGCTGGCGCAATTCGATATCGACACCGGCGGTCGGCTCGTCCAGCACCAGCACCGGCGGCGCATGCACCAGCGCCTTGGCCACCAGCAGCCGCCGCCGCATGCCGCCCGAAAGCGTGCGGGCATAGGCCTCGGCCTTCTCGGTGAGGCCGACGGCGGCAAGAATGGCGTCGGTCTGGCGTTCGGCCTTCGGCACGCCATAGAGGCCGGCCTGGAATTCCATCGCCTCGCGCGGCGTGAAGAAGGGATCGAGGTTGAGTTCCTGCGGCACCACGCCGATGGCGGCGCGGGCCCGGCGGGCATCGCTGTCGATATCATGGCCCCAGATCGCGGCAGAGCCCGAGGTCTTGCGCACCAGCCCGGCCAGGATGTTGATCAGGGTGGATTTGCCCGCCCCGTTCGGCCCCAGCAGACCGAAGAAGCTGCCCTTCGGAATCTCAAGATCGACGGCATCCAGGGCCAGCTTGGCGCGCGGGCCGGAACCATAGGTCTTGCTGAGCGCGGAAAGGCGGATGGCGGCGGGTTCGGACATGGTCGAGAGAAGAAAAAAACCGGAACAGATGGGTGCCTGAGACTGGCATCCGGCGTGGCGTTGGGCTAGGTATCACCCCATAACGCTGCGGTCAAATTCCGCCAGACGAGGGTCGCCATGGAACCAGTGGAAACCAAGGAAGTGGACAGCACCCGGATCGCCTGCGACGGCGATGGCGCCGCGCTGGGCCATCCGCGCATCTACCTCAATATGGGCGAGAAGACCGAGATCGACTGCCCCTATTGCGGCCGCCGCTACGTGCTGAAGGCCGGCGCCGCGGCGCACGCGCATTAAGCACCCGCTTGTGAGCGCCGCCCCGCATCGCCTCTATCTGGTCGACGGCTCGGGCTATATCTTCCGCGCCTACCATGCCCTGCCGCCGCTGACACGCAAAAGCGACGGCATGCCTATCGGTGCCGTTTCCGGCTTCTGCAACATGCTGGCGAGTTTGCGCGAACGCGCCGAGGCCGATGGCGCGCTGAGCCACATGGCGGTGATCTTCGATGCCGGCCGCGAGACCTTCCGCAACGAAATCTATCCCGCCTACAAGGCCAACCGCTCCGAGACGCCGGAAGACCTGATCCCGCAATTCGCGCCAATCCGCGATGCCGTGCGCGCCTTCTCGCTCGCCTGTATCGAGATGGAGGGCTTCGAGGCCGACGACCTGATCGCCACCTATGCCCGCCAGGCCCGCGAGCAGGGCATGGAAGTGGTGGTAGTGTCCTCCGACAAGGACCTGATGCAACTGGTCCGCCCCGGCGTGGCGCTCTATGACCCGATGAAGAACCGCAGCATCGGTGTGCCGGAAGTGATGGAAAAATTCGGCGTCGCGCCAGACAAGGTGGTGGATGTGCAGTCGCTGGCCGGCGACAGCACCGACAATGTGCCCGGCGTGCCCGGCATCGGCATCAAGACCGCGGCCGAACTGATCAACACCTATGGCGACCTCGACACGCTGCTGGCCCGCGCTGCCGAGATCAAGCAGCCGAAGCGGCGCGAAAGCCTGCTCAGCAATGCCGAGAAGGCCCGCATCAGCCGCCAGTTGGTGCTGCTGAAGGATGACGTGCCGGTGAAGGAGACGCTGGACGATTTCGCCATCCGCCCGCTCGACTGGCCGACGCTTGATGCCTTCCTCGCCTCGATGGAATTCCGCACCCTGCGCGGCCGCCTGGAAGCGCGCGTGAAGGGCCTGGTGCCGGCGAGCAAGGCTCAGCTCACCGATCCGGATACAGCGCGCCTGCAGGATGCGCCGGAAATGGCAGCGGCGCCGGCGGAAGCGCAGTATGAACTGGTGCAGGATCTGGAGCGGCTGGAAGCCTGGATCCGCCGCGCGGTCAAGGCCGGCATCGTGGCGGTGGATACCGAGACCACCGACCTGATCGCCACCCGCGCCGAACTGGTCGGCGTGTCGATGAGCGTGGCGCCAGGCGAGGCCTGCTACATCCCGGTGGGGCATACGGCGCCGAATGGCGACGGCCTGGATCTTGGCGGCGGTGGCCGGCCGAAACAGATTCCGCTGGATCAGGTGGTCGCTGCGCTGAAGCCGCTGCTGGCCGATGAAACCGTGCTGAAGATCGGCCAGAACATCAAATACGACATGGTGGTGCTGGCGCGCTACGGCCTCAGCGTGGTGCCCTATGATGACACCATGCTGCTGTCCTACACGCTGGATGCCGGCAAGCATAATCACAACATGGACGACCTGGCCGAACGCCATCTCGGCCATACCACTATCAAGTTCGACGACGTGACCGGCACCGGCAAGGCGCGTATCACGTTTGACCGCGTGCCGCTGGACAAGGCGCTGGCCTATGCCGCCGAGGATGCCGATATCACGCTGCGACTGCACCGCGCGCTGAAGCCACGGCTGCTGAGCGACAAGATGACCACGCTGTATGAGACCATCGAGCGGCCGATGCCGCGCGTGGTGGCGGCGATGGAGCTGGCCGGCGTGAAGGTGGACAAGGCCGAGCTTAATCGCCTGAGCGCCGACTTCGCCAACCGCATGGCTGCGCTGGAACGCGAGGCGCATGAACTGGCCGAGGAGAGCTTCAATCTCGGCTCGCCGAAGCAGCTAGGCGAGATCCTGTTCGACAAGATGTCGCTGCCCGGCGGCAAGAAGGGCAAGACCGGCGCCTATGGCACCGGCGCCGATGTGCTGGAGGAACTCGCTGCCGGCGGCCACAAACTGCCGCAGGTGGTGCTGGACTGGCGCCAGTTGCAGAAGCTGAAGGGCACCTACACCGATGCGCTGCAGGAGCAGATCGGCAGCGATGGCCGCGTCCATACCTCCTATTCGCTGGCCGCCACCAGTACCGGCCGCTTTGCCTCTTCCGATCCCAACCTGCAGAATATCCCGATCCGCACCGAGGAAGGCCGCAAGATCCGCCGCGCCTTCGTGGCCGAACCGGGACACAAGCTGATCAGCGCCGACTATTCACAGATCGAATTGCGCATCCTGGCGCATATCGCCGATATCGGCGCGCTGAAGCAGGCCTTCCTTGATGGCGTGGACATCCATGCCCTGACCGCCAGCCAGGTATTCAACGTGCCGATCGAAGGCATGGACCCGATCGTGCGCCGTTCCGCCAAGGCGATCAATTTTGGCATCATCTATGGCATGAGCGCCTTTGGCCTCGCCGCCCAGCTCGGCATCCCGCAGCGCGAGGCCGCCAACTATATCGATGCCTACTTCAAGCGCTATCCCGGCATCCGCGACTATATGGACCGGACCAAGAAGCAGGCGCATGAAATCGGTTATGTCAGCACGGCCTTCGGCCGCCGCATCCATCTACCGAACATCAACTCGAAGAATCCCGCCGAACGCTCCTTCCTGGAGCGCGCCGCGATCAACGCACCGATCCAGGGCACGGCGGCCGACGTGATCAAGCGCGCCATGGCCCGGCTGCCTGATGCGCTCCGTGCCGAGAAGCTGAGCGCCCGCATGCTGCTGCAGGTGCATGACGAACTGGTATTCGAGGCCCCGGAGGCCGAGGTTGATGCAACCATCGCTGTTGCCAAACGGGTGATGGAAGGTGCGGCAAGCTTGAGCGTGCCACTCGATGTTGAGGCCGGCGTCGGCGACAATTGGGACGACGCGCACTGAATGCCGCGCATGGATCCCGGCTTCGCACATTAAGTTGTGCTTATTCAGCCTGTTAACCATGCTGCTGAAGCATTTTGAAACTGTATTACCGTTAGTTCCAGGTTGACGCTGGCCCGCAGCAGAGGGAATCCTCTGCCCCGGCTTGCTACTCACGGCGTTTTTAGAGGCCAAGTCGTTCGCGCCGTGGTTAATTGTGTTAACCGTGGATTGTTTGACCACCAGGAACTTTCATGCCCAAGCTTTCCTTCTCCACCATCGGCCGGCCGCTACGCATCGCGCTCGGGCTGTTCCTGCTGGCGCTGTTCGCCTACACCCTGCTGCCTGGCACAATCACCGGCGGCGGGCAAAGCGGCCGCATCAACGCCGAACTGATCACGCTGCGCTCGCCCATTGATGGCCGCGTCACGTTCAGCACCGCACGTATCGGCGAACGTGTTACCGCCGGGCAATCGCTGGCGACTGTCACCTCACCGCCGGACCGCGACGTGCGCCTTGCCGATCTGGAAGCCCAGTTCAAGGCACTGACTGAGCGCCTGGCCAGCATCACGGCGCAGCAGGAGGCCTTGTCGCCGATCGTGACGCGTCTGGATGGCGAGAATAAAGGCTTCCAGGCCGCCGTGATTGCCAGCCTGGATGCACAGGTTGCCCAGGCCGTAGCCAAGGTGAAGCGTTCCGAAGCCGCCATCGTGCTGGCCGAAGCACAGTACAAGCGCATCCAGCCATTGGTCGCCGCCGCCTATGCCACGCCGGCAGAACTGGACCAGCGCCTTGCCACCCTGAATATCAGCCGCGCCGACCTAGCTGCTGACCAGAAGGCGCTGGAGCGCCTGCGCAAAGAGCGCGAAGCGGCGGAGAAAGGCATCTACCTCAACGACTCCTATAACAATGCCCCCTATTCGCAGCAGCGCCGCGACGATGTGGAATTGCAGCGCCTGACGCTTGCCACCCGCCGCGCCGACCTGGAAGCCGAGGTGGCGCAGCTTCGCCGCCAGGTGGAGGCCGAGCGCCGCCGCCGGCTGCAGGTGGATGGCGCGGTGATGCAGGCACCGGTTGCCGGCATCCTGTGGCGCCAGATGGAAAGCGAAGGCGCCACCATCGGCACCAGCGCGCCATTGTTGCAGGTGGTGGATTGTGGCCGGTTGTTCTTTGAGGTGATCCAGGAGCGCCGTGGCGAGGAGACACCTGGCATCGGCACCAATGTCGAGATCAGCTTCCATGATGGCCGGCAGCAGACCTCGCGGCAGGCAAGGCTGGCAGCGATCCGAGGCGAGCAGGATAGCGACCGGGGCGACATCGCCATCGCCGGCAACCTGCAGGCCAGCCAGCTCCGCCTGATCTATGCCCTGGCGCCGGCAAGCGAGCCGACGCTGAGCTGCCCAGTCGGCCAGACCGGCTATCTCAGCAGCAGCGGCCCGGGCCTTGCCCGCCTGATTGCCAAAGCGCAGGCCGGCATCGACGGCATCATCGCGCGCTTCAAGCAATAACGCCGATGCAAGACTGGATCGCCTGGATTCCCGGCGCGGCGTTCCTCGCCGCCCTGCTGCTGCTGCTGCCGGCGATCTCGCCAAACAATCTGCTGGTGCGCCGCGCCTTGATCCTGCTCGTGCTGGCGCTGTCGATCCGGTATTTCTGGTGGCGCATCGCAGACACCATCCCGGAGATCGAAAAGCCGCTGGATTTCATCTTCGGCCTGCTGTTCCTCGGCCTGGAACTGATGCTGGCCTTCAGCACCTATATGTGCCTGCTGACCTTCTGGCGCCACCGCGACAACCGCCCACAGGCCGAACGCAATGAAATCGAAAGCCACCGCCGCACCGATCTGCCGGCGGTGGATGTGTTCATCCCCACCTATAACGAATCCTGGGAAGTACTGGAGCGCAGCATCCTCGGTGCCAAGGCGCTGGATTATCCGCATTTCAAGGTCTGGGTGCTGGATGACACGCGGCGCGACTGGCTGCAGGAAAAATGCGCCGAGATCGGCGTGCGCTACCTGCGGCGACCAGACAACAAGGGGGCCAAGGCTGGCAACCTGAATAACGCCCTGACTATCTCGAAGCAGGAAACCGGCGCTCCCTTCATCATGGTGCTGGATGCCGATTTCGTGCCAAAGCGAAATTTCCTGCGCCGCACCATCGGCTTCTTCGACGACCAGCGCGTAGCCCTGGTACAGACACCGCAATTCTTCTTCAACCCGAACATGCTGCAGCATAATTTCATGCTGTCGGAAAGCTGGGTCGATGAGCAGCGCTTCTTCTTCGATACGCTGCAGCCGGCGAAAGACGGCTGGGACGTATCCTATTGCTGCGGCACTTCCTTCGTGGCTCGCCGCGCCGCCATTGAGGCCGTCGGCGGCTACCCCACCGAAACCATCACCGAGGATATCCTGCTCAGCTTCAAGCTGATCGATACCGGCTATATCTCGCGCTACCTCAATGAGAAGCTGTCCACCGGCCTGGCACCGGAGACGATCAACGAATACATCAAGCAGCGCAGCCGCTGGGGCATCGGCGCCATCCAGTCGCTGTTCGTGCAGGTTGGCCCGTTCGGGCGCAACAACCTGAAGCCGTTGCAGCGTCTGCTGTTTCTCGAGACCGCGAATTACTGGCTGAGCCTGCCGACCTTCTGCCTGTTTTCGCTGTTCGCCCCCCTGCTCTACTGGTATGGCGGCATCTCGATCCTGCGTGCCGAGCTGGCGCCCTATACCTACCATTTCATCCCGGCCTTCTTCTCCTCCACGGCGTTGTTCGTGTGGGTGTCATCGGGCCGTATCGTGCCAATTCTCACCGATCTCACAGAATTCATCTGCGCCTCGCGGGTCGCGCCCTCGGTATGGTCGGCCCTGCTGTTCCGCAAGGTGCAGCCTTTCCGCGTTACCGGCAAAGGCCTGCTTTCCACCAGCATCCAGGTCAACTGGCCGGTCTTCCTCGAGGCCGGCACCCTGTTCGTGCTGACAGCGGTGGCGGTGCTGGCCTTCCACAGCCATCTGATCGACGGCCTGCTGCCCGATGGTGGCGACCCGACGCTGTATGTGTTCTGGAGCTGCTGGAACCTGCTGATCCTGTCGCTGGTGATGCTGCTGGCAATCGAACGCCCGCGTATGCGCCGCGAGGAGCGTTTCCTGATCGACGAAACCGTGCGGATCAACTGGCGCGGCGGCAGCCTGACTGCAAACCTTGCCGACATGTCTGTATCCGGCGCGCGGCTGATCATGGACCCGAACCAGGCAACCAAGCTGCGCGACGAAGCCGTGACGCTGGAAACCAGTGACTGCCCGGCACTTTCGGCGCAGGTGACCGATGCTGGCGGCAAGCATGTGCATCTGCGCTTCGATTCCGAGGAACAGCGCGCCAGCATCGTCACCAAGCTCTATACCGGCCCCTATGATAGTGTCGCCCGCCGCGCCAATATCGCCACCGCGCTGAAAGGCGTGTTCCGCAACGCCTTCGGCCTCGAGCGTTGATCGGCACTACCACGAAAAACGGCGCCGGATTGCTCCGGCGCCGCCTGTCAGGTCAGGATATGGCGCAGCCTCAGGCTTCGCTGGCCTTCTCTTCCGAGATCGCAGCCTGCGCCGCCGCGAGGCGGGCGATGGGCACGCGATAGGGCGAGCAGGACACGTAGTCGAGGCCGGCCTTGTGGAAGAAGCGCACAGAGGACGGGTCGCCGCCATGCTCGCCGCAGATGCCGAGCTTGATGCCGGGGCGGGCCTTGCGGCCACGCTCGACAGCAGTACGCACCAGTTCGCCGACACCCGACTGGTCGATGCTGACGAACGGATCGCGCTCGAAGATGCCGGCCTTGAGATAGTCTTCCATGAACAGGGCCGAGTCATCGCGGCTGATGCCCAGCGTGGTCTGGGTCAGGTCGTTGGTGCCGAAGGAGAAGAATTCGGCATGCTCGGCGATCTCGGCGGCGCGCAGAGCGGCACGCGGCAGTTCGATCATGGTGCCGACCAGATACTTCAGCTTCTTGCCGGTTTCCTTGGTGACGGCGGCAGCCACCGCATCCACACGGCGCTTCAGCACGTCGATCTCCACCTTGGTGGCAACCAGCGGGATCATCACCTCAGGCTCCACCGCCTTGCCGTTCTTCGATGCTTCGACAGCGGCCTCGAAAATGGCCCGCGCCTGCATCTCGTAGATTTCCGGGAAGGAAATGCCGAGGCGGCAGCCGCGATGGCCAAGCATCGGGTTGGTCTCATGCAGCGCCTTGGCGCGCTCGCGCAGGGCATCGGCCGAGAGGCCCGAAGCCTTCGCCACGGCGGCGAAATCTGCATCGGTATGGGGCAGGAATTCATGCAGCGGCGGATCGAGCAGGCGGATCGTCACCGGACGGCCGGCCATGATCTTGAACAGCTTCACGAAGTCGCCGCGCTGCACCGGCAGCAGCTTGGCCAGCGCCTTCTTGCGGCCCTCCACATCGGCAGCGAGGATCATCTCGCGCACCGCCGTGATACGGTCGGCATCGAAGAACATATGCTCGGTGCGGCAGAGACCAATTCCCTCGCAGCCGAACTTGACGGCGGCGGCGGCATCCGCCGGGGTCTCGGCATTGGTGCGCACCTTGAGGCGGCGCAGCTTGTCGGCCCAGCTCATCAGGGTGGCGAAATCGCCAGACAAAGCCGGCTCGATGGTCGGCACCAGGCCGAGGATCACTTCGCCGGTGGAACCGTCGATGGTGATGATATCGCCCTTGTTCACCACAGTGCCGCTCACCGTCATGCGGTTGGCGGCATAGTCGATGCGCAGCGCACCGGCACCAGAGACGCAGGGCCGGCCCATGCCGCGCGCCACCACGGCGGCGTGGCTGGTGGTGCCGCCGCGCGCCGTCAGAATGCCCTTGGCGGCATGCATGCCGTGAATGTCTTCCGGCGAGGTCTCGATGCGCACCAGGATGACGGCTTCGCCCGAAGCGGCCAGCTTCTCGGCCTCATCGGCATTGAACACCACCTTGCCAGCGGCGGCGCCCGGCGACGCAGCCAGGCCCTTGGCGATCACGGTGCGCGGCGCCTTCGGATCCGGCGTCGGGTGCAACAATTGGTCCAGCGAAGCCGGATCGATGCGGGTGACCGCCTCAGCCTGGCTGATCAGCTTTTCCTTCACCATGTCCACCGCAATCTTCAGCGCGGCCTTGGCGGTGCGCTTGCCCGAACGGGTCTGCAGCATCCACAGCTTGCCCTGCTGCACGGTGAACTCGATATCCTGCATGTCGCGGTAATGCTTCTCGAGCTTCTGGAACACGTCCGTGAGCTGCTTGAAGGTGCCCGGCATGGTTTCCTGCATGGACGGCATGTCGTTGCCGACCTTGAGGCGTGCCACCTTGGTGAGCTGCTGCGGCGTGCGGATACCCGCCACCACGTCCTCACCCTGGGCATTGATCAGGTATTCGCCGTAGAAGGCCTTCTCACCGGTGGAGGGATCACGGGTGAAGGCGACGCCGGTGCAGGAGGTGTCGCCCATATTGCCGAACACCATGGCCTGCACGTTCACCGCCGTACCCCAGCTTTCCGGGATATGGTTCAGCGTGCGGTAGGTGATGGCGCGGTTATTCATCCAGCTTGAGAACACGGCACCGATGGCGCCCCAGAGCTGGTCGCGCACATCCTGCGGGAAGGGCTTGCCCAGTTCTTCCTTCACCTTGGCCTTGTAGGCGACAACCAGCGTCTTCCAATCCTCGGCGGTCAATTCGGTATCGAGCGTGAGGCCCTTGTCCTCCTTGTGCATTTCGAGCAGTTCCTCGAAATGCTCGTGGCCGACATCCAGCACCACGTTGGAATACATCTGGATGAAGCGGCGGTAGCTGTCCCAGGCGAAACGCTCGTTGCCCGACTGCTTGGCCAGCGCCTGCACCGTGGTGTCGTTGAGGCCAAGATTCAGCACTGTGTCCATCATGCCCGGCATCGAGGCGCGGGCGCCCGAGCGCACCGAGACCAGCAGCGGCATCACGGAATCGCCGAACTTGGCGCCAACCAGCTTTTCGATCCGCGCCAGGGCGGTATCCACCTGGGCCTTCAGCTCGGCCGGATACTTGCGGCCATTCTTGTAGAAGGCGGTGCAGACTTCGGTGGTGATGGTGAAGCCCGGCGGCACCGGCAGGCCGAGATTGCTCATCTCGGCGAGATTGGCGCCCTTGCCGCCCA
>VFQP010001136.1_pt1 | contig 38556 bp, 26 predicted proteins | sample 3512351 | NCBI WGS metagenome assembly VFQP01 (sample SAMN10412372, study PRJNA504923) | tailings metagenome | isolation source: Relicate 1 Philex TSF1 revegetated site | place: Philippines: Tuba, Benguet | collected 2017-08-29
GGGAGACGGTGCTGAAGAATAATCTGTTTACGCTGCGTACGGTGATCGATGAGTATACCTACGATAAGCAGAAGGCGCCACAGGATCTAAGGGACTTGGTGGATGCGGGGTATTTGCGGGCGATTCCCCTCGATCCTATGACGGGGCGGAACGATACGTGGCGGCCGGTGATGGAGGATGCGCTGGCGTCGGTGAATCAGAGTGAGCCAGGGATTTATAACGTGTTTTCCGGGGCGACGGAGAAGTCGTTGGAGGGGACTCCGTATTCGGAGTGGTGAGTTAGAAATTGATTCTCGGATAGTCCTGCTTCTTTGCCTTCGCTATAGAAGTGCATTAAGCTTGCGGGGATGAAATCGGGCAAGTTGGCCGTTTTGTTGCTGGCGTCTGTTGGGTTTGCGCAGGACGATCTTTCTCGGGAGAGGCTGATTGCGGCGGGGAAGCTCTGGGTTACTGTGCAGTACTTCCATCCTTTCCTTGCGTGGAAGGGAGTGGATTGGGATCGGGCCTTCCTACAAGCGATTCCGCGGATTCAAGCGGCTAAGGACCGGAACGAATACGCCCAAGCAATCGATGACATGTTGAGGGAACTTGGGGATTCGGGAACACATGTGCAGAAAATAGGGGAGGCTCCGCCTGCGCAGGGATTGGGATTTACGGAGATTCAACTTCGCGATGATGGGGTCCTACTGGCGAAGACGGGCCGCGCGAATGGGGATCCGATGGATAGCGCCAGTAAGTTTCCCGAATTGTTTGCGAAAGCCAAATCTGTTGTTTTCGACCTGCGGGCGGGCGCGGCGCACCCTTGGCTGCTTGGTGGACTTCCACTCTCAACTAAGCCTTTGACGCTGCCCGGCTACCGCTTTCGCATGCAGAATGGACTCCATCCAGATCGCGGAGGCTGGGGGGCGCCTTACTTTTCCGGATCGTGGACACGAGACGCGGCGGTACTACAACCCAACCCAGCCGGCCGAAAAGTGCCGGTGGTGTTTGTCGTTGGAAACGACAGCCAGTTACCCGACATCGCATCGGCGCTTCAAGACGCCGGCCATGGATACGTCGTGGCGGAGAACCCGATTGAGGCCGCGCGAATAAACGCGTCATTCGTGAAAATCACAGACGATGTAGCGTTAGTCGAGGGAATAAGAGCACGCATACGCCTTGGGGAAGTACTTCATGCGGACGGAAGCAGCGGTATGTGCGCGGACAAAATATCTAGCGCAGAAGCTCTGGACGAGGCCATCCAGCTTGCACTCGCACCCCCAAGCGCAAGTTGCCAACGCGTGAATTCGCCCCAGCCGAAGCAACGGGTGAACGAGGAGTATCGCGGCAATCCATACCCTTCCGCGGCGCACCGGCTGCTGTCCGCATTCCGCATTTGGGGCGTCTTTGAGTTTCTATTTCCCTACAGGGACTTGATGGACGAGGATTGGGAGGATGCATTACGGCGGGCGTTGCCGAGAATTGAAGGCGCTAAGGACGCGCGTGAGTATCATCTGGCGGTCTCAGAGCTTGTGAGCCGGGTCCAGGACACCCATGCGGTGGTTTCTAGCGAAATGTTGACGCAAATCCGAGGAGTGGCGCGAGCCGGCGTTGCAGTACGGCATGTGGAAGGCGAAGCGGTTGTGTCTGAGATCTTCGATCCGGCGGCGACGCAAGCCGGAATGAATGTGGGAGATCTTGTTAAGCGTGTGAATGGCATACCCGTTCCAGAGAGGATTCGGGAATTGTCACGCTATATCTCCGCCTCTACTCCACAAGCACTGATGAGGGACGCAATGGACTTCTTGATCCGTGGAGGCGAGGGAAGAGAAATCGTTCTCTCGGTTGCGGGCTCGGATGGAGTGGAAAGGGAAGTCCGCCTGATTTGCAGTTCCAAGATAAGGCGGACTTCCCCCAAGGCCGATCAAAACGAAAGTATTCGAATGCTGCCGGACAATATTGGATACATGGATTTGAGGCAGCTCGGCATTGGAGATATAGATGGAGCTTTCGAGCGGTTGCGGAACAGCAAAGCGATTATTTTCGACATGAGAGGCTACCCTCGGAATACTCGTGCGGCGTTGGGGAGTTGGCTTTCTAAGCGGCCTCAAATAATCAGCTCACGAATGGTGCGCAAGCTTGCCTTCTCCCCGGACACGAAGGCGACCGAGGAGAGGGAGGGGAGGCAACAATGGACGCTGGATCCCGCCAAACACTATGGCGGCCCTACGGTACTGCTGATCGATGAACGGGCGCAAAGCCAGTCAGAAGCTACGGGGATGGTATTGCGGGCAGCGAATGGAACCAGGTTTGTCGGTTCCCACACAGCAGGCGCCAATGGCGATGGCTCGTCGTTTTTCGTTCCAGGTGGAATTCGAATTGGCCTCACGGGCCAAGGAGTAGTTCACCCGGATGGGCGACAGTTACAGCGCATTGGGCTTGTCCCGGATATTGCGGTAACACCCACAATCAATGGGATGAGGCAGGGCCGCGATGAGGTGCTCGATAGGGCGGTCGCCCTGATAAACACCGGCAAATGATGGTGTGTGGAGCTTGCGTCAGTAAACGAAGATTGTTTGCGCCGTCGGGTTACGGGTTGCGCCGACTTTGAGATTGACTGGGACTGCACCGGCGGCGCGGAGATTGCTGGGGACGCGGAGGTTTACTTGGAAGAGGCCCGGAAAGCCAACAGTGGCGCCGGCGTAGAGGACTTCCGTGGGGAGGCCTTGGACGTCGGCTTGGGCGCCTAGGTAGGGGAGATCGTAGCCGTTGACGTTCATGCGGAGGCCTTCGCCGGTGCCGTAGAGGACCAGGACGTCGCCGGGGCGGGCGGGGTTCGATTCGCTGTTGAGTTGGCCGTTCGCGAGGACTGCGACGATTTGGCCTTTCTTGTCCGCAAGCTCGAAAAAAGCGGGAGCGGCGGGGGCGACGTTGCAGATGAGGCGGTCGATGAGGAGGCCGCCGTTGCGGAACTCGAGGATCGATTGCGTGCGGCCGTTAATGGCGTAGGGGACTTGGAAGTTGACTTGCGTTTTGTTGGCGAAGGAGATGCTGGCGGGATAGCCGTCGATGGTGATCTCGGAGAATTGCGGATTCTCCAGGGGTGGGGTGAAGAGAGTCATGAGCAGACCGGGGGCGATGGGGCCATTGGTGAAGGTGGCGGCGTGGACTGCGTTGGTCTTGGCGGTGTTATCGCCCGTGATGAGTTCGGGTGGGGCGTCGAGGCGGCGGACGCGGTCATTGAGACGGTCGGCGAAGTAGAGTGTGGATTCGCCGCGCAGGGCAAGGCCTTGGGGTTCGTTGAGAGTGATGGCGTCGGCGTTGCCGTTTTCGGCGTTGAAGCCGTTCTCGTTGGCGCGGCCAGCGACCATGTTGATCTTGCCATCGAGGGCGATGCGGCTGATGGTGTGGGTTTGTGACTCGGTGAAATAGACAACGCCTTTGGGGGAGACGGCGATGGATTCGGGCGTCTTGAGTTGCACGGCAAGGGTGCTGAGGCGTTGGGTGCGGGGGTCGACTTTGCGCAGGGCGTTGTTGGCGCGGTCGACGAAGTAGAGGTTGTTGGCGGCGTCAAGCGCTAGGGCCGTGGGTTCGTTGAGCGGGGCGAGGAGAGCTTCGGCATTCTCCATGGGGACGCCGCGCAGGCCCGAGCCGACGACGGTTTCGATGCGCGCGCCGAGCATGAAGCGGCGAATGCGCTGGCCCGTGCGCTCGGAGACGTAGATGCGATTCTCGGAATCGACGGCGAGGCCGCTGGGCGTGGCGAGGCTAGCTTGGGTGGCGAGGATGTTGTCGTTCGAGAACTCCGCGCGGCCGGTGCCGGCGGCGGTCAGGATGACGCCGGACTTCGAGACAACGCGGACGCGGTGGTTGGCCGAGTCGGCGATGTAGAGATTGTCGAAGGAGTCCAAGGCGAGAGCGGTGGGAGTGTTGAGCTGGGCAAGGGTGGCGGGGCCTTGGTCGCCGCGGAAGCCGGGTTCGCCGGTGCCAGCAACCGTGGTGACGATGCCTTGGGGATCGATGCGGCGAACGCGATGGTTTTGGGTGTCGGAGAAGTAGATGTTGTTTTGGGAATCCAGGGCGACGGCGGCAGGGCGATGGAGACGGGCTTGGAGGGCGGAAACATTTTCACCTCGGAATGTACTGAACTCGTTGCCGATTAGGACCTCTAAGAGGCCCGAAGGCAGAGTGCGCCGAACCCAAGAGCCGCCGGCGGTAACGGTGCGGGCGGAACGGTCTACGGCGACATCGCGGCCGCCGGTGGGAATCGTTTCGAGCTTTTGATCGGCGTTGACGCGCCACAGGAAGTCACCGCGGATGTCGGCGATGAGGAGGTAACCGTTCGGATGCCAGGCGAGACCGGTGGGACGGTCGAGGCCGGAGGCGTGAACGGTGTAAACGCCTTGGTTGGAATACTTGAGGACGCGGCCGTTGCCGGAGTCGGCGATGTAGAGATTGCCGGAGCTGTCTTGAGTGAGGGCGGCGGGGGAGTTGAAGTTCGGGTTGGGGGTGGGGAGGACATTGAAGTTGCCGCGGGGCTCGAGGATGAGAATGCGGTTGGCGGCGAAGTCCGAGATGTAGAGGCGGCCATCGGGGGCGGCGAGGACGTTGCGAGGGGCTTGGAGGGTGACGCCGCCGATGCCAGCACCGGCGACGGTATCGATGATGCCGCTGGAGGAGATGCGGCGGACGCGAGCGTTACCGAGGTCGGCGATGTAGAGATCGTTGTTGGGTCCGTAGGAGAGTCCGTAGGGCGTGTTGACGCGGGAGAGGTGTGCGGGGCCAGTGTCGCCGATGCGGCCGGGTAGGCCGTCGCCCGCGATAGTACTGATGCGGCCTTGGGCGTCGATGCGGCGGATGCGATGGTCGTCGGAATCGGCCAGGTAGATGTCACCCGCTGGGGAGACGGCCAATCCCTGCACAAAGCGTAAAGAGGCTTGGGCGGAAGGGCCGCCATCGCCGGCTTCCGAGCCACCGGCAACGGTGGAGATGCGCCATTGAGAGAAGGCGGCGCTGGCGAGACAGAGCAAAAGCGCGGAGGTTCTCACGAGAATGTAGTGGCGCGCGGCAAGGATTTTTCTCAAGGTTTTTGGTGCGGGCCGATAAGGGTTTTACAAGGACATTTCAAACAGAATGAAGCACCGTTTGGGGGCCATGCTCGTGGTCTGCGCGGTTTCTTCCAGCCTCGTCGAGGCGGGAGAACTGCGTCTGAAAACGAGAAGCATCGATACCGTGAGTGAGTTGAGCAAGAGCGGCACGGCCTTCGCGGCGGGCAGCATTGGCCGGAGGATGACGGGGGCGCGATCGCATTGGTTGATTGAGGTTCAGGAGAATCTCGGAGAGGTGTTGGAGGAGCTGCGCCGGAGGGGCGCGGCGGTGTTGTCACAGGTGCCGGAGAACGGCTATGTGGTGAGCGCCGCGGAGGGATTCGATTGGAGTGGGCTCACCATTGGATACCGGGCATGGATTGCGCCGGAGGACAAAGTGAGCCCGCTAGTGAACGAGCAGGCGCTGGTGGCGGCGGCTTTGGTGGGAGAGGCCGAAGCCGCGACGCCGTCGCGCCTGCTTGTAATCGCTCGATTTCATAAAGACGTGGAAAGTTGGCAGACGGATGGGATTCTGGATGCCGAAGGGGTTCGTTCACTGGCGAACGCTTCCTTGCAAAGCGTGGACCGCTTGCTGGAGTTGAGCGTGGAGGAAATCGCTCGGCTTCGTTTGTGGGATGAGCTGGAGTACATCTTCCCCGCCCCGGAGGCGATGAAGGCGGGCGAGGTTTTCTTAGTGTGCGATGGTGTGCACACGGGCGAAGTGGAAGTATCTATGTTGGCGGCAGTTTATGGCGAAGGCTGGGACGGCGCGGGCAGAGGGAGCGCGAGTTTGACTTACAGCTTTGGGGCCTTGGCTCCGGGAGTGGACGCAGAGTTGGTGAAGAGCGAAGCACGGCGGGCATTCGACGAGTGGAGCCGGGCGGTGGCGGTGAGTTTCCGCGAAACGACTTCGCGAAGCACGGTGCGGAACATCGACATACTGTTTGCGACCGGCGATCACGGCGACCCGTTTCCCTTTGCCAGCGGTTCGGCCGCCTTGGGACATTCCTTCTATCCGGCGCCACCCAATCCGGAGCCCATTGCGGGCGACGTTCATATCAATAGCGCGTATAGCTGGAGCGTGGGCGGTACCTGGGATATCTATAGCGTTCTGCTGCATGAGATGGGGCATTCGCTCGGGATCGGGCACACGGATGCACCGAACGCGGTGATGTATCCGTACTACCAGAAAGCGACGGTGTTGCAGAGCGACGATGTGGCTTCGATCCGGCAGTTGTACGCGGAGGCGGGTGGAACGACTATGCCGGCTACACCGACCGCGCCCGTCTTGAGCTTGACAATTGCCAGCCCGCTGCAAGGCGCGAAGACAACATCGGACACCATGAACTTTAGCGGCGCGCTGGCGAACGCGACGGCAGGCGTGAGCGTGGATTATTGGAACGAGACGGCCGGCGTTTCCTCTTCTTGCCTGGTGAACACGACGAGGACTACCTGGAGCTGCGCCAGTGTGCCGCTGAACGCCGGCGCGAACACGATTGCGATCCGGGCCACGATGAATGGGGCAAGTGTCATCGTCCGGCGCGTGGTGACGCGCGAGGCCTGGGAGGACGTGAAGATCAGCGTGACCAGTCCCGCCGGCGGATCGACAAGCACTACAGGATCCGCAATTAGCATCCTGGGTAATGCGCAACATGCGACGGGCATTGCAAGCGTGACATGGATTGTAAATGGGCAAGGCGGACAGGCGACATTGAGCGCGCCGAATGCGGCGACGACGAACTATAGCTTTGTGGCGCCTTTGGTTATGGGAACGAACTCGATCCAGCTGCGCGCGACCGCGCGCAATGGACAAACGGCGAGCGCGGTGGCGAACGTCGAGAGAAAGACCGCGGTCACCACCCCGCCCGCGGAACCAACAACAGATAGGACGGCACCTACGATGACAGTACAAGCACCAATCGGCACTTTTATCTTTACCAGTTCGGCGCGGATGACCTTTCGGGGCTTGGCGACGGACAACATTGGAGTCACGCGAGTGAGCTGGCGCAACAGCGCCGGCGCGCAAGCAGGAGAGGCGATTACTACGCGCACGGCCACGGGCGTGCAGTGGAGCTTCGATGTGAATCTACTGACGGGATACAACGCGATTGAAATCAAAGCATTCGACGCCGCCGGGAACGCTTCGGGATATACGGCAACGGTGCGGAGATATTAAAACGCAATTACAGCCCAAGTCGCTATACGATGGAGCGGAGATGGATCGCCGCTCCTTTCTTTTTTCCGCGCTGGCTGCGCCGACGATAGCCAACGCTTATCCCTGGCCTGCGGGCAAGAAGTGCGCCGTAAGTTTGAGCTTCGACGATGCCCGGGCCAGCCAGATAGACGTTGGATTGCCGCTCTTCGAAAAGCTGGACTTGAAGGCTACCTGGTACGTGTTGCCAAATGCCGTCGCCAAGCAAGTGGACGGTTGGAAGCGAATGATCGCCATGGGTCAAGAAGTGGGCAATCATTCTCTGACGCATCCTTGCACAGTGAATTACGGAATTGGTGCCAAGGGGCTGGAGAGTTTTACGCTGGCCGACATGGCCGCCAATCTGGACGAAGCCAACCGGCAGATTCAAGACTTACTGGGAGTGAAACCAGTGAGCTTTGCGTATCCCTGCGGGCAGAAGTTTATTGGCAAGGGTGCAGGGACACGCAGTTATGTGCCGTTGATCGCCGAGCGATTCACGAGCGGGCGCGGATATCTGGATGAAGCGGCGAATAAGGCCTTGGAGTGCGACTTCGCGCAGTTGTTGGGTACGGCCTTCGACGACATGGATTTCCCGGCGATGAAGGCGCATCTGGAGAAGGCTAGGGCGAGTGGGCGTTGGATCGTATTTTGCGGGCACGAGATTGGGACGAAGAAATACCAGACGACGGATGTGGGCGCGCTACAGGCTCTTGCGGATTACTTGAAGGATCCCGCGCAGGGTTATTGGGTGGACACGGTTGGAAATGTCACAAAGCACCTGCGTGCGCAGCGAGGAGAGTAGATGAGTCAGAGAGAGATCCGCCGGGCGGCGGTGTGTGGGTCCGGCATGATGGGTCCGGGGATTGCATCGGCTTTGGCGCTGGGCGGCGTGGAAACTGCGATCGTTTCGCGGAGTGAAGAGCGGGCTTGGGCGGCGCTGGATATGGCGCGGCAGATGGTTTTGTTGCTGGAACAGCATGGGCTGGTCACGCCTGCGCATAGCAATCGAGCCTTGGAGCGATTGCGGTCGACGGGCGATTTCCTGGATGGTGTGGGTGGCTGCGATTTGGTGGTGGAATCGATTCCCGAAGATATGGGGTTGAAGCAGGAATGGATCGCACGCGTGGAAGGCGTGATCGACGAAGGCGCTTACATCACTTCGAATACCAGTGGCTTGAGCATCACGGAAATGTCTAGCAAGGCGAAGCGCCCGGAGCGGATTGCGACGACGCACTTTTGGAATCCGCCGCACTTGGTGCCGCTGGTGGAGATAGTAATGTCGCCCACCACCACGGAGGGAATGGCGCAGGATTTGAAAGCGCTGCTGGAGAAGTGCGGCAAGGTTCCGGTGATCGTGCGAAAGGACCGGCCGGGGCAACTTGGGAACCGTTTGCAGATGGCCATGGTCCGCGAGGCCGTGAACATTGTGGCCGAAGGGATTGCCAGCGTGGAAGACGTGGACAAAGCCGCGAGCTTGAGCTATGGTTTGCGATTGCCTGTTTATGGGATCTTCGAACATGCCGACATGGTCGGACTCGATATGAGCTACAAGATTTGCGATTACGTGGCTCAAGACTTGTACTCCGAAAAGCAGGCGCCGGAGTTGTACTCGCTGTTGGTGAAGCAGGGGCAGTTGGGTGTGAAGACCGGGAGCGGCTTCTACGATTGGTCGAAGAAGGACCCGGAGCATGTCAAAGCGAAGCGCGACCGTTGGTTGCGGGAGTTTTTGAAGGGGCAGTTTGGCGAGGAGTTCCGAGCGAAGGATGAATAAGCTTGTTGTAGCGTTATGGGTCGCTTGTGGCCTTGCGCAGGACTTGCGTATAGAGCCGACCTTCAACGCGGGGGCCTCGCTGCAATGCGGTGCGGAGCGGGTTTACCTCGATACGTTCTTTGTTGGCTTGGATGGTTACCAGAAGCCAACGACGGCCGAGTTGGAAGCATTGATGGCGAAGCCGGGACCGGTTCTGGTCTTAGCTACTCACGCGCATCGGGATCATTGGGACGTGGAGGTGCTGGCGAAGCTTTTGGGCCGGAACGCCCGGGCGGAATTCTGGGGCACGGCGCAGACGGCGAGCGACTTGGCAAAGCGACATCCGAAGCAGGTAAAGGTTCTGCCGGTGGAGGGAGCGGCGCAATGGGGCAAGGTTGTTCTCGAGTACTTTGCGTTGCCTCATTCGGGTGAGCGTTGGAAGACGTTGGAGAACTCCGCGATTGTTGTGAACATCTGCGGGCGACGAGTACTGCACCCTGGAGACGCTGACATGGTGGCGAGGCGATTTGACCGGATCGGCCGCGTGGATGCCGCGCTTTTGCCTTACTGGTATTACTTGTCAGCCGAGGGCCTGCGCGTCGTGCGAGAGACGCTACGGCCGCAAGCCACTTGGGCGTTGCACGGGGATTGGACCGACCGCAGTTGGGTGGCCAAAGTGCAGGCGGCTTATCCTACTGCCCGGATCCCGTCTGCTTTTCTGAAGCCGTAGGCAGGGACTGCCAGACGATGTTGACGATCTTCCACTGGCCTTCTTGCTTGACGAGTTGCAGATAGTCCATGCCCCAGTCGGCTACGACCTTGACGTTCGCGGTGCGGCTCATGACTTCGAAAAGCGTGATTTCCTTTGGCCATTTGGAGGAATCTTTCTTGCTCTTGTTGAAAGTAAGCGAGATTGCCTTGAGGCGCTCGAAAGACATCTTCATCTCCGTCCACTTCTGCTCCTTGGCGTTGAAATAGACGCCCCGCTTGGCAAGCTCCGGCGAGACGCTTTTGTCGATGAGTTCAGGCTTACCTTCGTAGATCGCCTCGACATAGTCCAGAGCGGCGCGCTTCACAGCGGCTTGGTCTTCGGGGGAACCGGCGTTTTGGGCCGAAAGGCTCAAGGCGCCGGAGATCGTTAAGACAAGGAGAATGCGCATGGGCAGATTGTAGCCGCGCGCTACAACGAGAGCAAAGGATTTGGGCTGAAGCGGACTTCAGCGCACGGTATTCTTCAGCAGCCCGATCCCTTCGATTTCCACTTCGACGGTATCGCCGGGGTTCATTTTCTTGGTAGATCCCGGAGTTCCCGTGAATATGATGTCGCCGACTTCGAGAGTGACGAACTTCGAAATGTAGCTGACGATGGTTGGGCAATCGAAGAGCAGATCGGCAGTGGTTTGCTTCTGAACGACTTCGCCATTCAAGCGCGTTTGGAGGAGCGCCTTTCCATAGTCGGCGCCATGCACGAGGTAGGGACCGATAGGGCCAAAGGTGTCGCTTCCCTTGGCGCGCCACCATTGCAAATCCTTTTGCGCGCCATTCTGCCAATCGCGTTCGGAGACGTCGTTGCCGCAGGTGGCGCCGAAAATAGCGGCCTTGGCTTGGACGGGGTTGAGGTTTCGCCCGCCCTTGCCAAGCACGATCACCAATTCGCCTTCGTAGTGGACGTTCTTAGCGTTTGGCGGAGTGATGATGTTCGCGCCGTTGCTGGTGAGGCAGGTCGTGGGCTTGTAGAAGATCTCGGGCTCTTTGGGTGCCGGGCGCGCTCCAAGGTGGCTCTTATAGTTGAGGCCGACGGCAAAGACCTTGGGCGGGTCCGCCGGCGCTAAAAGTTTGACGCTGGAGAGTTTCCTGGGGCCGCCCAGCGGACGGCCATTACGGTATGGCGCATCGCTCAACGGGACGAGGTTGTCGCCTTCTACAACGGCCCAAGAGATACGGCGATTGTTTTCGAAGCGAACGAACCTTTCGATTTTGGTTTGCGCTCCCGCTTGGGCGGCGGCGATGGTAACGAGTGATTGTCTGCGTGTCATTGAATAGATTCCGCGCTTGCCAGATATATCGCATTCAGCATTAACTTGAAAGTCCCATAGGGCTGGCCGCGGAACTGCGGCCGGAATCCATATAGATAAACGCTGCCTTGGCCTAGGCGGGCCTGCACCGCGATGGGCTTGCCCAACACAGCCCGTTCGCCGCTCAACCAACCGCTGGCCAGCAGGTCTTGCTTGGCGTATTGAGCGAGAACCTTCACCTCGCGCTCGCCTTTGTTCGCATCTTTCAGCAAAGTGACTTCAAAAGCTTGGCCACCTGTTGTCATCGCTACGGTTTGCGCGCGCATGCCAAAGGCGGCAGGCTGCGAGGTATCGACGTCTAGCCGAATCAGGGTGCCGGGCGCATAGAATGCGTTCGGGCTGACATCCTCATCGCGTCCGGCGGCGGGAGCAAGCAATGTGCGCACGCCGATGGGAAAGTTTTGCGTGAAGAGTCCCGCGGCCGAGTCAAAGGCAAGCAACGTGCCGCCCTTGTGGGCGAAATCTTCCAACGCGACAAGCCCTTTCGAGCCGATGCCACCGGTATATTCCGGACGTTGTTGCGCATCCGCGCGGCCTTCGCCGGCACGCACACCATGCAGAATCGAAGCGGGGGCTTGCTGCGCAAAGATGATCGCGTCAAAACGATCCCCCAAATTGCCCGCGATGATCTGCTCGTTGGTGAGCTTGGTGAAGGGAATTTTGAAATGGTCGAGAACCCACATAGTCCACCCTGCGTCCATGTTGGCGGTGTAGGGTTCGTAAACGGCCACGCGAGGCGTGCGCAATTTCCAACGAGCGCCTTGGGCGGATTCGAGGACAGCTCCGGTTTCATTCCAGTAAACACTGCTACCACCGGAAAGCGTCTCGGCAATCTTCAGGAAGCTGCTGGAATCGCTATGGCTCCAAGTCAGAGCAGGATAAGGGACTTTATCAAGCTTGCGGGTGCGTGCGTTCTCCGGCAATGGCGTGCTTAGCTTCTGCACCTCCACACCCATCTGTTGGCTCAACGTCCAGCCGGCAAGATCGTAGGGGCGCTTGGTTGGGCCAGTTTGCCCGCTGCGCAATTCGGGGTACTTCTGGGGCTCCATGAGATCGACGAGGTAGCCACGGAAGGCCTGCTGCGCGGGGATCCAAAAGCTGCCGGCCGGGTAGCTGACGAAGTTCAGCGTCATGGTTTGCTCGAGGGCGTGCACTTCGATGCCGGCGAGTTGCAGCCTGTCGGCAAGTGTCGCGGCGGCGTAGGGATCCTGTTGGTCCTTGGAAATCAGATAACCGGTGATGCTTTTGTTCTCGATATTGGCGCGGGCCAGCTCCCATGCCTTATGCAGGAAGTGATGGCTGCGTAGCGCGGCCAGGTCCATGATGGCCCAGTCGGCGGTGAGCATGTAGTCGACGGCGTCTCGGAGTTTCCATTCGCCGCCCATCCAGGGAAGCGGGTAAAAGACAGTGGGCAGCTTTGTGGGAATGCCGTTGGCGAAGCGTTCGCCGATTTCATTGGACCTATAGGTGTGCGGCGTTGCACCGCCGTAGCCCGCAGTCTCAGTCAGGATTCCATGCATATTGTGGAAGGCGGGAACGGTACGCAGACCGCCATTCCACCATGCATCGAAACCGACATAGCTGATCGCGCCAGGCTTGTTCTCGCGATGAAATCGCTCACGCATCGCGGCGCCGATCAGATTGATGCCCTCCATGACGGGCGCGGGGATATTGGGGTTCAGCGGTTCCGCGTAAGGCGGGATAAAGATGCGCGCCGGGAATGGCGCGATTTGGTGCTGATTGTAGACGATCTGCGGAAACCATTCATGGAAGAGTTGACGAGTGACATTGCGGGTTTCCGGCAAGTTCAGCATGAAGTAATCGCGGTTGTTGTCGTGGCCAGCGTATTTCTGGTAGAGGCCCGGCAGCGGCGCCAGTTCGTACGGAGTGCCGACATTCTTGCGGTACCAGTGGCTCACCATCGTCATGCCGTCGGGATTCGTACAAGGGACCTGAACGAGGATGACTCGATCGCGAATACGCCGCGTTTCTTCGGATTCATCCGTGATGAATTTGTAGGCGAGTTCCGGAGCGTGCTGGGCGGGCGCGACTTCCGTGGCGTGCATGGAGGAATCGATCCAGACGAAGACCTTGCCGTTCTTGGAGAATTCCTCGGCCTCGGCCGCCGTCGCGGTCCCGAGCGCCATCTTGCGATTGATCTCTTTCCACTTCGGGAGGTCGCGCAGATTCTCCTCGCTGGAGAGCAGCGCCAAGAGGTGCGGACGGCCTTCGCTCGTCTTGCCCATCTCGACCAGTTGGATCCGTTTGGACTCTTTGGCCAGCGCCTGGAAATACGAATAGAGTTGCTCGTAATCCATGAGCTTGTAGTCCGTTCCAGGTTTGAAACCGATGACTTCCTCTGGGCGTGGGGGCGCCGCCAAAAGGACCACGGAAAACACGGCAAGAGAGAGAACGGCACGGCGGAACATAGACGCGATAATAGCAATGATGAAGAAACAGAGTGCGTTTCGGGTGGGATTGGTGCAGACGAGTTGTTCCACCGATCCGGCGATCAATTTGGAGAAGGCGATCTTGAGCATACGCGAGGCAGCCAAGCGAGGTGCGCAAATTATCTGTCTCGAGGAACTCTTCCGCAGCCAGTACTTCTGCCGCGAGGAGCGGGCGGATCTCTTCGACTTGGCCGAGACGATCCCTGGGCCTTCGACTACGGCCATCGGCAAGATCGCCAAGGAGCACGGCGTCGTCGTGGTGGCGAGTTTATTCGAGCACCGCGCTACGGGTCTCTATCACAACACCGCGGCCGTCATTAATGCGGACGGAGAACTCGGCGGCATCTTCCGCAAGATGCACATTCCCGACGATCCACTCTTCTTCGAGAAGTTCTACTTCACGCCAGGCGACCTGGGCTTCAAGAATTTCGACACGCCATTCGGGCGCATCGGCGTGCTTGTCTGCTGGGACCAGTGGTATCCCGAAGCCGCTCGCTTGACCGCGATGCAAGGCGCCAACATTCTTTTCTATCCGACGGCGATCGGCTGGCACCCACACGAGAAGGCGCAATACGGTGCGGCGCAGTTGGATGCTTGGAAGACGATTCAGCGTTCGCACGCCATCGCCAACGGAATCTATGTCTGCGCGGTGAATCGAGTGGGCTTTGAAGGCACACCGGACGCGGGCTTGGAGTTTTGGGGCAATTCGTTCGTCGCGGATCCCTTCGGCGTCGTGCTTTCGGAGGCGTCAAATGACAAAGAAGAGTTGCTGATTGTCGAGTGCGATCCGGCGCGCATGGAAGAGGTGCGGCGCAATTGGCCCTTCTTCCGCGACCGTCGCATCGACGCTTACGGAGGCCTTACATCCCGATGGGGCGCGTAGCAGTGTCCAATCTGAAGATGCCCGCGGAGTGGGCTCCGCATACGGCGACCTGGCTGGGTTGGCCGCATGAAACTTCGGATTGGCCGGGCAAGTTTGCCCCGATTCCCTGGCTATATGGCGACATCGTAAGGCATCTCTCCCAAGTAGAACGCGTTCGCATCCTGGTGGAGAACGCCGACGCCAAAGAGAAGGTGCGCAAGATTCTGGAGAAATGCCACGCGAACATGAGCGCGGTGGATCTCTACGTCTGCCCGACGGACCGCAGTTGGGTGCGCGACACGATGGCCATCTTTGTCCACGACGCGCAAGGCAAGGTGGCGGCGACGAATTGGAAGTTCAACGCATGGGCGAAGTACGACAACTATGCGAAGGATGACCGTGTGCCCAGCTTCGCCGCAAAGAAATTGAAGTTGGCCGAGCATGTAGCAGCCTTGGGTAAGCGGCGCATCGTTCTGGAAGGCGGTTCGATCGAAGTCAATGGCGCCGGCGTCATGATGACTACGGAGGAATGCCTGCTCAGCGACGTGCAAGCGCGCAACCCTGGGTTGACGCGCGCGGACATCGAGGCCGTGTTTGCCGAATACTTCGGGATCGAGCGCACCTTGTGGCTACTGAACGGCATCGCAGGCGACGATACGCACGGCCACATAGACGACTTGGCGCGCTTCACCGATGAGAAGACCATCGTGATTGCCTCCGAAGGCGATCCAGCGGATGCAAACTACCCGATCCTGGCGGAGAACTACAAACTGCTGAAAAAGATCGCGAAGGACTTCCGCGTAGTGAAGCTGCCCATGCCCGATCCGGTCTACTTCGATGGGCAAAGATTACCGGCGAGCTACGCGAATTTCTACATCGCCAACCGCATCGTGTTAGTCCCGGTCTTTAACGACGCGAAGGATCGACTCGCTTTAGAGACGCTAGCGAAGCTGTTTCCGCATCGAAGCATCGTGCCGATCTATTGCCGCGATCTCGTATTGGGGCTGGGCACGCTGCACTGCATGACGCAGCAAGAACCAGCGCCTAACGCTTAGAGGTGTAAATACGCCATGCCTCGGGGCCGTACTTGTCCTTCATTTCCGGACTATGGAGAACGGATCTAAGCCGCGCGATGAAGCGGTCGCGGATCTCCGGCTCCAAAGCATTGATCGCATCCGAGTAAATCAAGAAGCTCAAAGGATAGCGAAAGAGACGCGTCTTCAAGTCAAATTCGCGCAGGGGCCCGCGTTTGGAGAACTCTTTGGCGAATGTTGTCGGCCCGGAAAGCGGCGCGGGGAGCGGGGCCTCGTCTTGAAAGGTTAGGTAGCGCACGGTAGCCTCGATGGCGTTGTCGATGCGGCGGCGCGTCGATTCGCTCCAGGGGCCGGATTTCAACTTGTCCATCTGTAGCAGCGTCCGGTGCATCTGCAGCGCGGCGCGGGATTCATAGTTCAAGCGCGCCAGATAATTGTGCCCAGTAGCTTGATGCGCCAGCACCGTAAGCGCAACGGCGTCGGAATGAGCGGCAGGCCATTGATCCGGATTGAAGCGCGCGAGCTGGTGAATCAAAGGATTGCCACGGTGCCATTTTGCGTCGTTGCCGGAAACGTACCATCCGCCCCACCGCACGGAAAAAGGACTGCGATGGTCAGTGACGCTGGAAAACTCATTGGTGATCACCATGCCGCTGTTGGCCGTCGTAACGCTGCGCACGATGTGGCCAGGCACACCCGCGGTGCGGGACGCATGATGGCATTGGAGGCAATCGTCCTGGCGAGTGAGCAAGGGGCGGCGGGCGGGCTCTTGCTCGATGACATAAAAGACCGCGCCCAAATCAGGATCGGCAACGGAGATTTCCACGTAGTCGCCGCCGCGCACCCAGCCCACATAGACATCGTCATTGAAGAAGATGGCACGCGGATTGGATGGCATGATGAGCGGCGCTTGGAAGCTGGTCTTGGAGAAGACCAGGGTCTGACTGGAGAGTGGAATGTTCAGCGCGTCAAGAACCGCGGGGAGATAACCGAATTGCGGATCGTAGGCGAGTTTGGCGCCGTTGGCGAGGCGGGTGCGCAAGGCCTCCACGGGATTGCGCTTCGCGGGTTGGTTATAGCGGATAGGCCCGTGGACAAGGTCGTAAATCATGGATCCGTCGAAGTTCGCTTGTGCGAAGAGCGAGGAGCAAAGAGCCAAGAGGATGATGAAGCGACAGGGCATCACAAGTATTGGATGCAATCGAAGCGCCATCACGGGCGCAAAGGAGTTAAGCACACCGGGCATGGGTGATGTGAAACAGATTGGGTGAATACACCCAATTTTATCCTTCTAGGCGGCCAGGCAAATCAGAATGGCGCAAAGGGCGCCGGGAAGGATCCAACGCCAGCGTGGTTGCAACTCTTGCCTCAGAAACGCGACGACGAACCAGGGAAGAAAGTCGAGAAGGTAGCGTTGCGTCACCCATCCCGTGATGGCGACGAAGCAGAGAATGATGACACCGCAGAGGAAATGGGGATCCCGGAGGCGCCGCAGCAACAGCAGAAAAGGAGCGAAGAAAAGCGCCCCGGCAATTGGCTCATGATAAAGATTTTCAGGCGTAGCGAACCAGGCATCCCATCGCGGGAAGACAAAGGGCCAGGAAAGGCGCAGGTCTGGAAACTGCAAAGCAAGCAAATAGAGTGAGGCCAAGGTTTTGCCCACTGTAGGCTCGGGGATTTGCTGATTGGGTCCACTAAGCAGGTACTTCAGCCCCAGCTCCGTAGGCGAATCGAAGCGGGCGTAATTATAGGCGGCAAGAATACCGCCCGCGATGGCAAGGCCCACCCAACTGCGCCATCGAAAGAAGCCGGCCGCGAGGGCCAAATGAGGACGAGAGAGCAGCGCAAGACCGAGAAGGAATCCCGCTTGCCAGTCGCGATTGGGATTGTTGCCGGCTCTGGCGACGAAAGCCCAGGCCAGGCACATAAAACCGCATGAGATCGCCAGCTCATAAACAAAGATGCGGGGCAAGACCACAAGTGCGCCTGAACAGAATGCGATTGCGGTGAGCTTAACAGGGGTTATGGGCTCTGCCAGCAGGAGCAGCGCCCAAACGCCCATGGCGACAAAAACCAGCCCGGCGATCGGCTCCGGCAGATCAAAGCCTGTAACCAGCCGCCAAGGGGCGAACAGGACCAGCACGGGGCCCATGCCGTGGTAAAGAAAATAGCGTCCCTTGTACAACGCCATGTCGTGCATTTTCCATTCCGGTGGAAGGCTGCGGTCCTGAGGATTGGCGGCGGCCAGAATTTCCTTGGAAGGTTGGATCGGGACATGCAATTGCCCATCGAGAAAGCCGCGCGTTGGGTAGTTGTAATAGCCGCCGAGGTCATAGCCAATTTCGAGCGGCCAGTGCTTCCACGCCACCAAGGGAAGGTAGAGCATGGCAATGCCCAAGGCGAGCGTGCGAGGGCTAAGCTTCGAAATCATTAGGGTCCGAACCGAGGCTCGTGCGAAGCGCGTTCAGAACGCTAACAACATCGATCGCCTCCTGCAGCAATGCTCCGTAGAGAGGCGGCAGGTATCCGAGACCGGCGATCACCATCCCGCCCAGACTCAGCGCCAATCCACCGAGAACACTCTGCAGCAGAATGCGTCGGAGACGAATGGAAAAGTGAAGAAGCTCATCTAGCTTTCCGAGCGAAGGATCCAAAATCACCGCGCCAGCAGCTTCGGCGGGAGCGACGTTCGCGTTGCCAAAAGCCACGCCGGCTGTAGCGGCGGCGAGCGCGGGGGCATCATTTATGCCATCGCCGAGATAGAGTGTCGGCGAGGCTGCGCTCAATTCACGAACGAAGACAAGTTTCTGCTCCGGCGTTTGCGCGGCGCGGACCTCGCTAATGCCGACTTGCTCCGCTAAAGTCTGCGCGGCGGCGGCTTGGTCTCCGGTAACCAACACCAGACGCCGGCCGCCGTGACGATCTTTCAAATGGTCCAGGAAAAGATGTGTGCCCTTCCTTGGCATATCACGGAATTGAAAGGCCGCCACAGCCTGGCCATTGCGCGCCAGGATACACTCCAGTTGGCCAAGCGGCAACGGCGTAAAAGTCTCGGGGATTGTTATCTTCTTGCGATGCGTGACCAGGAATTGCTCGCCATCGATGCGCGCGCGCAGTCCCGCGCCGGGATGCTCCTCCACCTCGTCGGCCTCCAGCAGAGCCAGCTGGCGGCGGTGCGCCTCTTCCAATAAAGGCGCGGCCAGCGGATGTTTGGAATATCGTTCCAGGCTGGCGATCGTACGCAAAGCCTCATCTTCCGTCCACCCGCTAACCACTTGCACTTTGGCGAGCTTCGGCTCGCCTTGCGTAAGCGTGCCGGTTTTGTCGAAGAGAAAATTCTGGATCGACGGGATGGTCTCCAGTATGGCGGGATCGCGAATCACAATACCGGCCCGCGCCGCTCGGGCAATCGAACCAATCAGCGCCACGGGGATCGCAATCAGCAGCGGGCAAGGCGTGGCGACGACAATAACGGCAAGGAAGCGTTCCGGATCGCCGGTCAGAAACCAGGCAAGTCCGGCAAACGCAAGCGCAAGCGGCGAATACCAAGCGCCGATGCGATCACCCAGTCGCCGAACCGTGGGCTTGCGCATTTCGCTCTCCGCCAAAACAGCCATGATCTGGGCGTAGCGGGAATCCTGCGGCCGGCGTTCCACCTCAATCTCTAAAAGGGCCGGACCGTTCTTTGCGCCGGAAATTACGGTCACGCCCGGAGCTTTCTCGACTTGATATGGTTCGCCCGTTAAGAACGACTCGTCCATCGATCCATGGCCTTTGCGAACTACGCCATCGGCGGGACAGATCTCATGAGGATGAATGGACAGACGGTCGCCAGGCTGCACTACATCCAGCGCAATCACTTCCTCCGACCCGTCGGCCCGCAAGCGCCTGGCAGTGGTGGGCACCCGCTGCGCAAGAGCTTCCAGCGCACGGCTCGCCCGCCGCACTGCGTAGCTTTCCAGCCATGCGCCCCCAGCCAGCATCAGCATCACGATCCACGCCACGGGATATTGCCCCATCGCAGTGGACGTAATTATCGAAACGGCGGCGATTAAGTCCGTGGACCAGTTGCCGGCAATGAGATCCTTGCCAATGCGCCAGAGCAGCGGCGCGGCGAAGAGAAGGGTAAGAACCAGCAGCATCGGGGGCGTAGCGGTCATGGTACATCAGAAACAGAGGAAGTATCACTATGGTGTTGCCGTTGGGACGGCAGTATGAACGCGACGGCCAGGTGATGGATGAAGTATTACATCCGCCGCCAGGAGACTTCGTCGAAGCCGAAGGGAACCGCTACCATGTGCGGCGGATGGGCGATACGGGACCGGCGGTGATCTTCGAAGCCGGCATCGGCGCTACTTCCATTAGCTGGACTTTGGTCGATCATCGCGTAGCGCAGTTTGCCCGCGTCTACAATTACGACCGTGCTGGCTACGGCTGGTCGCCCGCCAATGCCCGCCCCAAAGTGGCGCGCGACTTGATGGAACAGATGCGCGCGGCAATGAACGCAGCGGGCGCTCCCCTGCCCCGGATTCTAGTGGGGCACAGCTTTGGCGGCATGATGATGCGGCTCTATGCGGCGGCTTATCCCGAAGAAGTAGTAGGGATTGTGATGGTAGACGCTTTGTCCCCGGATGAGTGGTTCCCCTTGGACTTCCGCCGCACGCTCATGCTGCGGCGCGGCGTGCAATTGTCGAGGAGAGGATCTTGGCTGGCGCAACGAGGAATCGTGCGATATGCGTTAACCAAGTTGGAAAAGGGCGATAGCAAATGGCCGCGGATGTTCTCACTGCTCGGTGGGGCGAGCGGCGCCGGCGTCCAAAAGCGCATCGCTCATCAGATCCGGAAGCTTCCCGTCGAGCAGTGGGGCCCCGTCCGGGCGCACTGGTCGCGTTCGACGAGTTTCGACACCTTGGCGGAACATTTAGCGGAGTTGCCGGCATCGTGCGCGCAGGCCAGGTTGGTTCAGGATCTGGGGGACTTGCCCTTAATCGTTCTGTCGGCAGAGGTAGGCACGCCCCCTGGTCACTTAGGCAGACAAGCCGCTCTGGCGAAGCTGTCGCGGCGGGGCGACTTCCGTCAGATTCCAGGGGCGACGCACTGGCTGATGCTGGACGCCCCCGACGCCGTAGTAGAGGCGGTGCGCGAGATTGCCCAGACCGTTTAACCTAAGATTCATGCGTTTGATATCGCTTTTGCTGGTGGGCGCTCTGTACTTGTGCGCCCAGAAAAAGCCACTTGAGATGTGGCCGGGCGCGGTCTACGACCCCGCGATTCCCACGATGGAAAAGGTTTTGGGCTACGCGCCCGGAGAAAGAATCGCCTCGCACGCGCACATCATGCGCTACTTCGAAGCCCTCGCGGCGGCCCAACCCCGAAAGGTGAAGATTTTCGATTACGCCAAATCCTGGGAGGGCAAGAAGCTCGTCATCGCCGTGATTGGCAGCGAACAAAACATCGCCCGTCTCAACGAAATCCAGAGCGGCATGAAGCGCCTGGCGGACCCGCGCAAAACAAATGACGCCGATGCCGCTCGATTGACGGCAAACCTGCCCGCCCCGGCTATGCTCGCCTACAACGTCCACGGCAACGAAATCTCAGGTCCGGACGCCGCCATGATGACCGCCTATCACTTGCTGGCGGCCAAGAACGACAAAATGGTCGACTCCATCCTGGGTAACACCCTCGTCATGATCGACCCGACACAGAACCCCGACGGCCGCGACCGTTTCGTGCACAACTTCGAAATCGCCGAAGGCCTGGAGGCCATCGCCAACCCCATTGCCGCCGAACACAACGAACCCTGGCCGGGAGGCCGCACGAACCACTACATGTTCGACATGAACCGCGACTGGTTCGCGCTCACCCAACCCGAAACCAAGGGCCGCATCAAGACTTTGCTCGAGTGGTATCCGGTGGTCTTCGTCGATCTCCATGAGATGGGCGGCGAGTCCACCTATTACTTCGCCCCCGAAGCGATCCCCTACAATCCACACATCGTCAAACACCAGCGCGACGCGCTGTATTGGTTCGGCAAGAACAACGCCAAGCATTTCGACCAATTCGGCTTCCGCTACTTCACGCGTGAAGTCTTCGATGCCTTCTATCCCGGCTACGGCGCTAGCTGGCCGATTTACTACGGCAGCATCGCGATGACCTATGAAAACGCCAGTGCCCGCGGCTTGGCTTGGGAGAAGAGCGACGGCACGACGTTCACATTTGCGCAGAGCGTGCAGAAGCACTTCGTGGCCAGCATCTCCACGCTCGAAACCACCGCGCAATACCGCAAGCAGTTGCTCGACAACTTCTACCAGTACCGCAAGACGGCTGTAGAAGAAGGCAAAACGGAAGTGAACAAGGAGTATGTGCTCCTGCGCAAAGGCGACGTCACGGCGGTGGATAAACTCGCCGACCTGCTCGCCGTACAGGGCATCGAAGTCCGGCAATCCCGCGACGCATTTCAGGTGGAAGGCACGCAAGCGCCCGCAGGATCGTACCTGATCAGCGCCGCGCAACCGATGAAGCGCATGATTCGAACCTTGCTCGACAAAGACACCAAGATGGAAGAGGACTTCCTGAAGGAGCAGGAGCGCCGCCGCAAGAAGAAGCAACGCGATGAGATCTACGACGTCACCGGCTGGAGCCTGCCCGTGCAGTACAACGTGGAACAGATTGTGTCGAAGAGCGCGTTGAGCGTCCCGGCCGATCCCGTGGTTGCCGAGAAGCAACGCCCCGGCAAGGTCGAGGGCGGCAAAGCCACGGTGGCGTATCTGGTGCCTTGGGGCAGCCAAGCGAGTGCGCGCTTTCTAGCGGGCGCCTTCAAGGAGAACATGCGAGTTCTAAGCGCGGGCAAGCCCTTCACGCAAGGAGGCAAGAAGTATCCGAATGGCACCTTGATTCTGCAAGTGAAGGAAAACGCCGACAGCGTGCATGAGGCGGTAGCGCGATTGGCCACTTCGTCGGGCGCGGATGTTGTCGCGACGAACACCTCTTGGGTGGACGAAGGCCCTAACTTCGGCTCGAACAATACAGCCGTCCTGAAGAAGCCCCGCGTGGCTATTCTGTGGGACACCCCCGTCAGCGGCGCCAGCGCCGGCGCGGCGGCTTTCGTTCTCGAACGGCAATACGGTTATCCTTTAACGCGCATTCGCACGCGCAGCGTGGGCGGCGCGGACTTGTCGAAGTTCGATGTCTTGATCGTGCCGGAAGCATTCGGTTCCCTGGCCGGTGAACTCGGCGGCGGCTTACGCCGCATCAAGGACTGGGTTTCCAACGGCGGCGTAATCGTGGGCTTGGGCTCGGGGACTGGGTTCCTGGCGAACTCGCAAGTTGGCCTTCTCCCGCTGCAGCAAGAGATGCTCGCCAAGGACAGCGGCGCTGCTTCTGGCAGCGGTGCTCCGAGTGAAGCCGGTGGCCGTCGCGCGCCAACGGGCGCCGCACCAGCGCCTGCGCCTCCTTCGGCTGCCTCATCCAGCAGTGGCCCCGTGGCCGGCAAGATCTTCACCAAGGAAGACGACTACCTGAAGGCGATCCAAGCCGACCGCGAAATGCCCGACGATGTAGCGGGTGTCTTGTGCAAAGCGAAGGTCGATACCGAGACGTGGATCGGCGCGGGTTCGCAAGAGACCGTCAACGTGTTGGTGAGTGGACGCACCATCTACTCTCCCATCAAAATCGACCAAGGCGTAAATGCCGCCGTTTACTCGGGCCCCGAAGACGTGTTGCAGAGCGGCTATATGTGGGAAGAGAACCGCAAGCAGATTGCTTACAAGCCGCTACTTGTCGTAGGCCGGGAAGGCCGTGGCGTTGTAGTGGGCTTCACCGCCGACCCGAACTATCGCGCCTACATTGACGGCTTGAACATTCTGTTCTTGAATGCCGTCCTGCGTGGGCCTGGCTTCGCACGTTAAGGCTGACCGACTGCGAATATCGGCGCGTTGCTAAGCATGCCGGCGATTCGAAGAGTAATCGGATAATCGCCGGCGCTCAAATCCGGCACTTCGAAGTTCACTTGACCGAGTCCGACAAAGCCCGGCGTCAATCCTACGAATATTACGTTGGCAATCGCATCCCCCACTCGAAGTTCGAAGGGGAGCGTAGCGCGAGCCAATGGATTTACCGGCGATAGCGCTCCGGCAGCAACGACATTATCCGTTGCTCCGATGCCAGTCACATAAAGCACGGCGTACTTGCCTGGAAATTCAGGTGAGGCTTCGCCGTTGATCGCGCCATCCTGATTCTGTGCGACAGCGCGATTATTGCCATAGACAAAGATGCCTGGCCCGGCGGACGCGATCGTGACATCGATCTCCGCGCTCAGCTTGCCATCCACTCGCGCCCGCAGCTTCGCGGGCCCCAAAGGGAAAGCCGGGGGGATTTGCACGTTCATCTGGCCCGGACTGGCGAAGACCACCGGAAGAGCTTGGTTGTTAAGCAGGACCTCACCTCCGCCCAGTGCTGTAACAAGCGGCGCGAAGTTGGCCGCACGCGTTTCGAGAGAAAGGTTGGCGCCGTAGACAGTTATGAGCGCTCCGGGGCTAAGCGTAGGTTGGTTCGAAGCACTATTCACGGCGGAACCGGATTGAATCGCCGGTATGGGGAATGGTTGCCGCGAGAAGCGGTAGAGGCTGGAGAAATCCGTGACTAGAAGGTCGCCGTTGGGTTCGACTGCGATGGAATTAATGCCGCTGAAACGCGTATCCGCGACGATACCGCTATCGCCACTCGCGGAAAAATTGGGCGCATTCGCCCCGCCCGTAAGGCTGAAGATACGGCCATCCGGACGCACGACGCGCAAGCGGCCGTTCCCGTTATCCCAGAAGATCACGTTGCTCTCCGTGTCCACTGCAACCGTCGTTGGGCCATTGAGAGCCGCTTGCGCCGCGGGGCCGCCATCTCCTGAGAAGCCATCGACGCGGCTGCCTGCGATCGTCGTAAGCCCGCTGCTATTCCAGCGGAAGACGCGGTTGGACAGCGAGTCGCTGAAGATCCAGGAGTTGTCGCTTTCCGCGGCCATGTCGAACAAGTTCGCGCCTGCGGCGGCGGGGAAATTCCCAAAGCCTGAAACGACTTCCGGAGTACGGCCGGGCTCCAACTTGACGATTCGCGTTGCGTCGTTCGCGAAGACCGTCCCAGTGGGCGAAACGCTCATGCCACGGATGCTTTGAAGCCTGTAGCTTGTTGGGCTATTGGAATCCATGACGACGCGTACGATGCCATCCTTGAGCGAGTAGATCTTGGTGGCGATGCCTTCGGCGATGTACATGGTGCCATCGCTCGCTATGGCCAGGAAATCGACGAATGCAAATTTCGCTTGCGCCGCAGGCGTGTTGTCGGGCGTTTCGCCCTGCGTGCCGTCGCCGGCGATGTTTGTGACCGTGCCATTAGGAGCGATGCGGCGGATGCGGCGATCCGTCATCGTATAGATATTGCCTTGGGCGTCGCGCGTAACGGCCCGCGTGTTCGTGATGCCGCCGGCGAGACGATGGTAGCGGTAGCGAACACCAGTGATGGCGCGGGGAACCACCGTAACTTGAAGCGCGATAGTGACGGGAGAATTGGCGGCGGCATCGGACTCCAACCGCGCACGAACCGTGTAAAGGCCGGGAGTGAGGGCACCCGCGTCCACGCGAAATCCCATCGTCGAAGAACTCGTCAGATTGCCACTGGTAGCGGTCAACGTGGCCCAAGGGACGGCATCGATCAGAGTCGCCCGGTACGGCGTGGAGACGGCGTAATCCATAAAGCTAACTCGGACGTTTATCGTGGTCGCTTCGCCTTCCGTAATGGAAGCGCTATAGGGCGCGGGTTGGTGGAGCGTGGGCCGGAAGGTGGATTCAAAGGCCTGCCACGAACTGGCGCCGTCGCGGCTGACAAGCGAAAGGCCGCCGCGAAAGAGGTCGCCGTTACGCGGGTTCATGGCAATCAAATTGGGCGTGGAATTCTGCAGGCTTGCATCCCGTTCACAGGTAAAGGCATCCCCACGATTTGTGCTGCGGCAATACGGAGAGCTGACGAAGTTTGTCCGAATGTAGACGTTGGGGCGCGCTGGATCCACCCAGACGTTCGGAGTTACGTTGCAAGCTTCGGATTCATATACGATGCCGTAGGTGCGTCCCCCGTCGATTGTGCGCCAAAGCCCTGGCGCGGGAACAAGGCAACGGCCTTGGGCGTTTGCGACGGCTTCGGTGCGGAAGTAAAGGTAGTTGGGGTCCTTGGCGTCGAATGCGATGTCAAGCCCGATGAGGTTTGAGGCGGCGGGGATGCGGCCTTGAGAGACCCAAGTGGCGCCGCCGTCATTACTCGAGTAGTAGTTGCCAGGCTGCGCCAAAACCGCGCCGCGCTGCGCGGTGCGAATATCGAAGGCGACGACCGTAGTGCTGGCGGGGAGATCCGAAAGCTTGGACCAAGACTTCGCGATTGGGTCCAGGCGGTACAGAATATCGCCAATGCGGACTCGGCCTTCTTCGCTCGCCGCCCTCACTATTGCGACATTACGCAACTCGCCGATAGCCGGAAGCCCCGCGTTTATTGTTTCCCAAGTCTGGCCGCTATTTTCGCTGCGGAAGAAGCCCCCCCGCGCACGCGTCCGGACGGCATAGACGATGTTTGGCCGCTCTGGGTGAACGGCGAAATCGTCGATGAACTGATACTCCCCTCGGGGCGCGACGAAGAGCGTGGTCCACGTCCGGGCGCCATCGTCGCTACGGTATAGTGTGCCCGTGGTAACGGGTCCGCCTTCGAATTGTTGGGTGACATTGTTCCGGCCGTAGACGACATTGCTTTCCACCGCGGGAAACTTCAACGTATCGACATTGGGGCGAACGGGAGTTTGGGCAAAAAGTGAAAGCGCGCAGCAGAAGAAAGGTAAGAATCGGCGCATACTGAGGGAGCGAGATTCGCATCGAAACTGCGTCATGGCACAACCGATTCTACGTCCCTCCGGAGTTGATCCAATGCGGCTTCTTGCGATTTCAGCGGCTCGTTCTGCCACGAAAGCCACTGCGAGAGCGCTTCGAGTTTGGCTGGAGAGATTCGCACTTGCGGTCGCATTGCCTCGCTGAGCTTCCTCAAACCCGCCACCCCTTCGCGGCGAAGCAGATCGCGGAGTTCCGGCAGGCTGGCGCGGAAGGGCAATCCGGCACGCTCTTCCGCTGGAGGCTGTTCCGCTTCAACGGCTTTCAGGATCTGATCCAAGAATTTGACTGCGTATTCGAGGGCCCGTTCCAATGAAGCCGGCGCTTTGGGCTTAGCTTCGCCGAGCAGTCCAGGTACGTCCACTTCGAGAGCGCCCCAAATCAGAAAGTGCCCTTCGCTGGAATCTGGAAATGAGACTCGGCGTTGGGGAGTGAAGACGTAGGGATCAAGAAGTTCCGGCCGAATCGCAGGGTGGGGGGCGTGCAGTAGTAGGAGTGGAGCGCGAAAGGCGGCGGCATCGAAGTAGGGTAACTGCCGCAGCAATCCTTGCTCAAAAGGCGTCGGCAAGCCGCCCTCCCAACTGATGACAGCCTTCATGCTCCAATCGCGCATGGCCAGGCCCGCGCAAGCGGTCGCTCCGATGGCGTGGCCAAGGCAAGCATAAGGAAGCTGAGCCCCAACGCGAGCCCGAATGAATTGCAGGTCTTCGATCAGCGATTGCAAGTCCGGAAGACTTGCGATGAAGTTCTGCTCAAAAGTTCCCTGCGCTTCCACGGCGGCGACGGTGTAACCATGAGTAGCCAGACGCTCCGCAACTGGCGCAATCAGGCCGGGCGAAGCTGGGATCAAGATGAGGTACCTGGACTGCAACGCTGATGGGTTGGCCGTGGCCAGCGAAGTGTGCGCCAGCAACGCCGCTCGAATCCGTACCAATGGAGCGCCGGGCGGAAGTAAATCGCGGAGGTGCGCTTCGTCTCGAAAATAGGAGAACCAGGTCCGCGTGTGCCGAGCCTCCCGCGCCGGATACCAAAGCGAGACCGTAATCTTCCGCACCTGCCCGGTGGCGCCAATGCTGGCGGCGGGACGCCGATCGTCCTCAAGCGTGAATTGCCGGTAACCCACCGGATTCGATCCACTCAAAATGGATGCGAAGAGCAGCAACAAGCAAAGAGCCCGCATGCGTGGATCTTACGCAAGGCGGGCTCGGAATTATAGGATTTTGGGACGAAAGGGCAAGCACGGCCCTGCGTCCTTAGTTCGTGGTGTTGCCGAGTTTCGGCGGCGCGTTCTTCACGTGTTTGTCGAACCAGCCGATCATTTCGTAAAGGACGTGCTCGACGCTTTCCTTGGCGGAGTAGCCGTGGCTTTCGTAGGGCAACGTCACGTAGCGTGCCGTGCCGCCGTTTCCGCGAATGGCCTGGTACATGCGGTCGCTTTGGATCGGGAAGGTGCCGAGGTTGTTGTCCGCTTCGCCGTGGATCAGGAGGATGGGCTCTTTGATCTGGTTCGCGAACATGAACGGCGACATGCCAAGGTAGACGTCCTTGGATTCCCAGAAAGTGCGGCGCTCGGCCTGGAAGCCGAAGGGCGTCAGCGTGCGGTTGTAAGCGCCGCTGCGGGCGATACCGGCGCGGAAGAGGTCCGTGTGGGCCAATAGATTGGCTGTCATGAAAGCGCCGTAGCTGTGGCCGCCCACGCCAACGCGTTCCGGATCGGTGACGCCCAGTTCCACGCCTTTGTCGATGGCGGCCTGGGCGGACATCGTCAACTGCTTGACGTAGGTGTTGTTCGCTTCCTCGGGGCTGCCAATGATGGGAATGGTCGCGCCATCAAGAATTGCGTAGCCTTCGAGCAGGAAGAAGAGGTGTGAGTAGCCGTTGATCGTAGTGAAGCGCTTGGTGGAGCCGGAGATTTGCCCGGCGACTTCGGGATCGTTGAATTCGACTGGGTAAGCCCAAACAACGGTCGGCAGCTTCGTCCCCTCTTTGTAGCCAGGAGGCAAATAGAGAGTGAAGCTCAAGTCGACGCCGTCGGCGCGCTTGTACTTGACGAGGCGCTTCGAGATTCCGCGGAGTTGCGGCGCGGGATCAGGGAAGCTGGTGAAGGCCTTCAGTCCACCGCTGGTGTCACGGATGAAGTAATTGGGCGGCTCGGTGGGAGACTCGCGGCGTGTCAGAAACTTCGAGCCGTCTTCGGCCAGCAGAGCGACGACTTCTTCATAGTGGTCCGCATCGCAATGGAAGAGCCGATCTTTCTTACCCGTAACGGGATCGAGGCGATCGAGGAAGGGGCGATCCCCTTGCGGCGACGAGCCGCTGCCTTCGAGGAAAAGATAGCCGCCGGATTCGGCAAGAACGCGTTGGCCGTTGGGCAAGGTCTTCGTCAGGAAACTGCCGGGGTTGCGATAACGATCCTGGATGTTGCGTTCGATGAGAGTCTTCGTATCGGCGCCGGACTTGAGAAAGGTGCGCGTGACTTTCTTGGTGCGGTCATAGTCGGAAACCAGGAACGATTGGCCGCGCGGTGTGTAAAGCAGCGAGCCTGAGATGCGCTGCTCGGTCTTAGCGACTTCGCTTGGCTCGCCCTTAAAGGGAGCGGCGAAAATCAGCACGCGATCGCGATTGGGGACTTTCTCCTTGGGGTTGCCGCCGTCAAGGGCTTCCGTCCAGAGCAGAGCCGCGTTCTGCGTGGGCTGCCATTGTATTTGACGCGGACCGGTGGGCACGCCTTCAAGCGGAATGCGCTCCATCAGCGGAAGGCTGGCGACCTTGTACTCCATGGCTCCAGCTTTTGACCAGACTTCCACTTCGCGCGGGAAGTACGTGTAGGGCAAGAGATAACTGAAAGGCTTATGGAACTGCGTGACCAGGATGTGTTGACCATCGGGCGAGGGCGACTGGCTGAGCATGAGCCCGGGTTTGCCGATGGGAGTGATGGCGCCGTTAGCGGCATTGATCAAAACCAATTGCGCTTGGGCGAAGTACTCAAGAAGACTTTCGTCATAGGGGTTCTTGAGCATGTCCTGATAGGTAGCCGTGCCCGCGGACTTACCGGCGGATTCTTGGATCGAAGGCGAGGCGGGCGTGACTGGCGCGACGGGCATCTTGCCGCGATTCGCTGGAACCGAACGCACCAGCAAGGTACGCGAGTCCGGGAGCCAATCGACGGGATCACCCGCACCGACTGCGCCTTGCGCGCCACCGGCAACTGCGGCGTTTACCGCGAGCTTCTCGATCTTCTTGATACGTCCAGTGGCAGTTTCACCGACCCAGAGGTCGACGGAATCCGCGGTGTGGTTCAGGAGCGCGAAGAAGCGGCCATCGGGAGACCAATTGACGTTGGTGAGCTTGGCGCCCGCGGGAGCTTCAACCTTGATGATTTGGCCGTTGTCGATCCGTTGTAGGTACGCGCCTTTGGAATAACTGGTGAGGTGAGGGCCGGTGGTGGCGGGATCAATGCGAAGACCGGCGATGCGCAGCATGGGCTTCGCGAGGTCTGCAATGGTGGGGTTCCGGACGAGGTCCAGGAACAGAACATGAGTCTTGGTTGGACTGACGTTGGCTACCGGGGTGCTGGGAGCGTTTAGAACGTCGAGGATGGCCTTGGGAGGCTTCTGGTAACTGCTTTGCGCGAACAGGGCGGAAGCGACAGAGAGGGAAAGCAGGATGCGCCGCATTCATGCACGTTAGCATGAAGCGGCGCTAATAGATACGGAGCTACTGAGCTTTGAAGCGGGTGCTGAGGTAATCGATCAAGGCAGTCTTCTGGTCGGGGGGAACTTGCGCGCCCCAGCGGACCATCTTGTCGACTTCCCGCTCCCATTGGACGCGCGTGAGACGCTGGCGATTGATGATATCTTCCCCGTGGCAACTCAGGCAGGAATTGCGATACGCGAGAGACTCCATCGTTGCGACTTCAACCTTAATGGCGTGGACGACGTTCCAAAGATAGCCCGAAGGGTTCCATTCTTGTTCGGATGGCTGGGTGTAGCCGGAGGCGTCCGTGGCGCGCGACATGATGCGATAGGCGCCGGGTTTGGCTTGCCACATGAAGTCCCAGGTTTGCCAAGCCCAGCGGCCATTGGAACTGGTTAGGCGCGCGGCTTGCCAAGTGCGGCCACCGTCGGTGGAAATCTCGACCTTCTGTAGAGGCGTTTCGCCGCTCCAGGCCGCGCCGGCGATGCGAGTGAGGCCTTGGCCTATGTACTGGTTGTCGCGTGGCGAGGCGATGACGCTCTTGACGCGAATCGACTCGACCGGCTTCATTTGTTCTGGTGGAACAGCGCTGCCGGGAGGCACGCCGCGACCGGGATGGCGGTAGCCGGTCTTCATGAAGAAGCCGTCAAACTCTCGGTCCAGCACGGTGATGCCCGTTAGCCACTTCACCCAGGCATCGCCGCCCCAACCGGGGATGATCGCGCGCAGCGGGAAGCCGTGCGCGGCGGGAAGCGGCTGGCCATTCATGTTGAAGGCGAGCATGGTGTCGGCGGCCATAGCCTTTTCGATTGGCACTGTTCGCTGGAACTTGGGCATCGTGCCGACGGGGACGTCGGCGCCATCGAAGAGTACGTGCTTGGCGGAGCCTTTGACGCCCGCGCGCTTCAAGACATCAGAGAGGCGAACGCCTGTCCAGCGGCCATTGCCGACGCCGCCGTGTCCCCATTGCAAGCCGGGCATTCGTGGGTTGTAGAAGGCGCGGCCGTTACCAGCGCATTCCATGACGCCGATGATCTCCACGCGAGGGAGCTTCTTGAGATCCGTGAGCGTGAGCGAATAGGGAGTGTTGACCTCGCCGCCGATCTTGAGCGTGTACTTATCGGCATCGACGATGGGAGTGTAGTGGTGGCTGCGGACGTAGAAGAGTTCGTTGGGGGTAATGGCTTGGAGGAAGCCATCAAGGGGCATCTCGTAGTCTTCAGGCCGCCGGGAATGAATGATCATGTTCGGCGCCTTGGGGGGATCGGCGCTATGCGCCTGAGGGACGAGAAGACCACTGGCGGCTGCAAGCCAAGTCCGGCGAGTGAACTTGGGCAAGCGAGACCTGTAGGAGGTTAATTCCATTTCACGCTAAAGGTCTGCACCGTTCCAGTCGAGACCGTTACCTCCCTGGACTGTGATGGCAAACCTTCCTTTATAACTTCTAATCTATACGTTCCTGGCTTTAGTTTCAGCATGGTGGGCGTTTTCTCCAGGATTTCGCGCCCATCGAGCTTGATCGAGGCGCCGGGGGGATTAGAAACGATAGAGAGCATGCCTTCGGGGCGGTCGAAGCGGAAGAGGGCGGCAGTGGAGTCTGGAACGCGGAAGGAGCGCAATTGGTCGGGGAAGCCTTGGAGCTTGGCGGTGATGCGGTAGACGCCGGCGGGGAGTTCGAGGGTGCAGGGGGTGGAGCGGCAGCGGTCGACGTTGCCGTCGTTGACGAGGATCTCGGCGCCTGCGGGGTCGGAGGCAAAGGAGATTTCGTAACTGCCTTGGGTGCTGTTGGCGCTCTTGACTTCGTTTTGCTGGGCCGTTTTCGGGGGGGCGGGTTCGTTTTTCTGGGGTTCTGGGGCGGGTGGTTGGGCGGGTGGGGTGGGGTCGCCGGCGGCGGATGGTTTCGTTTGTTCGGCTACGGGCGGGGCTTTGGTTTCAACGGGTTGCGGGGGTTGGGGGCCGAGGTAGTACCAGAGGGCGGCTCCGCCGGCGGCAACCAGGGCGAAGAAAATTAGAAACGAGGAGAAACGAAATCTCGGCTCCGGATCTGGCGTGTCGTGGATCTGGCGGGCCGGGGGAAGGGGGACGGGATTGAGGAGGGGATTGGGCTCGCCGCCGATAGTGGGCTCGTCGCCGGTCATGGCGCGGGCGGGGGTTTCAACTTTGGTGACGTGGCCGAGGCTGAGGGAAAGCGCTTCGGCGAATTCGGTACAGGTACGGAATCGACGGGTGGGGTCTTTGGCGAGGGCCTGGCCGAGCACGTCGTTTGCCTTGGGCGAAAGGCTGGCGACGGGGGCGGGGGCTTCGTGGGCGATTTTGAAGAGGAGTTGGCCGAGGTTGTCGTTTTCGAAGGGCTTGGAGCCAGCCAGGAACTCGTAGGCGATGACGGCCAGAGAGTACTGGTCGCTGGCGCCCGTCACTTCGCCGGCAGAGATCTGCTCGGGGGACATGTAGCTCGGCGTGCCCAGGAGAGAACTGGACTGATTCGTATCGCGGCTGCGGAGGCGGGCGACGCCGAAGTCGGCAATTTTCACTTTGGCGCCGCTAAGCATGATGTTGGCGGGTTTGATGTCGCGGTGGACGATGCCTTTGGAGTGGGCGTAGTCGAGAGCGTGGGCGGCTTGTTCGAGGAGATCGAGGAAGTCGTCGACGGGCATGCCGCGGGCGAAGGAGTCCAGGGTGGCGCCTTCGACGTACTCCATAAAGATGTAGGCGTTGGCGGAGTCCTCGGCGATGTCGTAGATGGTGACGATGTTGGGGTGGGAGAGAATGCCGGCGGCCTGGGCTTCGCGGAGGAGGCGTTCGCGGAGTTGGGCGGTGGCTTGGGGATCGGAGAGCTGATCGAGGTGAATGGTTTTGACGGCTACGCGGCGGCCGATGGCGGGGTCATAGGCGCGATAGACGACACCCATTGCGCCGCGGCCGAGCTCGTGCTCGATTTGGTAGCGTCCGATCTTTTGCATCGAAGTGTCAGGGCACTGCGGTCAATTATGAGTCTGGCACAATGAGAAGGTCTAATGACAGTAGCCCGGCTGAAACATTTCGTTCCGATTCTGTTTCCAGTCTTCTTCTCGCTCTACCTTTACCGCCGCAGCTTCCGGATTTGGTTCCTGCGGGACGATTTTGCCTGGTTGGGGTTGCGGCTGAGCATTTCGGATTTCAGCAGCTTCCTGGCGGCGCTGTTTGCGCCGATGGCGCAGGGGACGGTGCGCTTCCTGAGCGAGCGCGCATTCTTTTTGGGCTTTGAGAGCGCGTTTGGGCTGGAGAGCTTGCCCATGCGGATTTGGATGTTTCTGACGCTGGCGGCGGCGTTGGTGTTGTTGACGCTGGTGGCGGAGAAGCTGACGGGGAGCCGATGGATTGGGATGGCGGCGGCGCTGTTTTGGAGTTTGAATTTCGGGGTGAGCGTGGCGATGAGCTGGTTGTCGAGCTACAACCAGATTCTGATTTCGGCGCTGATGTTGGGGGCGCTCTACGCGACGATGCAGGGGCGGATGCGCTGGGCGTGGGTGTGTTTTCTGTTGGGATTTGGGGCGCTGGAGAGCGTGATCATGATCCCGCCGATTTTGCTCTTGTGGGCATGGCTTTATGAGCGGGAGAAGGTGAAGGCGGTGCTGCCGATGTTCGGGCCTGCGGCGTTGTTTGCGGCGGCGCATCTATGGTGGATTCCGAAGCCGGATACCGGGAACACGTACAAGATGTTCTTCGACCGTTCGCTGCTGGAGAGCGTGGGGATTTACTGGCGGTGGTTGTTGGGCGCGGTGAAGCTGTCGGCGTTCAGCCCGGATTACCTGTGGATGGAGTGGCCGGCGTTGTTGGGGGGGACGGCTTTGTTGGCGTTGGCGTTGTTTTTGGGTTGGCGGAAGAAGGATGCGGCGCCTTGGTTTGGCTTGGCATTCAGCCTGGCGGCGATGGCGCCAATGTTGCCGTTGCGGGAGCATCGTTCCGACTATTATTTGGCGAGCGGGTCGATGGGGATCATGATCGTTTTCGCGAGCGCGTTGAAGCTGTTTCCCGTGGAGGCAAGGTGGGTGTTGGGGCTGTGTTTGGGTTCGTATTTGTATCCGAGCTTTTTGTTGCAGCGGGACTTGTTTGAGTACTATTTGGAGTCGACTGGAGGGGCGCGGGTAATTGTGCGGGGGGCGATGCATGCGCACGCGTTGCATCCAAACCAGTTGATCGTGCTGGACGGCATATCGAGCGAGATGTTTCAGAACACGGTGGCGGACGATGGCTTGCGTCTGATTTCCGGGGGGAAGCTGCGGATCGCGCCCGGCAACGGCGTGCCGGGGAGCCCGTGGGTGCTTTCGCCGGAGGCGACGCGGACGGCGCTGGAGAAGAATCTGGCGCGGATCTATCGCTTGGAAGGGCCAAAGCTGCGGGATGTGACGCGGGAGTGGGAACAGACAAAGGGGCCTGAGTTGGCGGGCGGCTTTGCGCCGGAGGTCTTCGCGGCGGAGGCGGCGTTTGCCTCGCAATTCGTGACGGGCTGGTATGCGCCAGCGGAGGGCACGCGATGGATGAGCGGGCGGGCGATGGTGCGTTTGGGGGGCGGGCCCTATGGGGCGGGGGCGACGCTGCGTTTGCGCGGCTTCGTGCCGCCGGCTTTGGGGGAGACGAAGCTGCGGGCTTTGTTGGACAAGGAGTTAGTAGGTGAGAAGTTAGTGGCGCCGGGAGAGTTTGTATTGGAATGGCCGGTGCCGGAGAATTGGAAGAAGGAGAGCGTGCTGCCGCTGTGGATTGAGTCGGCGAAGACGATGCGGCCGCCGGGGGATGGACGGGTGTTGTCGATTGTGTTTGGTGAGATTGGAGTCCGTTAGGCGTTATGAATCCACATGTCGCTGAGTTTGAGGTGCATCGGCCCGCGTTGTTAGGGCATTGCTACCGGATGTTGGGATCGGTGGCGGAGGCGGACGATGCCGTGCAGGAGACGCTGTTGCGGGCGTGGAAGGCGTTGGAGCGATTTGATGGGCGGGCGTCGTTGAAGACGTGGCTGTACCGGATCGCGACGAACGTTTGTTTGGATAGCTTGGGGGATCGGCCGCGGCGCTTTCGACCTTTGGAGGAGGGGCCTTCGGGATCGGTGCGCTCCGAGATTTCAACGAAGCCGCGCACGCATTGGCTGGAGCCAGTGCCGGATGACGCGGTGCTGCCGAAGGACGCGGATCCGGCGGAGTTGTTTGCTTTGCGGCAGAGTATACGATTGGCCTTCGTAGCGGCATTGCAGCATTTGGCGCCGAAGCAGCGGGCGGTTTTGTTGTTGATGGAGGTGTTGGGTTGCAGCGCGGCGGAGACGGCGGAGGCGTTGGATACGAGCGTAGCGGCGGTGAATAGCGCGTTGCAGCGAGCGCGTGCGGTAATGGCGACTCGGCCGCGGGGGTCGAGTACGGAGTTGGATGCGGGGCAGAAGCGGATGTTGGAACGGTATGTGGCGGCGTTTGAGGCTTATGACGTGGATACCTTGAGTTCGTTGATTCGCGAGGATGCAACGTTCTCCATGCCGCCTTATGCGTTGTGGTTGCAGGGGCCTGCGAGGATACGGGAATGGATGCTGGGGCCAGGGCATGGATGCCAGGGGTCGCGGATGCTGGTGTCGGCTGCTTGTGGGATGCCGACGTTTGCGCAGTACCGGCCATTGCCGGAAGGTGGGCATTTTGCTTGGGGGTTGGTGGTGTTGGAGTTGGAGGAGGACAAGATCGTGGATTGGAATACTTTCCTCGATACGGAGACGCTGTTTCCGAGGTTTGGGCTGCCGTTGCGGTTGGCGAGCCAACCGTAGGGGTTTTCCGCAGTGTCAATGGATATTCCTGCAGTAGCTTTCGGTGTGCTTTATACAAAGCATTGTGTAAAGTTTTTTTGTCATAAAACTTGACATTTGGACAACACTCTCTCAGACTTAAGGACGAGATGGCATTGAGAGCTCCACCTGCTTCCCACTCCTCATCAGTCGCCTCCGCGGTTCGGGAGAAGATCCAACGAGGAGGCGAGAGAGTTTGGCGACTCGAAGATTTTGCCGAATTGCCTTTTCTCGCCGTCGCGCAGGCTTTCTCTCGACTGACAAAGGAAGGGATGCTCAAGCGCCTTAGCAAGGGGATCTACTATCGTTCTCGCAAAACGGCATTTGGCGAGAGTAGGCCCAATCCCGCAAACCTTCAGCGCTTGGCCGAGCGTCGTGCCTCCATCTTCCCCTCCGGACTTTCCGCAGCCGGACTCTTCGGGTTGACCACGCAGAGCGGTCGCAGAGGTGAAGTCGCAACCAGCGGCTTAAGCCTGCCTAGAAAGCTATTGGGTGAGGAAACGATCATCCGTACCCGACGCCCCGAGGCATGGAAGCGGCTTTCGTCGGCGGATGCGGCGTTACTGGATCTATTGCGGACGCGTGGCGAAGCCAGCGAATTGCCACCAGAGGAAACGGCGGCGCGAATCACAGAACTCGTAGCGGAGGGGGCTAGATTTGAGCGCCTGCTCAAAGCCTCAGCCACTGAACCACCCCGAGTTCGCGCGATGCTTGGAGCTATTGGAGAGCATTTGCATAAACCGGACAGACAGTTGGACCGCCTACGGAAATCGTTGAACCCCTACTCACGCTTCGATTTTGGCGCGCTGCGCAGCCTGCCGACTGCATCCCATTGGCAGGCAAAATAGGTGACGGCGTGAAGCTATTTCAGCATCCAGACTTCGAGCAAGCAATCTTGGCCGCCGCAGACCGGTTCCAGGACCGTGGGCTTCGCCCAATCGTTATCGAAAAGGATTACTACGTTACTGAAGCTCTACGATTACTTGCGAGCTTGGGCGAAAAGAACATTATCTTCAAGGGTGGAACGAGCCTCTCCAAGGGCTGGAATCTCATCCAGCGCTTCTCGGAAGACATCGACATCTTTCTGGACCCTTACGCCTCGGGAACCAAGCTGAGCACCCGCGCCATTGATCGAGAACTTAAAACTCTGCGTGACTTGATAAGAGGGCATCCGGGCCTGAGGCATTTGCCGGAGCAAAGCAAGACTATTGGCGGCTTTGGACGAAACGACCGCTTTGAGTATGAGCAGATTTTTGGCGGATTAGGCGATATCAAGCCGCACGTTTATCTAGAGGCGGGAACGGCCAGTGGGCGCGAGCCGACGGCAATGGTGGAGCTTTCTTCCTACCTCGCTCAGTTTCTTAAAGAATCCGGAACGAGTCTTGGCGCGGAAGATGAAAGCTCCTTCTTCATGAGACTGCTCCATTTCCGCCGAACATTTGTAGAGAAGATGTTTGCTATCCACGGCAAGGTCGCGATGCTTAGCAACGAGGGCCGTGCCTTGGGCTCCTACGCGCGTCATTATTACGACCTGTTTCAGCTTTCAAACGAGCCAACCGTTATTGAGATGTTGCAATCCGACGAATATGGCCGAATCCAGGCCGACTACGACCGTATCAGCCGTGAGCACTTTGACCGAAGCTATTTGGCCCCGGAAGGGATGACGTTTTCCGGAAGCCCTGCCTTGTTTCCCCCGACTTCGCTCGACGCCGCCATTCGCGCGGAATACACGGCGCAATGCGAATTGCTGTGTTTTGGACCGTTCCCAGCGTGGGAAGAGGTTAAGGCTAGGTTTGAAGAAATTCGAGGGATCATCTAGCCGATCTAGCTGGCACTCCTCAACGGCCCAGACAGTTTGGGCCAAGAGAAGTTAGTGGTTTCGAGGTGCTAGGCGGCGACACGCTTCGAATGTGGGGTTTGGATTTTTTTGGGGTGAGGCGATGAGTTTGGGGTGACGCTAGGGTCTATTCATTGAGAACAGACTGATGAAGCGCATTTGGACGGGAAGAATCTTGAGCGGTTTGGTGGTGGCGTTCCTGCTGATGGATTTGTCGATGAAGTTGTTGCAGGTGGCGCCGGCGGTGGAGGGTGCTTGGGAGTTGGGCTATCCGCCTTCCGTGGTTTTGCCGTTGGGGATTCTTCAGTTGGTGTTGCTGGCTTTGTACCTGATTCCGCGGACTGCGCCGTTGGGGGCGGTTTTGTGGACAGCCTATTTAGGCGGGGCGATTGCCACGCATGTCCGGGTGCAAAATCCGCTGTTCTCGCATATCCTGTTTCCGGTTTACGTGGCGGGCTTTCTTTGGTTGGGGCTTTACCTGCGGGACCGGCGGGTGGTGAATTTGATTATGGAGAGTGAATAGACATGGCGATTCAGAGTGTTACCCCTTATCTGTTTTTCAATGGCGATGCCGAGAAGGCGATCGCGCTTTATGAGAAGGCCTTGGGCGCGAAGACGTTAAACGTAATGCGCTTTGGCGATCACCCCGAAGCCTGTACGGAGGGCGCGGATGGCAAGATTTTGCATGCGACCTTACAGATCGGAGCGGCCACGGTGATGATTAGCGATGTGCGGCCGGATATGGGCATCACTAAGGGGAATGTTAGCGTTTCGCTGGAGCACAGCGATGTGGAGTCGCAGGCGGCGGCGTTTGCGGCTATGTCCGTGGGTGGGAATGTCCAGGTTCCCTTGCATGATGCTTTCTGGGGCGGTCGATTCGGGGTG
>VFQP010001137.1_pt1 | contig 38532 bp, 39 predicted proteins | sample 3512351 | NCBI WGS metagenome assembly VFQP01 (sample SAMN10412372, study PRJNA504923) | tailings metagenome | isolation source: Relicate 1 Philex TSF1 revegetated site | place: Philippines: Tuba, Benguet | collected 2017-08-29
TTCTGAAAAGTTTTTTAAATGACTCCCAAGTTTCATCAGTGCTTTCTCCGTAAACATTCAGTTCTGATGTTGAGGTATTCTGAAGAAGATCCAGCGCAATCTCAAAAGTGGTAAAATTTTCAAATGGAAGGATTTTCTCTAAGTTTTCGGGACTCTTAGATATTAATAATTTTTTTTCGTTCACAAAAACTTTATACATTTGTAAGAATTTAAATACAAAAATAAAAAATGAATTTAGAAGGACGAAAGATTATTGTCAATAAATCATCTAAAGACTTATCTGAACTGCTTAAATCTCCGGAAAATTACAAAGAATTTATGCCGGATGGTCTTCAGAAGTTTGAAACCAGAGAAGACGGCTTTAAATTCGGACTTCAGGGAATGCCGGAAATTGCTTTGAAAATTGACGAAGTTACCGACGAAAAGGCAGTTTTGAAATCAGCCAGCTCAAGTCTTGATTTTGCACTGACTGCAACATTGAAACCACTGAACGAAAACCAGACAGAAGTTCAGATGCTTTTTGAGGGGAAATTCAACCCTTTTATCAAAATGATGGTAGAAAAGCCTCTTCAGAACTTTATCAACACTTTAACGGATAAGATCGAAGCTTATAAATAGTCTAAAACCTTCAGCAATGAAGGTTTTTTTATGCAATGACTCCTGAACTGTGGTCGCAGAAACTTCCAGTAGCAGAAGACAGGATGTTCATTTCGTTTCTGTATCTCAAAACGCCCATGAAAGCAAAAATCAGAGCTTCTTTAAAATCAACAATTTCTTTTTGCGGGATTACGACCTGAGAAGAAGTTTTTATTTTGATTTTTTCAATCAAAAAGCTGTTGTACGTTCCACCCCCTGTAAAAAGAACTTTTGAGAATTTAAATTTATTCAGAATTTCCGAAATCTGATATGCAGCATGCTCGGCAAATGTCGCCAAAAGGTCCAAATGATCTTTACCATAAAGCAAAGGGAAAATCTCAGCATTGCAAAATTCAATTCCTAAAGATTTCGGATAAGTTTTTGAATAAAAATCAATACTGTTAAGTTTTTCCAAAAGATCGCAGTCAACAGTTCCCCTTCTTGCCAAATTACCGTTTTCATCAAATTTTTGTCCCGCGTTTTGTGCGAGCTGATTCAAAACAATATTGACCGGACAAATATCAAAAGCTATTCTTTCATTATTAAATTTAAAAGATATATTTGAAAATCCACCCAGATTAATACAGGCATCATATTCTGAAAAAAGAAATTCATCACCAATGGGTACCAAAGGCGCCCCGTTTCCGCCCATCAAAACATCTTGAGAACGGAAATCGTAGATAACAGGAAGTCCGGTCTCAAGCTTTATAGCCCGTCCGTCTCCAATTTGTAGTGTAAATTTCTTATCAGGCTGATGAAATACAGTATGACCATGTGAAGCGATAAGGTCAACATTTTCTATATTATTTTTTGAAACGAATTTTTTTACTTCTTTGCCAAGATAAAAACCATATTCCGAGTGTAGAGCCAGCAAATTCTGTGAAGATAAATGAATTGCATTTCTCAGCAGATTTTCTAAAACTTCGGGATAAGAAACAGTTTCAGCTTTTAAAATAGTGAATTTCCATCCGGAATCTTCTTTCAGGAATTGAGCGAAGCAAATATCAAGACCGTCAAGACTGGTTCCCGACATTAATCCGATTGCATTGATCATCACATTATGGTTTTGGCTGTGCCATTTTAGCTTTGCTGATATCCAGATCTCCAGAATTTTTATAAAACGTATACTCGGAAAAATCATCTTTGGCTGTCATTCCGTTGGCGTGGACAAGTGTAGAACCATCTTCCATCGTTGCATAAACCGTATCTCTGGTGTAAATTCTTTTTCTTTTCTGATCCCAGAAAACACTTTGCGTAGCAAATCTTTGTCCGTCACTGGTCAGAATTTTCACATCACCCCTTGCTTCATAAAACTGTTTATATTCAAAAATCTTGGCATATTTAGCCGTAATATTTCCAGGATTTTTTGGTTTTTTCTTGTCAAAAAACTCAATGCGCATTCCTTTTTTAGCAACAATATATGGACTATCAATCAGCTCATATTTTTCAATAACCGGAGCAGTAGCTTTCAATTTTACCAAACCCGAATCTCTCTGGATGATTTTAGCATTGTAAATAATCTGTGACGGAAAATTTTTATCATCATTACCATTCAGCTTCGTAAGATCTTCTTCACAGGAGGTGAATATAAAAAATATAGCACAACTGAAAAGGTATGCTATATTTTTAAATGTTTTATCTGAAATAAATTTCATTATTAGTTGTAAAGAGATTTTCTAAACCATTTGTCTGCAAAGTTGAAACCAACTCTCACGTTTACAAAATTCTGATTGATAAGATTATCCTTCAGAGTTCCTCTTTTTCCTACTTCTACACCAATTTCCAAACCACTCATTCTGGTAATGCTGCTGTTTTTGAAAGGAAGTAAAACTCCCGCAGAAACCCCGAATTTATTGATGCTGTTTCCGCTTAATTCAATGCTTCCTTTTTCATAGAAAGCTCCGTAACGGTAAACAACTCTCGAAAAATAACTTCTGAAGTTGTTATAGTTCGGTAAGTACCAACCTCCTGCAGAAATTCTGTAAGAATCTTTAAAGTCAAAAGTATTTCCGAAATAACTTATTGTTTCACCTTTTTTATAATCAATCTGCCCTGAAACAAACCATTGATTTTCACTTCCGTACCCAACCCCTAAAGATGCCTGCAAAGGCAACAGGTTATTGGAAGTTGTATTTTTTCTTTCAATAATTGTTTCTCCTGCTTTTACATCTACATCAGAATAATAATATGTACTGTTGATGTATTCATTCGTCATATCACTTGTATTCCCGAATGTAGCTGTAGCTCCGACAGTGAATTTTTTATCTGTTCTTGTATTTAATTTCTGATAACTTGTACCTAATGTAAAGTTGAAATTTTTGATGCTGTTTTTAGTCTCATAACCGTTGATCAACTCTGCATTTGATGAGGTAAATTCATTCAGATCATAAAGGTTTCCAAAGTAATAATTGGCACGTGCACCTACTGAAAATTCAGAATTGATTTTATATGAAACTGCTGCCTGAGCCGTATTCAATGTTCCGCTGCCTTTAAATCTGTTACCATATACAGTACCGTCTGATAATGTTTCGGTATGAATAACATCATAGCTTTTTGAGCTGTAAGGCTGATAAAGAAATCCCACTTTCACTTTGGATGAAATAGGAAAAGCTAAAGCGATATTGGATAAATAAGTAGAATGTTTTGTAGATTTTGTATTGTTGTAGTTGGTTTTAAAGTAATTATTTTCATTAGTAGCTTCAAGTCTGATGCTTGTCAGATCAAAATTACTGTTATTTGCCGGGTTTGCGAAATTAAAATTGCTTGTAAAGTCACTGATATAAGCAGTAGATATGCCTCCCATGGAAGCAGTTTCAATCGTATTATCATATTTTACATCTCCAATTCCATAAACTGCGTAAGGAGAGTTGCTTAAACTCTGCGCATTAAGGAAATATCCCACCGAAATGAATGATACTACAAAAATTTTTTTCATTCTAGATTTTTAAAATAATGCGCAAATATCTTAAATATTAATGAATTGTAAAAATTTACTGAGGTTAAAGTTTGTTAAGGGAGATTTGTTAAGAATTTCTATAATGAATAGTGAATCAGCTTTGCTGTGAATAATGAATTTCCAAGATCGATTAAATAGAAATCATTGGATAAATTAACGATTGACTTGCAAAGCAAAATTGACGATTCACAAAATATGCGTTCTAAAAATTCTTATCTTTGAAACATGAATTGGGAAAAAATTGCCGGACAGCAAAATCTTAAAAAATTACTGCAAGACAGCATTACCGAAAACAGAGTGAGCCATGCCCAGCTTTTTATAGGAAAAGAAGGCTATGGAACGCTGCCATTGGTTTTAGCATACGCTAAAGAGATTCTGATGAATGAAAATGAGCATGCAGCATCCAAAGTAGAACACCTTAATCATCTTGATCTGCACTTTAGTTTCCCGGTTTTTACTGAAGGAAAAACTGCAGTAAGCAAAAACAGGTTTGAGGATTTCCGCAACATGATTCTCCAATCTCCATATGCGAGTTATGACGATTGGTCTGCTCATCTGGAATCTGAAAACAAACAGCTCTTTATCTCTGCTGATGAGATTGATGAGCAAAATCAGAAGTTTTCCCTCAAAAGCTTTGAAGGTGGCACAAAAATCCTGATTGTCTGGAGAGCTGACAAGATGAATGTTGCAGCATCCAACAAATTTCTCAAATTTTTGGAGGAGCCGCCTGCAAAAACCCTCATCTTTCTTACAGCAGATTCTACGGACGATATTCTGCCTACCATTTTATCCAGAACTCAGATTATTGAAGTTCCGAGGATTTCAGATGACGATCTTGAAGCTTACCTGAAAGAAAATACTGAAGCAACAGACGACAAAATCAAAGAAATCGTTCATCAGGCTCAAGGGAATCTAAATGATGCATTACGATATTTAAGATCTGAAAACAAACATCCTGACTTTGAAAAATTATTTGTCCAATGGGTTCGGGATGCTTTTATGGTTAAAAAAAAACCGGAGTTTCTGAAAAATATTATTTTGTGGGCCAGGGAAATTGCAGGATGGAACAGAGAAAAACAAAAAAACTTTTTAGACTATGCCTCTGAAATTTTCAGATTGGCACTGCTGCAGAATTATCAGTCTCAAAATCTGGTGTACAAAAAGATTAATGCGAATGGATTTAACTGGGAAGGATTCTCAAAATTTATCAGTGGAGCTAATATTATCAGTATTTTAAATGAAATCAGCACAGCAGACCTTCATTTGACCCGAAACGGAAACCCCAAAATAGTATGGACAGATTTAGGAATTAAATTATCCAGATATATCCATAAAAACACTTAATCTCTTTATTATTTATAACAATCTTGCGTTTTCTTTTCTCAGAAAGCGCTTTTTTATTTAATTATCTAATCTTAATCAGGCTTCATTATTGAAAATAAAAATCAATCAATCGTTTGATTTTATCGAAATATAATGTAACTTTGCCCCCGTAAAACATCAATCTTATGATTTCAAAAGAAGAGAACATTTTATTTGCTGCCGAAAAACTCTTTGCTGAAAAGGGTTTTCCCGGAACTTCGACAAGAGAAATATCAAAAGCTGCGAATGTAAATATTTCGATGATTTCCTATTATTTCGGATCTAAAGAAAAATTATATGAGAAACTAGTAGAATACAGAACCAACGAAGGACAGTTTTTTGCCAAAGATATTCTGGAGAGAACAGATATTGATGAAGGACAGAAAATGATGATTATCGTAGATAAATTTGCAAGCCGTATCCGTGAGCAAAAATATTTCTACCGAATTATGCAGCGCGAACAGCTTTATACCGAAAATCCAAAGATCGTAAAATCTTTAAAAGACACCAAAATAAGTTTCCTTAATACCTATTCTAAAATATTAGAAAGCGGAATCCGCAAAGGAGTTTTTACTAAAAACCCACCGATATATCTTCTCCACTCTACGATCAGCGGAACACTTTTCTACGCTTCCAATTCAAAGGAAATGTACAAAGAGTTTCTTAAAAACACCGAGGAAGAAGATTTGTTTGAAAAAAATTACTACAACGAACTCACACAACATATCAAACATATTTTAAAAGACCTTTTAGGTTATGAAGAAAATAAATAATTCAGTCATTGCGCTGCTTTTTTGGGGAGCAATGTCTTTTTTTCATGCGCAGGAAGTGAAACCGCTGAGTCTTGATGAAGCAGTACATCTTGGAATAATGAACAGCAAAAGTCTGAAAATTGATGCTGCAAAGATTGAAGAAGCCACAGCAGATCTTCTGGAAGCTAAAAACAGACAGCTTCCGGAGCTGAAAGTTTCGGGAAGTTATATGTATCTTCCTTTGAAGCCAACTATTGATCTGAAACTCCCCGGTGTTTCCGCAGAAGGCGGACCGGAAGTTCACCAGGTTGCTTTTGGATCTGCCAATCTGAGCATTCCGCTTTACAGTGGCGGAAGAATTAAGTACGGCATCCAGTCTGCAAAATATCTTGTAGAAGCTTCTAAACTGAATACAGAAAATGATAAAATAGCCGTCGCCTACAATATTGCACAGGCTTACAACAACTTGTTTAAAACCAATCAGGCAATTAAAGTACTGGAAGAAAATCTCACTGCATCACAAAAAAGAGATGAGACTTTTCTCAAACTGGAAAACAATGGCGTTATAGCCAGAAATGATCGCCTGAAAGCCAATCTGCAGACTTCCAATATTGAGCTGCAGCTTTTAGAAGCTAAAAACAACTACAATATTGCCAATATCAATATGGATCTACTTTTAGGACTTCCCGAAACCACAGAACTAAAAGTTGACGAGAATTATATTGATGAAATTTCAGATTTAAAACCTGTCAATTACTACCTTACTGAAGCACAGCAAAACCGTAAAGATCTTCAGGCACTTGACCAGCAAAAAAAAGCAGCCGAATTGGGAACAAAAGCTGCAAAAGCTGAAAATTTACCTTCGATTGCATTAACAGGAGGCTATGTTGCAGCAGATATACCGAAATTTTTCACAGTGTATAATGCAGTAAATTTTGGTGTGGGCATTTCATATAATTTATCAAATATCTGGAAAAAGAACTCTGCTCTGCAACAGTCAAAGGCAAGAGAAATACAGCTTTCTGCAACCAATGATCTCCTGAATGACAATATTAAATTAGAAGTTAACAAAGAATATCAAAATTCAGATTATTCCAGAAAAAGAATTGCCGTCTTTGAAAAGTCAGCCGAACAGGCTAATGAAAATTACAGAATTACAAAAAATAAATACGATAACGGTCTTGCAACAATGACCGAACTTCTGGACGCTGATGCAGCTCAAATTTCAGCCAATGTAGGCGTAATCAATGCCAAAGCCGATGCAGCTCTTGCTTACAGAAAACTTTTACAGACCACAGGAACATTAACTATTAAATAATAAACTAAGAATATCATCCAAAATGGAAAATAATAATACAAGCAATACTGAATCTAAAAAGAAAAAAAGTTTAGTTTTTCCCATTATTTTAGCTGCAGTTCTCATTGGTGGCGGTATTTTCGGATACAGATCTTATACATACAGCCAGTATCATGAGGAAACTGATGATGCACAGATTGCCTCCAACATGAATCCTGTAATATCCAAAATCTCAGGTTATGTGGCAGAAGTAAAAGTTAAAGACAATCAATTTGTAAAAAAAGGAGACACTTTGGTCATTTTAGACAATAAAGATCAAAAAATGGCTTTGGAACAGGCTCTTGCCGCTTTAGGAACAGCAAGAAGCAATATTTCATCTGCCCAATCTGCGACCAATGCCACTTCAAAAAACATCGGCAGTTCTGAAGCAGCCGTAAAAACTGCCAACGCACAGATTGAAGCAGCCAAAGTTAACGTCTGGAAAACTTCTCAGGATCTAAAAAGATATGAGATTTTAGTAAAAGACCATTCTATCACCCAACAGCAGTACGAACAGGCTTTAGCAGCAAAACAATCTGCCGACAAACAGCTGCAGGTACTGGTAGATCAAAAAAATCAAATTGCACAGCAAACCAATATTGCATCTTCGCAAACTGCAGCAAGCAATCAGCAGATCTCTGTTGCCAATTCGGTAGCAAAACAAAGAGAGGTAGATGTAGAAAATGCAAGGCTGAATCTTTCTTACACCATAATTTTAGCTCCGGAAGACGGTTTTGTAGGAAAAGTTCCTATTCAGGCGGGGCAATTCTTACAGGCTGGTTCACAGCTTTTTTCACTCATTAAAAACGATCAGAAATGGGTAGTTGCCAATTTTAAAGAAACTCAGGTTGCAAAAATGACAGAAGGTCAGAAAGTTCATATTGAAATTGATGCTTTTCCGGGCAGAGATTTTGAGGGCAGAGTAAGCTCTTTTTCTCCGGCAACAGGTTCTACATTTTCTATTCTTCCTCCGGATAATGCGAGCGGAAATTTCGTAAAAGTCGTACAGCGGCTTCCGGTGAAAATTGATTTTGTAAACTTAGACAAAACAATTGTTCAAAAACTGAGAACAGGAATGAATGTGAAAGCAGAAGTTTCTTTAAAATAATATTTAAATAGCGAATTGTCAGTTTATTGAACGAAAACGAACTAGAATTTGACTATAAAGTTAATTGACCACTGACAATTCACTTTTACATTGTAAAAAAACTATGCAGGATTCATTAGTAGAATACGGAGCACGGCGGGTAATTATTACAATTACAGCCATTTTATGTGCTTTGCTAGAAATTGTAGACTCCACCATCGTGAATGTTGCGCTGAATGAGATGAAAGGAAATCTTGGCGCTACCCTTTCTGAAGTGGGCTGGGTAATTACAGCATATGCTATTGGTAATGTCATCATTGTACCTATGACGAGCTGGCTTTCTCAGCAGTTTGGTAGACGGAATTATTTTGCTGCCTCTATCATAATATTTACTTTATTTTCTTTTCTTTGCGGTAATGCGACCAATATCTGGGAACTGGTCTTCTTCAGACTGATGCAGGGAATTGGAGGCGGAGCTCTGCTTGTTACTTCACAAACCATCATTACCGAGTCTTATCCTGTTGAAAAACGCAGCATGGCTCAAGCGATTTATGGCTTAGGTGTGATTATTGGTCCTACTCTCGGTCCGCCATTGGGAGGATATATTGTAGACAATTACAGCTGGCCTTATATTTTCTATATTAATATTCCGATTGGAATTGCAGCAACCTTGATGACCCTCCAGTTTGTGAAAAGTCCGAAATTTTCTGAAAAAAGAAAAGCTTCGGATGTCGATTGGCTCGGAATTATGCTGTTGGCATTAACGGTAGGCTCCCTCCAGTTTATTCTGGAAAGAGGGCATGAAGAAGATTGGTTTGAAAGCGGAATGATCGTAACATTTACGGCAACTGCAGTTTTAGGATTTATTTTATTTCTCTGGCGCGAACTTACCTTTAAATATCCGATTGTAGAATTAAGAGTCTTGAAAAACGGAAACCTCAGAATCGGAACCGTAATGTCTTTTGTTTTAGGTTTTGGTTTGTACGGCTCTACTTTCATTGTTCCATTATATACTCAAAGTATTTTAGGGTGGACGGCACTACAGTCCGGAGCTCTAATGATCCCTGCCGCTCTCACAACAGCTTTTATGATGCCGATTATCGGAAGATTATTATCAAAAGGAGCGAAACAGCAGATTTTAGTTTCATTAGGATTGCTAATATTTTTCATTTACAGCTTTTGGGGGTATAAAATTCTTACTCCCGACACCAGTAAGGATGCATTTTTCTGGATGCTGATTGTGCGAGGAATGGGATTAGGATTACTGTTTATTCCTATAACATCGCTTTCTTTAAGTACGTTAAAAGGACAGGAAATCGGACAGGGAGCCGCATTTACGGGGATGATGAGACAATTAGGCGGCTCTTTCGGAATTGCTGCAATTACAACGTTTATTGCTAATGCAAGCCAAAAATACAGGGTAAATCTCATCAGTCATTTAGACTCTAATGATTTTGATGTACAACAAAGGCTTCAGGGCTTAAAAACTAATTTCATAGCAAAAGGAATGACTCCCGATGCCGCAATGAACGCTGCTTACAAAATCCTTGACCTTAATGTCACCAAACAGGCAACCGTTTTATCTTACATGGACGTATTCCTCTATCTCGGTGTAGCGTTTTTAATTTGTATTCCGTTTATTTTATTTATAAGAGAAAGGAAAAGCAAAGAAAAAATAGATTTGAGCGAAGCATTACATTAAACATCAGCCTCTGAAAATTTTCGGAGGTTTTTTGTTTATTTACAACTCCAAAAGCTCATTAATAGACATAAAAAAACAGCCTACTAAATGAATAAGCTGTTTAAGTAATCAGTAGACCCACAGGGATTCGAACCCCAGATGACTGAACCAAAATCAGTAGTGTTACCGCTACACCATGGGTCTCTGTTTGTTTTGTGGTGCAAATATACAGCGTTTTTGTTTATTTGCAAATACTTTTAAAACTTTTTTTTAAATTTACTCAGAATTTATAAGGCTTACAACGTGAAAATCGACTTCAATAATCTCAAAATTAATCAATTAAATCCCGAAAATAAATTTGAAAAAAAAATCATTTTTTTTTTAGAAGAATGGTTGTCTCACACGGAAAAAGTCAAAATTCAGACATCCGGCTCTACCGGAATACCCAAAATTTTTGAAATTGAAAAAAGCAGAATACTTAGTTCCGCAAAAATGACCTGTGATTTTTTAGGTTTAAAAAAAGAAAATTCAGCTTTGCTGTGTCTTCCTATCGAATACATCTCGGGAAAAATGATGATCGCAAGAGCTTTTGAAAGAAAACTTATCCTGATAACGAAAGAGCCTTCCACAAATCCGCTGCAGGAAATTAATGAATTCATTGATTTCTGTGCAATGACTCCTTTGCAGGTAGAAAACTCCTTAAACAAAATTCACTGGATTAAAAATTTAATTATTGGCGGAGCTTCTGTTTCAGAATCATTAAAGAAAAAAATTTCTCAAACTCTGGGAAATTCCCACTCATTAACCCGAATTTTCGAAACTTACGGAATGTCTGAAACACTTTCTCATATTGCATTAAAACAAATCTACCCGCTACAGGAAACGTTTTTCACAATTTTGGATGGCATTAAAATCTCTACCGATGAAAGAAAATGCCTTACAATTTCTGCCCCGAAACTCAACCCGGAAGTTCTGCAAACGAATGACATTGTAGAATTAATCAGCGAAAAGCAATTCAGGTTTTTGGGTCGGTACGATAATGTCATCAATTCCGGAGGAATAAAAATCTTTACTGAAGAACTTGAAAATTTAGTGAAAAGAAATATTGACAAAGATTTGATATTTATCGGAAAGCCAGATGAAAAATTAGGCGAAAAACTGGTTCTGGTTATTGAGGGTGTTACAACTGAAGAAATCAATCATCACCTTTCTCAGATTAATTATGAAAGTAAATTTCATATTCCAAAAGAAATTCTATTTTTAGAAAAATTTCCCAGATCAGAAAACGGAAAAGTTTTAAGACGAGAAGTTTTAAAATTAATTTAAAAGACATTTCCCATTTTAGCATGAAAAAATTCCAACACGAACTTTCTTACAAAACCTCAAGAAGCAGCGGAAGCGGCGGGCAAAACGTCAATAAAGTAGAAACTTCTGTAACCGTCATGTGGAAGATAGAAGATTCTGCTGTTTTTACCGAGACTGAAAAAGAAAGAATTTTTTTCAAGCTTAAAAACAGAATAAATTCCGAAGGCATTTTACAATTCACCGTTTCAGAAAGCAGAACCCAGCTGCAGAACAAAAAAATTGCAGCCGAAAAAATTCAGGAAATTGTAAATCTTGCATTGATTATCCCTAAAAAAAGAATTGCTACCAAACCCGGTAAAGGAAAAATTGAAAAACGTCTGGAAAATAAAAAGAAAATTTCCGAGAAAAAAGAAAACAGAAAATTCAGATATTAAATCCCCTTATTTAGAGAAAAATTCTATTTTTGCAAAAAAATTTAATAATGTTTAAAAAACTAATAATTGCCGGAGTTATTATCGCTCCATTTCTACTTTCAGCACAGGATACAGAAGTGAAAGTTTCAGAATCTAAAGTTGCAATCATCCCTTCGGTAGGATATGCTTGGAGACTTGCTAAAATGCCTTCAGGAATCTCAAAAGACACAAGAGATTATCTGAAAGACTTGAAAAGCGGTGTAGATGTAGGCGTTTCTGCTTATTATATCATCAAAGGAAATAGTGGTGTCGGATTAAAATATTCAGGATATTTTGCCTCAAGCAACGGAAGAATTACCGTACAGGATATTAATGGGCAAAACATTTCCGGAAACGTAAGTACCAAAGATCAGATCCACTTCATCGGAGCTGCTTATATGTTTTCAAATTTTAGTCAGGATACAAAACATAAATTGTTTTATGACGTTGCATTGGGAGTTATTACTTATACTACTACAACCGGCAACATCAAAGGATCAGGATCAAATTTAGGTGCTGAAATCAATTTTGCTTATCAGTACGCTGTTACCAATAATATTTTCATCGGTCCGAAAATTGGGATGACCGGCGGAACTTTAAGCAAAATGAAACTCAACGGAACAACAGTAGATTTAGGAGAAGAAAAAGAAGGTTTAACAAGACTTTCTTTAAGCGCAGCCGCTACTTTCCGTTTTTAAATTTTATCTTTGCAAAAAAATAAAATAATGAGCAAGCCGATTACCGAGTTTATAGAAAAATATTATCTGCACTTCAATGCAGCTGCTTTGGTAGACGCATCAAAAGGATACGTTGCCCATCTTAAAGACGGCGGAAAAATGATGATTACTCTTGCAGGAGCAATGTCTACAGCAGAATTAGGAAAAATTTTAGCTGAAATGATCCGTCAGGGAAAAGTTGATTTTATTTCCTGCACAGGAGCCAATCTTGAAGAAGATCTGATGAATCTTGTTGCTCATTCTCATTATGAAAGAGTGCCTCATTACAGAGATCTGACAGCTCAGGATGAATGGGACCTTTTAGAAAGAGGTCTAAACAGAGTAACTGATACCTGCATCCCTGAAGAAGAAGCTTTCAGAAGACTGCAGAAACACATTGTAGAAATCTGGAAAGATGCCGAAGCTAAAGGTGAAAGATATTTCCCGCACGAGTTTATGTATAAAATGATTCTTTCCGGAGTTTTGGAGCAGTATTACGAAATTCCGAGAGAAAACTCATGGATGATTGCTGCAGCCGAGAAAAAATTACCGATTGTAGTTCCGGGATGGGAAGATTCTACAATGGGAAATATTTTTGCTTCATACTGCATTAAAGGTGAGCTGAAAGCGACCACTATGAAATCAGGAATTGAATACATGACTTATCTTGCAGATTGGTATACCAAAAATTCCGCAGGAAAAGGGGTAGGATTTTTCCAGATCGGTGGAGGAATTGCGGGAGATTTCCCAATCTGCGTAGTTCCGATGCTGTATCAGGATATGGAAATGCATGACATTCCTTTCTGGTCTTATTTCTGCCAGATTTCAGACTCTACAACATCTTACGGTTCGTATTCCGGAGCTGTTCCTAATGAAAAAATCACCTGGGGAAAATTAGACATCACAACCCCAAAATTCATTGTTGAAAGTGATGCTACCATTTGTGCTCCTTTGATGTTCTCATATATTTTAGAAAATGCATAGACACTATTAAGTAAATTATTTTACTCAATATATTTAAGGAAGTTACCATTGATTTTTTTCGGTGGTAACTTTTTTATTGCAATAAAAGCTTAAATTAGCTCTAAATTATACACAAATGATTTTAGATTTGTTATTTCCCAACCGCTGTCTGGAATGCAACCGGATCATCGAAAGCGAATTATTGGTTTGCCCAGTCTGTTTCAGCCAGATTCAATTTACCTATCATGACTTTTTATCTGAAAATTCATTGAAAGAGAGATGTAAATTACTTTTTCCGCTGGAAAATGCTTTTGCACTCATGGAATTTGAAAAAGAAAGCCTTAGCCGCAAAATCATTCATGAATTAAAATATAAAAGCAGAGAAAAAACTGGAAAGATTTTAGCAGAATGGACTACAGAATATCTTGATTTTAAAGATGAGAAACCTGACTTAATGGTTACAGTCCCACTGCATCCCATGAAAACAAAAGAGAGAGGATATAATCAGCTTCACCTTTTTACCGAACGGCTTTCCCAGTCATATCAAATCCCTTTTGACCATACTTTAATCAAACGAAATTATTATTCTTCAGCCCAGGCTCTCAAGAACAGAAAACGCAGGCTCGAAAACCAAAACACATTTTCGGTCACCAAAACAATCGAAGACACTCATATACTCCTTATTGATGATGTATTTACAACAGGAAACACGCTGGCTTCCGTTGTATGGGAAATTTTAAAGAGAGGAAATAATAAGATAAGTATCTTGGTTATGGCAATGGATGTGTGATGAAATAAAAAAGCCGTCTTTGCAGACAGCTTTCAATTCTCATCATTTGAAAGGGTTACCCCACTTCTTATTCGTATAAACATCTGTTCCGGACAGTGTTTTCAGAAATGCTACAACCGCATTTACTTCTGTTGCGGTGAGATTTAATTTTTGTCCGTTTCCGTTGGGTCTTAAACGCGGATCTAAATTTGTATTTCCGGGAGCAATACTGATGTTTCCGTAATGTCCGATTACCTGTTGTAATGTAGTGAAAGCTCCGGTATGCATAAACTGTCCATTTTCTATACCATTAGGGTTGGTTATATTTCTTAAACTTGGCGCTCGGGTATTGTTGATATCAATACCGATTCCACTGATATTTCCGATGATTCCGTTGTTTCTTGAATTAGGGGTCAATATCAAATTCAGGTGCACCATGACAGCCGGCACAGCCCAGACCGCCGCCGGTTCTGCTCCCTGCAGCATCAAAAACAGGAGGTGACAAAAACAGATTTTTACCCTGATTTTCCTGTGCTGTAAAATTTGGAAAAGGCTGTTGGTCATTAGCACTTACTGCTCTGCCTGCATCGTATTTAGAATCAAAAGACTGTATGCTTCTGATAAACTGCGCCAAAGCACTTTGAATTCTTGCCTGAGTAACTGTAGCATCACCATAAACAAATTTGAACATTTCCTGATAGTATTTAATGTTCTGAAGCTTCACAATTAAATCCTGAAAGTTACCATCTCCATTAGTTCCGCTAAAACCCATTTCAATGTGATCCTGAATTGGAAAAGTCGTCTGCGCTTCCAGAGTAGATGCTCTTTCATCCCAGAAGAACTTTGCTTCGTTTCCGAATCTTGCATTAACCAATCGCATAGAATGTCTTCCGGTAGTTCCGTTTACACCAACGCTTGCCACAACGTTATCTCCAAAAGCCAATTCCTGCTTATGACAGCTTGAACAAGAAATAGCATTATTCTTAGAAAGATTTTTGTCGTAAAACAACATTCTTCCCAAAGTAGCTCCTTTATCGGTAATAGGATTACCTGCTGAATTATCTCTTGTAATATAATTGGGTTTTGTCTGATTGGCATAATTTTCAAGACTGCTAAGGTTGATATTTGAACCGAAAGCCGCCAAAATTCCCGGATATTCATCAGAAACAGGAGTTCCTTCATAAACATCGTCTCCGGAACAAGAATACAAAACTGCTGCGACAGCAAGAACAGGAACAATAAGTGTTCTTATCATTTTTTTCATAATGAGGTTTTTAAGTTTATTAGGTTAGTATTTTTTTTAAGCTTTAAATTGACTTAATGAGGTGGCTTATCTGGTCGATTAAACAAATTTTCAAATTCATCAATAAGATGATCAAAATCCTGCAACTGATCAGGATGACAAATTTTTCTGATATCCTGAAAGTGTTGAAAATTGATTTTCTCTGTTTCCATGCTCATTTTTCCGATCAGCTGAACCAAAGAATCTTCTTTTTTCTGATTTTTATTTTTTAATAATAAATAATATTGCGTTTTCATATCCATCAATTCGTGTTCTTTTTGTCTAATCTGTATTCTGTGCTGCTGGATCAGTATGTCATATTCCTGTATCTGCTTTTCATCAAAATGCAGGCGTTCGATGATAAGATTCCTAAGACCAGAATGATGCGGAGGTTTTTGCTTGAGTATAAAGATCACCAAAAGAAGATTGGAAATCAGCAAACCGACAATCATAAAAATATAAAACCTGTTCTTAGTCATATGAAAAAGTATTTTGTGATTTCATCATAAACAGAGCATCAAACTCTGATCTTGAAAAATCTTCTGTATTTTGAATAAGCTTAATATTAAAACTGATCAGAATAACGATCACGGCTGCAGCTGTGAAAATCCATTTTGGAGAAACCATATCATTCCCACGATTCTCAATTTTACTGAGAATTTTCTCATATAATTTTAAAGGAGCTTCTACTTTCTGAATTTTTTCTAATATCTCCAACTGATCTTCCATTGCATACTTAGACGACTTATTTTTCATATTCCTTCTGTTGATTTAGTTTTTGGATAAGATTTTTTTTGGCACGCTGAAAAAGAGATTCCACAGCTTTTTGACTCAGATTCATAATTTCAGCGGTTTCCTGCTGAGAATTCCCTTCAATTTTCAGTAAAATAACCGCTGTTTTCTGGTCATTCGGAAGCATATTGATAAAACTGAAAATTTTCATTACTTCCTCCTTTTGTTCCAGAACAACACCAGGATGATTGAAATCTGTCGGTTCATTGTGTCTACTTTCAGATTCCGACTCTTTAAAAAGACCGAAAAAGAACCTTTTCTTGGAATTTTTATGCTTGATAAAATCTAATGAAGTATTAATCGCAATGCGGTAAATCCATGTTTTTAAGGATGACTCATTTTTGAAGCCATCCAACTTTTGTGAAATTTTTACAAAAACATCCTGAGTTATCTCCTCCGCATCTTCTGTATTTTGAGTGTACTGCAAAGCAAGATTGTACACCATCTTTTGATGCTGCCGAAAAATAAACTCGAAATTCATATTCCGGTTTTCATTACGGTCACTTTTAAATCTTAGACGAAAAAAAATATTATTTCCTTCGCTTATTTTAAAAACTTAGTTTCCGTAAAAATAACAGAATTTAGAATGTAAAAATTATATAAGGAAGAAAAACTTATCGCTGTAGCTTTTCACCATAGCTTAGATCTCCGGCATCACCCAATCCCGGCGTAATGTATCCTTTTGAGGTAAGGCTTTCATCAATAGCTCCAACCCAGATTTTAGCATCGGGATATGCTTTTTCTATGGTTTCTACTCCCTGTCTCGAAGCAATTGCAGCAACAATATGAAGCTCTGTTGGCTTTCCGTTTGTTAAAAGATCTTTAATGGCTTCAATAAGAGAAGCTCCGGTTGCCAACATAGGATCTGCAACGATGAGAGGTCTGCCTTCGATATTCGGACAGGTAAGATAATCCTGTTTAATAGAAAAATAATCGTTGGCGTCATGTTTTCTGTAAGCGGCAACGAATCCGCAGTCTGCTTTATCCAGATAATTTAAAATTCCTTCAAACAGAGGAACTCCTGCTCTCAAAATGGTGGTAATCACAGGCTGAACAGCAATCTCTTTTACTTTAATCGTATCTAAAGGAGTCTGTATTTCAATTTCTTTCTGTTCCAATGTTTTGCTGATCTCGAAAGCAGCAATTTCCCCGATTCTTTCCATATTTCTGCGGAATCTCATACGGTCGTGGTGAATTTCTACATTTCGAAGTTCATTGATCCACGAATTAACTAAAGAAAATTGTTCTGATAAAACGACAGTGTTCATTATTTTGAAAACTTTTACTTAAAAATATATATTTAATGAAGAATAAAATCCCTCTCAGAAAAATCTGAAAGGGATTATAATTTATTTTTGTCTGAAATACACTTCAATCGGAACTCCGGTAAAGCCAAATTCTTTTCTCAGCTGATTTTCAGTAAATCTTTTGTATGGTTCTTTTACATACTGCGGTAAATTGCAGAAGAATACAAACTGTGGTGATGGTGTCGGAAGCTGTACGCAATATTTAATCTTGATATATTTGCCTTTGTTTGCAGGAGGCGGTGTTGCTTCAAAGATCGGAAGCATCACTTCATTCAGTTTTGAAGTTTTGATTTTCTTCTTACGGTCTTCATAAACAGTCATTGCCGTTTCTACTACTTTTAAAATCCTTTGCTTTGTAAGTGCAGAAACAAAAAGAATGGGAATATCGCTGAACTGACCGATCTTATCTCTGATAGATTTTTCAAAATCTCTTACCGTATTCGTAGTTTTATCTTCAACCAAATCCCATTTATTAACCACAATCACGATACCTTTTCTGTTTTTCTGAGCAAGACCAAAAATATTCATGTCCTGTGACTCCCATCCCAAAGTAGCATCTACCATGATAATTACTACATCGGAATATTCAATAGAACGGATCGAACGCATGACGGAATAAAATTCAAGATCTTCAGAAACTTTGGATTTCCTTCTCATTCCTGCGGTATCTACCAATACAAATTCGTGCCCGAATTTATTGTATAAAGTCTGAATACTGTCTCTGGTGGTTCCTGCAACATCGGTTACAATATTACGGTCTTTATCAAGCAAGGCATTGGTAAGTGTTGATTTTCCTACGTTAGGACGACCTGCAATCGTAATTTTCGGAAGCCCTTCAAAAGGATCTTTATATTCTGTAGTAGGGAAATCTTTTACCACATCATCCAGCAATTCTCCGGTTCCGCTTCCTGTTGCAGATGACAATGTATAATACTTTTCTATTCCAAGCTGATAAAATTCTGTAGCATCCAGCTCCTCTTTAGAAGAATCTACTTTGTTGACCACAATATACACCGGCTTATTTGATCTTCTCAGCATCTCATGAATTTCATAATCTGTATCTGTAAGACCTTCTTCCACATTCAGCATGAAAATAATTGAAGTTGCCTCATCTACGGCAAGCTGCACCTGTTTTGAGATTTCTCCCTGAAATACATCATCATTATTTACATCATAACCACCGGTATCAATTACGGTAAATTCTACTCCGATCCAGTCAGATTTTCCGTAATGACGGTCTCTGGTAACACCTGCAGTAGAATCTACAATAGCTTCTCTCCTTTCCAGCAAACGATTAAATAACGTGGATTTTCCTACGTTGGGACGTCCAACAATGGCAACAATATTTGACATAAAATTTGTTTCTTTTAGGCAAAAAATAATAGAAAACAATCTAAGAGATTTTCTTAAAAATCTTTAAACCGCTAATTTCCAAATCTTTCACCATGCTTATTAAGAATGGGTTACTCCGTCTTTCGAAGCCCAAAATTTTTTGCAAAGATAAGCCTTTATTGTCTATGATGTATAAAAAATGATTTTTGCAATTAAATATAAACTTAAAAAGCCACTATTTTTTTGTACTTTTAATTGCTTAAAAATTTATTAATATTAAGCTACAGTTGCAATAAATGAAAAAATAAAAATTCCCTATGAAAAAAATTCTTGTCGTACTACTGGTTGCTTTCATTATGATTCAGTTTTTTCCAATTGATAAAACAAATAAACCTGTAAATCCCGGAATGGATTTTTTGAAAATAAAAAAAACTTCGCCAGAGATTTCAAAACTAATCAGCAACTCTTGCTACGACTGTCATTCTGATGAAACGAAATACCCGTGGTATTCCAGCATTGCACCTGTCTCTTGGTGGCTTAAAAATCATGTGGACGAAGGCAGAAAACATCTTAATTTTTCCATTTTCGCAACCTACGAACCCAAAAGACAGATTCACAAAATGGAGGAATGTGTGGAAATGCTGGAAAAACACGAGATGCCTTTAGAATCATATTATCTCGGACATCAGGATGCAAAAATAACCGATGCCGAAAGACAGGAACTTATACAGTATTTCAAAAAAGAAATAGAAGAAACCAAAATTAAAATGAAATAATCTATGCCGGAAAAATGGGAAGAAAAACATATCGTTTTCTACGATGGAGAGTGCGGGTTCTGTAACTTTTGGGTACAGTGGATTTTGGAGCGCGATAAAAATGATGAATTTATGTTTGCTTCATTACAGTCAGATTTCGGACAGCGATTTTTAAAGGAACGAGATTTAAATACTAATGAACTTAGCACATTGTACCTTTGGAAACCTCATCAGTATTATCTTGTAAAATCTAAAGCTGTAGTTAGAATTGCCAATTTGCTGGGAGGAATTTATAAAATTTCTTCTGTTGCCAATTTATTTCCGAGAATAATTACCGACAGTATTTACGATAAAATCTCAAAAAACAGAATGAAACTTGCCAGCCAGAAATGTTTTTTGCCGGATCAGCATCAAAAAAAGAAATTTATAGAAATATAAATTAATTCTAACTTTTTAAAATCAAATTGCCCCAAAACCGGGGCAATATTTTTACTTGTATTTTTATTACTGATTAATTGACCAAACTGAATAGCTTTTCGGCGGACACTGAATTTTCACCCATTTATCTCCCTGCGTAGTCGGATACCAGTTGGAGTGCCCTGTAAAATCTTTTATCTGCTGATTGCTCCAGTTGGTCTGAATCCATCTTTCCTGCCAGTTTGATGAACTGTTGATGTAAACAACCAGACCCGGATTTCCTTTGTAACCGTTACGTCTTGCAATATACTCGTCATTATCCGTGTACAGAATAGAGGTATTTCCTGTTGCTTTATTATTATGAATCCAGATCAGGTTATTCAGTCTTTCTTTATTCAGCCATTCTTCATAATCTCTGTAAAAAATAGTAGGATAACCCTCGTGTGTTAAGATATAAGCATACGCCAGCATTTTGTTCCAGATAATATCCGTATCATGATTGGCTACAAACGTTACTGCTTTAAACGGATTTCTTTTCCACATCATATCGTCATTTAATACATTCAGGTTTCCATTATCAAAAGCCTCGTCCATCTTGTAATATGCAGCAAAATCAAATACAGAGCTGTTAGCATTATTTGCCCACCACTCCAATGTATTCACATTTGAATCCCATAATTCTCCCACAGAAAACCCTCCGATATTAGAATTCCAGGTATTGACCACCCATGGTCCGAAACCTTTTACATAATCGAATCTCCAACCGTCAAATTTCATCACATTTTTATAATACTTTCCTACAGAATCTTCTCTTCCCCACAACCAGCTCTGCACATAAGGATTGGCATGACACAAATCCGGAAAGCCACCAAAAGCCCCTTCGTCATTATTCCCGTATGAGTTTTTATAAAAATCATTGTAATTTCTGGTAAACTTCCCCGAAGCCACGCCGGAAAAATTCGTCCATGTATTGGTTCCGGTAAAAGGATTAGCTTCAGACTGTCCTCCGCTGTTATGGTTGAGTACAATATCTGCATACACCTGCATGTTTTCCTCATGAGCCTTTGAAATCAGTGCTTCAAGCTCAGATCGGGATCCAAAACGCGTTTCAACAGTTCCATTTTGGTTGTATTCTCCAAAATCATAATAATCCGTAGGATCATATCCCATTGAGTATGGTCCGTTTTGCGCTTTCGATACAGGAGGAAGCCATACCGCACTAATTCCGGCATTTGACCAATCCGTGAGTTTTCCAGTCACTGTATTCCACCAGTTTCCTCCTGCAGGAACATCCCAATAAAACCCCTGCATTAAAACTCCGCCACCCGGTCCAGCTACAAATTTTCCGTTGAGGTTCCCTCCTGTACTGAAAGGCCGTCCATCGTGATTGGTAACATTTACGATCTTGTCATGAACTTCCAATTGATTTGGAGTTTTATCAACCAATTCGTCATTCTGACAAGAAGAAATTGAAGCAAGCGCCAATACAGACGCTAAAAAATGTAATTTTTTCACTTAAGTATTTTTTTGAATTAGTTTTTAAATTACAATTTTAATGAATTATTTTTAATAAATACAATTTTTAAATGAAAATATCAATACTTAAAGTTGTTTAAATTAAATAATTTACATTATGTTAAATTTAAAATTGATATATCCTTGTCTTCCCGCTTTATCCGCCTTAATCAGAACTTGTATTGCAATAGTAATTGTTCATATAAAAATTTTCTCGGTTTTTTTTTATTAATCCATATATTTGCATTACTATGGAATATAATACCCAAAAAACACACCTTAATATGCCGGAATACGGTAGGATTATACAGCAGCTGGTTGAGCGTTGCAAAGAAGTTTCAGACAAAGATGAAAGAAACGAAATGGCAATGGCAATCATTGATTTTATGGGTCAGAGAAACCCACAGCTCCGTGACGAAGAAAATTATAAACATAAACTTTGGGATCATCTTTACATTCTTGCCAATTATGATCTGGATGTAGATGCTCCATACCCTTTTCCTACAAAGGAAGAGCTGGAAGAAAAACCCAAAAGAATGGAGTATCCTAAACTTCAGGGTGATTTTAAGTTTTACGGAAAAAGTATTCTTCAGCTCATCGAAAAAGCAATTGAACTTGAAGCAGGTGACGAGAAAGAAGCCTTAATAGAGGTAATTGCCAACAATATGAAGAAATCGTATAATGTTTATAACAAAGAGCATGTTACGGATGATGTGATTTTCCGACATTTAAAAGAACTTTCGCAAAACAGATTAGACCTCACCGGAATTGACAGCCTGGAGAAAAGTAAAATTTACTACGCCAACAATGCCAACAGGAATAACAACAATAATAAAAACTCAAACAACAGAAATCAGCCTGCTAAAAGAAGATTTAATAATAACAATCACAAGAACAGAAGATAATAATGAGTGGAACATTTCAAATAAGAGGAGGGAAAAGACTGCAAGGTGAAATCACTCCACAAGGAGCAAAAAATGAAGCGCTTCAGATTTTATGTGCAGTTTTACTGACAGATGAAGAGGTAAGAATAAAGAATATTCCTGATATCCATGATGTCAACAGACTTATTGAAATTTTAGGTGATTTCGGTGTGAAAGTTACCAAAAATGCTCATGGAGATTATACTTTCAAATCAGACAAAGTCAATTTTGATTATATAAAATCTAAAGAATTTAAAAAAGACGGCGCAAAACTGAGAGGATCTATCATGCTGATGGGTCCAATGCTTGCTCGTTACGGCGAAGCCTATATGCCCACTCCGGGTGGTGATAAAATCGGAAGAAGAAGACTTGACACACACTTTCAGGGATTGGTAGAATTGGGTGCGGAGTTCAATTATGATGAGGAAGAATCTTTCTATTCATTAAAAGCTAAAGAGCTCAACGGTAAATTTATCCTTCTAGAGGAAGCTTCTGTAACAGGAACTGCCAATATCGTTATGGCAGCAGTTTTAGCGAAAGGAAAAACAAGAATTTATAATGCAGCCTGCGAACCATACCTTCAGCAACTGTGTAAAATGCTCAACAAAATGGGAGCAAATATTTCCGGAATCGGGTCCAATCTTCTTACCGTTGAAGGTGTTACCCAGTTGCGCGGAACAGAACACACAATGCTTCCGGATATGGTAGAAATCGGATCGTGGATTGGTCTTGCTGCTATGACAAAATCTGAAATTACCATAAAAAATGTCAACTGGAATCAGCTGGGTGTAATTCCGAACACATTCAGAAAACTGGGAATACAGCTTGAGCAGAGCGGTGATGACATTTATATTCCGGCTCAGGAACATTATAAAATACAAAAATTTATTGACGGATCTATCCTGACGGTATCCGATGCACCATGGCCTGGTTTTACGCCAGATTTACTTTCTATTATATTAGTAGTAGCAACTCAGGCAAAAGGCAGCCTTTTGGTACATCAGAAAATGTTCGAATCCAGATTATTCTTCGTTGATAAACTTATTGATATGGGAGCACAGATTATTTTATGCGATCCTCACAGAGCTACCGTGATCGGTTTGAATCAGGAAGCACCATTAAGAGGAACAACCATGGTTTCTCCCGACATCAGAGCAGGAAATGCTCTGTTGATTGCAGCTCTTTCTGCAGAAGGAAAATCTATCATTCACAACATTGAGCAAATTGACCGAGGATATGAGAATATTGACGGAAGATTAAAAGCAATAGGTGCAGATATTGAAAGAATTTAGAAATTTTGATTTTCACATTTATCGAAATAAAAACGTTCAGAGTTAATCCTGAACGTTTTTTTATGAAAAAAAAGCGCCCAATATCATTGGAACGCCTATCAAACTATATGGACTTACATTTATTAATATTTATGAATATTTCCGGCAGGTATACTCTACCGTGGTATTTAAAAGCTTGTTTTTATTAAGGAAAAACTCAACCTGTTGAGATTCTTCATGAGTCGCATAAATACGTAATTGAAATGAACCGAAATTGTTTCCGTCAATATACTCCACATTTGCATTGAGCAGTCTGTAACAGATGCCCATTTTCTGATTTATAGTATCCAGAATCTGATCAAATTTCATCTTTCCGTTCAATTCTACCTCAAGAATCAGATCTTTCTTGACACTGTTGGCTATTTCAGATTTTGTCTGCACAATTGGAATAATCATCACTAATACATTTTTAGGTTACACTTCAATTACATTTTTAATCATTAATTCTTAGCAAAAATATAAAAAATAATTAGTCTACCAAATTAGTAGGGTAAATATTTTACATAAAAAACAACCACTGAATTTTCAATGGCTGTTTTTGCTTTTAGTAGTGGGCTAAATTATTTAACAACTTCTGCTTTCATTTCAGCAGCTTCATTTTTAGAAGCTTTTTCCCATCCGTCTTCAGGCATTAGTGTAGCAATTACCTTTTCTTTAGTTAAATATTTCTTAGCTACATTCTGCAAATCTGCAGTTGTGAGATTGGCGAAAGCAGATTCCATGTTCAGGAAAGCATATTTATCTCTTCCGTCTAATTGCGGCTGAGAGATCTGCGCCAACCAGAAATTATTTTCTTTCAGTCTGGTTTTATAATCATTGAGCTCACCTTCCTTGTATTTGTTAAGATCTTTTTGTTCCGGTCCTTTTTTAATAATTTTATCTAATTCACCTAATGCAATTTTTGTTAATTTATCAGCATTTTCAGGACCACAAGGAAATTGCATACTGAAAGAATAAGATGAATAAGGAATTCTACCCATTCCGCCATTGGCACTCGTTGTGTAAACACCTCCTGCTTCCTCTCTCAACTGTTCAGTTAATTTTATTTTTACCACTCCGCCTAAAGCTTTTAGTGCAAGGTCTTCTTTTTCATTGTAAGGAGCTTCCCCGGAATAAGTAATCTGAACCATACTTTTAGGATCTTTTCCTTTTTTGTAGGTCTTGTTGATCTCACCTTTCAGCTGTCTGTATCCGACATCTTTGAATGTTGTACTTGTTCCTTTTGTAGGCAGACTTGCAATATATTGGGTTGCCAATTGTTTAAGTTCCGCCTCATCAATATTCCCTACAAAGTAGAAATGAAAATTACCGGCATTACCAAATTTTTCTTTATAAATATTGTATGCTTTGTTATAATCTGTATTATCCCAATCTTCTTTTAAAGGAATAATATTGGTGAATCTCGGATTTTTCTGATTCATATACTTCATATGCTCGTTCATGAAATAGAACTGAGGATTTGAAAGCATATTATCCAGAAAAGCAGACTGCTTTGTTCTGAAAGCATTGAAACTTGCCGGATCATTATTAAGACCTGTGAAATAAGCATACAAAAGCTCCATCATCGCCGCAAAATCTTTTTTGGTTGATCTTCCTGTGAATCCTTCAAATAAACTGCTGATTGTAGGATTTACAGAAACCTGTTTTCCTGCCAGATATCTGGTTACATCGTTTTGTGTGAATCCGTTAACACCTGCTTCTGTTAAGGCAGCAAAAGCATGCTGTGTTTTCAGAACATCCGAATCAGAAAGAAGAGAAGTTCCTCCAAGGCTTCTTGCAGAAAACATAATTTCATCATCTTTAAAATCCGTTTTTTTGTAAGTAACTTTTGCTCCGTTACTTAGAGTGAAAGTTGTAGTCCCTAATTTGCTGTCAGTTTCTGTTTTAGCAATGCTTCCAGTTGACTGGAACGGCTTTACAAGGTTTTTAATACTTTCTTTTTCCTGATAAGGCTCTATTTTCGCCATTTTCAAATCAGAAAATACTTTTAGAACGTCTGCTTCGGTAGGATATTTTATCGTTTCTTTTTTAGGTCCGGTAATTACAATTACTCTGCTGTCTTCTTTTACATACTTCTTCAAAACATTATTGGTTTGTTCAAGAGTAATTTTTGGCAGTTCTTTTTTGTACTGTTCGTATTCCCAGGCAATACCAGGAATAGATTCCTTTTCTAAAAAATTTCTTACATATTCGCCAATCAACCTTCCGCTTTCGGTTTTGTCTCTATTATTGTAAGATTCTTCATAGCTTGAAAGTAATTCAGTTTTTGCTCTTTCCAGTTCAGATGCTGTGAAACCAAATCTGTTGGCTCTCTCTACCTCCTCCAGCAAAACTTTCAAGGCTTCCAGTTGACCTCCTTCTTTGGTCATAGCATATCCTTGAAACGCTTCTTTGGTTCTTCCCCAAGATCCGCCGTGATAAACATATCCAAAAGTAAACGGAGGATTATTAGATTCCACCATATCATTATAGCGGTTGTTTATCATTGTGGAAACTACATTATCTAAGATACTCTTATTATAATCTTCTACAGTAAGATCCGGAGTATAATTTTCAGTATCTTTCATCACAAACTGAACACTGGAGCCTGTAGCATCAGGATCGCTTTCAATAGAAACTAAAGTCTCCTTGTGATTGGGAATTTCAAAAACATTTCGTTTTCTTGGAGACGGAGGATTTTTATATTTACCAAAATTAGCTTTTATTTTCTGCTCAATTTCATCTACATTAATATCGCCTACCACTACCAATGCCATCAGATCCGGACGGTACCAATCTTTATGGAATCTTCTCAGTACATCTGGATTAAATTTTTCTAAAATTTCTTTTTTCCCTATTGGAAGCCGTTTCGCATATGCAGAATTATACATCATTTTTGGCAGCCATTTATCCATCATTCTTTTATCTGCACCTAAGCCCAAACGAAGCTCTTCCAGAACCACCCCTCTTTCTTTGTTGATCTCTTTATCCGTAAGAAGTGCATTGAAAGCCCAGTCTTCCATTACTTTAAGACCTATATCCAGGTTACCCGGTTTATCTAAAGGAACGGGGAGCATATAAACCGTTTCGTCAAAACTGGTGTAGGCGTTAAGGTGCTGACCAAATTTAATTCCTATGGATTCTAAAGCATCCACCAATTTGTTACCCGGAAAGTTTTTAGTTCCATTGAAATTCATGTGTTCCATGAAGTGAGCCAAGCCTTGCTGATCCTCATCTTCCAAAATAGAACCAGCATCTATAGCAAGACGCATTTCTACTTTTTTTTCAGGTTTTACATTTTTTTTGATATAAAACTTCATTCCGTTGGGAAGAGTACCCGTTCTCACAGAGGGATCCATCGGTATGTTCTGTGCAAAAGCACTAGCCGACATCACTACAATGGCGACTGCAGACAAAAACATTTTTTTCATAGATGTTTATTATTTATTTTATGGTTTAAATATTTACTATTCACTTAACGAAGAAATAATAGCAATATTATATTCAAATTGAATATATAATTTTAGTTCGCTATATAAGGGAAGAAAGAAATTTCAGAAACAGAATGTTCTAATGTAGACTGTAAGGTATTTTTCATCATTTATTAATTTCAGACAAAAATAGAACAATCCTGAACAAATACAGGGTTCATTTATAGTTAAATATTAGTTAAAGTACCACATAAAATGAAAAAACCGGAATAAATCCGGTCACATTATGTTAAATTGATAATTTTATTTAAAATCTGCATCACTTACCCCTGAGTTCAAAGTTACCTTGTTGGTTTTAATGACTATTTTCTGACCACCGCCTTCTGCTTCTATTACTTCGGGAAACTTAATGCCATCTACATTGATATAGCTTTTGATCACCGCACTGCTTTGTGCATTAACTGTTTTGTAAAGCAGACCTGTAGAACTGTCAAAATAAAGTTTAGTTCCATTAGAAATCAAAACATTATAATCTTTACCTTCTGATGATTCTGCCGTTGCTGTATATTTTGATGCTTCAAAACCCAGTGCATCTATTGTTCTTCCTTTTTTCAGTTCCAAAATTCTGTCAGAAGTAAAGTCCATTCTTTGCCCTGTCTGATTAGAATATCCCTTTTCCCCATCAAATACACTTACAATCTCTCTTCCCATAATGGTCTGCACAGATTTAAACTTGTTGCCCATCTTTTTAGTAACCGAGCTGATCTCTACACCCTGAGTAGAAATCACATCCTCACTGATGGAAGATTTTACAGATTCAAGTTTAGATTTACCGCCTACAGCTTCTATATATTTATCTATAATCTGTTGTGGTGTGAGCTGATATTTTGTTTTCACAACTGTTATATCAGTTTCTGTGGAATTAGCACTCAAAGCTGAAGACATCAATGCTGCACAGAAAATTGGGATGATTATCTTTTTCATTTTAAAAATTTGAGAGTAAATATATGAAATAATGATTTATAAGCTCAGTATGAACATTAAAAAAGCCTTAAGAAAATCTTAAGGCTCAGATAATAATATTAGAATATGGAAATAATGTTATTCTTTGATAAATTTTGTTGTTTTTGCATTCCCGTCTTTGTCTATCATTTGCAAGATATAATTCCCTTTGGAAAAGCTGCTTACATTGAAATGTGTAGTCCCGGAAGTATTTTTTTGTGAATATATCTTTTGCCCCACCATATTAAAAACATTAAATTCTACCACATCTCGGGAAGATTTTATGTACACAAAATCTTTTGCCGGATTAGGGTAAACTGAGAAAGCATCATCCAATTCTACAGATTTGACACCGAGTGCATCTAAGGCATTAATTTTGACATACGAAAAATTTGCATTAGCTACAGTTCCTGTTGACTGTAACCAGCATGCACTGAAAAGCGTTCCGTATCCTGGAGAAGAAGTTCCTGCAGCGTGAGTAGAAGCAGAACTTCCGTCACTTCCTGTATGTCGGATTTCTATTAAAAGATTGGTTCCGGTATAAAGATACGGCGTATCAAAAACAATATCAAACGTAAAGTTATTAGGATTTCCTCCAGTAGTTAATGATCCCGCTGGAATTACAAGGCTTCCTGAGCGAACCTGGGTTTGGGTTCCAACCACATTGGCTGCAAAATTAAGTTGTCTGTTAGCCGGATCTACACTGTTGCTCAGATAAATCTGATAATCCGAAAATGTAGTATTGGTTGCAGGCCATGGATTTGATACAGTTGTTGGCAGCCGGAACGAAATTGAAGTGATGTACTTACCTGAAAGTGTAGTAAGCTGTGAATCATCAATTAATAACTGATTGCTTCTTGCACTGTTGACAAGTGGTCCTAAAAATGAGCCGGTAACAAAGTTTTCAGGGACAACTTTAGAATTTTGAGCAAATGCACTTCCTGATGTAAAAAGAACCGCGAAAAAACAAATAAGCAAATTATACTGCTTAACCACAAAAGTAGAATTGTTTTTTTGAGAATGTAAAACTGGTAAAGGTTTAATCATAATGTAAAGTTTTTTATAATCAGTAAGATACAAAAAAATAATAATATTATGCAATGCATTCAAAATCACTCATAGGTGTAAAAGATATATGCTGAAACCTGCTTCATAGAACAAAAAAACCTCCGAAAATTTCGGAGGTTCATATTATATATGTAGAAAAATTACTTCTTCAATTCTTCCAAAAACTCGTCATGAGAGATCTGAGTCTCTTTTTTTGTAGCTTTTTCAAGAATTACATCCTTCAATTTAGTCATTGCAACTTCAGAAGAAATCTGTCTTACCTGCTCCTGATCTTTCAACATTTCAACAGCATATTTTTGAATCTCTTCATCACCTAAATGATGAATTCCGTAGATTGCCAGTTGGTTTTTTACCAATTGCTCTGCCTGAGCCAAAACATCTGCATAATCCAGCTGAATCTCGTTCTCACTCATCAGCTTACCTTCAATGATCTGATATTTTAGCTGATTTTTCTCAGCAGCAAGAATTTCTTTCGCCTGTTCTTCATTCTGGATGTTCTGATTAGAGAACAATAACCATTTTACCAGAAAATCTTCAGGAAGCTTCACTTCTTCTTTTTCAGAAACCTGCTCAAGAATTTTGTTCACAAAATGTACATCTGCATTTTGCTGGAAATATTCATCCAATTCAGATTTTACTTTTTCTTTAAGCTCTTCTTCAGTTTTGATGTTTCCTTCACCATAAACTTTATCAAACAACTCCTGATTAAGCTCTGCAAGATTCAAAGAATAAAAATCTTTTACTTTTACCTCAACCTCAGCATGGTGTAAATGCTCAGCTTCTTCTTTAGAAAATCCTAATTCTTTAGCCAAAGTTTCATCACCTGTAAGCGTTTCTTTGGAAACTTTTACAGACTCATCCATTTTCAATGATTTTACCAGCTTGAAAGCAGCTTTGTTTTCAGCAGTAATTGTAGCCATTTTCGGAGCGTGGTTGTGCTCTCCTTCTGCACCTTCTTCAACTACCTGAGTAATCTCCAAAGAAACATAAGAATCTTTTGTGATTTTGTCTTGTGGCACCTGCTCAGCAAAACGCTTTTGCATATTTTCAATGCTCTTGTTAATTTCTTTTTCCGAAGCTTCTACTTTGTAGTGTGGTGCTTCATATTTAGAAAGATCGATAGAAAATTCAGGCTCGAAACCTACTTCAAAAGCCACTTCCAGTTTCTCTGCATTATGATTAAAATCATTTACAGGCTGCGGAACCGGCTGACCAACCAATCTCAACTTATTTTCGTTGATATAATTGTTCAAAGCATCAGAAACCTGCTTGTTGATCTCTTCAAATGCAATACCTGCTTCGTATTGCTTTCTTACCATGCTCAAAGGCACTTTTCCTTTTCTGAAACCAGGAACCTGTGCGTTCTTCGCATAGTTAATCAATTGCTTTTCTACTTTATCTTTGTAGTCAGATTTTTCTAATGTAACTGTAAGCAATGCACTTACATCATCATGATTTTGAGCTGTAACGTTCATTATCGATTAAAATTTTAGGTTGCAAAAATATGAATTTTTTATTAAAATAAGTCATTCATTTTATTATAATAAGTTAAAATACGGCTCTATGCTAAAAAACACTTGTTAAAACCTTTTCAAACACAATTATTATGATATTCCTAATTTTCAAAATCATATAAATTCAGGAATTAACCCCCTTGCGATAATATATTTTTGTACTTAGCATGACAAATTAAGGGTTGTAGTAATTTTATTTTAAAATAAAAAAACGCTCCCAAATTCATGGAAACGCATTTAAAATATTATATAACTAACTTTTAATATTTTTAAACATTAAATCTGAAGTGCATTATATCACCGTCCTGCACGATATATTCTTTTCCTTCTACGGAAAGCTTTCCGGCTTCTTTAACTTTTGCTTCTGAACCGTAATTCACGTAATCATTATATTTAATAACTTCAGCACGAATAAAACCTTTTTCAAAATCGGTATGGATAACACCTGCTGCTTGAGGAGCCGTCCAGCCCTGTCCGATTGTCCAGGCTCTTACTTCTTTTACACCCGCCGTAAAATACGTCTGTAGTTTCAGCAAATCATAAGCTTTTCTTATTAAACGATTAACTCCGGGTTCTGTAAGACCTAATTCATCAAGAAAAATTTCTCTTTCTTCATAAGTTTCCAGTTCGTTGATATCTGCTTCAATCTGAGCTGCCAGAACAACAGTTTCAGCACCTTCATTTTTTGCCATTTCTTCAATTTTCCCAACCCACTCGTTTCCGTTTTTTATAGAATTTTCATCTACATTACAAACATACAACACCGGCTTGTTGGTCAAAAGCTGAACATCTCCGATGATGGATTTCGTCAGGTCATCAACTGCAAATTCTCTTGCGTTTCTACCATCTTCAAGATGCTTTAGCAACTTTTGAAGTGTTTCATAGGTCAGAATATCTTCTTTTTTTCCGGACTTGATAAACTTCTTTGCTTTTTCAACAGCTTTTCCTACGGTTTCCATATCTTTGAGCTGAAGTTCAATATCTATAATTTCTTTATCTCTTAATGGGTCTACTGAACCTTCAACATGTACAATATTTCCGTTATCAAAACATCTTAAAACATGGATAATCGCCTCACACTCACGGATGTTGGCAAGGAACTGATTTCCCAAACCTTCTCCCTTACTGGCTCCTTTCACAAGACCTGCAATGTCTACAATCTCTACAACAGCAGGCAAAACTCTTTCAGGATTCACCAGCTTTTCAAGCTCGAATAATCTATGATCCGGTACAGAAACAGTACCTAAATTCGGCTCAATAGTACAGAAAGGATAATTCGCCGATTGTGCTTTAGCATTGCTCAAGCAGTTAAAAAGAGTTGATTTACCTACGTTCGGTAAGCCTACGATTCCACATTTCATACTGTAAAATTCTAAGTTTAAGGTTTAAAGCTAAGACAGATTTACCTTTTGCTTTCAGCGTGCAAAGATAGTTATTTTACGGCGTATTTCATAATAAAAAAATCTGCCGAAATTTTGACAGATTTTAGAAATAATTTTAACATTATTGTTCTTAAGGATTTTCTCCTGTAGCTTCCTGTGCCAAAGGAACGTCATTAGGAGCAGATTCCAGCGCTTTGTCTAAAGTAAATAATGATTCGTTGGATGCCTGATCACCTCCTGCAATTTTCAGCTTATCAATAAGGTCCTGTGCTAAAGTTTCTTCTTCGATCTGCTCTTGCACAAACCATTGCATAAAGTTCCATGTTGCCCAGTCTTTTTCATCCAGTGCTCTGTCCACCAGTTTATAAATAGAAGTAGTATTGTCAACTTCATGTTTGAAAACGTTGTCAAAACATTCCGTTAAAGACTGTGGGTCATCGGGCGGAGCCGGAATTGCATCAACTTTTGGTTTTCCGCCACGGTTAAGGACATATTCCATAAATTTTATAGAATGATTTCTTTCCTCCTGCGCATGACGGTACAGAAAATTGGCAATTCCCTGATACCCTTTGTCATCTGCCCAAATTCCGTAAGATAAAAATGTGTGGGAAGCATGAATTTCTTTATTCATCTGGTCACTCAGTGCTTTTTCCATTGCAGGTGAAAGTCTGTTGGTATTCATAATTGTATATTTTATTGTGATTATCATTAAAAATACAAAAATGATTCCCTGAAGATCGTTTTAACGAAAAATTAAAGAGAGATACCAATAACTATTTAAATTTCAACTAATTAAGCAACTAATTTATAGTTAGTCTAAAATAAAAAAACAACTATCAATATTTAGTCTTGAGAATAGATGAATAAAGATAACGAAAACAGATAATTTATCTCTTCATAAGTTTAGCCAGGTACGAATCATCATCCTGTATCAATTTTTCTATTGTGAAGCCATTATTTTCAGCAGCATTTTTTAAAGTATTAAAATCAAGATAAAGCCATTTTATGGGATCTTCTGACTGACCTTTGTAATGAACAATGTAATCTAGTTCTCCGTAATAGCCCTCTGCAGGAATGTAAACACCGCCATCTTCATCCTTATCAAACATATAAAGGATATCTGTGCTGTCAATCAATATTTGTCCGTTTTTACTAAGCAGCGAATGAAGTTTTTGAAGGTAAATATCAATTACTTTAAGACTTTGAAAAATTCCGGTTCCGTTCATAAGCAGGAGAATCGTATCATATTTCTCTCCCGAAAATTCAAGCATATTCTTCGCAAAAGCCTTTTTAATTCCTCTCAGCCTGCAAACCTCAACTGATTTTGGCGAAATATCTAATGCGGTAACTTCTAATTTTTTTTCATCCTGAAGATATAATGAATGTGAACCCGCCCCGGCTCCGATGTCCAGAATTTTTCCCGAAGATAATTGCAACGCTTTTTTTTCAATTATATTCATCATTTCAAAATCTCTGAAAAGATAGGCCACCGGAAGTTCATCCAGTTCAGAAATTGAGGTTTCGGTATGCAGATCTTCAGGATTTTCGTTGTGAAAATAATCCCATATTGCCTGCCCCATTAGATCTTTCATAAATAAAATGTATAATTTGCAAAGATAATAATGTATCGTTTTATTGATTTTAATTTTAAACAGAAAATTTTAAATATATTTGTAATCATCTAAATTCCATAAAAGTAACAATCACCCAATTTTAAACAAATTACTATGAAACAGAGCATTCTTATATCCGCTTTTTTATTGTCTCAATTTGGGACATCACAAATGCTAAAAACCCAAAACCAGAAAATTATTGATGATAAAGGAAATAATGTACAGCTTAGAGGTCTCGGGCTGGGAGGTTGGATGCTGCAGGAAGGCTACATGCTGAAAACAGCAGATTTTGCCGGTCCCCAGTACAAAATCAGAGAAAAAATTTCTGAACTTATCGGTGAAAAAGGAATGAATAAGTTTTATAAAGCTTATCTGGCTAATGGAGTTACCGAAAAAGACATACAATTCCTCGCTGAAACAGGCTTTAATTCTGTAAGATTACCTATGCATTATAATCTTTACACACTGCCAATTGAGAAAGAACCTATAAAAGGACAAAATACCTGGATCGAAGAAGGATTTTTAATGACCGATCATTTGCTTCAATGGTGTAAAAACAATAAAATATATCTTATTCTGGATCTTCATGCCGCTCCGGGAGGACAGGGAAATGATGTCAATATTTCTGATAACGACAAAAGTAAGCCATCGCTTTGGGAAAACGAAGAAAATCAGAAAAAGACCATCGCTTTATGGAAAAAATTAGCAGAACGCTACAAAGACGAGCCGTGGATAGGCGGTTACGACCTAATTAATGAACCCAATATCAATTTTACGGGTAAAAATCCGAACGGAACTGATGAAATGTCGAATGCCCCGCTTTGGAAACTGCAAAAAGACATTACGGAAGCGATACGATCAGTAGACAAAAAACACATTATTTTTCTGGAAGGGAACGGATGGGGAAACAACTATAACGGTCTTACTGAACTTTGGGACGATAACCTTGTATTCAGCTTTCATAAATACTGGAATAATAATGATGATGCAACTCTGAAATTTATTTTAGACTTAAGAGAAAAATACAATATCCCCGTCTGGCTTGGTGAAACCGGAGAAAACTCAAATGTGTGGTTTACACAGCTTATTGAACTGCTGAATAAACACAACATAGGGTATGCTTTCTGGCCGATGAAAAAAATTGATAATATTGCCGGGATTACCAATGTAAAAATTACTCCGGAGTATCAGAAACTTTTAGACTACTGGAAAAACGGAGGTAATAAACCGACAAAGGAATTTTCTGAAAAAGCTTTGATGCAGATTGCTGAGAACTACAAATTCAGTAATGTGGAAATCAGAAAAGATGTGATCGATGCAATGTTCAGACAAACCAGTGAAAACTCAACAAAACCATTCAAGCTTCACCGCATTCCGGGAAAAGTATCAGCGGCAGAATATGACCTTGGAAAAATAGGATTTGCTTATGATGATAAAGACTTTATTAATCTTTGGGTAAGTGATCCTGAGAAAAGATCTGAATGGAATTCCGGAAACCAGCTGAGAAATGATGGTGTTGATATTTACAAAACCAATAACAATATCTATTACGTAGGCAAAACTGAAAAAGATGAATGGCTTCAGTACACCATACAGTCGAACACAGACAGAAAATATAATATTTCTTTGCAGTATTCTGCGGTAAAAGATTCTGAAATAATCTTAGAAGACCATAATGGAAAACAAATAACAACCATAAAATTACCATCAACAGGAGGATATGAAAACTGGAAAACAACTTCTGCAAAACAAATCAATCTCATAAAAGGGGAAAATAAGATCAGACTAAAATTTGCAAATGACGGGATCAACTTAAGCTATTTCGAATTACAATAAAATCATTTGATCATTTGATGAAATTTCAATTACTTTACCGAAAAAATTTTCATGGAAAAAAAGTCACCTTTTGAACAGTTTGAAGAATTAAAAATTGACCGCATCAGCAAGGAGTTTCTTGCGGAAGCAGCAAAATGGACCGCATTTCTGGCAATTTTAGGGTTTATCGGAATTGGCTTTTTTTTTATTGCCGGATTGGTGATGCTATCTTTTTCCAGCATGAGTAAATCTATGACCGGAAGTTTTGGAATGAGCATAGTTTATTTATTAGTTGCCGGATTTTATCTGGTTCCTATAAATTTTCTTTATAAATTCTCAACCAATATGAAAAACGCTCTCAGAAACAACAATCAGTCTTCGCTTGCAAATGCATTTGAATATTTAAAATCTCATTATAAATTCATCGGTATTCTGACTCTGATTTTAATATCGTTCTACGTTATGATATTTATCTGGCTAATGCTGACTACAGTTGGAAGTCATTTCTAATTTTTTTATATTTGATTATCAAAGGGCTGTCTCAAAACACAAATTTATTTGACTTTTGAGACAGCTTCTTTTTTTAAATTAACAAAATGAAAAAAATTAAATTTCTGTTACTGCTCATTTCGACAGTTATTTTTGCCCAACAGTCTGTTTTAGACCAAAAAATAAACACTATAATCAAAGGTAAAAAAGCTACAGTCGGAGTTTCTGTATTGAGCTTTGAAGATCATTTCCGGTATAATAAAAATGCCAATAAAAAACTGCCGATGCTCAGTGTCTTTAAGTTCCATATTGCAGCAGCGGTTTTAGACTGGGTAGATCAGGGAAAACTGTCATTGGATCAGAAAATTTTTATTACAAAAAAAGATTTGCCGGAAGGTACGTGGTCGCCCATCCGCGAAAAATTCCCAAATGGAAATATCGAAATGAGTCTTAATAAAATGATTTATTACACCGTAGCATGGAGTGATAATAATGGTTGTGATATACTCTTAAGATTAATTGGCGGTACGGAAACTGTCCAAAAATTCATGGATTCCAAAGGCGTAAAAAATTTCCAAATCAAAAACAATGAAGAGCAAATGCACAAAGGAATACAATATTTGTACGAAAATTATACAACTCCACATTCTTTGGCTCAGCTTTATAAAGATTTTTATCAGGGTAAAATTTTATCAGAAAAATCAACAGAATATTTATACAATATCATGCTCAACACAGAGACCGGAACCAATAAACTGAAAGAACAGCTTCCACAGAAAGCAGTTGCTCACAAAACGGGATCCTCGGGAAAGACAGGAAATCTGACCGTAGCAGAAAATGATTCGGGAATTGTGACGCTTCCGAATGGAAACCACTATTCAATTGTTGTTTTTATCAGTGACTCTACTGAACCTGAAAAAGTAAACTGCCAAATGATTTCAGATATTTCAAAAACAGTTTGGGATTATTTTAATAAGTAAAATTTAAAGCTTAATTTTAAAACCATAAAAATGAAGAAAACTTTTTTGATATTAAGCTTAGTCTGTTTTGGGTTTTTCTCTGCCCAGAAAAGCGAAAACTATCTCGAAATCAGCTACAACAGCATATGCTGCGGAACTCCTTCTACAGATCCGGTGATAAATTATATATCAGTTTTTCAGAAAAAAAACAAAACAAAAACGTTTGAAATTTTTCGTCAGCCGGGTTTAGGGCGAGAAGGTGAATTTAAGCTGTTTGTAGGAACAGATCAATTGTCTCCGAAGATGAAAGCAAAATTTACTTCGGGTCTGCAAAACATTATAAACTCTCAAAACAAAGCAGACAGCAAAACAAGCAAAGGAAAGATTGATTTCAACAGTTCTGAAACTGTGAAAAAAGCAGCTTTATTAAACATTGATAATTTAATTATATATAAAAAAGAACAATCAAAATGATCAAAAACATCGTAGTTATCGGAGCAGGAACCATGGGAAATGGTATTGCACATACTTTTGCACAGAGCGGATTTAGTGTAAATCTTGTAGATGTTTCTCAGGATGCCTTAGACAGAGGATTGAAAACCATTACCACCAATCTCGACAGAATAATTGCAAAGGGTAACCTTACGGAAGAACAAAAAGCAGAAACACTTGGAAACATCAAGACTTTTACAGAACTGAAAGATGCCGTAACCCATGCCGATCTTATTGTGGAAGCAGCAACAGAAAATCAGGATCTGAAGCTTAAAATCTTCGGTCAGATGGATGAGTTTGCTCCGGAAAGCTGTATTCTGGCAACCAACACATCTTCTATTTCTATTACGAAAATTGCAGCAGCTACGAAAAGGGCAGATAAAGTTATCGGAATGCATTTTATGAATCCGGTTCCTATCATGAAGCTTGTAGAAATCATCAAAGGTTATTCTACATCCAAAGAAACTTTTGACGCTATATACACCATGAGCAAAACTTTAGGGAAAGTGCCTGTAGAAGTAAACGATTATCCGGGATTTGTTGCGAACAGAATACTGATGCCAATGATCAACGAATCTATTGAAACTTTATACAACGGTGTTGCCGGAGTTGAGGAAATTGACACGGTAATGAAATTGGGAATGGCGCATCCGATGGGGCCACTTCAGTTGGCAGATTTTATTGGTCTGGATGTGTGTCTGGCAATATTAAATGTAATGTATGACGGTTTCAAAAACCCTAAATACGCTCCAAATCCTCTATTAGTCAATATGGTGATGGCGGGAAAATTAGGTGTAAAATCAGGGGAAGGCTTTTATGACTATTCTGAAAGCAAAAAAGCAGAAAAAGTGGCAAAAATGTTTGCAAAATAAAGAAAGGAGTGAATGGTGAGTCGTTAATTGTTATTTTTTGACAGCTTAAATTTTAATTCACTTTAAAAAGTGATTGATTTCGCAAAATTCACTAATTTCACATTCCATGAAGTTTAAAGAAAAAAATATTCAGATATTATTGGTCATCATTACTGTTTTGATGACCATTTTTCGTTTTCTACTCAACGAGAAGGGACGCACAAGCCCCGATTCTATCCGTTTTATGCGTTTTGCAAACGTATTTCCG